>Ga0207796_1000216_pt1 | contig 25289 bp, 20 predicted proteins | sample Pon1CUnioCityCA_6_FD_187274 | JGI IMG/M metagenome (GOLD analysis project Ga0207796, IMG submission 187274) | Marine sediment microbial community from Union City, CA, USA - Pond 1C Sediment 1 (SPAdes) | ecosystem: Environmental > Aquatic > Marine > Intertidal zone > Salt pond sediment ... | reverse complement strand
CCAGGTTGATCTCAACGCGAAACAGAGGAGAGAGAACGTACAAGACGCTTTTCGTTGCATCAGCGAAAAAGTGATTGACAAACGCGTGTTGCTTATCGACGATGTGTGTACGAGCGGCTCCACGCTGGAGGCATGTGCCGCAGCTCTTCGGCAGGGAGGAGCTGAGAGCGTGCAGGCGCTCACATTGGCGCGCGCCAGCTGAGATAGAGGTAGTGACGACGCTTATTGGGAGGTGTAACCAACCAGCTGCTATCGATGGGTAGGGTGTCTCCTGAGTTCATTGAGAAGCCCATCGCGCAGGGCGAATCGCCACGCTTTGGTCAACCCGTCTTCGCCGGGCTAAGGGCCAACGAGGTGAGTGGTTACCAAGAGTATTAGTGTAAGGAGGTAATGATGGAAGTATCTGTGTTCACCCGAAAGCTTGATATGACGCCGCGCTTGAGGGACTACGTGGAAAGCAAGGTCGAGAGGCTGGACCGCTACTTGCCTTCCATTGATGAAGCACGCATTGACCTAGAGGTGGAGGATACGCGCAGCGACGAGGATCGGCAGGTGGCCCAGCTTACCGTGTGGACGCGCGGCACGATTCTGCGGGCCGAGGAGCGGACTGGAGACATCTTCGCCTCGATCGACGCCGTGCTGGACAAGATGTACCGTCAGATCGCACGCTACAAGGGCAAGCGCTTGGATCGGTGGCAGTCGTCCGCTGAGCCACTCCCGCTTGAAGAGCCCGTAGAGGAAGAGCCACAGGGTGAGATCGTTCGCGTCAAGCGTTTTGAGGTACGGCCGATGACTCCCGAGGAGGCCATCGAGCAGATGGAGCTTCTGGGACATCACTTCTTCGTATTCTTGAACGCAGAGGAGGGAACGATTAACACGGTGTATAAGCGAAGGGACAGCAACTACGGTCTGCTCCAGCCTCAAATGGGCTGAAGCCGGCAAGGTAGAGCGCTTTAGTGACGGATCGGTGATTCGTGGAGAAGACAAAGGGCTCGGTCGAGAACGAGCCCTTTGTTGGTATGTGGGCCCTTTGCACCTGGTGTGTTGACCGAGCGGTTGTAAGCTAAGGGAGTGAGTTCTCTCCTTGTAGCGAGTAAGGCGATGGGGAGCGACGACATTCACGGGAGGATCCATCAGTGAGCGATATGACGCTCTTACTCTTGACCGGCGGCTGGGGAGACAGCAGCGTAGAGCAGGCTTTGGAGGGGGCGCACCGCGCCGCCGCCCGAGACCTGCTGGAGATGCTCTTAGCCATTGGGTCAATTGATCGGGCTATCGTCGCCACCGACGATCCGAGCTGGGCGCGGACCCTGAGCGATCTGCCTGTGATGATTGACATCGATCCTCCTGGCGAGTGTTTTCACTTCGGGCGGCGCCTGACCGAGCTGATCGCGCGCTACGATGTGGAACGGCTGCTCTATACCGGAGGGGGGTCGGCACCGCTGCTAGGAATCGAGCAATGGGCCGAGGTGATAGATCAGCTGGGACGGGCCGAGCGACAAGTGGTCACCAACAACGTGCACTCCTGCGACTGGGTAGGATTTACCTCGGCCCAGGAAGCCGCTTCGTTGATCGCCGAGCAGGCGAATGATAATGCTATCGCCTGGACGCTCGTCAATAAGGGGGGGCTTGCTGTCCGAGCCATGGAGGCCTCTGCTGGCTCCCGGTTCGATATCGACACGCCCATCGACCTTCTCATCGCTCAACGGCATCCGGCGATTGGCCGCCATCTACGCCGTTATCTGGATGACCTAGGATGGAGATCGACCCAGTTGGAGGAGGTACTGGCTGAAATGGGCCGAGAGGGCGGAAGTCTGCTCGTCGCCGGTCGGGCGTCCCCGGGAGCTTGGCTGGCGCTGCAAGAGGCGACTCGGTGTTGGGTGCGCGTCTTCGCCGAGGAGCGAGGGATGCGCGCCAGCGGTCGGCAAGCTAGGGGAGAGGTGCGATCCTTGCTAGCTAGCTACCTGAACATGGTCGGCGTCGAGGGGCTCTTTGAGGCCTTTGGAGAGCTGGGCAATGCGGTTCTACTCGACAACCGTGTCATCCTGGCCAGTCGGGGGCTGTGGCCCTCCGCCCTCGACCGCTTCAACTCAGATCTGTACCGTTGGGATGAGGTGGAGGATCCCTTTCTGCGGAGCTTGACGCGCGCTGCAAGGGAGGCGCCAGTGCCTGTGGTGATGGGGGGGCACACCGTTGTAGCTGGGGGGCTGATGGCTTTGGCTGAGACAGTACGTGCTGACAGCGCCCTGTCATAGGGAGGAACCGAGTATGACGAGCATACTAGTTATCTGCACGGGCAACATCTGCCGCTCCCCGATGGCGGCTGGGCTTCTCCGAGCTCGACTGACCCAGGATGAGAAGCGCGAGGATTGGCGCGTCATCTCGGCTGGCACTTGGGCAGTTGGGGGGCGAGGGGCGAGCGCCTATGCCGTCGCAGAGATGGACGAGCGGGGGATCGATATATCCACTCACCGATCGCGAGCTGTGGATGCGACGCTGATGGAGAGGGCGGATCTGGTGTTGGTGATGACAAGCGGCCATGCTGAGGCGCTCTCGGTGGCCTTCCCGGATCAATCCCACAAGGTGCATAGACTCAGCGAGATGACTGGACAAGCGTACGATATCGCTGATCCCTACGGCGGCACGCGTCTAGAGTATGCCTATCTCGCTCAAGAGCTGGAGCAGTTGATCGATGAAGGGTATGAACGCATCGTCTCGCTGACCGAGGAGGTCTCCCGGGCCTGACGGTTGCCTCTGAGGTCACCGCCGCGTTCGTTCGATCGTTCACGTGGTGCGACTAGAAGCTGCGGAGAAGCTCCTTCGCGGCATCCGGCAAGCCTTCCGACGGGACGACCTCTAGCGCGTCCGCCCAGCGTGCCTTCAGCTCCACCCCTCCCTGCTTCAGGCTGCGTCGACTCACGGTGGCGCGCACTGGACACCCGATCAGGTCGGCGTCGGTAAACTTGACACCGGCGCTTTCCTCTCGATCGTCGAACAGGACCTCCAGGCCCGCATCCTCAAGCCGCGCGCAGAAGGCCTCAGCTTGCTGCTGGGCTTCCTCATCAGTCCCCAAGGTCAGTAGATAGACGTCGAAGGGTGCTAAGGACGGGGGCCAGATGATGCCGTAGTCGTCATGGTGCATCTCTATCACGGCTGCCAGAAGCCGTCCCACACCAATGCCGTAGGATCCCATCACGATCGGATGTTCTTCTCCCTCAGGATCCAGGTAGGTGGCTCCTACGGACTCGGCGTAGTGGGTGCCTAGTTTGAAGCAGTGCCCTAGCTCGATGGACGAGTCGGCTGCCAAGGTCCCCTCACATTCGGGGCATAGATGACCGTCTTCAGCTTGGGCAATGTCCTCCATCATCGTGACCGCGAAGTCGCGGGGATAGTTGACGCCAACCAGGTGGTATCCATCTCGGTTTGCACCGGCGACGAAGTTGCTGCCGCGCTGGATGGATGGATCGGCTATCACCAGCACGCCGGTATCATCGAGGGACTGTCGCACGTCCAACCCGACCGGGGAGCCGTATCCCGGTTCGGCGCCCACTCGACGGACGTCTTCCTCCAATGCCGGCTCGAGCGCTGCACCGCCCAGAAGATTTCGCAGCTTGGTCTCGTTGACGTCCAGATCGCCGCGGATCATGACGAGCACCAGCTCACCGTCGTCCTTGGCGTAGAAGACCACCTTGAGTGTCTTCCGCGTCGGCACGCCGACGAAGTCGGCCACGTCGGCGATGGTCCTGCAGCCCGGGGTAGCCAGCGGCACTGGGTCCTGCAAAGGTTCGGCCTCGACCTCAGGCAGCCGGAACTCGGCGCGCTCAACGTTGGCTGCATAGTCGCACGCCTCACAATGGATGAAGGCGTCCTCTCCATCGGGATGCGGCAGCATGAACTCGTCCGAATCGGCCCCACCCATCATGCCGGTATCGGCCTCGACCCGAATTGGGTTGAGGCCACAACGAGCGAAAATCCGCTCGTAGGCCGCAAGGATGCGAGGATAGAAGGCATCCAAGCCTTCGACGTCGGCATCGAGGCTGTAGGCATCCTTCATCCTGAACTCACGGACCCGCAGAAGCCCACCCCGTGGCCGAGGCTCGTCTCGCACCTTGGTCTGGATGTGGTAAACTACCTTCGGGAGATCGCGGTAGGAGAGGATCTCCTGTCGCGCCAGCTGTGCCACGACCTCCTCGTGGGTCATCGCCAGAGCGTAGTCTCGATCGCCCCGGTCTTTCACACGCATGAGAGCTGCCCCGACGCTGTCCCAGCGTCCTGTTGCCTTCCAAAGCTCGGCTGGATGGAGGACGGGCATCTTCATCTCCTGCGCGCCCACAGCTTCCATCTCCTCGTGTAGAATAGCCTCGATCTTCCGAGCGACGCGCCAACCTAGCGGCAGGTAGCTGTAGAGCCCTGCGCCCACAAAGCGCACCAGGCCAGCACGGGTAGCCAGCTTGTGGCTGGTTAACTCGGCGCCCGTAGGGGCTTCCCGTAGCGTGCGTCCGAAGAGTTGCGACATCCTCAGCATGGAGGGCCTCCTCCTCATACATAACAAAGCCAGCCTCCGGGATCGGAAGGCTGGCGGTCGGGCGACCTGGCTAAGACAGCGCTAACCGAAACCCTGAAGCAAGGGTGGGGCGGGATACCAGCCCCGCGTAGCTCGGCTTTGCAGGCTGCTCGGAATGGAAACGATCAAACTCAGCATCCCATCGATCTTCAGCTTGATTCAGCCGTATGGTAGCACGGGAGAGAACAGCTGTCAACCTCGTAGCCAGAGCGATCGCCTTTGGCTAGCTCTAGCGTCTCGGCCTTGTTGAGGGAACGGCGTTGAACGTGGCCTGTATGTCGACGACTGGAATCGTTAGTCCTTCGTCGCGGATGTGCTACAATAGGGGACAGCTATGAGGTTTCCCCCGTTGGTGGCAGGCCGCTTCATTGAACGTGTCAACCGCTTTCGCGTGACTCTCGAAGTGGAGCATGTCGAAGTGGATGCTCATCTTCCCAACTCCGGTAGGCTGACCGAGCTCTTGACGCCCGGTCGCCCGTGTTGGCTCAAGCCGGCCAGCAGCCCCCACCGGAAGACGGATTTTGACCTCAAGTTGGTGGCATACGCCGGCGTCTTGGTCTCGGTTGATGCGCGGCTTCCTAACCCGCTTTTCGCCGAGGCGCTGGAGCAGGGACAGCTGGCACCCTTCCAGGGGTGCCAGGGCTTCGAGCGAGAGGTATCCTTGGGCGAGAGTCGCATCGATTTTCGTCTGACGATGTCAGATGGCTTTCTCTGGGTAGAGACGAAGTCGGTAACCTTGGTGGAGGACGGGATGGCCCTCTTTCCGGACGCGCCGACCGCCCGCGGCAGCCGTCACGTGCAGACACTGGTCGATGCGGTCCAGGATGGAAGTCGATCAGCTGTGGTCTTTGTCGTCCAACGGCCGGACGCTCGCTGTTTTGCCCCCTACGACGCAGCCGATCATGCCTTTGGAAAGGCACTTCGGGCCGCTGCCGACGCTGGCGTCGATGTGTACGCCTGGACCTGTTGGGTGAGCAAGGAAGCCATCATGGTCACTAGACAGATTCCGGTCAATCTGGCGTAAAGGTCGCTACCCGCGCCACCCTTGCGCGTTCCGTCTCATGTTCCAGCCTTGAGCCTCACGTGTCGCACACGGCTACGATGCGTCTCATCATCTCCGGATCGTCACGCAGCAAACCCGCCTTCGGCAGGCGCTGGACCAACGTGCACCAGTCTTGGTTGCCGGCAAAGACCTCGCGGAAGATGGGCAGTGACTCTTCGACGCGTCCTAGGTCCGCCAGCGTGACGGCCTCCCAGAAGGGCAGCTCTGCCATCTGAGGCGCCATAGTGGCGGCTGTTCGGTAGGCTTCTAGCGCCCGCTCGACCTCTCCGGTGCCGAGGAGCTCGTCGCCGCGGTTCATGTGCTCGTAGGCACGATGGAGGGTTAACAGGCGCCCCAGCTCCTGAATCGGCTGCGCGTGGTCCTCAACGCGCAGGTCAATCGCCGTGTCTGCCCAAGGGCGACCGGTCGACTTGGCCTTCACAACCAACAGGGCTGCGCTCTGTTGGCCGCGGATATCGCCGCCGGCTGCTTCCCCGGCTTCCAGGGCCGCCAGCATACGCTCGGGCAAACCACCGGTCGACCGCCTAAAGGCAGCGGCCATAGCCGGCCAGACATCAGGCGTGGCCATCATATTGGCTTGGGTGGAGAAGCTCTCGCCGATGGTATGGCCGGCGTCGGCGATGCACCGCCCGCCAGTGTGCACGGCAATCTGGCCCTTGATGTCGACCATGGCCACCTGGCGCCGTGCTTGTCCCTCATCGGCGGCCAGCAACGCTTTCAGCGCTTGCGGTGCTGTCTTCCCACCCCGCATAAGGTCTAGTCCCAGGGGACCGTAGTTGATCTCGACCATGGCCTGCGTCGCCACGGCGCCGACGCCGGCCTCAGCCCACGCAACTACCGAGCCGACGGAAAACCAGTGGGACTGGACCGCCACGCCCAGGTGCCCACTCTTCGGGTCCCTGGCGACGATCGAGAAGGTGTGAGCCAGACTGGCGGGTCGTGGAGGCTTCACTCTGTTGATAACGGTCATGGTAACTCCTTCTTGGTTCGCTTAATCTGATCCTGATGGGGAGTATAGTGCAGCTCCGTTGACTGGTCAAAGATCGACTGTGGGGGCCGACGCTGGAATTGTTCACTTGCAACTTCCACTTCTCAGGGTACAATTCGCTGACTGCCTTGCCGGGGATAGAGATGGCGAGGTCCGACCTTAACGGAGGAGGCGCAGACGTGATTCCATTGAGGGATAGTATCCCCTCTCGCCGGTATCCTATCGTCAACACAGGCCTGATCGCCCTCAACGTGCTCGTCTTTCTGTTTGAGATTCTGGTCTTGAGTGATGACCCGCTCCGTCGCTTCACCTACACCTGGGGCCTGGTGCCAGCGGATTTCTGGCAGGCGGGTGATCTACGCCCGTGGGTTACTTTGTTCACCTCGATGTTCCTCCATGGCGGTTGGTGGCATCTTATCTCTAATATGCTGGCCCTCTACATCTTTGGCGACAACATCGAAGACCGTGTGGGACATGTGGGGTACATCTTCTTCTATCTGATCAGCGGTCTAGTGGCCGGGGGAGCCCATTTGGTCGCCTATGCGGAATCCATGATCCCAACCGTCGGAGCCAGCGGGGCCATCGCCGGGGTGCTTGGGGCCTATCTGGTGCTTTTTCCCCAGGCGCGGGTGCTGACGCTGGTGCCTATTTTCTACTTCGTGCGGCTGATAGAGATCCCAGCTTTGATCTATCTGGGCTTCTGGTTTATCTCCCAGCTCTTTAACGGCATCTTTGCTCTGACCGCTACCGATGTTTTCCAGACCGGAGGCGTGGCCTGGTGGGCTCACATCGGTGGGTTTGTCTTCGGTCTGGTCTCCATTCGTCTCATTGCGTCACGACCACGGACCGAGGTGGTGGGGCGCTATCACCCCTGGCATAATGACCGATGGTAGTATGAGATCTGGCTCCAGCAGGTCACACATCTCGCTGATTCTCATCCTCTTCTCCGTCGTCATCCTGTTGGTTGGTTCACTGTTGGGCTTCGCAGCCTGGTATGCCAATCGCATCTATCCCGGTGTGTCGATCTGGGGCACCGACGTCGGAGGCGTGCGACCAGAGGGGGCAATGCCCGAACTGGAGGCTCACGCCAAGCTTCAGAAACCGCTCATAACGCTGCATGGCCCTGACGGCTCCTGGGAGGTTGCGCCTCGCGACCTGGGGCTCCGTTGCGATGCGCCATCGACGCTGGCCCACGCGTACCGACTAGGGCGGACGACACGCGAATCGGATGGGCTCTTTTCCCAGGTGAAGCTACTGGCTCTCGGTGCGAACCTGCCTCCTGTGTTGATCTACGACGAGACTGAGGCCCGGCGCTACTTGGAAGGGCTGGCCGAGCAGGTCGACGTGATGCCAACGGACGCTGCCCTCTCCTTTGAGGGGACAACGCCGGTGGTCACGCCAGCGCAGGCTGGTCGCCGGCTAGACGTAGATGCTACCTTGCAGTCCTTGTCGCCAGCTGTGATGCGGCTGCTGCCAGCTGATGTTGATCTTGTCGTGGAGGAAGTCCCGCCAGCGATCAAGAGCGCCGAGGCTGCGCGTGCTGAAGCTCAGCGCCTCTTGGAGGCCCCTCTCATCCTCACTCTAGCAGACCCTCGCGAGGGAGACCCGGGTCCGTGGGAGATTCCACCTGATCAGCTCGTGGAGATGCTTGACGTGCGAGCTGAGGATGGCGCCCTCCACACTCTCTTGAGTCAAGATGCCCTGCGGCTCTATCTGGAGAAATTGGCGCCGGCTTTGGTCGTCGATCCTGTAAGCGCTCGCTTCCACTTCAATGAGATGACGAGACGGCTGGAGCCGATCGCGGCAAGCCAAGAGGGCCGCGCCCTCGACGTGGATGGGAGTGCAGCCCGTATTCTGGACGCGGTGCAACGTGGCGAGCGGTACGCCTCGCTGATGGTGAAGGACATCCCGCCGCGCTACCCGGATACGGCGAGCGCTGAAGAGTTGGGCATCGTCGACCTCGTGGCCACGGGCGAGTCGTACTTCATCGGCTCGCCATCCGGTCGCGATCACAACATCCGCTTGGCAGCCACCAAGTTCGACGGGCTGGTGATCCCGCCGGGGGAGACCTTCTCGTTCAACCACTACCTGGGCCCAGTGACAGCGGAGGCCGGCTACGACGAGTCGTACATCACGGCGGGCGAGCAGCTGGAGATGGGGGTGGGTGGCGGTATCTGTCAAGTGAGCACCACCGCGTTTCGAGCTGCGTTCTGGGGAGGCTATCCCATCACCGAACGCTGGTACCACGGTCAGCGGGTGGGCTACTACGAGCTGCGCGGCGGAGGGGTCGGCATGGACGCCACGGTCTATTCGCCGCACGTGGACCTGAAGTTTGTCAACGACCGTGAAGCGCTGCTGCTGATCGAGACGGAGGTTGGAGAGGCCACGCATCGGCTCGTCTTCCGCTTCTACTCCACCGAGGACGGCCGGCGGGTGGAGCAGGAAGGGCCGACCGTCACGGATGAGACCGAACCGGGGCCGCCGATTTACGAGCTGGATGAGGACCTGGCGCCCGGGACGGTGACCAAATGGCAATCGGCGGTGGGCGGTCTGACGGCTACCGTCGAGCGCTGGGTCTACGACTCAGAGGGTGACGTCCTTCACCACGATACCTTCGTCAGTAAGTACGAGCCGCGGCGCGCGGCCTACCATTATGGCCCTGGCTACGAGCCGCCAACGGAGGAACCGGGGGAGACGGAGTCGTAGTTGCCAGCCGGGGGCGGTGGGTACCTCATATTCCTGTGGTCAGGTTAGGGACAACGGCCTCACGAGCGCTGGACCATGTGAGCTCGGATGGCCGCGAACTGCTGATACCTGACCTGTAGCATCGGCGGTGGGGTGATCTCTGTTCAGCCAAACAGAGTAACGGCGGTTGCTGTCGCCAGGGCCAGAACGGCCACGATGGCTAGGCCGTAGCGCATCACAGCCTGCAGGGCCCGGCCCTCCTCTGCGTCCACCGTGCTGCAGCCTACGATCACCTTGGCCGGGGCGAAGGCCGACCCGATGGCGGCGCCCGCCGTCTGACCGGCCAGAATGATCAGCGGGCTGACGCCTACCAGCGCCGCCACGCTCTGCTGCAGATCCCCGAAGATGACGTTGGAATTGGTGTTGGATCCGGTCATGAAAGCGCCCAGCGCGCCGATGAAGGGGGCGGTCACGGGGAAGGCGGGACCGGCCAGGCGCGCGATGCCGTCCGCCAGCCGATGCGTCATGCCGGCGTGCTCCATGGTCACAGCCATCCCCACCATCGCTGCTGTCCCTAGGCTGGAGCGGACGGCCCGGTTCACCACGCCCCGCCCGATGCGGCCCGCTGCTCCTGAACGGTAGTAGCCGCGCCAACGATAGAGGACGTACGTGGCAAGAGATGCGTACACTAGCAGAGCTCCTGGGTGACCGAAGAGGTTGATGGTGCGCCCTTCCTGCGCCGGTACGGTCCAACCGCGCGCTGTGGTCAGCTCGGGAAACTGAACCCTGAGCACGACTTGGCCTAGGAGGTTGCGCACTGGCGGCACCAGCTGCGCCAGAAGCACGATGGCGATCAGCAGCGCGTAGGGGGCCAGCGCCCAGCCAAGCGGTAGCGACGACGCGTTCTCTACCTGGGGGCTGAGAACCTCTGGTGCTCGATCGCGGGCCCGCCAGCGTACCCAGGCCACGCCAACCACCAATCCGGTCAATCCAGCTGTCATCGCTCCGATTGACCACAGGCCATGGGTGACAACCAGGTACTGGGTCGCGGCCATGGGCAGGCCGATCACGAAGAGCGTTCCCAAACCGGAACGGAGCGTTCGCTTGCCACCAGCGGCCCAGAGCGTCGCGGCCCCGCAGCCCAGGCAGGCTAGCCCGAGCAGGGTCGCGCTCCAGGGAGCCAACGATGCCCCACTTCGGCGGGTCGCTGCTATGAGAGCGAAGAAGGACGATCCCAGGGAGCCGAAGGTGACAGCCCAAGGGTGGCCTACCGAGGGAATGACGATCGCCGCCAAAGGAGGAAAACCCAGGCCGACCAACAGGGGCGCGGTGACGGCCACCGGCACCCCGAATCCGCCTACACCTTGTAGAAAGGTGCTGAAGACCCAGCCTAGCAGTAGAGCCTGCATGCCTCGGTCGGGCGTCAAGCGGGGTAGCCCCTCTCCGATGGCCTCGACAGCCCCCGCTTCATCGGTGGTACGGTAGAAGAGAAGCGCACCCCAGATGATGTAGAGGACGAACAGCGTCAGCAGCAGTCCCTTCAGCTGGGCGTAGCCCAGCAGGTGCACGCCGGTACCGAAGCGGGCGGCGGCAACCACGAGCGCGACAGCCCAGCCGACCGCTCCGGCCTGGGCGCCTCCCCATCGGAAGCGAAGCATCAGCATCAGGACAGCCAGGACAGGCAGGAAAGCGAGAACCCAGTCGAGCACGTAGGTCATGGAAAGCTCCTAGAGAAGTGTACAGGTGTGCGAGTCTGCGCGCGTGCAACTTGGCCAGGGGACAAGGCGTTGGGGGCGAGATCGGCGTTCGGCTCGGAACTGGTGCTTGCCTGGGCCACGGGCTACTCTGTGACGGAGACTGTCTGGAGCGTGACCGCATTGTCGGAGGTGCCCTCCACGGACAGCCGGGTACCGGTTTCAGCGATGTACATCCCCACCTCGAGCCGATGCTCGCCGGGTGCCGCTGCGCCGTCTACTGGAATATGGTAGACATCAGTCACCACTTCGCCGCGGGCCCAGAGGCTCGTGGGGTACGCGCCTCCCCCAGGCTGCCTGTCCTGCTGACCCATCATCGAGCCGTCGGGGGCCAGCAGGTGCGTGAAGACCGTGTAGTCGGTGGTCATCTCCGTCAGCGCGCGCCACGTGAGGGTCAGCTTCAGGGTCTCTCCAGGCGCGACTGAGTCTGAGGAGAGATCATATCCCAGGAGCTCAACGCGCTGGCCGAGCGTTGCCGAGGTGGGATGGGAGATAGGGGGCACCTCGAAGGTGCGATCCGTCGCCTCCACCGTGACCTCGGCCAATGCCACTGTCGCCCTGTCCCCAACCTGCAGGCGCAGGCGATGCTGGCCGGGCGTCATGTCAAGGGGCAGTCGGGGGTCGTAGCGGTCGCTGACCATCTCGCCCGCCACCCACTCGCCGAACGGGTAGGTGTTGTGAACGGGGGCGCCCCGGTACAGCGTCGTCTCGCCCAGGTGCAGAGAGACTTCGTGCGATGGTGGAGCATCTTCTTCGGCTTGCCAGAACAACGTCAGATAGAGGGGTTCGCCTTGCCGTACCGTCGTCTTAGGCAAACGTATACCCAGGAGCATCAGGCCGTCGATAGCTTCGTCCATGCGGCGTTCAATGCCCAGGTTCTCCACAGGTACGGGCTTCGCGGCACGAGCGACGTCGACGGGCAGCTCAACGTACAGACCAGCGTAGGCACCATCGTTGTCGAGGACTGGTAGCCGGGCGTCGGCGCTGGGAGCGTAGAGGCCAAATCGTACAGCATACTCGCCCGGTGGGGCGCCGGGATCGATGGGGATCGATAGACGGTCGACGATCAGTTCCCCTTCCGTCCATTGCTCAGATGGGTAGTGGAGCGGTTGCTTCTGTCCCCAAATGGAGCCCCACCGATCAGCGAGACGCGCGACAACGCGGTAGTCAGGTTGATCAGCGGCTCCGGTCACACGCCACCAGAAGGCGATGTCGACACGTCCACCGGAGCGTGGTTGAGTTGTCACGGTGTAGCCCACCAGCTGGGCGATCTGACCAAGGTCTGCGGCGTATTGCCGCGCGGGCGTGGGGCTCTCGGCGATCCCGCTCTCATAGGCATAGAAGGCTGGTGCGAGGTCCGGACCTACCCCCGCATCCACGAGCGCTCCTTTAGGTAACATCGAGCGTATCCAGTCCAGATTCTGCGCGGCCGAGCGGGGGAGGAGGAACAGAGCATCGCCCTCCGGAGGGAAGACGAGCGTGCTTCCGCCGGCGAGCCAGCGAACGGCGTCGTAGTCTTCCGCCAAGAAGGCAAGCGTCGGATGGCGGTAGTGCTGGCTGGCGACGTAGGGCGTCTTGCCAGAGAGCTCTGCGTCGTTGAGATGGCGCGCTATGTCGGCCATATCCCCGTCTGCGGCGTCGTAGAGCGCTCCCGATGAGGACCACGTCAGATAGGCCGGCGCGACGCGCGCGCCGAACAGGCCGAGAAGAAGCATGCAGGCTGCGGGGAACAAGACGTCTGTGAGGCGGGTCACACCCGCGAGGCGACGACGCAGGAAAGCGACAACGGCCCACAGCCCCAACGCCGGGAAGATGTAGACGAAGGGCAGCAGGCCTACGGTGCGGAGGTTACTAGGCGTAATTTCGTTGGTGGCCAGCGCGCTGGGCAGAAGCATCGCTGGCACCGAGGCCAGTAGGAAGACGTAGGCGGCGAGGGATGTGGTTTGACGCAAGTCATCTGAGCTACGTAGCAGGCGGACGAGCCGGTAGATCCCGACGCCGAGCCCGAGTATGGACAGGGCAGCGACTGCGGGGCTGAAGAGGGGGCGCCCCGGGAGATTGAAGCGAACGTAGGGGTCTCCTTCCAGGAAGAACATCTTCAGGCAAGCGAGCATGCCACGCCAGGCTTCGTTCCACGTGTCGGCGGCCACCTGCCGTGTCCGGGTCATGAAGCTGCCGGGGTGGGTGAGCCAGTAGTGCGCCAGAGGAGTTAGGACGAGGGCCGCGACACCGATAACGATGGCTAGCTGGCTCAAGCGCTTGCCCCGTCTACGTCCATCGGCCACGATGAGGGTAAGCATGGCTGCAGCCAGCGGCAGAGGAAAGGCCCGTGCAGCTAGGTAGGTATAGGCGGTCAGGCCGAGGAATAACCCCCCGAGAATGAGCCATTTGATTCCCACTGGATCGGGCCAGCGGTGGTCATCGAATCGCAGCCCCCGCCATAGAGCGGCCACGGTGAGCGCTTGCAGCAGAGGTTGCGTGATCGCTCGAAACCCGTAGCGGCTGAGGACTAGGTGCCAGAAGGAGACCGCGAGAAATGCGGCGGTGGTCAGGGCCATCCAGGGCGCGTCGGGATGGTCGTGGAGCAGTTCATACACCACCCACACGGTCGCCACGACGGTTGCCATGCCGATGGAAGCCGCGCTCAGGCGGAGGGCCAGGGGCGTGGCACCGAGGAGCTTCATCCATAGGGCCGTCCAGTAGAAGAACAAGACCTCCTTGCCCGTATAGGAAGCGATGAAGATCGGCCTCTTCAGGCCGCGGGCAATCTCGCTAGCTAGGATGCCATTGGCCGCTTCGTCGTAGTGGAGGCCTAACGGCCGCTCCGACAGCCGATAAAGACGAAGTCCGGCTGCCGTGAAGAGGACAGCCAGCAGCGCTGCGAGGAGGACCCAACGAGGGATGGACCGAGAAGTATCCATCAAGTTCTAGTTGCAGCCGAGCGCTGAAGAGAAGAGCAGCGAGGCGTCACTGGTCTCGCTGTAGCTCTTGGTTCATGGGACGGTGTCGGAGATCGGAATATCGAGCGATCCGATTTCTTTCACCGTTAGGTGGAGGGTAAACTCGTGGTGCCCCGGCTCCAGCGGCTCCGATGGGACCCGCAGGGTCACGACCACGCCGACGGGGAAGTGTAGCGGTGTCCCTGAAGCGATCTGGCCTATCGGGCGCGAATTCCCGCTCGGAGGGACAATGGTTACGAGGGAGTCATCGATTGCCTCGCCGTCCACGTCAAGGCCTTCGATCTCGGTGATCGTCGCTGGCGCGATGAGGTTCTTCAGGTCGAAGGCGAAACCGCTATCCTCGAGGCGCAGCGAACCTTCGACATAGAGTTTCTTGAGCACGGTTGGTGGAATGACGGGCATGGTATCTCCTCTCCAGGGGAGTTGTAGCATGAACCAGCAAACTTCGCAAGTGACGTGGCCCGGGTGTGCTCCGCGAGTGCTCTCGCACCATGGTCCTGCTTATGTTTCTCTGTCCTGAGTCCTGGGGACAGGGATGTTCAGCTCAGTAAGAGCACCGCCGCTGTTGCTGCGACGACAAGGGAAGATGGCGCGATACGGCGGTAGATCGGTCCCCAATCGGCCTCGAAGTAGAGGCGAGTCAAAGAGAGACAGAGGTGCAGTGGAGAGCACATTACGCCCAGGAATGCCCCAGCCATCATCCAAGCCGCCCATCCCGACGTGATAGCGGCGCCGTCGGATGCCACGAGGGGCACAACAACCGGGAAGCCGATGCTGAAAGCCGCGTGCGAGAGGCCAGTCAGTAGCCCGGCGACAAAGGGAACCAGAAACGCGATCGCTACCAGCGGCACATGCGACTGAACTAGAGCGTCGGACACCCCGTGGACTGCACCACTGTTTTCCAGGACACGCCGGAAGATCAGAGCACCAAAGAGCACCGCGATTGTCTTCCAAGGGATACGCTTGTGGAGAATGTGCCCAAGTGTCTGTAGCGACATCCCGTTTATTAACATCACCAACGCGATGGTCACCACCAGAGCAAGGATCAGTGTGAAGCGGCTGTCGAGGGGTAGGGCCAGCGAGAGTAAGATGACCAGGCCAATAGGCCAGATGCTGATCAGCAAGGTTCGCAACCCGGCAAGTCGGGCGGAGGATTCGATGGCGCTGTTTGGCGTTCTTGGCATGCCGATCAAGCCAAAGAGCCCACCGCTTACCACAGCCGCTGCGGTCAACGGCCAGGTCGCGCTGGCCAGCTGGAAGGTCTCTAGGCTGAGGAGCGCAGCGGCCAGCATCATAGAAGGATAGAGGGGAAAGACGTACTCCCAGATGTGACGGAACCAGTAGTTGATGAAGGTCTTACGTTCGCGATCTACGTTGAATCGGTCACCTACTTCGTTGACCATCGGCGCCGAGAACATGGCGCCGCCGACCATGGGCAGAAGTCCTACGAGGGCCGGAAGCGCTGCGATGACGAGGCGACCGCTGGGGATCAGGGCTTGGAGGGCTCTAACCATACCTTGCAGGCTGGCTGTTTCCCGTAGCAACTCGCTGAGGAGCATGATCAACAGAATCGAGAGCGCCAGTTGGAGGGTGAATAGGTCGACGCTGGTCAATACCACGTCGCGCCCGACAGCGCGAAGGGGGTATCCAAATACAAGGCCGACTGCCGCACAGGCGAGCAACAGCACGAATCCCAGATTCCATCGACGGCTTAGTAGCAGTACTATGCCCGCGAAGACAATGGAAAGCTTGATGAGGGGCATCATGGCGACGTCCTGAACCTGCTGACAAGAGAGCGGGAAACCCCGTCGGAGAGGATGGCCCGATCCGAACAGGCTTGCCTTGGACATGGAGTCGTCATATTGGCAGAAAGTATACCCAGGAACCCGGAATAAGTCCAGCGTGGTGACTGCCTCTGCGGACCTGACAAGGATGTTCTTTCGTGGTATCATAGCACCTGTTCCGCATCGTTCGTGGTACAGCAGATGCTTGGCGAAACGCTATCCCTTTCCCGTAGATAGACTTCCCAGAAACGGTACCTGTGAAGAGGAGGAACAGAATGGTCAGGATCGTCACCGATACGACAGCAGGCCTTGCAGGTCGAACGGCCCGGCGATATGATATCCCCGTCATTCCCCAAGTTATCATTTTTGGATCGGATGCCTATCTCGAGGGCCAGGAGATCGACCACGCCACCTTCATGAAGCGATTGACGAGTTCGGAAGAGCTCCCCAAGACCTCCGCGCCACCGCCGGAGCTCTTCGTTGAAACGTTTGAGCGTCTAGTGCCCGGGGGAGAACCGATTCTGTGCCTTCATCCCTCGACCGAGCTGAGCGGCACCGTACGATCGGCGACGGTGGCGGCTGCTGATTTCCCGGAGGCAGATATTCGCATTATCGATACGCGCGTGATCGGCAGCCCTCTGGCAACCATGGTGACTCTCGCCGCCCAATGGGCCGAGGCCGGCTCCGACGTGGACGCCATCGAAGAGCGCATCCGGGGTATGATGCCGCGCAGTCGTATCTACTTCCTGGTGGACACGCTGGAGTATCTGGCCAAGAACGGGCGTATCGGTGGCGCGGCAGCTCTCCTGGGAAGCGTGTTGCAGGTCAAGCCGATCCTTACGCTGCGAGATGGGCGTGCCGATCAGTTCGAGCGAACCCGGACCCGGAAGCGCGCGGTAGCTCGGCTCAAGGAACTGGTGCTGGAGCAGATACCGGGCGATGGCAGTGGGCATCTGTCGATTATGCACGCCGCTGTGCCGGACCAGGCGCAGGCTCTGGCCGATGATCTGTGCCAAGTCCTCGGTCTAGCCGAGGTGCCCATCCTCGATGTGCCGCCGGCCATCGTCACGCATGCCGGCCCCGGGGTGCTGGCTGTGGCATTCTTTGTCTCTGACTGATCCTACGGAGGGCCTCTATGGAGATACGGAAGATCGACACGTCCTGTGCTCGGGATGTGAAGCGTTTCATCAATCTGCCCTTTGAGCTTTACCAGGACATCGCGCAATGGGTGCCGCCACTTGTATCCGATATGCGGTTGGCGCTAGACCGGGATAAGTACCCGTTCTACCGGCATTCAACCGCTGATTTCTTCATCGCCGTGGAAGGCGATAGGACCCTCGGGCGCATCGCGGTGCTCGACAATCAGCCCTACAACACGTGCCACAACAGTGCGACTGCCTTCTTCTACTACTTCGACGTGGTCGAGGACCTGGACGTGGCTCGCGCGCTTTTCAACGCCGCCTTCGACTGGGCACGCGTTCGCGGTCTGAACTTGATGATTGGACCACGAGGTCTTCTGCGAGGCGACGGGCATGGTTTGTTGGTGGAAGGCTTTGAACACCGACCGGCCATGGGCGTTCCCTATAATCCACCGTGCTACGCGTCACACCTAGAGACCTTGGGCTTTGAGCAGGAGATCGACTTCCTTTCGGCCTACCTGGGTGGCGACTTCGATCTACCGCAGCGCTTCTACGACATGGCCGATAAGGTCAAGGAGCGACGCGGCTTTTGGGTGAAGTCCTTCACCAGCAAGCAGGAGCTCCGCCGTTGGGTGCCCAAGGTTCAGCACGTGAACAATGAGGCCTTTACTGAGGTGTGGGGATACTACCCCATCGACGAAGCCGAGGCCAACGCGGTTGCGGACCGCTTCCTCGCCGCTGCTGATCCGCAGCTGATCAAGCTGGTGATGAAGGGGGATGAGGTGGTTGGCTTCGTGATCGGCTATCCAGATATTTCGGCCGGCATACAGCGGGCCAACGGTCGAATCTGGCCTTTCGGGTGGCTTCACCTGCTGATCGAATTCAGGCGCACCAAGTGGACAAACTTCAACGGGGCTGCCATCCTGCCAGAGCATCAGGGTGCTGGGGCCAGCGTCGTGCTGTACACGGAGCTGGCGAAGAGCGTCCTCGACTTCGGCTTTCGCCACGCCGACCTGGTGCAAGTAGCGGAGAACAACGTGGAGAGCAGGGGCGAGGTAGATGCCGTCGGGGGCGAATGGTACAAACGTCATCGCATCTACCGGCGGAGACTTTGACCACCCTTAAAGGGGAAAGGTGGCATCGCAGACATCTCAGCGTGACATAGCGATTTCACGAACTCCGCCCGTCGATGGCTCTGGACGCCCCCGTTCGGTCAGTGACCGGAGACGCTGTGAGCCATTCGCTTGATGACGGGTCCTGTGAGAGCGCTACTGCTGGTCAGCGCCGTCGCCATTGCTTGGTTCTATCCCATCACCCGAGAGAGGCACGCTCGCATACGCCGACTGCTGACACGGCGGCGGAAACGCGACGCGGAGACGAGATAGCTGGTCCTGGTACCTGGTTACGGTGACGGATCTGGCTGTTCCAGGCCCTCAATCCATAGCGTGGTGACCCGTCACGGTGGACGGCGATGTGCCCCTCCACAAGTTCAGTGACGGGACCGTTTCCCAGGGGCCTCTACCTACGAGCGCAGAGCTTGGGCGATGGCTGCGATGTGCTCTGGCGTCGAGCCGCAACAGCCACCGACAACTCTGGCACCCAGAGCCACGAATTTGTGTGCGTAGTCAGCCATGTCCTCTGGCGTAGCGTCGTAGACCACCTCGTTGTCAACCATGCGAGGCTTGCCCGCATTCGGCTTGACGATGAGGGGCATCTCAGGTGCGACACGGTGCATGGTCTCCACGGCGCCCAAGGTCATATCGAGTGTCGCCCCGCAGTTGGCCCCAAGAGCGGTGACGCCTAGGTCCAGCAACGCCTCAGCGGCTTCCTCGGGCCGTACGCCCATGTTCGTCCGGCCGTGGCTGTCGAAGGAGAGCGTGGCGGTCACCGGTGTACCGTTTGCGACCTGTAAGGCACCCTCGACCGCGGCCTGGACTTCCTCCAGAGCTGACATCGTCTCGATGTAGAGAACGTCCGCACCAGCTCGGGCCAGCGCATCCGCCTGCTCGGCGAAGATGTCAACCGCCTCCTGATACGTGAGTTCGCCCAGCGGTTCCAGGAACTCACCCATAGGGCCGATGTCACCAGCCACGAACGCCGTGTCACCGGCGGCTTCACGGGCGACCTCCACGGCGCGGCGGTTGATCTCATCCAATCGGTTGTCCAGGTCGCTGCGCGCCAGTCGCGGCCGGGTGGCGCCGAACGTACACGTGAGGATCAGGTTCGAGCCAGCATCGATGTAGGCCCGGTGGACGGCGAGGACGGCCTCGCTGTTTTCCAGTAACCAGCCCTCGGGGGGCGTGCCGGGTGGCAGACCGGCTTGCTGGAGCATGGTGCCCATGGCGCCGTCGGCGACGAGGACGGACGCCGAGCCTGTCTCGCCACCCTGCAAGGTGGCAGCAAAGTTTTCCTTTGTCAATGTGGTTCCTCCGTAGTCACTACAGGCAGCGTCAACAGGGCATGGGGCACGACGAGAACGTCCAGCTGATCCCCAAGCGCTCGCGAAGCGAGGGCTAACGCCTCCTCCATCGTTGCGGCCGGCGTCATTTTGCAGGCGGAGACGACCTCGCGACATTCGCTCCCCACGATGACGACCTCTGCTTCCTCGAGGACCTTGGCCATAACGAAAGCCCGCTGTTGCCCTGGCGGGTAGCCCCGTTCGCGGGCATCGCAGAGAATGGCTTGGACGTCGGGGGCGTCGCGCATCGCCTCGAAGAATCGCTGTTCTCCCACACCCTCGCCGGCGCCCTCCTCGCATCGGGCGGGGACGATGAGGAAGCCGCCAGGCTTGACCACGGGCGTGGGAGCGAAGAAGAGGTAGGAGGCGGCCCGGCTAGCTTGATACAGGTTCGCATCCTTCGGGTATCCAACGCCGCCAATGGCGACGTCGACCTGGTGGGGAATCGGTACCTCGTATATCGAGCGCGCGAAGTCCACGAGCTGCCGGTGGGTCTCCACCGGCTCGCCGGCCTTCACACAGACGACCCGCTTCTCGTCATCCAGCACTACGTTGAGGATGAAGTCCAGGCCTGCACGTCGAGCGGCCTCGGTGATGGCTTCGTGAAAGGGATTTCCCTCGATGCGACCAAGGCGGGTGCCTGGATGGTCGACAAAAGCGGGGCCGTGGGTGTGAGCGATGAGAGGTTCTCCCGCGGCACCGACGGCCACCGTCTTCCGCCCGCCGGAGTAGCCAGCGTACTGATGAGGTTCCACGAGCCCGGTAGCCATCAGTAGATCGGCCTCGACGGCCGCTCGATGGGCGAGGACTGGAACCCCTCCAGCGGTGACCCCTAGGTCAACCAGCTTGTCACTGTTCTGAGGCTCGTTGTCGATGACGCGGTAGCGATCAACCACCGCTCTTCCTAGCTTCGTGACCTTCTCCTCGTAGGTGGAGGGCCGATGCATGCCGATTCCACATAGCAAGGTGATGTTCTGATCGGGTATGCCAGCGGCCTCCAGTTCTCGCAGCAGCGCCGGCACCAGAAGGTGGTCGGGACTAGATCGCGTGATGTCGGTGAAGACGATACAGACCTGCAGCGAGGCGGCGTCCCTGCGTCCCGCTAGTTCCTGCACCGTGGGCGAGCCCACCGGTCGCTTCAAGGCGTCCTGAACGGTTGCCTCCAAGTCCCCGAGTGGGTCGACACGCTTGGAGGTCACGACGGTGCCCGTCATGCCCGGCGGGAGCTCAAATGATAGGGAAGTGTGACCGTAGGGCACTTGATACTGAGATGTTTTCAAGGTGTGCCGACTCCTTAACGTTCCTCACGTCTCCATAGCTTCTTGTTCTGTCATAGCCTCCATCAAAGGAGTGAGGGTTGCTCCGATCTTTGGTATGGCACATCGAGGTGTTCGTAGGCGCGCGGTGTCGCAACCCGACCGCGGGGCGTGCGGTCCAGGAATCCGAGCCGGAGCAGGTATGGCTCGACCACGTCCATGATCGTGTCCGATTCCTCGCTGACAGCCGCAGCAATCGTGTCTAGCCCCACGGGTCCCCCCTCGAATTTGTCAATAATCGTGGTGAGCACGCGGCGGTCGACGTCGTCCAACCCTCGCCTGTCCACGTTCAGCAGCTCAAGGGCCTGACATGCTATCCCGGTGGTGATACGTCCCTCGGCGCGCACCTGGGCGTAGTCACGCACGCGTTTCAGGAGTCGCAGCGCAACGCGTGGCGTTCCTCGTCCTCGTCGCGCGATCTCCGACGCTCCACCCTCATCGATCTCTACGTCCAAGACCCTTGCAGCGCGGCGGACGATGGCTGCCAATGACGCTTGATCATAGAAGTCCACGCGAAAAGTGGCGCCGAAGCGCGATCGGAGGGGAGCGGTGAGCAGAGCCAGACGGGTGGTGGCGCCCACGACGGTGAAGCGAGGCAGGTTGAGCCGTATGGAGCGCGCGCTGGGCCCCTTCCCGATGACAAAGTCGAGGGCGAAGTCCTCCATTGCCGGGTAAAGGATCTCCTCCACAGCGTGTCCCAGGCGGTGCACCTCGTCGATGAAAAAGACCTCTTTGTGACGCAGGTTGCTGAGGATGGCTGCAAGATCGCCAGTCCGCTCGATGGCGGGGCCTGAGGTCACGCGGATGGGCACGTCCATTTCGTTAGCGATGATATGGGAGAGCGTTGTCTTGCCCAAGCCTGGCGGTCCGTACAGCAAGACATGATCAATGGCTTCGTCTCGCTTCTTAGCTGCTTCGATCAGAATGGAGAGATTAGCACGGACGTGGTCCTGTCCAATCAGGGCATCTAGGTGCTGGGGACGCAGCGCTTGATCCAATACAGCTTCATCTTCTTCAGGTGTTGGTGAGATTATTCGTTCATCCATACTGCTCAGTATTATACTGGGAATAGTGGAGAGGAAAAGCGGCCTTTGACAAGCCGGGTCTTAGGGAGTACAATCGTTGCTCGACACTCAAGGAGGTGAACGGCGATGGAGGACTTCGCTACGATGCCCCAGGTCCATGTCTCGTCCCATCCGCTAGTCAAGCACAAGATGGCTCTACTGCGTGACCAGCGCACCGATCCGAAGAAGTTTCGCGAGCTACTGAGGGAGATCTCGATTCTCCTCGCCTACGAGGCAACGGCAGATCTGGCCACAGAGAGCGTATCGGTCACGACGCCGCTGGGCCAATCGGAAGAGCAGCGACTCAAGGAGCGCGTGGGGCTCGTCCCGATCCTGCGAGCCGGGTTGGGCATGGTCGAGGGCGTTTGGAGTATGATGCCGAATGCCGAGGTGTGGCACATCGGGCTCCGTCGAGATGAGCAGACGCTGGAACCGATTGAGTACTACGCTCGCTTGCCGGTGAGTCCAATGGTGGATCTCTGCTTGGTGCTGGATCCGATGCTCGCCACGGGGGGATCCGCTGTGGCTGCTGTGGACACCCTCAAGGCGTGGGGGGCGGAGCGCATCAAGTTTGCCGGGGTCATCGCCTCCGTTGAGGGCATGGAAACCTTGTCTGCGGCCCACCCTGACGTTCCTCTTTTCCTCGCTGCTGTGGACGAGCGACTTAATGATGCCGGCTTGATCGTTCCTGGACTCGGAGATGCGGGGGATCGGCTGTTTGGCACTGCCTAGACACCGTTGCTGCACGTGACTATCCCCTCCGGTTAGCATGGATCTGCTCTCAACTATCTTGGTCCTCGGCGTTTCCTTTGGGCTGGCAGTTTTTCTCACGCCCTTGGTTGGTCATCTCGGGAGGAAGCTCAACGTCGTCGACCATCCTGGCGGACGACGCTCTCACAGGGGCGTTGTGCCTCGACTTGGCGGCTTGGCTGTCTTTGTGGCTTTTGTCGCCGCAGTGGGCCTGGCTGCATGGCGGGGGGATCTAACCGCTGGATACGGGCCCGATGACATGCTGCGGCTCAAGGGCCTCTTAATCGGAGGGTCTCTCGCTGCGCTCTTCGGCTTTGTCGACGATGGCTTCGACCTGCCCCCGGGGCCTCAACTTGCGTTCCAGTTTGTCCTGTCGCTGGTGGCCCTGATCACGCTTCTCTGGCTTGAGCGTTTCACCTTGCCCGTTTTCGGGACTGTCAGGCTGAATGACTATCCATGGGGGGGCTTCATCTACGCCCCGCTGACGATCTTGTGGGTGATGGGCATGGTGAACACGGTGAACTGGCTTGATGGTCTCGATGGGTTGGCTGCCGGGGTGGGTGCGATTCTGTGCTTGGTGCTAGCGGTTCATATGCGCTACCTCGCTGATCAGCCTCAGTTCAGCGTGTCGTTGCTGCCGCTGGCCTTGATGGGGGCGCTGCTTGGGTTTCTGCCCTATAATGTGGCGCCGGCACAGGTCTTCCTGGGGAGCGCTGGTGCGTTCTTCCTGGGCTACGCGCTAGCCGGCCTGGGCCTGATTGCCGGCGGTCGGACGGCGACGGTGTTGATGGTGATGGGGTTGCCCATTGTCGACGTGGCTTGGCAGATTTTTGATCGCGTGCGTCGCCATCGATCCCCCGTTCAAGGCGATCGGGGGCACCTTCACTACCGGTTACGCGATCTTGGCCTCTCGAAACGGGCCATTGTCCTCCTCTACTGGGGGTTCTGCGCTCTGTTTGGCCTACTCGCTCTGATCGCGGCCCCGTGGCAAAAGCTCATCGCGCTATTGGGTATCAGCGTCATCGTGATTCTCGTTCTCGTCTTCCTCTCCCGCGAGCCCTAGACAACCAATCACCTACAAGGGCTCAAACCGAGCCGTGAAGTGACGCAAGAGCTCGGGGGCATACGTGTATCGCAGCCCCGTGATCTCCTCTCGACGGTCACAGAGGCTTTTGCAGGTCGCTACCACGTAGTCCAGGTGGGCCTGGGTGTAAACACGTCGCGGGATCGCCAACCGGACCAGTTCAAGCTCTGGATAGACCACCTCGCCGGTTTGGGGATCCTCATGGGCGAACATGACACTGCCGATCTCTACGCCCCGAACCCCGCCCTCAAGGTAGAGGGCGCAGACCAATGCCTGACCGGGTAGCTCGTGTTGGGGAATGTGGGGCAGAAAACGCTTGGCGTCAAGGTAGACCGCATGACCGCCAGGTGGCTCCAGAATGGGGACGTCCTCCTCCAGCAAGCGTTCAGCGAGATATCCTGTATGTCTGATGCGGTAAGAGAGATAGCGCTCGTCGATGCCCTCCCATAGACCACGTGCCATCGCCTCAAGGTCGCGACCGGCTAGACCACCGTACGTTGGAAACCCCTCACGGATGATCAGCTCCTGGCGGACGTGCTCGAAGAGCGAGTCGTCATTCAGGGCCAGGAAACCGCCGATATTCACCAAGGCATCTTTCTTGGCCGACATGGTACAACCGTCAGCGTAGGAAAACATCTCGCGAGCGATTTCCAGGACGGCCGTGTCCGCATACCGCGGGTTGCGTTGTTTGATGAAGTAGGCGTTTTCGGCGTAACGGCAGGCATCTAGAAAGAACGGGATCTCGTAGCGATGCAGGATCTCACTCGTCGCCCGGATGTTGGCCATGGAGACTGGTTGTCCGCCGCCCGAGTTGTTCGTCACCGTCAACATCCCCAGCGGGATGTTCTCTGGCCCAGTCTTCTCGATGAAAGCCTCTAGCTTGTCGAGGTCGATGTCGCCTTTGAACGGGGCGTGGCTCTTAGGATCGAGACCCGCGTCGGCGATGAGATCGACGGGCTGGCCCCCTCGAGCGATGATGTTGGCCTGGGTCGTGTCGAAGTGCATGTTGCTAGGGACTGAATGACCCGGTTGGACCAGGCAGGTGAAGAGCACGTTCTCGGCGGCTCGCCCCTGGTGGGTGGGCACGAAATGGTGGAAGCCGGTGATGGAGGCGATGGTCTCCTTGAGATTGAAGAAGTTGCGACAGCCGGCGTAGCTCTCGTCCCCGAGCATGATACCGGCCCATTGATCATCCGACATTGCCGATGTTCCGGAGTCAGTCAGTAGGTCGATGTAAACGTCACAGGCTGGCACAGCGAATAGGTTGTATCCTTTTTCCTCCAGGATCCTCTCACGCTCCTCGGCGTCGGGCCGATGAATGGGCTCCACAGCTTTGATCTTGAAGGGTTCCACCGGGAACTTGGCCATAAGGTGCTCCTTTGTCCATGGTCAATATCGATACATCGCAAGTCGCTGGCGAATGAGTGTAGTGTACACCTGTTTCTCACGATGAGCAATTGACATGTGCGCTATTCTCGTTTAGAATAAAGCACTGTCACAGTCCGTGTAGAGCAACCGTCCCAGGCATGATCTTGGTTCATTGCGGGCTTCGTCTTGCGCGATGCGCATTGCGTTCTTAACACTAGATGTAAGGGAGTCACAGTCTCAATGAAGGACTATCAGACCGAACAACTACGTAATATCGTTCTGCTCGGCCACGGCAGTTCGGGCAAGACCTCT
>Ga0207796_1000215_pt1 | contig 25389 bp, 20 predicted proteins | sample Pon1CUnioCityCA_6_FD_187274 | JGI IMG/M metagenome (GOLD analysis project Ga0207796, IMG submission 187274) | Marine sediment microbial community from Union City, CA, USA - Pond 1C Sediment 1 (SPAdes) | ecosystem: Environmental > Aquatic > Marine > Intertidal zone > Salt pond sediment ... | reverse complement strand
GTCGTCTTGCCATGATCTATATGCCCGATCGTCCCTACGTTTATGTGCGGCTTCGTCCTCTCAAATTTCTTCTTCGACATCTCTTATCCCTCCTTGACGGATCAAAATTCCGTGTTCTATGAATCTCCGCCTGCCATCCTGCCGTCGCTGCGCACTGCTGAAGGTTTCCTATGGAGCCCACGACCGGGATCGAACCGGTGAACCTCATCCTTACCAAGGATGTGCTCTACCTACTGAGCTACGTGGGCCTGCATCGACGAAGAATTCCCTGCAACCTCAAAAGATGCGTGACCGCGATGTCTAAATTTTGGGGAGCAAACACATCTGTTACGCGCTTTTCAGAGCCCCCGCGCGAATAACTGGAGCGGGAAACGGGATTCGAACCCGCGACCCTCAGCTTGGAAGGCTGACGCTCTAGCCAACTGAGCTATTCCCGCTTCTGCGTCTTAATTCATAAAATGCTCGGGATTTTTCAGGCGGAAGGCTCCTTAAGTCGGACCTCTGAGATTTGCAAATTCAGCGCACCGGCCCGCCTCGCCCGAACGAGCGCAGCACCGATCCACCGAAGAATAGCGTACTGGTGGAGAGGGGAGGATTCGAACCTCCGAAGGCTGAGCCGGCAGATTTACAGTCTGCTCCCTTTAACCACTCGGGAACCTCTCCACGAATATCCTTTTTTGTATGAACTGCACACCACGCATTCGAATATATTTCATGAACCGCGCCTGGAGCCAGCGAAGGGAATCGAACCCCCGACCCACTGATTACAAATCAGTTGCTCTGCCATCTGAGCTACGCTGGCAAACAAGCCAAAAAATTGCAAATTCTAAAACTAATTTTATTTTTAAGTTATTTCAATGTCGAAAAAAACAGATTAAATATCGTTTTGGGTAGAAATTCTTAGGATAGCTAGCCAAAATGAAGATTTTCTTTTAATTTATCAGTCTAACGACGTTTTTCAAAATTGTTGATGAACACACATCCACCGCGTCTAAAAACAGATTCAAGTCGCTTTTTAATAAATGGTATATTTCCGAATGTCAATCCCTATTCCCCCAAAAATCAATATATAATGTTTGGATTAAAAGCTTGAACCGTTGTCGGCTTTATGATATCAAAACCCAATTTCCGGAGTCTTCTGAAAAACTGTTCACAAATTCTGAATGTTGAGGAGGTAAAAAAATGGCAGCTTTAGCTGGAGGAATCGCCGCACTGATACTGGGAATCATCGGAATCATTGTATGGTGGGGAGAGTTTATTGATCTTCTGATGGGAGGCATACCTCTCATTTTGATCATGGGGGGCGCTTTGGCCGCTTACCTTGGCTTTGAGGAAATCAAGGACAAACGCACCGCAGAAACATTCGAGGACCCGAGCGAAAATAAACTTCAGAAGGAAGTTGAAGACCTTAAGAAAGAAATCAAAGATTTGAAAGAGGAAAAGCCAACGCCCGAGGGCGAGCAAGAAAGCGAAAACGCCTAACAAGAAAATCGTTGAGAATGTCTCCGGACTTCACCAAAAATTCGGTCCGGAGACAAACGGGCCTTCTGCATTAAGTGAAGATTTCCAGGCCGCTGAAAAAATAGCCGATTTCAAATTGGGCGTTCTCTGAGGAATCAGATCCGTGGACCACATTTTTTTCGATATCCGTTGCAAATTCGTATCTGATGGTGCCCTGTTCGGCTTCCTTAAAATTGGTTGCCCCCATGATTTCTCTGTATCGGTTGATTGCGTTTTCCCCTTCCAAAATCATCACGATACAAGGGCCGGATGACATAAAATCAGTGACGCTCTCATAAAATGGTTTGCCTTCATGAACTTGATAGAAACCTTGGGCTTGGCGCTTGGTCATCTGTATCATTTTCATGGCCACGATTGTTAGACCCACCCCTTCCAATCGTCCGATGACCTTCCCTATGAGATTTCTCGACACCCCGTCCGGCTTAATAATGGATAAGGTTCTCTCTTTCATGGATACATAACCTCCTGGTCTTTTAAATCCTTGATTGCCATGCCTTGTCGATATAGAGGGCCTTTATAAAAACAAAGACCTCCGATCCGTCAAGCAATTTTTTTCGACATCCAAAGCGGGACGCACGCCGGATCGTTATGCCGCCCAAAAGAAAGGATAACAAAGTATGATTCAAGAAAACCGCCCGACCGATGGACCGCAGCCTTTGAGGATGGATTCCAATCATGTATTCAAATTTGATTGTCATCCGGGTGTTTCCTGTTTCACCCATTGCTGCCGGGATATCACCATTGTCTTGACACCTTATGATGTCTTGCGCCTAAAACAGTCCCTCGGGATCTCCTCCGATGAATTTCTGGATAAATACGCCATAGTAATCCCCAAAAAGAAACGCCTGATCCCGTTGGTCATCCTCAAAATGAATGAAGCAGACAAGCGGTGTCCTTTTGTAAAGCAGCAAGGATGTATTGTGTATGAGGATAGACCCTGGCCTTGCAGAATGTACCCGCTGGATGTGGCGGATGACGGAACCTTTCACTTGATCACGGACGCCTCCACGTGTGAGGGGCTCAATGAAGAGAAGGAGCAAAAGATAGCCGATTGGCTGAAAACCCAAGGCCTAGAGCCATTTGATGAGATGAATGAAATTCTCTCCGGCATTACCTTCACGCTTCATGGCGAGGAATTTAAGGGCATTGACAACCCCAAAGTAGCCAAAATGGTATTCATGGCGTTGTACAATCTGGACAAATTCAGAGAATTTGTGTTCAAAAGCACGTTTCTGAACCGCTTTCACGTGGAGCCCGAAACGATAGAAGCGATTAAGACCGATGATTGTGAACTTCTCAAATTTGCATATGACTGGATCAAGTTCGGACTTTTTGGTGAAAAGTTATTTTGGGTAAAAGAGCAGCCTTCGCAGCAGAGTTTTCCGGGTAAACAGGAGTGACCCACTACCTCGTTTGCACGGCCCACTTCATTGGCCGGGAGGCTGCCCGAGAATGAGATATTATTTCCGAAATCAAGGAAGGCGGAAATAATAATTACAGGAATACCGGGGAGTATTTCGAGAATTGGTATAAATTCAGCATTGAAATCTCGTGTTGGAGACCGTTGAAATCTTTTTGAGAAGACCTGAAAGGATTCGCTTAAAAGACGCACTCCGTGATAACATGAATAAACTCAAAACGGACACGCCATTCAAAGCCCTGACCGGAAACAAATTCAAGTTTCGGTGTCATCCGGGGATCCCGTGCTTTACCGAATGCTGCGCCGATCTTAATTTGGTTCTCACACCCTATGACGTTGTTCGAATGAAGCATAAGTTGAAGCTCTCTTCCCAGGATTTCTTGGAACGCTACACAACAACAAAAATGGACCGTCGATCGCGTTTCCCGATGATTCATCTCAAAATGACACCCGACAAACATAGAACCTGCCCTTTCGTGTCACCCCGTGGGTGCCGAATCTATGAAGATCGCCCCGGAGCCTGCCGGATCTATCCTTTGGGAAGAGCCGCCCTAAAAGTAAACAGAGAGCCAAATACCAGGGAAAAGTTCTTCGTTGTGGCGGAGAAGCATTGTCTCGGCTTTCAGGAGGAAAAAGAATGGACAGTCGACGAATGGATGAAGAACGAAGGGGTGGATGAATACAACGTAATGAACGACCAGTGGCTGGAAATCATTACTTCCTCAATGGCCCTCGGCCCGGAAAAAGAGGTGCCTCGGAAAATACAAATGTTCTTAATGGCCTCATACAATCTGGATACATTCAGGCAGTTCGTTTTCAAAAGCAAGTTCTTCGAACGCTTCACAGTCCCGTCGGCTTTAAAGAAAAAACTGGCCGTGGATGATATTGAATTGATGAAATTCAGTTTCAAATGGCTAAAATTCAGCCTTTTCGGCGAAAGGACCCTACAAATAAAACCCCGGCATTGATCCAATCGATCAATCCTTCGTATTTCTGGGACCGATATAACCGGGCAGATTACAAATTAACGTATCAATCTCCCGACTCCTGCTGCTTAAAAACCGCATGATGCGATTGGACTTGGATCTCAAGACCAAACGATTCCCTTCTTGTATCTCACTTCCCTTTATCAACATCCCGTTTTGATAGAGATAAAGTATAATTGAATCATCTGCATCCAACTGAACATCAAACTTCTGTTTGAGATGGTTGAGCCAGTAGCCGTATTCCTCCGGGTGTTCCAGGTGCTCACGAGGCACATTGAGCTCCAGGCCCAACGGCTCGAGCGCCCCGGGCATCAATTTGGATCCTCCCAAATAATCAAGCACGTGTGCCAGTTCATGAATTAAGGTTGAATCATCTATGTCTGGAGAAAGGGCGACATAAACATTGTGGGGATCGGTTGGTTCGGTCTTGTAAAGATTGATGAAAACACCCCCGGGTTTCCCCTTCGCTGCCTTGGGGTGACTGCTGCCGAAAATGTTTAGGTCCGCGTACGTTTGTAAATCCACGAACCGAATATTTGTATCATTTCCCGTGAGCTCCTCAATATCCAGAGCATCCGCCATTTCCCTTGACCGGCCGTAGCTGACTTCCGGAAGAGCGGTAATCATGGCACTTTTCTCAACCGACACCTCCCCCATTCCCTCCAAAGCCAGCTCGTCTTCTCTCCCCATGTGGCATTTCTTAAACTTCTTTCCACTTCCACAGGGGCATGGGTCATTTCTTCCTATTTTTATCACGCGTCGCCCAATCTACTTTTTACCATGTTAGTCAGCATGGATGATTTATTGTTTGCACACTTCTTTTGTGGGTCTCCACCCCTTATTCATCTTCATCAATGACTTGGTTCTTATGCGCCTCGTATGACCAGACCGGAAGCGGCCCGGATGCACCGGTCTCCGGATTGACGCTATGCCTGTAAGAGGCCTTAATCTTTTGAGACTCCATCATCCAATCCCAACCTCTGATAAAATAAGGACATTCATCATTAAAACAAACCCAATGAAATGGGGAGGACCATGTAGAGGCCTGCGGGGTTTTCCATTTTTTCATTTCCGCACCGCAATGGGGGCATGTGGGGGGGGGCTGCTGGTTCATTTTTTTCTCCGATCACCTGAAAGCTGAGATAAATAAAGATTCAACACGTCCAATTATTCTATCAAAAAAAGAGCCGAACCGCGCGGATCTCACCCCGTCGTTTCAGCGCTTAAATCCGGAATTAAGCCGAAGCCTCGGAAGCTTCCGCTGCCCCCTTCTGTTCACGATGATACTGCGCTTTTACCTGGGTGAGGAAAAGCACGACCGGTCGGTAGGCCAAGTGTGCCCATTTTGCAAAGGGCACTTCAAGAACGAGCATTGGGACTGCCACCATCATATGGAGCACGTAGAGGACATAGGTCGTCATGGGCCAATCCAAGAGCCGTGTGAAGTGTATAAAAATCCCCGTCAGTGTGGTGAGCTGCAGAAGAATCAGAAACATCCAATCGGTTCCATGAGAGTTCTTATAGGGAGCCTTGTTTTTCTTCAACCGTCCGATAAGGGCATAGGTGGTGCCGTAAAGCAGCGCAAAGGTCGCATAGTATCCCAAAAGACGGATGGGATGAAAAAAAGGATAAATCACATCCCGCTGAAACATAATCTGATCCCACGACAGGCCGATGACGTGGATGCCGCCGGCAAGAAATACCACCACCAGCAGGAATACGGTGCTGTACCCCGTCATGATCAAAAGATGCACAACCCATTGCATTCGGTCATCGCATTCACTGAATTTTTTTTGGGTGATAAAGTGAATCACGAGTTCTTTCGCTTGCTCAATATAGACTCGAAGCGGGACCTTTTTCAGTAAATCACCCATTACAAATCGAACACAACGCCACGTGTTGCTGAGCAGCAGGAATGTGAGAATGGCTGCCATAATCAGGTCGGCGATCTCAATGGCCGGTGCGGGCCACACGGAATTGAGATGCGCATGTTCCATGTTGGGATTGCTTGCGGTGAAAATCGTAAGCAACAGCCCGACAACCACCGCCGCAATAGCGATGGCGATAATTTCAAACCGCTCAGAAGTGTAGAATCTGCGCGCAAACCCCGTCCAATCATATTGGGATGTCAGGTACCGGCGCATGGCCATCATGGCTTCCCCGGGATCCGCTCCCCTTGGGCAATTGTCCGAGCAGTTTCCACAATAATAGCAAAGCCATGGCTCAGGGCTCTTTAAAATCTTGTCTTTAAGACCCATCTGGGCATACTTAAGTAATCTTCTGGGAAACGGATTCTCAGGCGTAGAAAGTGGGCAGACTGCCGTGCAGTTTCCGCAGTGAAAGCATTTCTTGGCATCTTCGAGTCCAAACGCCTTCAGATCCTTCATCAGATTCGGATCGACTTTGACACTCATGCTTATTCCTCCTCATCGCCTCTCTACGAAGCGCACCTCTCGAAAACTACCATCCCTTGAATGGGTTGGGTCCGATTTCATCAATCTTCTTGGCAAATTCATCCAAAAGGGCAGGGAGCCTGTCGTAATCTATAATCGAAACGGTTTCGTATCGTACTCTATCAGATTCCAGTGCGAGCCTGTCGAGTGTTTCTGAAACCTTACTCAAACGGATGTCTGCCAACTCACTTCCCTTCACAAAATGGCATTGATAGTCATCGCCGTGTTTGCACCCAAGAAGGATCACACCATCAATGCCTCTTGACATGGAGTCGGCAATCCAGACGAGGTTCATGGAGCCAAGGCATCGCATGGGAATCACCCGCACCCATGGATTGTAGTTCATACGGTGAAGCCCCGCCATGTCGAGGGCCCCATACGCATCGTTTTCACAGGCCAGTACCAAAATGCGGGGCTTCTCCTCATCTTCCTCCGGGACCTCTATCGCCTTGATCATGGCTCCGATCATGGCAACCGAGTAGTTTTTAAAGGAAATGATTCGTTCCGGGCAGGCTCCCATGCAAACACCGCAACGGCGGCAGCGGGTAGGCTGGGGCAAGGGATTAAATTCCGCATCTTCGTTGATGGCCCCGAACGGGCACTCCACGGTGCACCGTTTGCACTGCGTGCAACGCTGCATGGCAAACTCCGGAAAACTCAGGTCTCCCGCCCGGGGATGCACTGCAGCCCCCCGGGAAGTCAACTCGATACACTGAATGGCCTTCATAACCGCACCGGCCGCATCCTCCTTCGAGGACCCGATACCCATTGGACGACGCACGCAACCTGCCGCATAAATACCGGTGCGCCGGCTTTCATATGGAAAACAAATGAAATGAGAATCGGGAAAATCATAACGGAGTGCGGGAAGTTCCGGTCCCTGGCGGTATTCCAAGTTCAAAATATTTGAACGCCTGATGACATCCAGGGGGACTTCCAATTCTTCTTCTTCCTTTTTCTCTTTCTCCTTCTTTTCTTTTTCCTCCTTCGCGATATCCTTTCCAAAGGCGGTCACGGGCACCATCCCCGTGGCGAGCACCACCAGGTCAAGACTATCCAAAAGAACAACCTCTCCAAGCATTTCGTCTTCTGCTTCCACAGCCAACGACCCACCGTTTGCCATAACCTGAGGGTCCTGACAACGGATAAAGATTACCCCCGCTTCCTGGGCCTTTCGGTACAGATCCTCTGCCTGCCCGGGGGTGCGCATTTCCTTGTAAACAACAAAGATATTGGCATCCGGATTTTGTCCCTTTATCCGCAAGGCCTGTTTCAATGCCGTGGTGCAACAAACAGTGGAACAATACGGCAAATGCCTCGCGTCTCTTTGCCCCGCGCACTGCAGAAAGGCGGCATTGACAATGTCCTTTCCATCGCTGGGACGCGCGATATGCCCTTCTTTGAAACTCTCTTCAAAAATTGCGTTGGTGATCACATTGGGGGAGGTCCCAAATCCCAATTTTGCATCCAGCTTCTTCGGATCGTAAGGCTCCCAACCGGCCGCAACAACCACGGCGCCCACGCGATGTTTCGACGTTGATCCGTTTTGACTGATGGTAACATCAAAAAGCCCGGGACTCCCTGCTGTCTTTTCAACGCTCGCACCCGTATAAGCTGTAATTTTTTCGTGCCGGGTAACCGCCTCAATCAAATCACCCAGCGGATTATCCTGCGGAGCCTTATAAGGAAATGTCGCGATTTGTTTTACGTTTCTCTGGAACCCCCCCAGCTCCGGGGCTTTTTCCACCAAAACGACTGAATAGCCGGCTTTAGCTGCGGCCAAAGCGGAGTTCATTCCCGTTAGACCACCCCCGACCACAAGGATGTCTCTTGAGATCTCCGCTTCAGGTTTGTAAGCTTCCGGCAACTCCATGTTTTTCACCTTGGCCATACTCATCCGCAGATAATCTTCCGCCATCATCTGGGTATTTTCATCTCCCGGTTTGTGACACCATGCCACCTGTTCTCGCAGATTCACCCGGTCCACGATACAATTCTCGAAATCAAACACATCATACATAACCCGGTGAGAGCAGGCCGCAATGATCAAAGCGTTGGCCGCTTCTTCCTCGATATCTTTTTTGATGAGTCCCGCGCCTTCTTGACTGCACAGGTTGGGATGATGCCGACAAATGGGAATACTGCCTTCATCCCGGGCCACCTTCCCCAACTGTTCTATATCAAGGGCATCTCCAATGCCACATCCCGAGCAAATGTAGACTGCGGTCTTTTTTTCCATTGAGTTACCTCCTCGCGATGGATTGAATGGCTTTCAGGGCCGCTGCGGTCCCATCCTGAACCACCTCGGAAACAAAGGTGGGCGTCCTGACGCATCCCGCAGCATAAATACCCGGCTTTGTGTCCTGCGATGCCACGAACCCATAATCGTCATAAGGAACATCGAAGGGGACCGGGGTCTCAGAGGTATTGGGCTGCATTCCGGTTGCCAGGACAACCAGATCCGCAGACAGCTCATGCAGCGATTCCTTCGTCGTGTCTTCGACACGCAAGACGAGGCCCCGGGAATCCTCACCCGGTGTGATCTTGGCCACTTTACCTTTAAAGAACCGGATGTTTTCGTCCTGTTTGACCGTGGTATAAAAATCTTCCAGACGATCGGTTGCCCGGATGTCGATAAAGAAGATATAGACTTTGGCCTCCGGGTATTGTTCCCGCACATAGTTGGCCTGTTTCATCGATGCCAGACAGCAAATCCCGGAGCAATAGGGGAGATGATTCTCATCTCGAGAGCCGGCACATTGAACGAACGCGACCGTCTCAGGCGCTCTGCCGTCGGACGGACAGAGGATTTTCCCTTGTGTGGGGCCGGTCCAAGACGCCATTCTCTCCATCATGACATTGGTGATTACATCGGGGTATTGACCAAACCCATAGGTTTCCAGCCGGTTCGCGTCATAGGGTTTCCACCCGGTCGCCCACACAATGGCACCCACCTTCAAATCCACCGTTTTAGGCGCCATCTTCAAATCGATGGCGTCGTAGGGACACGCCTCTTTTACCTTTTGTGCCTCATCACTTCGGACCAGGACCGGGTCCAATACATATCGCATGGGAAAGGCCATGTCATGCGGCAGATACGCCGCTTTGGTCTTATCCATGCCGTAATTGAACGCATTTTCGATCTCCAGGGTGCAGGCCTCGGCGCATTTACCGCAACCTGTACATTTCTCATTGACATACCGTGGGCTTAATTGAATCCTGACATCAAAATTTCCTTCCGCTCCGGAAATGCTTTCCACCTCCGCCATCGTGAAGAATCGGATTTTGGAATTCTGTTTTATCCGTCGAAAATTTATTTCCAGGCCACAATAAGGTGGGCAAAGTTTTGGAAAATAGTGGTGAAGCTGAGCCACCCTGCCCCCCAGATAGGGGTTTTTCTCAACGATGATGGTATCATAACCCGCTTCTGCGGCCTCGATGGCTGCTGTAAGCCCGCTCATGCCGCTTCCGACTACCAGGATGCTTTGGGTTTCCGTGTTTGCCATACTTTTCCTCCTCCGCTAAAAATACACCGCCCCCTCCCCAAAGTCGGCGGGGAACTTCTCATTCGCTCGCCTCGCCGCTACCAACGATCCCCCCGGTAAAGAAGCCTTGAAAACAAGCCTTGGAATCGCCTCCCAAATCACCACGCCTACACCATGGTGTATTTTGGACCGCCTCCCCCCTCCGGTGGGACCCAGGTTATAATTTCATACGGATCTTTTATGTCACAGGTTTTGCAGTGGACACAATTCGAAAAATTCAGCTTCATGTGCGGCTCACCCGTTTCTTCGTCGACTTCCATCTCATACACATTGGCTGGACAAAACCGCGTACAAGGGTTTTGGTACTCTTCCCTGCACCTTGTGTAACAAATATTCAAATCTGCGATCTTTAAGTGCGCCGGCTGCTGTTCCTCATGCGTTGTGCCCGAGTAATAGACATCCGTTTCCTTATCAAACGTGCGTTTTCCGTCAAATTTGATATCTCCCATCTGTTCCTTCGTCGGGGAATCCGTGCCGTAGAGATCGGAAACCGTATGGAGCCGACTCCAATCGGTTTCAGCACTCAGGCGATTTTTCAGAATCCTGCCGCCCAGCACATACTGAAACCCCGCTTTGATCATGGCACGCCACAACCCCTTTTGAAAGGCTTGATGAAAGTTTCGACTCTTGTAGAGTTCTTTAACAACCTCGCTGTCGTAGAGAGCGGCTTCATATGCATTCAGCTGCGGTTCTGAAAAGTCCCCTTTCAGGAGGGCCTGGAAAACGGCTTCCGCAGCCAGCATTCCCGACCTCATAACAACATGTAAGCCCTTGATCTTCTGACTGATAAAGAGGCTTGCCGAATCCCCGACGATCAGGGCGCCTTCCATGGTAAGCTTGGGGATGGAAAAATACCCGCCTACGGGAACAGTTTTGGCGCCGTACTGGGTCACCTTTCCGTCTTTCAATAACTCCGCCAGGTAAGGGTGGAGCTTGAATTTCTGAAATTCACGATGGGGATCCAAGAAAGGATCTTCATAATCCAGACCGGTCAGAAGACCGACTGAAACCTGATTGTTTTTCATTCCATAAACGAATCCACCGCCATAGGTGTTGCTTTTGTGGGGATATCCCATGGTATGGATCACCTCTCCCGGTTGAATCCGCCCCTCAGGGATCTCCCACACCTCTTTCACGCCTACCACATAACTCTGCGGATTCTTCCCATCGTCCAACGCAAACTTCTCTATCAATGTCTTGACAAGGCTCCCCCTGGATCCCTCCCCAAAAACGGTTACCTTGGCTCGCAGGTCGATGCCCGGTTCGAAATTACGCTTTTTATTTCCCTCTGCATCAATTCCTTTATCACCGGTCCGCACACCGATCACCCGGTCACCCTCGTAGAGCACCTCCGTTCCCGCAAAACCGGGAAAGATATCGATACCGTCTTCCTCCACGAGCCGGCTCAGCCATGCCGTCAACTTGGACACAGAGACCACGTAGTTTCCGTGATTGTTGAGGAAAGGCGGTGTGATGGGGAACTTGAATCTTCCATTCCGGGTAAGGAAACAGACCGCTTCTTTCTTGACCTCACCCTCCAGGGGGGCCTCTTTTTCAAGAAAATCGGGAATCAGTTCTTTGAGAGCGACAGGATCCATCACCGCACCTGAGATGCCGTGGGCGCCCACATAGGAACCTTTCTCCAATACGGCGATCATGATCTCATCCAGTTTTTTTCCGCTGCCCTCTGTCTCTATCCGCTTGTTATGCTGCTTTATGAGATTTGCAAGATGAAGAGCGCTGCTCAAACAGGCAACACCGCCCCCCACAAAAAGTACGTCAACCTCCATGACATCTCTTTCTTCCACCGCTGAATTCTCCTCCTCATTCGGATCTGTCGACAACAATCAATTCCAAAGTTTTCACGCATCGCTGAGCGACTTAAAAGATGCTTCGCTCACTCCGGATTTATGATGGAAACACATTTTGTGCCTAATTTCACATGGCGTTCTATAGCATACCCCTCGGAGCCGTTTCAAGCCTATTTTTCGGAGGCTCAGCTCGACTCACTCTTGGGAGTCTTTCTCCATGCAACAGCGGGGGCAGGAATTAAAGAAAGGTCTCAAGTCAAGCGTCTTTCGCATAAATTCGGGAAATAGCCGTTCTCGGTCAGCAAAATGATCAAAAATACCCCGGCCACGCGTCATTCGCGTGGCCGGGGCATGTCAGCGGTTCACATTCGGGTTAGACACCGGGAATGTTCCAGATATCCTTCTTCATCATTTCCCACTCGCCGGTACCGGGATCCCAGCGGCAGTTGACAAAGCAGAGCCAGTTTTCATCATCCATTTTGGGCGTATCCGCTCTAAAATAGTAGCCCGGCCATCGGGTCTCCTCTCTGAACAGCATACTCCGAATATGGGACTCCGCAATCCACATCCTCTGGGTGTTCTCCCAGGCCCTTGTGAGTTCATGCAGATCCCGTGCAGCCTGCTTGCCGGCATCCTCTTTCAAAAGGCTCATCAGTTCCAAGCCCCTTTCAAGCAGTGCCTTGCTCGTCTTAAACGCCGCAGTCACACCACCGGCGTACTCATCCATGATCTTCTGCAGACGATGGAGAAACTGCCTCGGCATGATATAGGCGGTGTTTATTTCAGGATCCGTCATTTTGCCCTTGTTTTCTACCATTAAATCCATGGGCGTCAGGATTTCTTTCTTGAGCGCCTCCACCCTGGTCATGTCCACAGTCGGTTCCTGACCCTTTTCCAAGATATACTTGATTGCTGCCTTTCCGGCGATTCGCCCCTCAGTGTGTGAACCTGAGGAGAACTTGTGGCTGGAGGCGCCCGAGCCATCACCGACGGCGAATAGGCCGTCCGCGGTGGTCATGTTGGCATAACCCCATTTGTAGGGGGTGTCCATGTCCTCAGGACCGCTGACCCAGGCGCCGGATGCGCCGGAGTGTGAGCCGATGAAGTAGGGCTCGCAGGCCGCGATCTCGGAGTGTTTCTCTTCCGGCTTGACATTCAGAGAAGCCCAGAGAATGGCCTGGGAAATGGTCATATCAAGAAAGTCCTCCCACGCCTCTGATTCCAATTCCTTCATCTTTCGCTTGAATGCCTTCGGGTCATCCTTAAACTCATGAGCGATCTTCTGGATGGCCTCATCCGTTTCCATGTAAAGGGGTCCGAGGCCCGCATCCACATCCAGCATCCCGAGATAATTCCGAAGGTTGGCCGGGATCGGTTTGGCGAGGCCATACGGTGCCCAATTTTGGAGCTCGTCTACCCGCTCCACCATGTAGTCGCCGCCCTCGGCGCTTATCGCACGGGATTTAAAGAGCAGGAACCACGCACCCACAGGACCGTACGCATCCTTAAACCGAACAGGGATGAAACGCACTTCCTGGCAGGTCATCTCCGCACCGGCCCGGATCGTAAAGTAGGCACTGGAGCCTGAGTTAAAAGGCGGATACCAGGAACGGCCAAAACCCTCACCCACGGATCTGGGTCGAAACACATGGACGGCGCCGCCCATACCGACGACGACGGCCTTGGCCTTGAACACATAGAACTTATTTTCGCGGGTGCTGAATCCTACCGCTCCCACGCACCGGTTGCCGTCCATAAGTGGGTCAACAATGAAAACCCGCTCATAGAGCTCACCGCCTGCTTCCGCAAGCGCATTCTTGGCTGCCTCAGCGATGATGATCTTGTAGGATTCTCCATTGATCATGAGCTGCCAGCGGCCTTCATGCACGTACTTCCCCTCTTCATCTTTCCAGATCTTGAGGCCCCATTTCTCAAACAGGTGAACCGTGGAGTCCACGTGGCGGGCGATGTTGTAAACCAGATCCTCCCTGGAAACACCCATCAGGTCTTGACGCACATACCGGATATAGTCCTCGACCGTGTTTTCGCCATCTTTAACGCCCACATACTGGTTGATGGCCGAAAGCCCCATGGCGACGGCACCACTTCTGTCCAAGGCCGCCTTGTCCACCATAACGACTTTTAGGCCGTTTTTCTTGGCCCAATACGATGCCTCGGTAGCCGCACCGCATGCTGAAAACCCCCCACCAACGATCAGGAGGTCGGTACTCACTTCCACTGTCTCAAAATTTGCCATATTTATTTACCTCCTTTGTGTTTTATTTTGGGGTGGGGATAGCATCGAGTCCCAACGACTCCGGCTCGGTCGCCAGCGCTTCACTGTTGATATCATCATGGGTGGCGAACCCGCCCAATGGGTCTGCCGACCCTTCAGGGGTGGTTCTGGTGGGGAACTTGAACCGTTTGATGGAGCCATCCCGAAACTTGACCGTCCACATGATGTCTTCGGACCCTCTCAACGGCGTGGCACTGGCGCCCAACGGTACGAAATCGGCATACCCGCGAACATCCATTGCCTGCTGAGGACACAGCTTGACACAGCACATGCATTCCCAGCACATTTGAGGGTCGCGGTTGTAAGCCTTCATTTCCCCATAACCGGCCGAACCATCCATGTCCAGCACCATGAGGTCGTTGGGGCAGATGTACATACACGCGGTCCGGTCCTGCCCTTTACAACCGTCACACTTTTCTGTAATCACGTAACTTGGCATTATTATTCCTCCTGATTTAACAAGTTAAAAAAGCCGAATGCAAACAAACGAAAATTTCCTGATTACCACCTCCTTTCTTTTGCTGTTATTTCTTTACATCCCCGGTCGCAGCGCCGTGTAGCTTAATCTCGACCTTCTCGTCTACTTTCTGATAATAGTCTTGAAGAATTGCCACAACCTCGGGGCGGGAAAATTCCGCAGGAAGTTCGCCCCCCTCCGAGAGCGTCTTTCTGACCATGGTCCCGGATAACAGCAACCGGTCCTCCTTACCATGGGGGCATGTTCTCATGGAGGCCATACCGCCGCACTTGTAGCAGTGAAAGGTCCAATCGATATTGAGGTTCTGGCACTTGAGCGCACCCTCCGGTAGCTGGTCAAAAATCTTCTGTGCATCAAAGGGGCCGTAGTAATCCCCCACACCCGCATGGTCACGTCCGACAATGAGATGACTGCAACCGTAATTCTGGCGGAACACGGCATGCAGGAGGGCTTCCCTGGGACCGGCATACAGCATTTCCATGGGATAGCCGCCCTGGACTACGGTACCCTTTACAAACCAGTTATCCACGAGAACCTGTATCGCCTGCACCCGCACGTCAGCCGGAATGTCACCCGCCTTGAGCTTGCCCAACAACTGGTGAATGTACAGCCCGTCCATTACCTCTACGGCGATCTTGGCCAGAAACTCATGGGAACGATGCATGGGATTGCGGAGTTGCAAGGCGGCAACCCGCTTCCATCCCAAGTCTTCAAACATCTTCCGGGATTCAACAGGTCTTTGATAAATTCCTTTAAACTGCTCGGGATAATAGCCTTCGCTTAAGACTTTGACGGGCCCCGCCAAATTATACTTGGGTTGGGCCATCACCTTGGCCACACCCGGGTGCTCCGTATCCGTTGTCGTATAGATGGATTGACTCTCGTGAGCTTTATCAATCGTGTACTTCTCGGACACCTGGATGGTCGCCATAAGGGCACCCGTCTCACCATCCACCAAGGCCAGTTCATCCCCCTCCTTGACCGCTTCATCATCCGCGGAAAGCGTAACAGGCACGGGCCAGAATGTGCCGTCTGCCAGGGTGAAATCGTCGCACACTCCCTGCCAGTCCGCTTTTGTCATAAATCCGGTAAGCGGGGTGAATGCCCCGATTCCCATCATGACAAGATTGGAGCTCTCTTTGGATGTGACCCTGATCTGCTTGAGCGACTTTGCCCTTTCGGCCTCGGCCTTAAGCTCATCGCCCGTCAGCAATAGCGGCATCAATTTTTCTTCTTTACCATGTGGTGGAACAAGATCCGACATAAGCTAACCTCCTTTTCTTTCTCTTCTTGACAAATATTTTGTTTAGAACAAGAACTCCATCATACTCAGCCGGGAACTTGTGCATTTTAATGCAAAGCTCCTTGAATTCATTTTCTCACCGACTCAACGAAACACGCTTATCCTTATGGTCCTCTCCTTTATTTTCGCATCCGTTTCTTTTGCTTCTTCCTTGCGCTGTGATCCAAGATGTCTTTCAATGCGCCTTCATCCACAGGTTTTATCATGTAATAGACAATGCCCAACGTCCGGATTTCATTTTCCAGTTCCTTGCTGTTGGATGCCGTCATGGTGACGATCCCTATCTCAGGCTGGTATTCTTTGAGTCGGGGGATGAGCGCTTGCGGTCTCGTGTCAGGCAAGGACAGATCGAGCAGCACCAAGTCAAAAATTTTTTCCCTGACTTTGGCCAGGCTCTGGTGCCCTGTCTCCGATTTTTCAGCATAGTATCCCCACTGTTGAATCAATTCAACCGTGTGCGATAATTCCCCCATATCAGTTTCAACAACCAAAACATTCATTGAATCCAATTCCCACCGGCAAGACTCCAGGGCTCCATTCCTTCGGCCTCAGCTCCTTACAGCAACAAATGTGCCGAAAAAAGAATCCCATATAACATCTTGAAATAAAATGATTTTTATTTATTTTGAGCAACCCGGGGAGAAGCGGTGGTGTGTTGGTCGGGTAAAAAAACCCGACAAAAACGCCTTAAATCCATGTATCTACTTGTTAACACTGGATTTAAAAGATTCGGGCGTTTTTGCCCGATTTCAGGTTAGGAAAGACCGATTTTTTTCATTTTTGTGTAAAGGGTTTTTGGATCTATACCCAGCGCAGCGGCGACTTTGGATCGGTGCCAACGATTCCGCTTCAGTGCGGTGAGGATATAACGCTTTTCAAAATCCGCTGTGGCGACGCGAAGTTTGGTAATACTCGTGCTCTCTTTCGGCTCGGAATCCTCAAGGGTATTTGTCTTACCTTCCAAACTTAGGAAATCAAAGTTTCCCACAGCGAGATACCGCTGTATCACACTTTGTAATTCGCGAACATTTCCAGGCCAGTCATAATTATACAAAATTTCGAGAATTTTTGCTGGAATTGTCGGTATGTTTCCCTCTTTGCTGTAAAGTTTGAGAAAGTGTTCGATAAGCAAGGGGATGTCTTCTTTCTTATCTCTCAGGGTAGGTAACATAATGGGAATCACACTGATCCGATAATAAAAATCCTCCCGTATCAGCCCTTTTCCGACCATTCCGGCGAAATCCCGGTTCGTTGCCGAAATGATTCGGGCGTCGGATCTGCGAAAATGGGTGTCGCCGATCGGCGCATATTCGCCGGTCTCCAAAGCCCGGAGCAGCTTTACCTGCATATTCAGCCCAAGCTCGCCCACCTCATCGAGGAACAATGTCCCCCCATCGGCAGTGTGTAAATATCCGGTTTTATCAATGTGCGCCCCCGTGAAAGCCCCTTTTCGATGCCCGAAAAATTCGCTTTCAACGAGGTTTTCAGGGATGGCACCGCAATTGACCGGAACAAATGCCTTATCGGCACGCGCACTCATCTCGTGGATTGCCCTTGCAACCAATTCTTTCCCGGTGCCGGATTCACCGAGGATAAGGACATTGGCGGTCGCCGCCGCCGCCTTGAGTATGAGTTCATAAACGTTTTGCATGGGAAGGCTCTTCCCGATGATCTTTCCAAACCGATAACGTTCTTTGATGCAAGACCTCAGTTTAATGTTTTCTCTTTGCAATCGCTCGGTCACTTCCTGGATGGACCGCTCCTGAAGCATGTCTTCGGTAATGTCTCTTAGGATGGCGAGGATGGCGGGTTTGGATTTCAAACTGACAACGCTCCGATTTGTCGAAACCCAGAATTTCTTCCCGTCTTTGCTCACACAGACGCCCCGCAGTAAATTCATGAAATTTCCGTCATGCTCCGCAGGATCAAATACCTTTCGGAAAAGCCCTCTAAATTCACTATCGAAAAGCGTCACAATGTCGATACCGGTCAGATCTGAGGGATCGTCATACCCGAACATATTCACAAACGCGTGGTTTACGAATAAAATCTTGCCGTCTTGAACCATGACTGCGCCATCGGCGGCCGATTCCGTAATACTTCGATAAAGCATCTCCCGCTCCTCGAGCGCCTTTTGTGCCTGTTTGATTGCGGTGAGGTCACGGGATAAGGATAGCTTTGATACCGTACCGTCCGGGTTTCTCAAAGGCGTCTCAATCACATCATAGGTCCTTTGACTGTCCGGAAAATAGCGTTCGCGGCGAACCGTGCTTCCCAACAAAACCTCCTCAATTTTACACTTGGAGCACGGTTCGTTTCGATTACGGAAATACTCATAACACTTCTTACCGTCTATCGGCCCCAGCGCCTCCTCCAGCGCCGGATTGATATACTCCATATCAAACTGGTCATTCACCTTATAGACCAGATCCTCCATTGACTTTAAGATACTTGTGATGTTGCCGCTCTCTAGGCGAAGCGATTCCTCGGCCTGCACTCTTTCGGCAATTCTTCCCAATCGCTCGCTGATCGCATTGAGCAGGGAGCGCTCTCCCTTCAACAAAACGCCGGCGTTCGGTTCCATTCGCTTGAGGTAATAGACCTCGAGTGTTCCGGCCCATTCCCCGTGAACCCTGATGTCACAACTCTGTGTCCAGGGCGTTTCCTTGAAGTGCTTCGTCTTGAATTCCTGGTATCCCATAAAGATCCGCACACCGGCAATCTCCGAATATTGCAGCGAAGAAGGAATCAAGTCAACGACTCCCTGGAGAAGTTCCTCCAGGGAGATATCCGGCTTTTCACGAAGATCTGAGATGCCGTAAAGGCAATCGAGCTCCTTGATACGCCTGTCAAGGTCATAGGTTCGCTCCCGTAAAGCGCTTGTCGCCTCTGCCAGTCCGGCCTCAATCAGGTCCTTTTCCTTGCGCAGGAAATCATGGCGCTGCTTCATCCGCAAAACGGCGGTTACCTGTGCCGCAATTTCAGTATCACTGACCGGTGCGGTCAAGACCATATCGGCGCCATTTGCAAGAAATCCCGCTCGACGCTTGGAATCCGATTGGCCGTTTAGGACAGCAATGACAGGAATTGGGTTTGTTTTTTCAGCGTTTTTCAAACGCTGACAGATGTCGAAGTCGACCAGGCTTCCATCGACAAGAATCGTATCCGGTGGTTCTTCCCTTGCCCGTTTCAACCCCTCGGAACCGGAAGAAGCAAAATGAACAGCACAGTCGTCAACTTGCGCTTCCAAGGCCTTTGACAAAGTGGTGAGGCGATCGCTCTTACCGCCGATTACCAAAATGGTCGCCATTTTCATCTTCACTCCCCGATATTACGCGTATCTTGCCGGCAATTTTGTCAACACCCTTTCCTGCCGGCCCGATGCATGCTTCATCAAATGTCCCTCCCCCGCAACACCCGTCGAGGCTGAAAAGCTGACGCATGAGGAGAACATCTCAAACAGTTTGCTCAAAATATTTAACATATACGATCAGGCTTTTTGAATAAAGCATTTTTTACCCAAATCACCGGAAACTGCAGACCGCCTGGGACGTACAAAGCAATTTCATCGTGCCGATCGGCCTTGAACGCAGACAGTTGATTGACAAGAAAATATTTTACTTTGAATATATTGACTTATGAGATTTTTTCAATCTATATAACCTCACTCAATACGCGTCAAAACGGTTTGAGAAAATAAAACACAAGTAGCGGAAAGGTTTTCATGACGGACAAATACAAATCGTCAGCGGCTATAATTCCCATTGATCAGGCGGTTGGAAAAGTCCTGGCCCACGATATCACAGAGATCCGGCCCGGTCAGTTCAAAGGCGTCGCATTCAGAAAAGGCCACATTGTTCAAGAAACCGATATCCCGCACCTGCGGCGTCTGGGGAAAGAACACCTGTTCGCTTTAGACATCGGACCCGGCGAGGTTCACGAAGACGACGCCGCCCTTATGCTTGCCAAGGCGTTGGCAGGTCCGGGAATCATTTTCGGCAACCGCCCCTCTGAGGGAAAAATCGCATTGAAGGCGGCCCATCGGGGGCTTCTGAAGGTGAATGTGGAAGCGCTGACCCACGTCTGCCTCATCCCCACGATCTGCTGTGCTTCGCGACACAATAATATTTTGGTGGAAAAGGGGGAAATAATATCCGCGACACGAGCGATTCCCTTGATCATTGATGAAGATTCCCTGAACGCAGCCATAAAAATCGCCCAAAATGCGAATGGTGTTTTTTCCGTGAAGCCGCTCTCTCATCCGCAGACCGGGATCGTAATTACGGGCAATGAGGTCTACAGCGGCCTTATCGAAGATAAGTTTGCTCCGATACTCAGAAAAAAACTCCATTTTTTGGACTGCCGAGTCGAGGAAACCCTATTCGTGCCGGATGAAAAACCCCGGATCGTCGAGAGCATCAGAGCACTCGTCCAAAAGGGGGTAGGGCTCATCCTGGTAGCGGGCGGCATGAGTGTCGACCCCGATGACATCAGCCGAATGGCCATCGCGGATGCAGGGGCGAGGGATGTGGTTTACGGCACATCTGTTCTGCCGGGTGCGATGTTCCTGTATGGGCGTATCGACAACACCCCTATTCTGGGATTGCCGGCATGTATTCTTTATTATAGAGCAACCGTTCTGGATATCGTGCTTCCAAGAGTTCTGGCAGGAGAGGCGATCACGAGGAGGGATCTCGCAGCATTGGCACACGGCGGTCTATGCACCAATTGCGAGGTTTGCCACTATCCCGTTTGCCCTTTCGGAAAAAACTGAAGGACCGCTGTCTTTCAGTGGCGGGGCATTGACGGATCAGTAAAGGGGAATGTCCTTGATCCGCGGCCGGCATGGGTCGATCATCAAAATTTTCTGTCAATGATGTACTGATTTAACTCAAGAAGGTCTTTCTTAACGGGCCCATCGGGAAATGTGCTCAGATGTTCGGTTGCCTTCACCACATAAGAATGCGCCTCGTCCCGAATCCGGTCAAGACCGCCCCGATCCCGCACGAGCCCAATAACGCACCGAAAGTCTTCCTCAGAGGCGCGATGGTCTTGAAACAACCGTTCGAGCCGCTTTCGCTCAGGCGCATCGATCGTGGGCAAGGTGTATATAAGCGGCAACGTGACTTTCCCTTCCCTCAAATCCTTGCCCACCGGTTTCCCGAACACCTCCTCCGAAGAAGTGTAGTCCAGCAGATCATCCATAAGCTGAAAAGCAATCCCTGCGCTCAAGCCGAAGTTCGCGAGGGAGGTCTCGGCCCCATTTCCAGCTCCGGCTATAATCGCACCACACGCACACGCGGCAGATATGAGCGCGGCTGTTTTTGCTGTGATAATCTCCACGTACGCTTCTTTGGGGGTCGCCCAGTCATGGGTATGTATAAGCTCAAGTACCTGGCCCTCCGCCATCTGTTTGGTGGTCCCCGTAAGACGCTTTAAGAATCGAAGGTTCTTGGAGTCCACTGCAATTTCCGAGGATGTCGAATACAGGAAATCTCCCTCCAACACCGCCGCCTGATTGCCCCAAAAACGATTTGCAGAAGGCTTCTTTCGCCGAATTTCGGCGTTATCCAGAACATCATCATGAAGCAATGAGGCGGCATGGAGGTATTCAAAAATACTTGAAAGACGGTAACGGTCCGCTTTCCGGTAGTTGCAAAGTTCGCAGGAAAGAACGAAAAACAGCGGTCTAATCCTTTTGCCGTGTCCCAGTAGTGTATGGGTCCCGATTTCTTCAATAAGGCGCACCCGAGAGCTGAGAGCCTTTTCCAGCTCCTCGTTAATCTTCATTATTTTTTCTTTGTGTTTATCGAGAACCATAGTTTCGTTATGCATTACGCCATGTTAACGCCCGAAATCGGTGCCCCTACACCCACTGCGGACGGATGAGAGATCACCCCATGCACACGCCATCAAAACCTTCACATAGAGTGAAGTGTTTTTAAGACGACCTGCAGTGGAACGTTCCTCTTTCCCTATCCAAAGGAAATGGGTTTCGGAAACGATACATTGGGCAACGGGATTATCCCCGGATCTCCCCCACCAGGTCGTAGGCATGGGCCTCGCGAATCAGCACCGGCATGATTTTACCGACCCGCCCCTCTCCCTTGTTGATCAGGATCCGTGAGTCCACATCCGGGGCCATGGTTGAGCTTCTTCCCTGAAGCAAGAGGTCGGTTTCAGGGCTTCGGCCTTCCACCAACGTCGGGATTATATTTCCCACAAGTCGTTGGTTCAACTTTTTTGAGATGTCCGCCTGGATACCCATAATCGTATCCCGTCTTCTCTTTGCCTTTGCGGCCGACACGCTTTGCTTAAAGTGTGCTGCAGCCGTCCCCTTTTCCCGGCTGAAAATAAACACGCCCAAGTGTTCAAATTCCGCCATCCTCACAAATTCGCAAAGCTCGGTGAAATCCGTTTCGGTTTCCCCGGGAAAGCCGACCATGAGGGTCGTCCTTAAGCTGATCCTACACCTCCGGCACCTGATCCGTTCGAGCAAATCCCAGGCTGACTCCCACTGAACCCTCCTGCCCATTGCCTTAAGTATCTTTTCACTCACATGCTGTTGGGGCACATCCAAGTACGGGCAAATGACTTCTTCGGACTCTATGATTTCCAGGAGCCGGTCGGATATTCTATCCGGATGGCAGTAAAGCAAGCGAATCCAACGAATCCCATCCAGCTGCGCCAATCGTTCCAGCAAATCCTCAAGGTGGATTCCCGGATCGAGATCCTGCCCATAAAGGGTTGTATCCTGAGCAAGCAGGTTGATCTCTATGACACCCTGATCGACCATTTGCGATGCTTCCCTGACCAGTGAATCGATGCTGCGGCTTCGAAACGGACCTCTAAGTCTGGGAATGATGCAGTAAGAACATCTGTGGGAGCAACCTTCGGCAATTTTCAGGTAAGCGCTGTAGGGGGGCGTGGTGCGAATTCGCGGTACCGTGTGATCCGCCAAATAAAGGGGTCTTCCAATAATAAAGGGGGGAGAAGCGCCGGCTTCATCATTTTCAATCACCTCTGCGATTTGTCCGAATTCGCCGGTCCCAAGCCAGCCATCTACCTCTGGAATTTCTCGCAGAAGTTTATACCCATAGCGCTGGACAAAACACCCCGTCACCACCACCTTTTTCACCATCCCGCGTTTCTTCAACCTTACCACCTCGAGGATGGTGTCAATGGCTTCTTCCACCGCGGACTCGATGAAGCCGCACGTGTTGATCAAAACGATTTCCGCGGATTCAATGCCGGATGCAAATCTGAAATCCTTGGATTCAAGGATGCCGAGCATGGTCTCGCTGTCCACCAGATTCTTGGCGCACCCCAGGCTTATTAGAAATACTCGGGACTTTTTTCTCATGAACTTTGAGTCAGGGCGTTGCCGAAAGGGGATTGCTCCTTGCAAGCCCTTCAGATCACCTGAAGCTAATTTCGAAACCGGAAACAGCCCTGACGTCGAAAGACCAAACGGGCGTTGAGTGAGCGGTTAAAGCGAAAAATTTTTTGCCGGACTGAAATGACCGATTAACCCATCAGATTACCTTGCTGGAACAGCCGTAAGAGATCCAATCGGTTTATCATGTCTGTGAAAATCTCCCCCGATACGGTGTCCGCCTCACGTCGACCTATCAGTTTAAGGCGCTCGGCCTCCCCGCTGATTATTTGCGATGAAAGCGTTTTTCCATCCTTCATTAAGCGAGCCTCATAGGCCATTTTTGCAACCCATTTTCGGTCCACCAGGTCAATCATGAATTCGTTGAGGACAATTAAGATCTGCGGTTCAGTGGCGGACTTGACTGACAACACCTCCAACCCTGCGTTTTCAAACCTCCGTTTAAATCCTTCCTTCACCATGTCCGTGAGTTTGAACGGTCCGATCTTGAAACCCGGCTCATTGTGTCGCGCCACACTAAATGAAATGTTTCCTACGTAATTCCCAAATTCCTGTTTCGCGGCGGTCCCGAACATCTCCTGTGTCTTTCGCGCATCTTCAAAAGCCAAGTAAACGCGCTTCCCCTCTAGGTTATCCGACGCGCGTGGGAGCTGATAATGGACCTTCAGCTCGGGAATCGTCGCACAGGAAAAAGCGAATAGAAAGAGTAGAATATTCGCTGAAGTCTTCGCCATCCCTTGATTTATTAACCGCATTGGCCTATCCTCCTCGTGGTTTTCTACGGATCATTTGTCACGCCGGATAATCTTTGAGCAGCATTGATTCAACAACCAGCGGATCCATTACCGCCTTAAAGTAGCCAAACAAATCGATATGTCAAGGGAAAGGATGAAGCGCCTCAACGCACCGATCGAAAAGATGCTGTCCAGGGAAGATGCAAGGCTTTTAGAGGCGGCCTGGCAGGCTGCGAGAGAAAATCATGGGGATACCTTCTCTTTCTATCTCCCGGGGATGATCCGATATGGCCGGCAAAGAGGGCGTTACCCGGCCGTATCGATCACGGGAAATCACTGTGCTCTCCTTTGCGAGCATTGCAAGAGCAAACTCCTGGAGCCCATGATAAAGGTTCAAAGCCCTGAAGCACTGCTTCAGGTTGCACAAAAATTCGTCCGCAACGGCGCCCATGGCATGCTTCTGACGGGGGGGGCGGATCGGAACGGGCGGCTTCCCTGGGAGCGTTATTACCCGTCTATTGAAAAAATTGGGCGGCAAAGCGCACTGTATCTGTCCGCACATACCGGTTTTCCGGGGCGAGAAACCTGTCGACTCCTGAGAAAAGCGGGGCTCAAACAAGCCCTGATTGATGTCATGGGGGATGAAAAGGCCGCCCGGCAGGTCTACCATCTGCCGGGGCTTCACACGGTGTTGATGGCTCTGGAGGCTATCCAAGAAAGCGGGATTGAGCTGGTCCCTCACATCGTGGCGGGCCTCCACTATGGGAACATAGACGCAGAATATGAGGCCTTGAAACTCATTCAACGCTTTCAGCCTTCCGCGTTGGTCTTTGTTGTCCTCACGCCGCTCAAAGGTACGCCGATGGCTGAAATCTCACCGCCCTCTCCCCTTGAAATCGCGCGGTTGATCGCCGGCGCCCGATTATTGATGCCGGAAATCCCGATCTCCCTCGGCTGCGAACGGCCCAGGGACCGACGGGGTTGGGTCATGGAAAGACTGGCCATCCGGGCCGGAGCCACCCGCATGGCCGTTTGGTCGGACGACGCCCTCGATGAGTGTAAGAAACTGGGTCTCAGACCTCGCTTTCAGGCCACATGCTGTTCGCTGGAATTCCGGCCGGAATTCGGGTTTGGACATTCCCTCAACGGCCGCTAGTCTCCGGCCCGGTTCCTTCCGGTAATCCCATCTCCCGAAAACTCTCCCCTCGCTGACACGCGAGGGGAGAGGGAGTCGAAAAAATGTACCTTAGACCTTTTCCACCCGTGTTTTAATGTACTTGAAAATGGGCGTTCCCCCGACATCTTCCGTGCAATTGGGTTTCATGATACCCGGTGCGTTGACGCCGCCGAACTGGGGGTATTTGGGATCTGCCTCCAGCCCGCGGGCGTGACCGAACCCGCCGCCCGAGCCGAGAACCCTCCGCATAATATCCCAGGTGGGGTGTG
>Ga0207796_1000214_pt1 | contig 25487 bp, 18 predicted proteins | sample Pon1CUnioCityCA_6_FD_187274 | JGI IMG/M metagenome (GOLD analysis project Ga0207796, IMG submission 187274) | Marine sediment microbial community from Union City, CA, USA - Pond 1C Sediment 1 (SPAdes) | ecosystem: Environmental > Aquatic > Marine > Intertidal zone > Salt pond sediment ... | reverse complement strand
CGGGGATAAACAGCGCCTCCATCTCAATCTGCGCTGACGATAGTCCCAGCGCACTGGTATCAAGACCCAGATCATCGACGGACCAAACTGGAATCTCCGCACGCCTGGCCGCCAGCATGCCCCTCACCGAAGCATAGCGAGGGACGTTGCTCTCGTCGTTGGTGACGGTGGCCACGAACGGCGTCGAGGTCTCCAGAACCTCATAGCCGGCGTCCACAGAGCGCCGCATGCGCACCTTGCCATTTTCTGGCTCCACGTTGGCCAGGATGGTAGCGCAAGGGAGGTCTAGCTCCTCCGCTAGGAAGGCACCGACCAGGCCCATCTCCACGTCCCCGGCCTGCCGCCCGCACAGGATCGCATCAAAATCTCCCACCTGCTGCACGGCGGCCGCCAGAATCTGCGCGTTGCCAAACGCGTCCGTATCGTCCAAACCCGGGTCAATCACTCGGATGGCTTGATCCACGCCCATGGCTATGGCCTGATGGAGTGATTCGACGGTGTCCTCGTCGCCGATGGTAATGACTGTCACCTTGCCGTCAGTCTTCTCCTTCAGCTGTAGTGCGATCTCAATGGCGACCTCATCATAGGCACTGATGACCAGTGGATGCGTTCCCCTGATCTGTTTCATCTCCTCGGGATCGATCTCGAAGAGATGAGGCGGGACCTCTGGATCGATGATTTGTTTCATACAGACAATGGTATGCACTTTGCACCTCATCCTTTCGACGTTAGAAGCTTAGAACGTTGAACCGTTTTCGTGCGGAAACAGCGCAATCTGCCCAAATAACCTCGATAACTGCTCACCTGTTGCTCGGCTCAACTCCCAACCAGCACATGATCTTGCCCAGCCTTACGCCGGAAACACTCATCCACCTGTCACGTCTGCAACAACGCCACGATCGCCAGACATGAGAGAACTAGGAGCTCAAGAGTCTCTCCTAGTTCTCTCCAGTCCTTACTACATCACGAGCTATACGTTACCCGAGGGCATCGTGTTTGACTAGACCCAGTCGAAGGTGCGCTCCACGGCCTTCTTCCAGCCCTGGTAGAGCTCCTGGCGGGTCTCCTTGTCCATCTCGGGCTGCCACGTCTTGTCGATCTTCCAGTTCTCCCGCAGCGACTCTATGTCATCCCAGAAGCCGACGGCCAAGCCGGAGGCGTAGGCCGAGCCCAGTGCCGTGGTCTCGGAGACCTGAGGCCGGATCACGGGCACGCCCAGGATGTCGGCCTGGAACTGCATGAGGAGCTCGTTGTAGACCATCCCGCCGTCTACCTTCAGGGCCTCCAAAGGCACGCCGGAGTCCTGCTCCATGGCGTCCAGTACCTCGCGGGTCTGGTAGGCGGTGGCCTCCAAGGCAGCGCGGGCGATGTGGTACTTGTTGATGTAACGGGTCATGCCCACGATCACGCCGCGGGCGTCGCTGCGCCAGTAGGGGGCGAAGAGGCCGGAGAAGGCGGGCACGAAGTAGATGCCGCCGCTGTCCTCCACCTTCTTGGCGAAGTCCTCGACGTGCTTGGAGAACTCGAAGAACTCCAAGTTGTCGCGCAGCCACTGCACCAGGGCGCCAGTGATGGCGATGGAGCCCTCCAAGGCGTAGACCGCGTCATTGTCGCCCATCTTGTAGCCCAGCGTGGTCAGCAGGCCGCTCTCGCTGGCCACAGGTTCCGTGCCGGTGTTGAGCAGCATGAAGCAGCCGGTGCCGTAGGTGTTCTTCGCCTCGCCCGGGCTGTAGCAGGTCTGCCCGACCAGGGCGCCCTGCTGGTCGCCCAGCGCGCCGCAGACGGGAATCTCGGCGCCGAAGGGCCCATCGGCCGGCGTGTGTCCGTAGACGTCCGGATCGCTAGAGGGGCGGATCTCCGGGAGCATCTTGCGGGGAATCCCCATGGTGTCCAGAATCTCCTGATCCCAGTCCAGGGTCTCCAGGTTCATCAGCATGGTGCGGCTGGCGTTGGTGACGTCAGTCACGTGGGCACCGCCATCCCGGCCCCCAGTCATGTTCCAGATTTCCCAGGTGTCGATGTTGCCGAAAATCGCATCGCCTCGTTCGGCCGCCGCCCGTAGGCCATCGACGTTGTCCAGGAGCCACCGGATCTTGGGGCCGGAGAAGTAGGTGGCCAGCGGGAGGCCGACCTTGGGGCGGAAGCGATCCTGGCCACCGTCCTCGGCCAACGTGTCGCAGATGTCCTTGGTACGGGTATCCTGCCAGACAACGGCGTTGTAGTAGGGCTCCCCAGTGTTCTTGTTCCACACGACGGTAGTCTCGCGCTGGTTGGTCACGCCCACGGAGGCGATCTCCTCAGCCTTGACACCGGTCACCTGGAGCGCTCCCTCGATGACGTCCTGGGTACGGGCCCAGATCTCCATGGGATCGTGCTCGACCCAACCCGGCTGGGGATAAATCTGCTCGTGCTCCAGCTGGTGCGAGCCGACCACCTCACCACCATGGTTGAAGATCATGAATCGGGTGCTGGTCGTGCCCTGATCGACTGCTACTGCATACTTCTTTGCCATTTTTCGTTACACTCCCTTAGGTCTCACGTGATCGCGAATCCAGAATGCCTTGTGGCATCAACGAGGCCGCGTTCAGAAACGGTTCCTACTCGCGGCTGACTGAACGTCCCTTGTCTACAGCACACGGATATGCTCTCAAACGGCTCTATGAGCTTTTCTTCTCCCGAGCGACCTCGGCCATGGTGTTGATGAGCAGGTAGGAGGAGGTCGCACCCGGGTCCTGGTGGCCGATGCTACGCTCACCAAGGTAGCTCGCGCGTCCCTTCTTGGCCAGCATTGGGATGGTGTCCTTCATGCCCTGCTTCGCGGCTGCCGCCGCTGCCTCCAACGCACCGGCGGTATCGGCACCGTCTTCCAGGGCCTCTTCCATAGCATCTATCGCCGGCGTGATAGCGTCGACCATGGTCTTGTCTCCAGGACTGGCCTTGCCACGCATCACGACACCATCGAGCGCCGAGCTGAGGGCCTTCAGAACATCCTCGCCCTCCAACTCATACTTACCTGCCACGGCCATGCCCGCCTGCATAAAGGCCGTGCCATACAGCGGCCCACCTGCCCCGCCGACGCTAGACACCAGTGCCATACCCGCAGTCTTGAGGATGGTGCCGGCATCCTTGTCCTCCGCTGAAGACACCTTCTTCAAGACTGATCTGAACCCACGGTCCATGTTGACACCGTGGTCAGCATCACCAATCGGTGAGTCAAGTTTGGTCAGGTATTTCTTGTTCTCTTCGATGACGCCTGCCATGCGGTGGAGGCAGGTCAGCACATCCTCGGTGGTAACGGGCATCGTGGGCTATCTCCTTTGCGTATACGTAGGTCTATGGGTCAACGCAGTCACCGGGTCGACGCAGTCACCTTGTGACTGATCTCTCATTCCGACGTCGAATGCTCCCCATCGATCCCGTGAGGCGCGCTGCGAGGGCAGCGACGCTCAAGGTAGACGGGGCGTAGGTGCAACTGAAGCGCTTGTCATGGTCTCCCGACGACGTGCTACATCTTCCAGCGGAGTCCTGGGGTCTTGACCGGCTCATCCCACAGCTCGATCATTTCATCGTCCATCTTCAGCAAGGTGATGGAGACGCCCTGCATCTCCAGCGAAGTGATATAGCGCCCCATCAAGTTACGGACAATCTCCAGGCCCTTCGCCTCGCAGATCTCGTGGAGCTTGCGGTAGACGATAGGCAGCTCGATATCCGGGGTGCCCCCCATGCTGTTGACGAAGGCCAACACTTGGTCGCCCTCTTTAAAGGGAGGATCCACCAGATCGATCTCGACCCATTCTTCCTTGTCCATATCCCATTCGCGGACGGTGCGGGTGTAGGCCTCGTCCTCGATGATCCCGAGAGCAAGCATCTCCGTGATCTCATCCGCAGGCTTGAGCTCTATGCGCTTCCGACCTGGCTCGCCGTGGATGCCGATGCCGATCTCCATCTCATCCTCTTCCAGCTCGAAGGTGGGCTCGCCGGCCGTCGGCACGGTGCAGGGAGTTAGGGCCATGCCCAGGCTGCGTCCGTTGATATTGACCTTGCGACACAGATCAGCGAGGGCCTCCAGATCGTAGCCCTTCTCCGCAGCCGCGCCAACGATCTTCTCCGCCAGCACGGTGGTGCCGACACCACGTCGGCCGGCGGTGTAGAGGCTGTCCTTCACCGCCACATCGTCGTCAATGAGAATGTTGAGCACCTCGATGCCCTCAGCGCGGGCCATATCGGCCGCCATCTCGAAGTTCATCACGTCGCCGGTGTAGTTCTTGACGATGTAGAGCACGCCAGCGCCGCTGCCCGTCGTTTTGGCGGCCTCCAACATCTGATCCGGGGTCGGCGAGGTGAAGACAGCGCCGGGGCAAGCGGCGTCCAACATGCCGACGCCCACCAGGCCGCCGTGCATCGGCTCGTGGCCGCTGCCGCCACCGGATATGACCGCGACCTTCCCGTCGACCGGAGCGTCGGCCCGGTAGACAAAATTCGGCTCGTAGTGCACCTTGAGCATATTAGGGTAGGCCAGCTCCATACCCTCAAGTTGTTCCACAACAACCTGTTCAGGATCATTGATCAGCTTTTTCATGACCGTGCTTACTCCTTTCGCTTCTCAGCTCAAGACAAGAGGGGGGAGGCGAAGCGACCCTCGCCCCCTCTTGATAGAGAACAGATTATCAGAGCGTTTACTCTTCCGGCAGGAAGGCCGTGACGAGCCAATCGTAGGTCAGGCAGCCGAAGGCGCCACCTAGCAGCGGAACCAGGACAGGCGGGATCAGCCAGTAGATGCCGCTGAACAGCCCTTGCGTGCCCGCCAGCGCGCCGAAGATGCGCGGACCAAGGTCACGGGCCGGGTTGATGGAGTAGCCGCTGGGGCCACCCAAGCACAAACCGACTGTCACGACCACGAAACCAACCGCCAAGGGGCCAAGGCCGGCGCCAACGCCCGCGTTCCTCGCGTCACCAGTGCCGAGGACGCCCCAGAGCAGCACGGCCGTGCCGAAGAACTCCGCGAGGGAGGCATTCAGTAGGGAGTAGGCCCCGACGGCATCAGCCCCCGTACCGCCCCAGAAGGCCATGTCAAACACGGAGCCCGGTCCAGTGCACCAGACGTTCGGCATACCGGCCGCCTGCAGGCCCTCCATGTAGACCAAGAAGACACCCAGCGCGCCCAAGAAAGCGCCGATGAACTGAGCGATGACATAGGGGACCACCTTACTCCAAGGGAAGTCGCCCTTCACAGCCAGGCCAAAGGTGACGGCAGGGTTAATGTGCGCGCCGGAGACGCCGGCGGTGACATAGACGGCCAGGAAGACCGCGAACCCCCATCCCCAGGCGATGGTGTTCCAGTTATAGCCGGCTGAAGCCAGCCGCGGCGCCAGTCCAACGTTGGCCACCACGCCATCGCCCAGCAGAATCAGCAGGAAGGTTCCGAAAACCTCACCAATGAATGGTCCCGTCAAGCTATCCTTCTTCATCTTTATTCTATCTCCTTGTTCATGGTATGATTCTGACGTTACAAGACGGATACGTTCGTGAGTACTGCGAGGGCTTGACACTGTCCTAGATCGTACGAGGCAACCACCTCCTTCGTTGTTCTATACAGGACCACCGAAAGCCGGTGCTTACACAACAGACACAGGCACAAAAAAAGCACCCTCTCCCCACTGGGATCAGGTGCTTATCAGCGAATGCCGACGCAAAGTGTAACGACAACCCAAAACATACCCTTGCCAAGGCTTCCTAGGTTGATTACTTCTTGCCAGATTGCAGCCATGCACGCCCCTTCAAGGTTTGGAAGAATAGCCCATGTGACGCGATGTTCACTGACAACTAAGCTTCATTCTAACCCCTAGACAAGCAGATGTCAAGCTTTTGGCCCTAAATGTTTCATATAGAAACATTTTGCCATCGATAGATGTTTCATTATGAAACAGACTTGCGCGATCACAGTCAGGACACACCTACCCGAATGGCGTCGGCACCGTCACCTCGCTTGAACGAATCAGCGGAGAGACGGTAAGCCTTCAGCTTCCGCCACAACGTGGTGCGGCCGATCCCTAGCGCCTCGGCCATCTTGGTGACCTGACCTCCCAAGGCCTGCCCGGCGCGGATGATGGCCTGACGCTCTGCCTCACGGAGCGTCAGGATGTGTTCATCCTCATCCTCCCCGATGGCTGCCCGGCGCAACTCCTGGGGGAGATGCTCCACCGTGATCTCCGAGCCGCCGGCCATGTGCATCGCCCACTCGAGCACATTCTCCAGCTCCCGCACATTCCCGGGCCAGTGGTACGATCGAAGAATCGCCATGGCCCGAGGCGATATCCTCACCGATCCACCCAGCCGTTGAGACAGCTTCTCCATAAGCTGAGCGATGAGAAGCACGATATCATCACCTCGTTCGCGCAGGGGTGGTATCGTCAAGGTCATAGCGCGCAGACGATAGAACAAGTCGGGGCGGAAGCGTCCCTCCTTGACCTCGTCGGCAAGGTCAGGATTGTTGGATGCGGCGATGAACCGCAGATCGAGGGGGATAACCCGATTGCCACCCAGGCGCGTGATCTCCTTTCGATCAATGACGCGCAACAAACTGGCCTGGATGTTCGGTGGCAGACTGTCCACATGGTCGAAGAATACGGTACCACCGTCTGCCAGCTCCAGCTTACCCGGGCGTCCCTCCTCCGTATCAGACCGACTCGTCTCCTCATACCCAAACAGTTCCCCGCTCATCAGCTCACGGGGAACGGCGGCACAATCGACCGCGATAAACGGTCCGTCGGCGTAGTCGCTGGCGTTGTGGATGGCCTGGGCAAAGAACTCCTTGCCCGTCCCGTTCTCGCCCAGGAGCAACACCGGCGATGTGCATGCGGCAATCGTCCTACCGTAATAGAGGATCCGCCGCATACTGACGCTCTGGCCCAGAATATCGTCGAAGGTAAAGTGTGCCTTCGCCCCGACCATGCGATGCACCAAGCGCTTCGCCTCCGCGGTCCGCTCCAAGGTGAGGACAAAGCCCAGCACCTCAGAGCTCTGCTCCAGCAGGTCCACCCTCATCAGGCACGGGCGAGGCTCGCCATCCACGTGGAAGACGACCTCTCGTTCGCTCAGCGGCTGCTGCTCGTCGATGACAGCCTGTAGCTCGGCTGGGGGAGCGACCAAGAAGCCAAAGCGCCGCCCCATCGCCAGGCGGGGTGACAGATCCAGAATGTCACCAGCGCTGGCGTTCATATGAGTGACTACGCCGGTTGAATCGAGGAAGACGATGCCATTGCCGATCGCCTGGAGAGAGGCGTTCAGCTCTCCCAGAAGTCGATGAGCATCGGCAAGGGATTGGTCGGCCTGGAGCTGATTCTCAATGGCTCTGGCCGCGGCCATAACAATCCCCACGGTATGCGGATGACTGTTCCTCTCAGACGCCACAACCCCGATCACGCCTAGCATTCGACCCGTGCTGGCATGGACGGGAGCCGCCGCGTCGGTGAGGCAGTGAAACCTCTGGTAGAAATGCTCGGCGCCGACCACCTGCACCGGAATGCCCTCGCTGAGCGCCAGGGCCGCCGCATTGGTTCCTGCCTTCCGCTCCTGTAGGTTGACGCCAGCACGTATACCTCTCTTCTCCAACTCTTCGAAGAGATGGCTGTCCCCCAGCCAATCGACGGTGCACAGGGTCTCGTCGGTCAAGTACAACGCCAGGTCGGACTCACCAGAAAACTGATAGATATCCTCCATGAACGGACGTGCTAGAGCAATCAGGTCAAACGAGGCCTGACGACGCTGCTCCAGCCTCGCATCCTCGCAATACGTTAAGTCTGGGGTCCCACACGGTTCCATTCCGGCGTCATAACACGTGCGCCACGAGCGCTTCACCGCTGGGTCCAACGGATAGCGAGGAAGGACACCATTCGCCGCAAAGGCCATCCAAGCGGCCTCAAGTTCCTCACGATCGTAGGGGTAAGAAGAAGGTAGCATGCAGAACCCTCGATTCACAAACAATATCGCCTGGCACAACAGGCCTGGCGAGCAGCAAGGCCGGTAACCTTATCTACGCGGGAACTGCTTTGTCCTCTCCTCGTGACGCAGAGGTCGCCTCACAAGGTTGTCTCGGAGCAGAAGGTTCCCAATCTGATCCTGCGGCTCCTTCCAGAAGCAGATCCACCGCGCCATCGATCAGATCATGGAGGGGGGCGGGACGGTGACCGTGGTGCCACATCGCCAGACGCTGGAAGAAGAGCGAGCGGATCACCCCAGCCATGTAGAGCGGATCCAGGTCCTGGCGGATCTCACCTACCGCCTGAGCCTGCCGCACTTGCTGGACCAGCAGATCTCGAAGCGCATGACCGGGACCGATCTCACGGCGATCCATCATCGCGGCAAAGAGCTGGTGAGCAAGCTGTTTCTCACAGAGAGGATCCTCAGCAACTAAGCGCAACGCTAGCTTGATGCGTGCCGTTGGGCTGGTAGGAGCGCCTCTTTCCGGCATCAGCGTCACCTCCAACTGTTTCAGTCGATGCGCCGCGATGGCAGGAAGAATCGCCTCCTTCGTATCGAAGTAGTTGAAGAACGTGCCTTTAGCCACATCGGCCGCGTCCGTGATATCCTTGACGGTAGTTGCGTTGAAGCCCCGCTCGCTGAAGAGGCGCAGCCCTGCCTCCATCAGACTTCGACGGGTCTCTCGCTTCTTCCGCTCACGCCTTGAAAGCTGTCTACTCATCGTGACACACCATGAATTATGACCGGGGACCGAAAAATGACCACGGTCATAGTATAGGCGGCAGTAGTGGATTGTCAACCTCCCTGGATCTGTTCCAAGGCCCAGTCAGCATGCTCCGCGACCAGCGGTTCCTCGTCCAAACGCGCGGACTCCAGCTGGGGAACCGCGGCACGGGCACCGTGGTTGCCTAGGACTACCGCTGCGTTCCTCAGGAGCCCGGCTCGCCTAGGCCGCCAGAGGGGCGTGTTACGATAGTAGGTGCGAAACGCGTCCTCATCAAGCGACAACAGGCTGAGTAGATCAAGCGTTGGACGCACTGGCCTCAAAACTGACGATTCCGCCGAACGTGCAAAGCGCTTGTTCCACGGACAAACCTCCTGACAGATGTCGCAACCAAAGACCCAGTCGCCCAGCTGCCGACGCAGCTCCTTGGGGATACTACTCCGATGCTCGATGGTTAAGTAAGAGATGCATCGTCGAGCGTCGAGCACGTGGGGCGCGACTAGCGCGCCAGTTGGACAAGCGTCGAGGCAGGCAGTACAGCTGCCACAGCGGTCACCGATGAAGGGCATATCGGGCTCCAGTTCAGCATCAAGAAGCAACTCGCCTAAGAAGGTGTAGGACCCCCAGGCGGGGTGGATCAGATTCGTGTTCTTGCCGAACCAGCCGAGGCCCGCCCGTTGGGCCAGCTCCCGCTCCATAAGAGGACCGAAGTCCACGTAGGCACGATGCGCGGCTGGACGATCCGTCTGCGCTGCGATCCAGTCCCCCAGCCGATGCAGCTTCGTCATCATGACATCGTGGTAATCGGCGCCCCAGGCATACCGAGAGACACGCCCCTGGCACGTCATCACGGGGGGAAAGCAACCAGGGTAGTAATTCATCCCCACTACGACGACTGAACGAACCTCGGGCATCAGGACCCGGGGATCGGCGCGCTTCTCAACAGCGTCAGGGCGGGCCATGTAGTGCATCTCGGCGTGGAAGCCTTGCGCTAGCCAGTCATGGTAATGTGCCGCATAGTCGCTGGGACAGGGATCCGCTATCCCGACCAGGTCGAAACCGATATGCTGAGCCTGTCTCTTCACCTCACGTGTCAGCTTGTTCATTTCGTCTAGACTATAGCGGAGAGCGCGACCAGTGTCAACAAAGGGCACCGCTTGCCCTTCCTCACAAAGGGTCAGAAGCCACAGAAAGCCGATCACGTGAGCACGTTTTTCGACTTTCTACTTGCGCGTTACCTTGGCACGTGTTATAATCTTCAGCGTATAGGCGAAGCACTGAGAAGTGGGCAACCCCCACTTTTTTTTGTAGCAGGGTGATGGTTCGTTCGTCGGGTAAGGAGCCCCGACGTTTGGTGTTGGTCAAGGTAGACGTTTCAGCCTGGTCTGGAACCAGGGTGGGATGCCTGGTTGGCAGGAGAAAGGTATGAAGTCGGAATTCTTATTGGCGTTTAACGAAATATGCAGTGACCGTGGCCTTCCGAGGGCGGTCGTTCTTGACGCTGTGGAGAATGCTTTGGTCTCCGCTTACCGTCGCAACATAGATGCCAACACCGTGGAGAACGTATCGGCCAAGATCGACCCAAGCAGCGGAGAGGCGAAGATCTTTGTCGAAAAAGAGGTCGTCGAAGAAGTCAGCGATCCCAGCTGGGAGATCACGCTTGCAGCAGCGCGAAGGATCAAGTCCGATGCAGAGCTTGGGGAGTTGATCACTGTCGAAGACACACCGGACAATTTCGGCCGTATTGCAGCGCAGACCGCCAAGCAGGTCATTCTGCAACGGATCCGAGAAGCCGAGCGCGACGCCCAATACGAACACTACGTCGAGCAGGAAGGCGAGATCGTTCATGGCACGGTGCAAAGCGTCCGGTCCAATGTAGTCCTAGTCAATCTGGGGGGCGCTGAGGCGATCCTGCCGCGTAGCCAGCAGGTACCTGGTGAGAGGTATCATATCCACCAGCGCCTGCGTGCGTACGTGCTTGAGGTTCGCAATACGAACCGAGGACCCAAGATCGTGCTGTCCCGCAGCCATCAGAAGATGCTGCGGCGCTTACTGGAGCTTGAGGTCCCCGAGATTTTCAACGGCACGGTTGAGATCAAGGCCATTGCTCGTGAGGCGGGGTCCCGGTCGAAGGTAGCTGTAGCAGCTCGCCAACCTGGTGTCGACCCAGTGGGTGCCTGTGTCGGGATGCGCGGGGTCCGCATCAAGTCCATCGTCAATGAGCTCGGCGGTGAGAAGATCGATGTCATCGAATGGAGTCCAGAGACAGCAACATTCATCGCCAAGGCCCTCAGTCCAGCCAAGGTGTTGAGCGTGCAGGTGGACGAGGATCCGGATGGACGCCAATCCGCCAGTGTGGTGGTTCCCGATGACCAGCTTTCCTTGGCCATCGGCCGTGCCGGGCAGAACGCTCGCCTGGCGGCCAAGCTGAGCGACCATCGCATTGATATCCAAGGCGTCACCGAGGCGGCAACGTGGGCTTTGCAGCGGGTTAACGAGGATACCGAGGTCTTGCCAAGTCTCGGGCCAGCGGCAGAGCTGCTGCCCTCGGTCGCCAATATTCTGCAACGGCACGAAGAGGAGGATCTACCGTACTCGAGTGAAGAACTGCTCAAGATGCGGCGGGTGATTGAGTCTGTTCGCAAGCATTATGCGTCACTCCGTAGAGCGGATCGGGAGCGCGCTCAGGCTGAGGAAGAGGCCCGTCTCCAGGCATTCGAGCAAGCCCGTGAGGTCATTCCAGACAAGGCTTATCAGACCTCCGTTGAGGACATGGAACTCGGCACCCGTGTGGTGGGTCGCTTGAAGGACGTCGGCCTGGTCACGGCAGGCGAAGTCATGGAGCGGTTGATCGCCGAGGGCGACGAGGGATTGCTATCCCTGGACGGTGTTGGCCCGAAGACGCTGGATCAAGTGAAGGAAAGCGTCACGGAGCTATCTTTGCTGGAACCCGCCCCTATCGAGGAGCCAGCTGTCGCGGAAGAGGAAGTTGAGGGTCAGGAAGAGATAGGCGCTGAGGGTGAGGAAGAGGCCCGTCGTGAGGCCTTCGAGCAAGCCCGTGAGGTCATACCCGACAGGGCGTACCAGACATCCGTTGAGGACATGAAACTTGGTACTCGCGTGGCGGATCGCTTGAAAGATGTCGGCCTGGTCACGGCAGGCCAGGTGATAGAGCGGTTGATCGTCGAGGGTGACGAAGGATTGCTGTCCCTGGACGGTGTTGGCCCGAAGACGCTGGACCAAGTGAAGGAAAGCGTCACGGAGCTATCCTTGCTGGAACCCGCCCCTATCGAGGAGCCAGCTGTCGGGGAGGAGGAAGTTGAGGGTGAGGAAGGGATAGACGCTGAGCCTGCGCCAGAGACTGTGGAAGAGGTCGAGGCTCCCGCTGCTGAGGAAGTCCCACAGGCCGAAGCCGTCGAGCCCCAGGAGGAGAAGGAAAAAGAAGCTCCTCCGGAGGACAAAGCTGAGAGTCGAGCGAAGATGCTGGAAAGAGCTATGAAGGGGCGTGGCCTAGGGCTCAAAGAGGAGGCCCCGCAACCGGACATGGAAGAGATCTCAGTGACGGAAGAGGATGAAGAGCTAGGCTACCTCTTCGAAGATGGAGAACCTGTCGATCGCGAGGAGAAGCTCAAGCGCGAGCGGAGACGTCGTGTGCAACTTGTGTATGATGATGAAACAGGAGAGCTTGTACCGCGACGGCGACGGAAGCGAGATGAAGAAGCGGAAGACTGGAGTGAGTACATAGAGTTCTAGAGAGGGATGTCCAGCCAAGGTCCTGTTCCCAACCGGGTCGGCGACCGTGCGATCCTGATTGGGACGAAGTGATTCTTAGAGGTTGATCGATTCTTCTGAAGAAATGGGGCAAGCAACACAGTCGCGAAGGCAAAAGCGTATCCCACAGCGGACGTGCATAGCCTGTCGCACTGTGCGTCCCAAACGTGAGCTGGTGCGCGTTGTGCGCACCCCCGAGGGTGATGTCGTTGTGGATGAAACAGGTAAGCGGAACGGTCGTGGGGCCTATCTCTGTCCAACGCGCGCCTGCTGGGAGACAGCCTTGTCAAGAGGGCTACTGAACCGAGCGCTTCGCACAAACTTGACGGAAGATGCGAAAGCCCAACTTGCAGACTACGTTGCCAATCTCTAGGGAATGCCAGGGCTGTTTCTGAGGAGAGCCAACGCCTGACGAATAGGGCCTTGTGAAGGGAGTAGGTTGAGATGAGTGAAGAAGTAATGATGAAAGAAGAGGGCGTCGTCGAGATCCCAGATTTTCTGACGGTGCGCCAGTTGGCTCAGTTGCTTGACGTCAGCCCCATCGATGTGATTAAGGAGCTGATGAGCGCCGGCGTGATGGCAAACATCAACCAGGAAATCGACTTTGAGACGGCAGCTATTGTGGCCCAGGAGATGGGCTTTGAGCCTATCGAGGAATCCGAAGTAGCCGCTGAAGAAGCCGCGGAGGAGGGACCCACCCCACTGTGGGAACGATTCTATGCTGGCGAGGAACCAGAGGATCTTCAGCCACGCCCACCAGTAGTTACAACCTTAGGACACGTTGATCACGGCAAGACATCGTTGCTGGATGCGATCCGTCAAGCTGATGTAGCGGGCGGCGAGGCCGGCGGAATCACGCAGCACATAGGCGCCTATCAAATTGACCACGCCGGGCAGACCATCACCTTTATCGACACGCCTGGTCACGAAGCGTTCACAGAGATGCGAGCGAGGGGGGCACACACGACCGACATCGCCATCTTGGTCGTGGCTGCCGACGACGGCGTGATGCCTCAGACAATCGAGGCCATCAACCACGCTCGAGCTGCTCGTGTGCCTATCGTGGTGGCGCTGAACAAAATGGATCTTCCCACCGCCCAGCCAGAGAAAACGAAGCAGGAGTTAACCGACCACGGCCTCGTGCCAGATGACTGGGGAGGAGATACACTGTGCATCCCCGTGTCGGCCAAGGAGAAGACTGGCTTGCAGGACCTCCTGGATGCCCTCCTGCTCGTGGCTGAGGACTCTGATCAGATCAAAGCCAACCCAGATCGGCCGGCTATGGGATCTGTTCTGGAGGGACGCTTGGATCGTACGCGCGGCGCAGCCGCGACAGTCCTGGTGCAGAACGGAACCCTGCGCATAGGCGATGACATCGTAGCAGGGCTGACCTGCGGCCGTGTGCGCCAGATGATCGACGAAAACGGAAATCCAGTGGAGGAGGCTGGGCCTTCGACCCCTGTCGTCGTTCTGGGACTATCTGATGTGCCCCAAGCAGGTGAGGTCTTCGAAGTGGTAGCCGAGTCTTGCGTTGCGCGCGACATCGTGGCTGCGCGCGAGGACGAGCTCGAGTCTCAGGCCCCTGGCCCGCTTCGAACCTTCACCTTGGATGACTTTGCCTCCCGCATCAAAGCCGGAAGGACAAAAGAACTCAATCTCATCGTCAAGACGGATGCCCAAGGGTCCATCGATCCCATCGTCAGCTCGTTGGAGCAACTGGGTGACGAGGAACTGAAGGTGAACATCCTCCACGCAGCGGCTGGTGGTATCGGCAAGTCCGACGTCAACTTGGCTATTGCCTCCCAAGCGATCATCATCGGCTTCAACGTGAGGCCGGATCCGGCCGCCCGCCGCATGGCAGAGAGTGAGGGCGTGGACATCAGGACGTACGACATCATCTATAAGCTCATCGATGAGGTCGACCAGGCACTCAAGGGCCTGCTCGAGCCGACCTACGTCAAGGTGCTGGTCGGAGAGGCGGTGGTTCGAGATACGTTCCACATTCCTGATCTGGGCACGGTAGCAGGTTGCTACATCCGCAGAGGGGAAGCACGGCGAAACGCGAAGGCCCGCATCGTCCGAGACGGTAGCACGTTGCACGACGGCCCCGTCTCTTCGCTCAAGCGATTCGCGGAGGACGTCCGAGAGGTCCGGAAGGGCTATGAGTGCGGCGTGGGGGTGGCGGGGTTTAACGATTTCCAAGTCGGTGACGTCATCCAGTTCTACGAAGAACGGGAGAAATCGCCCGAGTAGAGCTCAAAGGCCCACGTGCATGGCCTATTGACGCGGCACGGCCTGATCATCATGGACAGAGAGACCAATGGGTAGAAAATACCAGCAGCGTGTATCGGAGCTGATTCACATACGCTTATCCAATCTCCTGGAGCGGAAGGTCAAGGACCCTCGTTTGGACTTGGTGACCATCACCGATGTGGAGGTGTCCCCGGATGCAGCTCGCGCTAATGTCTACTTCACTGCGCCGACCGGCGACAGACCGCGCGAGGAGGTCCAGGAAGGCTTAGAGAGCGCAGCGGGGTGGTTGCGCCGCGAGCTGGGGCAGCAGCTCCGTCTGCGCCACACGCCAGAGCTCATCTTCCACTACGATCGCTCAGTGGAGCGAGGCGAGCGAATCTCCGGCATTCTCGACGAGTTAGGCCTTGGTGACGAAGAAATCGACACTGCGACAAGCTAGCCAGCTCATTCGTGGAGCGCATTGGCCTCTGCTGATATGCCACGTTGCTCCTGATGGGGATGCCCTCGGCAGCCTGACGGGATTAAGCCGCGCGCTGCGGCAGCTCGATCTGTCGCCCGTTGCAGCCTGCGCTGATACGATTCCCTCCCGCTTCGACTACGTCCCTGGTGTGGAGGCAGTTGTACATGATGTGACTGCGACTTTCGATCTGGTCATCGCGGTCGATTGTTCGGATCTCCGTCGGCTTGGTAGCCTCGCTGAGCTACCAAACTTCAACCAGTGTCCATTGATCAACATTGACCATCACATCACCAATGTTGACTTCGGTGATGTGAACGTGGTCGACCCAGAGGCATCCTCTACCGCTGAGGTGGTCTTGCACCTCTTGGACCATATGCAGGTCCAGCTGGATGAGAGCCTGGCTACCAGCCTGCTGATCGGTGTAGTCACCGACACCCGCGGCTTTCGTACGAGCAACGTGACGCCGCGCGTCCTAGAGGCAGCCTTACGCTTGACCAAAGCGGGGGCCTCGCTTCCCTACGTCAGTCAACGCAGTCTCGATCGCCGTCCCCTGGTGGCCGTGCGCTTGTGGGGAGCAGCCCTATCCCATCTGCGTTTCGGACAAGGCATCATCTGGACCAACATCCCGTTGGCCATGAGACGAGAGATTGGCTATCATGGTAACGGTGACGCCGGACTGGCGAGCTTTCTCGTCAGTGCCGATGACGCCGATGTCTCAGTGGTCTTCGTCGAACAGGAAGATGGAAGCGTCGACGTGGGGATGCGAGCTATGCCCGGCTTCGACGTAGCACAGCTCGCCCTCCGGTTCGGAGGAGGAGGACACGCCCTTGCGGCGGGCTTCACCACCCCCGGTCCACTGGAGGAGGCCGAACAACGTATCGTAGACGCGCTACGGGCCGATGTGGACCTTCAGCGAGGAGGCCGGACCTAGATGAGCAAAGGGACACCCTCGTAAGACAAGCCCCAGAAGCGAGATCCTACTGACATGAGTAAGCGAAGCGACATCCATTCCTGAAACAAGTTAGCGAAGCGACATCCCTTGAAGAAGCAGAGATCCAGCGGCATCCTCAACATCGATAAACCTCTCGGGCAGACTTCCCACGATGTGGTGGAGCGTGTCCGGGCTCTGACCGCGGTACGCCGGGTAGGACACGCCGGTACGCTGGACCCTCTGGCCACAGGCGTGCTCGTCGTTTGTGTGGGCCGCACGGCCACGCGCATCGTCGAGTACCTGATGGAGGCGCCCAAGACATATCGGACGAAGGTCCAGCTGGGCGTTGTGACCGACACGTTCGACGGGGAGGGACAGGTAACAACCAGATCCCCTGTTGAGGCAGACCGCGACGATGTCGAAAGGGCTCTTGCAAAGTTTCGTGGCACCATCGAACAGATCCCACCGATGTTCTCGGCAGTGAAGCACCACGGCAAGCCCCTCTACCGTCTAGCTCGCCGGGGCATTGAGGTGAAGCGAGAGATTCGACGCGTCGAGATACATCGTCTCGACCTAGTCGACTGGGCATCCCACGGTGACCAGGCAAAGTGCACCCTGGAGATTGAATGCTCCCCTGGGACGTACGTGCGCGTCTTGGTTCACGACTTGGGACAGGAGCTCGGATGCGGAGCCTACGTCACCGGACTGACCCGTCTCGCCAGCGGAAGCTTCCGGTTGGAGGATGCTATCACGCTCAACCAGTTTGCTCAGGCGGTGGATGAAGCGCGTTGGGCTGAATTGCTGCGACCAGTCGACGAAGCGATCGCCAATCGATTCCCTGCCCTCCACCTTAGCACGGTCCAAGCACGCCGGCTCTGCTCCGGTCAGTCGATCCCAGGTGCAGATGACGACGTCCACAGGGCAACAACAGCTCGCGTCTACGGTCCCGAAGGCCGCTTTCTCGCCCTTGCTACCTATGATGCCCAAGAGGGCAGCTGGCGTCCCAAGAAGGTCTTCGTTTCCCCTTACCCTGATGCTTCCGCCCCGAGCGGCGATTGAGCATGTTACGATGCGCGTCGTTCATCGCTTAACAGCAATCCATCCTCGTCAACGTGCCTCAGATGTCCAGTCCTACGTGACCATCGGGGTATTTGACGGCCTCCATTTGGGTCATCAACGGATCATAAGGGGATTGGTAGAAGAAGCTCACGCACACGGACAGCAAGCCATCGCTATCACCTTCGATCCGCATCCGGTGGCCGTCCTTACCGATCGGGTGCCGCTCTTGCTGACTACGGTGGGGGAGCGTCTTGATCTGATGGCGCTATTAGGATTGGACACCGTCGTGGTCTTCCCCTTCACGGAGGAGATTGTCCAGACCACGGCTGACGACTTCATTGACGACCTGATGCACCATCTCAATCTAGCTGAGATCCGAGTCGGACCCGACTTCACACTCGGTCACGGGCAGCAGGGAGACGTGTCCTACCTAAGAGAGGTGGGAGCGCAGCTAGGTTTTGGGGTGCGGGTCATTGAACCAGTGAGCTGGCAAGGCGAGATCGTTCACAGCAGCCGGATCCGTCAAGCGCTACAGCGCGGTAACATTGAGGAGGCGAACGGCTGCCTGGGCCGACCCTATCAGCTATCTGGAGTCGTCGTCCGCGGACGGGGACTCGGCAAGGACATCGGAGTGCCAACAGCCAACATCGACCCTCCGCCTAATCGTCTCATCCCCAGCAGCGGGGTCTACGCCTGCCAAGCACAGACTGAACGGTGGGGAAGCTACGCAGCGGCGGTCAACGTGGGCACCCGGCCTACCTTCACCGCGCAATCCGACGCCCAGGGACTGACCGTGGAAGCACACCTGCTCGATTTTGACCAGAATTTATACGATCAGGTGTTGACGCTTGACTTCATCGCACGCCTGCGGGATGAGCGGCCCTACCCTACGTTGAACGCGCTGGTGGCACAACTGCGAGAGGACATCGCCCAGACGCGCCGTCTTCTGGATGAGTAGAAAGGCCTCAAGCGTTCAACGCGGCTCTACTGCAACCCGCCGATCTCAAAAGAGTAGCCCAACAGCTCTATCAGGACTGTTGACGCATTGGGCCTCTGGTACTGTAGCTCAATAGGCTGCGTCTGTCCCGGCTCGATTGTCCAGGGCAGCAACGGCGCTGCTGTGACCAATTCACTCGTCCCCGCGCTGGAGGATAGAATCACGTCGCCGCGCTCCACAATGAGCGGCTGCGTATCCCTATTCTCCACCTCCCCTTCAATGATCAGGATGCTTCCGTCGCCGCTGAAAAAAGCATCGTTGACCGTCACTCGGGGAAGCATGGCAACAGGACCTTCGCCTGGCCCACCCTCAGAGGGAATAGCAACCCTGATCTCTTCGGATCCAGGACGAAGTGAGAAGACCCAGGTGAGCTCTCCCATGGGCAGGGGATCTGGCACCACAAAGCCCGCCGAACCCTGCACCGATGTGCCAGGCTCGATGTCACCACTGAGCGGCCCGGACTCCCCGGCCTCACTGGCCTGAGGGGAGACCAAGTAGGTGTCTCCCAAGCTATCACGGAGTCTCACGGAGATCGTGTCGGTCGCTAACGGCGCTTCACCCACGTTCTCCACCGAGAATTCCGTCACGTAATACGCCGTACCCACCGGTAGCTCCTCGTTCTGTTCGACATATCCCCTAGTCAACGTCACACGCGCCTGCCCCACTTGCACAGATTGGCCGATTTCCGACGACGTCTCGGGCAGAGGTGCCTCCATGGACTCGGTCTCCGCTGCATAGTCGGCCACCGCGATCTGCCAGGTATCATTCTGCGGCACCACCAACGTCAAGCGAGGTTTCTGCTGCGATAGAGCGTCTTCAGCCCCAGGGGCCACGTCCCGTCTTTCAGCAAAACGGAAGCGCAGAGTAGCGTTGCTGGTCAGCCCTAGGCTGAGCTCGTCACCAGGTGCAAGACTTCTCAACAATTCTTGGTTCTCCGCGGTCGCCTCCAGACCTACCACGTAGTTGACAACTGTGCCGCAGACCCACACAGCCTCGCCCGATCGATTGGAGGGATAGACCCAGGCATCCTCTTGTGGTACGATGGGCGCAACGGGGTACTCTGTCCCCCTCACTGTCAATGAGACAGGCAGGGCCACGTTGATATCCAAGTCACCGCTGCTGATAATTGTCTCACACCTCGCTTCTGGGACAGGCGAGGCAAATACCGTCGCTGTTGGCTCCACGCTCTCCGTGGGTTCTGGGGTGCCAACAGCAGGCTCCCCTGTTCCTCTCAACCCTAAGTACACCAGGATGGCCACTGCAATAGCTAACAGGACAGCACCGCTCACGATGGAGAGAATAAGTCGCTGGCGACGATCCGGCGAGCTAGATTGAAACCTCTTCTCCGTTTCCGACGCAGGCTTGTTCATGGATTACGGAGCTCCTCCAGAGAATGAATGGGGGGGCACGCGGACTTGCACGCTGGCTTCTGCACCGCTGACTAGGTGGCTGAAGCCCAGGAACGGGATGCTGACGCGCACAGGGCCCTGTGCGGAAACCGTGAACTCCAACCTACCCTCTGCATCTGTGAAATCTTGAGCCAACAGTTCGTTTGTCGCGACCTCGTAAGCTTGCGCCGAAATACCCGTGATGCCTTCACCAGCGCCGGGTTGGCCGTCACCGTTGGCATCATAGTAGACGAGGAGACTGATAGGCACAAAACGAGAAGCAGGTGTGGCGGGTGGTGTCGGCGTGGTCAAGGGACGTATCGACAGCTCTTGGCTCCCCGGCGTGGGCGTAGCAACCGGCGACCCGGCGCTTGTTGGCGTCGCTGTTGGCTCCGCCGTTGGCAACTTGCCAGAAGCGTCGCGCGTCGCCATGGGAGCTGGCGTGCCGGTGACCGAGAAAGGTTCGGTGCTTTTCTCACAGATCAGCGTGTAGCCACTGTTCAGGACGTCGCTCGGCGTGCGGTCGCCCGTACCCAACAGCAGGTACAGCCAGCCAGAATAGGTTGCGTAATAATGGAACCTGCTATTGTAGTTGCAGGGGGCGATATCATCGTTGCCACCGATGGCATCATCCCACGACGGGCCCGTGAACACAATCATATTCGGATCAACGCCGGTCGCCAAGTCCGACGTTTCGCATCGGAAATGGAGGCCAGGTTTCACCCACACCTTGTAGAAATCGTTATCTGGTCCGTCATCGTATACAGGCACGAAGTTGAAAGTCTGAGCTTCGTTCACGGGAAGGACGCAAGCGTGGTCGAAGTCCCCATTGGGCTCACAGTCGTCAGCCCTGGCACGCGGGGTTGGCGCCGTGGCCGTGGGACCCGGCGTTGCGGTAGGTCCGGGTTCGGTCTCCTCTACAACCAAATCGTACGTATCCTCAGAGCCACTGGTGTCAACCTCATTCGTGACGCGGATGTAGTAGTAGCCCGTGTAGGAGGCCTGCCATTCAGCATCTGAGACAAAGCCAACACCTTGATCTTCAACCTCCAGGGCATTGTTGCCCCGGTCATAGATGTCCAGCCTCGTGTCGACGTTCCGCAGATTGCCTGTCGTCGCCTGGTACGTGGCTCCACTCTTGGTGTAGAAAGCGAACCAGTCCTCGTCCTCGACCGCTTGATTCTCGTAAGGATAAAAGTTGAGGTCCGTCAGTGTAACCGATGTCGCAACATCCAGCGTGTACGCCTCACCAAAACTATTGTTGGGTTCGTATGCGTCCCAGTCCTGTGGCTCCGGCGTGCTCGTTGGCGTGGAGGTGCTGGTTGGGGTGGGGGTATCCGTCGGCTCCGCCGTCTCGAACACGTCCAGACGGTAGTCGGCCGTCTTCACCGTGCTTGTACTGACGGTGACCGCCTGGATACGGAAATAATGAGAGCTCGACTTAGCTGTCCAAGAGAGCTCCACACTAGTTGAGGAGGCATCACTCACTTCGACCTGCTGTTCCTGTCCATTGAAGAGTACCATCCGCAGCCTTAGATCCTGAGGACTAGCGATGGTAAGAGAGGCCTGATATTTGCGATCCGGCGTCGTGTCCGTCCTGAAGTAGTCTACCGTCTCTTCAATCGGCGTGTTCGTCACCTGACCAGTGGCGCTCTCGGTGAAGTCGTCAGCTTCACTAAAGGTATTGTTCGGCTCCGTCTCGGAGGTGACCTGAAAGCTAGGTCGATCAGGGGGCGTAGCCATCGCGATGGGGAGAGATAGGAGGAGAGAAAGCGCGGTCGCCGCCAGCCCGACTGAGATCAATTCCCGTTTCATACTAGTAATCCTCCTGCCATATCACCCTAGGCCGTACAGCATCGCCTCGACGTACTATACCACAATACCAACCATAGTTCAAGCCTGAATGCAGCTTACGTTGCAGCATTGTAGATGCAAAGCAAGATGCCAGATATCCACGTTCCAGACCAGGGTGTCCTGCGAGACTCAGTCAGGTAGCAGTCCACATCGCCACCAGCACCGAGCATCAAGAGCGATCAAATCCAAGTCGGCGCAGCTCCCTCTCATCCTCCCGCCACCCCTCCCGCACCTTCACCCACAGATCCAGGTAGACGTCGCCGCCGATGAGACGCTCCACGGCTGCTCGCGCGTTCGAACCGATCCGACGAATCATCTTTCCTCCGCGCCCGATGATGATTCCCTTCTGGGATTGTCTCTCCACAAAGACGTTGGCCGCTATATAGGTTACGCCCCGTTTCCGTTCCTTGAACTCCTCGACCACGACGGCCACCGAGTGCGGCACCTCATGGTAGGTGTGGCGTAAGATCTGCTCTCTGATCAGCTCGGCGACGATTTGCCGCTCGGTCTGATCCGTGATGTACTCTCGCGGATAGTACCGAGGGCCCTCCGGGAGCAGCCCGACAACCCTTTCCAGAAGCGCCCCTAGGTTCGTCCCCTCGGTCGCGATCGTCATCATCCATTCGTCGTGAAAGGGTGCCAGAGCCCAATAGGCTTCGGTGTGAGCCTCGACCTTCTCCGGTGGCAAGAGGTCCATCTTATTGAGCACCAGAATGATTGGCGCATCAGTTTGTCGTTCGAGAATACGGGCAATCATCCGATCCTCTTCCTTGGGCATCACGGAGGCATCGACCATGAACAGCACCACATCGGCATCCGGGATGACGTCGGTCGCAGTGCTGACCATGATCTTTCCCAGCTGGTGAAACGGTCGGTGGATTCCGGGAGTATCGACAAAGATGACTTGAAACGTCTCCCGAGTCAGAATGCCCAAAATACGGCTACGGGTCGTCTGGGGCTTCGACGATACAATGGCGACCTTCTCGCCCACGAACCGGTTCATTAACGTCGATTTGCCGACGTTGGGTCGGCCAATCACCGCCACAAAGCCGGACTTGTGACCCTCAGGAACAGCATAGGGATCGGATAGATGCTGGTTGGAGACGTCAGACATCAGCTGCAGACCTCATTGCGTGTGGCCCCTCATCCGTGCATCCGGCACCAAATAGATAGCGGGCAAGCTAGCCAATGTCACCGCGCCTTTCACAATCACATTGGACAGGAAGATCGACCACACCGTGGCGCTCACATACCGGCCGCCAAATGCCCCCCAGCTAAAGATCAAACTGTCCAGCGGCACGCTGAAACTGTTACTCACTAGCACCCTTGCCCACTGGAAGCGCTCCGTCACCTTGGTGACCCATAAGTGATAGATCTCCGTGTCTGCAAACTCACTGATGAGCTCAGCACCAATAGAAGCCATCACAATCCGCCAGACCGGCGTGAGCACGGCAACGAACTCACCTTGCAAGGGCCAAGTAGGATCGGGGGGTAGCCAGGCTGCAAAGCTAAAGAGCGCGGCCATCACCAGATTGATCACCCCGGCAGCCAGAATCACGGCCCGGGCTGCGGCACGCCCGAGCAGCTTGTGCACCATGTCGCGCAGGGTAAATGTGAAGGGATAGACAAAAGTACCGGCGTCCACGCTGAATCCGGCCACCCAAGCGATCTTAAGACTGAGGACATCAGCCATCATCTGGGCAGCGACGTACGCAGCGACGACCCAGATCCCCGTGACCTGCAAAGCGGTCGCGTGATCAGAGCTTTTCACGTCTGACGATGCCCGATGTTCAGATAATCGTGTCTCCACAAGCGAATCCATACCAAGAAAGCGAAGACTCGCTCCATTCCTTTCTCGGAGCGAGTCCCAATCGCTCTCCCACCAGCTTCTCGAGATCTAGATCACAAACGCTTGGGAGTGATGAGAGCGATCTCCATCTCGAACGCTTCTTTCTTGCCTGGACACTGTGGTCCAGAGACTATTCCTCCTGCTCGCGCCGATGGGCCTCGACGATCTCCTGCTGGAGATGAGACGGGACAGGCTCGTAGTGATCAAACGTCATCGAGAAAAGGCCACGACCCTGCGTGAGGCTGCGCAAGTCTGTGGCGTACCGCTGCATCTCGGCAAATGGCGCCAGGGCATTGATGATGGTCTTGCCGGCGCGCTGATCCATGCCCTGTACCTGCGCGCGCCTCGTGTTTAGGTCACCAATGATGTCGCCCGTGTACTCCTCGGGCACTGTAACAGACACCTTGTAGATCGGTTCCAGGAGCGTTGGACCCGCGCCTTTCACGACCTTCTTGAAGACCTCGCGACCGGCGATCTGGAAGGCGATGTCCTTGGAGTCAACTGGGTGCTCCTTGCCATCGTAGACCACCGCTCTAAGATCGACCACCGGATAGCCAGCGATGGCACCCTGATTCAGCACCTGTCGGATTCCCTTCTCAATGGAGCTCTGGAAGCTGGTCGAGATCGCACCACCAGTCACCGCCCAGTCGTACTCGAATCCCGCGCCCCGGGGCAGAGGTTCGACCCGCAAGTGCACTTCGGCAAATTGGCCAGCACCCCCGGTCTGCTTCTTATGGCGGTACCGATCAGCATAGGTGCGCGTGATGGTCTCCCGGTAGGGCACCTTCGGCGTCGACGTCTCGACCTGTACGTCGAATCGATTCGACATACGCCGTACGGCAATGTCGACGTGAGCACCACCCATCCCTTCGAGAAGCATCTGTTTCGTGCTAGGTTCTTGGCGCCAGCGAAGTGTGGGGTCTTCCTCGCAGATTCGGCTCATCGTGGGACCCAGCTTGGCTTGATCAGCTTTACTCTTGGGCGAGACCGCCACGCTGAAGACGGGAGACGGGAATTCCGGGCCCGGCAGCGTCACGACATGCTCTTGATCACACAGCGTGTCGCCGGTCAGCGTATCGCTGAGCTTAGCAACCGCGCCGATGTCACCAGGTGGCAACTGAGACACACTGATCTGCTCCTTGCCGCGCATCACGTAGAGCTGGCCCAACCTCTCCTCTGAATCGGTTCGACTGTTGAGAACACGACTATCAGAGGCCATCACCCCCCTGAAAACGCGGAAATAGGTCAGCTTGCCGACATAGGGATCAGCCGTAGTCTTGAACACGAGCGCAGCCAGCGGGCCATCCTCGTCGGGTGCGACTTCCTCATCACCGTTCGGCCCCTCGGCCGTGATGGGTTCGCGATCCAAGGGCGAGGGGGCATAGTCGGTCACGGTCTGCAGCACGCCGCTCGCGCCGATGTTCTCCGTCGCTGCAGTGACCATCACAGGTACCACTGTACCCTGGAGGATTGCTGTCCGCAACCCGCGGCGAATCTCCTCCTCAGTGAGCTCTTCGCCCTCCAGGTACTTCATGATCAGCTCGTCATCAGCTTCTGCAGCAGCTTCGATCAACTGAATGCGTGCTTGCTCCGCTTGATCCATCATATCGGCGGGGATATCCGCGGTAGACCCCTCTGAGCCCATCAGCGCCTGCATATTCACCACATCGACAACCCCAGCACATTGTTGCGCCGTGACAATGGGGAGATGGGTGAGGACGAAGTTCTTCCCAAATGCCTCCTCCAGTGCCTCCATCGTTCGGTCGATGTCAACGTTCTCTCGATTGACCTTGTTGATCACAACCATCCGAGCCAGGTCCTGCTCGTCGGCGAATCTCCAGACGAGCTCGGTGCCCACCTCGACCCCAGACACAGCATCAACCACGATCACGGCTGCATCTGCTACTCGCACTGCGCTCTTGGCCTCTCCGACGAAGTCCGTGTAGCCGGGGGTGTCCAATACATTGACCTTGTACCCGTTCCACTCAACCGGAACCACGGCCAAGTTGAGGGAAATATGCCGGCGCCTCTCCTCGTCATCGTAGTCAGCGACAGTGGTACCATCCTCGACTTCTCCCATGCGGTTGATGGCGCCGCTGGTGTACAACATAGCTTCTGCCAGAGAGGTCTTGCCCGAACTGCCGTGGCCGAGCAGAACGATATTACGTAGTTGTTCGGTCTGATAGTCCTTCATTGAGACTGTGACTCCCTTACATCTAGT
>Ga0207796_1000213_pt1 | contig 25500 bp, 25 predicted proteins | sample Pon1CUnioCityCA_6_FD_187274 | JGI IMG/M metagenome (GOLD analysis project Ga0207796, IMG submission 187274) | Marine sediment microbial community from Union City, CA, USA - Pond 1C Sediment 1 (SPAdes) | ecosystem: Environmental > Aquatic > Marine > Intertidal zone > Salt pond sediment ... | reverse complement strand
TATCTTTGGCGGTGTCGCCCAGATGGACGAGGAGCCACCCAACGCGGTTGCCGAATTCTGGATCGCTGTCGCCGGCCCTTTGGTTAGTTTTGCCCTGGCAGCAGTCTTGAGCCTATTACAAGCCCCTCTCTCCGGGGTTGCTCCACTGTTGGCTCTGACCAAGTATCTGGCCTATGTGAATGGTACCTTGGCTCTGTTCAACCTGGTTCCGGGCTTTCCTCTGGATGGGGGTCGTGTCTTTCGGGCCATTGTGTGGGCTATCACACACAACTTGCAGAAAGCCACCCTCCTCGCCGCCAATCTGGGTCGAGGCATTTCCTTGCTGTTCGTCGTCCTGGGTGTGTGGCAGGTGATTGAGGGCAATATAGGCACTGGCCTGTGGATTGCTTTCATTGGTTGGTTCTTGGAGACGGCTGCCCGGGCAGAGGTGCGACGGCAGGAGATTCGGGGTGTGCTGGCTGGGCACTATGCAGCGGAAGCGATGGAGGCTGAGCATCCGAGCATGATGCCTGGGGCTCGAGCCACGGCAGTACGACCGGACTCGGAGTTGTTGGGGGTACTCAAGGATATGGATCGTGAGGGGGTTGCCCAACTTCCCGTAGTATCCAACGGCCAGGTTCTGGGAATGCTCACCCGCGAGGGCATCATGCGTTTTGTGCGCACCTTGCAAGAGAAGCCGTGTTATTCGGACTAGCGCAAAGAGAAATGGCGAACTGAAATGGCAGAGCTAGAGATTCTGACTTATCCCAATCCCATCCTGCTGGCCAAGGCCCAGGCAGTAGCCAGAGTCAGTTCGCCTATTCAGCGTCTGGCCCATAGCATGCTGCAGACGATGCACGCTGCCTCTGGCATTGGGTTGGCCGCACCACAGGTTGGTGTCGAGAAGAGAGTGATCGTGGTGGACGTGGGAGAAGATCCCCTCGTGTTGGTGAATCCCACAATTGCCGCTGCCGAGGGGAAGAAACTGGGGCTGGAGGGTTGTCTGAGCTACCTGACCTGGTAGGTGAGGTGCGCCGAGCTAATTGAGTGACGGTCAAGGGGCTCAATGGTTGGGGCCGGCCAGTCAGACTGGAGGGCGAGGGACTGCTGGCTCGCGTGCTGCAACATGAGATCGATCATCTGGATGGCATCCTATTCGTCGCCCGCGTTGAGGATCTGACCCGCCTATGGAAGGTGAGTGAACTCAGCGCGAAGGCTACGAAGGAAGTTGCCCACATTTGAGATTGGGTTGTGAAAGGACCATGCACATCGAAATCTTGGGAGCAGAGTCTCTTGGGGTACGAGGGCTCTGCTGCGTAGTGGAGATCCAGGACCGCAAGATTGTGATTGACCCCGGCCTGGCGCTGGGCTACCGGCGCGAGGGCTTGCTGCCTCACCCGGCCCAGGTGGCAGTGGGAGAGCAGATCCGCCGCCGGATCGTCGCTGCGCTGGCGGGCGCGACCGACATAGTCCTCAGCCACTTCCATGGGGATCACGTCCCTTTGCCCGATGCCAACCCGTACCAGCTGCCGGCCCAGGCGGTGGCGTCACTTTTCCAGACAAGCAGACTGTGGGCCAAAGGGAGCGAGGGGCTTTCGCCCAATATGGCGAAACGGCGGGCAGCCCTATCCGAGGCACTGGGCCGCGAGATCGCAAACGTAGATGGCCAAGACGATGGCCTGCTGGCATTTTCGCCAGCTGTGCCCCACGGCGCAGCCGATACGCACCTCGGCACGGTGATGATGACGCGCATTGAGGACGGGGACATTGTCTTTGTGCACGCCTCCGACATCCAGCTTCTTGGCGCTGAGGCAGTATCCCTGTTGTTGGACTGGCGCCCGGATATCGCCTTGGTGGGTGGGCCACCGCTGTATCTATCGAGTCTTTCCCTGCAGGACCGCGCGGTGGCCTGGAACAACGCCAGCCGGCTGGCACACCACATGAACACCTTAATCCTTGATCATCACCTGCTACGCAGCGAGGAGGGGCTTCTCTGGCTGGAGCAGCTCTCCGAGGAGACAGGGCATCGGGTGATCTGCGCCGCCGACTTTATGGGGCAACCCCGCCGCTTGCTCGAGGCTCGGCGAGTGCAGCTCTATGAAGAGGTGCCCGTTCCGGACGGTTGGCACGAGGCGTACGCCCGCGGCGAGGCTCTGACCCGCTTATGAAGGTGAGTGAACTGAGCGTGAAGCTCGCGAAGGAAGTTGCAGACCTCTAGAGATGGATTGTGAGAGATATATGCGTGCCCTTGCTGACCGCATGCAAGGCAGGAAATTGAGCATGGGTCGAGGAAGATGAAAAGATGGGATTGCTTGCCCTCGAGATTGACACTCTGACAATTATAGGTCTGATCATCGTCTTAGCCTACCTGGGCAGCAAGGTGATACAGCATATCGGGATTCCGCAGGTGGTTGGCTTTATCCTAGTTGGGGTGCTGCTGGGCTCGTCGTTCCTGAATGTTGTGCCTCTCTCGTTAGTGCAGAGGCTGGATTTCATCAGCGAGATCGCACTGGGGCTGATTGGTTTTGATATGGGCTCCCATTTGTGCTTTGAAGAGATGCGCCGCCTGGGGCGTAGCATCCTATTCATCCTGGTCTGCGAGGCATTCAGCGCGTTGCTGCTGGTGGCGGGGGGCGTCTACTTGATCACCCACTCCACCTACACGGCCCTTGTCTTTGGCGCGTTGGCTGCTGCTACGGCCCCTGCCGCGACGGTGGACGTACTGGCAGAATATCGGGCCAAAGGCCCGCTGACAACAACACTGTTGGCGGTGGTCGGGCTGGATGATGCGCTTGCCCTACTGCTGTTCAGCTTTGCCGTCACCATTGCGGAATCGCTGCTGGCGAGCACCGGCGGGCTGTCGCTGGGGCAGATGATCGGGTTGCCGCTCCAGGAGATCGGCGGGGCTTTGTTGCTGGGGATTGTGGTCGGAGTGCCATTCCAGTGGACGTTGAACCAACTCAAGGAAAGACACGCGGTGTGCGCATTCATCGTCGGCGCGGTGCTTCTTGTGGCTGGGCTGGCCGAGACGTTTCACGTCTGCCTGATCTTGGCCACGATGACGATGGGCGTTGTCGTGGCCAACCTGAAGAGCGATAACAGCCAGTATGCCCACTGTGTGATAGAACGGGTCGGGCCGCTGGCCTATATCTTGTTCTTTGTGTTGGTGGGGGCACGGTTGCAGGTCTCTCTGCTGCCGCAGATGGGGATGCTGGGTCTGGCCTACCTTCTACTGCGGGCCGTGGGCAAGTTCGGCGGAGCTTGGGTGGGGGCCTGGGCAGGTAGGGCCGCGCCTACCGTGCGGAATTATCTGGGATTTGGGCTGCTTTCGCAGGCTGGTGTGGCGATTGGCCTGGCGCTATCCGTTGCTAACCGTTTCGACATGTACGGAGAAGAGGGCGTGCGGCTGGGCAACGCCACAATCAACGTCATCACGGCTACGACCTTTATAGTACAGATTATCGGGCCCATCATGGTCAAATTTGCGGTCACGCGGGCCGGCGAGATCGGCTTGGGTGACACGGCAGAAGATCCACTGCCGGCCGAGAGACGTGGAGAGTTGCAGACGGGACAAGTCGGAGTAGAAAGTCTGGAGGTGGATGTTTGAGATCCAGTTGGGTGCAGAACGATACTTTGGGTCACAGATACATAAGGAGGCAAGTAAAAATGGGAACCGACCTGTGGAAGGAACAGCTTGAGAGAGAGCGTAGAGACAAGGAAGGGTTCTTTGCGGGGCACTGGCAATCGCCGATACCTGCCCAAGCTCGCGCCGAGTTCAGGGGGCTTGACTATTACCCTCCCGACCCAGACTATAGATTCGTACTTGAGCTCTACGAGCATGCAGAAAAGCAAATGGTGAGGATGGCGTACACAAAGGGCGGGGAGCGGGACTTTGTCCGATGGGGCGAGTTCCGATTCCGAATCGGTGATGAGCCGTGTGTGCTTCAGGCCTACAAGGGCGGTCCTGAAGAGGATCATCTATTCATTCCCTTTAGGGATGAAACGTCTGGACAGGAAACGTACGGTGGAGGGCGGTACCTCGATCTCGACGCTACGAGGCATCGTACCGCCGACGGGAGATGGGTAGTTGACCTCAATGAGGCGTACAATCCCTGGTGCGTGTTCAGTGAGGATTACGCATGTCCCTTGGTGCCTCGGGAGAATTGGCTTGTCGTGCCAGTACGGGCTGGGGAAAAGAATTATGCTAACATATAGCGGGTGTGCAATTGCCGAGAGAAAACATGCATAGCAAGGACATGTCTCTGGAAAGTAAACGCACTGAGCGCGGTGGCAGTGAAGGCGGCCATCTGCCTCTGAAATCCAACTCGACGAACAGGAGTGAGAAAAGACGGGAGAAAGTAATGGTGGAAATACCCTATCCTAGGTTCGAAGATCGTTGCATCATATCTTGCGGAATGCTCCACCCGGAGTTAACTTACCTCATAGAGACCGGGTTCATGAATCCGCGCCGGATCCTGTTCACCCCACCGGGCCTGCACGCCCTGCCGCAAAAGCTCGAAGAGCATCTGCTCAGAAGGCTGGCACAGGCCCGGGAATCGTGTCCCGATCACGATATCATTGTCGTGTATGGCGAAAAGTGCCACGTCAGCACGGAAGAACCGTTCAAGCGGGTGGACTCGATCTTGGAGGATGTCGGCCGGGGTATTGCTAGGGTCCAGGGCGAGTATGGCTACGACATGCTGGCCGGCTTTGAGCAGCGGCAGCAGATCAGTGGCGGGAAGCAGGACAAGATCTTGTGGTTCACGCCTGGTTGGCTTAAGAGCTGGAAGGCCGTCTACCAGAACTATTTCGGTTGGGATGAGGCCGATGCCAATGCCAACTTCCCAGGTTTCTACGACAAGATCATTGTCCTGGACGGCCTTGACACTGCCGAGGAGTACATGGTGCAGCATCCGGAGGAGATTCTGGAGCTGTTCGATTGGACGGGTCTGGAGGTAGAGTTCCATCCGATCAGCCTTGACCGTCTAAAAGGTCTGCTGGCTGACACACTATCCCTTGCTATGTCTGGCCTGGGGGTGCGACTGTCTTGAATAATGAGGGAGGTGCAGCACGATACTCTGTACGACGTTTGCACGATATCAGGCGAGGGAATAGAACTCCTAGGAGAAGTCAATGAGGGTAATCTGTGTAGTTGACGATACAGTTCAGCGCAGCTCTCCGTACTGGGGTGAGCATGGCTTGGCTTTCCTGATTGAGGCGGAAGGCAGGCGCGTGCTTTTCGACACCGGTCAGAGTGGAACGGTTCTCCTTCACAACCTGAGACTGCTGGGCATTGATCCACCAACAATAGATGCCCTGGCAATCAGCCACGGCCACTATGATCACACCGGCGGCCTGCCAACCTTGCTGGAGCATTTGCGACCGGGCACCGCCCTGTACGCTAACCCCGACCTTTTCCGTGAGCGATTCTCCCGGAGGGAGGGTAATGTGCAAAGCATCGGGCCGTCTCTGACCAAAGAGGCGCTGGCTGCACGGCTGGCGCTCGAGCTGGACGGCGAGCCTCAGGAGATCGTGCCCGGCCTGTGGACAACGGGCGAGATCTCCGAGCGACCCGAGCCGGAGGGCAAGAGCAACTACCACCTGATGCGTGAGGGAGAGGCTCTCGTTGCCGATGCCTATCTGGACGACATGGCCCTGGTGTTCACGGTGGGAGACCACCTCGTACTGCTGTGCGGTTGCTGCCACGCCGGGTTGCTCAACACGCTGGCACACGTACAACAGGCCTTCGAGAGGCCTACCTCGATTATCGCTGGTGGTCTGCATCTGACCAGTGCTACCGCCCAGGATTTACAGCATGTCGGCCAGGTGCTGATGTCGATGCCGGCACTGCAGCGAGTCTACCCCAACCATTGTACCGGGGAAGCAGCTTTTGTGGCAATGACGCAGATTTTGGGGCCGTCGATCGTGCGGCCTTGTCCGGTGGGGACTGTCTTGGAGTTCTGAAATGACAAGGCCTTTGTGGAAACTCGTGCTAGAAGATCCCTCAAGTCTGACTTGTGACGAGTGCTTCGCCCTGATGGAGTACTATGCCGAGGTCTTGACCAGGGGCGATACCAGTATCCTGCCCAAAGTCCTCGATCACCTGAAAATGTGCCCCCATTGTGCGTCCCAACACCGTGAGGCGCTGCGTCGCCTCATAGCAAGCCAGTCGGATGGTGGCGAGCTACCATTGCGCGGCTTGGCGGGAGCTAATGGGCCTGACACGAAGGGCTAACCGCACCCCTTTCGCAGGAGGGAGGCGATGGGGAAGGCCCCGGTGGATCACGATGCCTTTGTGGACGTCCTTGCCCAACACATCCGGGAATAACGCCCTGTTCCAGATGCCCTTGAGCGGCAGTCCCGCGGCGCTTAACGGCGAGCCATGGAGGGTTTGCCATCATGCCAGGTCCGCCCGTACAACAGGTGACAGCAAAAGCAGATCGTGGGCTTGCCGGTGCAAGCGCCGGCAAGAAACAGGAGTCTCTTCGTGGTGGGCAAAGGAGCGGGCGTGTTTCGAGTGGGACGCCCGTCTTCCTGGCGGGGGCCAACCGCGGGAATACCGAACAGATCAAGTCAGCGATTCGCGAAGCGGCAGAAGCTGCCACCGATTTCTCTTGGCTGTCCAGGGGCGACCCGGTGTTCATCAAACCTGTCCTGAACTCGGGCAATCCCTATCCTGACACGACGAGCCCCTTGGCCGTCGGGGTCATGATCGAGATCCTCAAGGAGAAGGGGGCAGAGCGGATCATTGTAGGAGACATGTCCGGCGTCGAGCACGTCAGACTCTCAAAAGACCGAGTCCGGGGTAGTACTCGCAGTTTGATGGAGGCTTCGGGCCTGGCCGCGACTGTCCTGGCTGCTGGTGGAGAGCTGCATGCCTTTGAGGAAGGTGGCTGGGACGGCTTTTATGCAGAAACCCCGACCGCAGGCTCGAACTGGCAGGGTGAGTTGATGATGCCCAACATCCTACGAGAGGTGGAGCACATCATCCTCATGCCCCGTTGCGGCCGTCACGTGCTGGCCGGGGCCTCGTTAGGCCTCAAGGCTGCGGTAGGCTATTGGCGTACCGACACACGCCTGGAGTACCACCGGGATGCCTCTACCTTTCACGAAAAGACGGCGGAAGGCAACACTGCGGCTACCCTGCTCAACAAACAGCGGCTCGTGCTCACAGCGGCGGACAAGGTACTGGCCACCTTTGGCCCTGACGATGGCCGTGTCTGCCAGCCGGACGTCGGGCTGGTCATAGCCTCAGAGTCAGTCGTGGCTCATGATATGATCTCACTGGCCTGGCTGATCGAAACCAGGCGCGAGATGCCCTTTCCTCGAGATTCATTCCGAGACAAGAGCCAGCTGCTGGCCAGGCTTGCCAACCGTGTGGTCGTCGGCTTGTTGAGCAACTGGAAAACAGCCTTGAACGCCGAGACTCTGACCAAGAATGGTCTCCGTTCCATCGGGGATGATCGGGTTCTCAACCGGGCCTACCGGGTCTTGGGCGGGAAGCCGGAGATCGTCCTCGAAGCCGTGAACGACCTTGTCCCGGAGGAACTGCAAAGGCGGCTGAGCAAGATGAGCGTGCCGTCTGAGAGATGATGTACAGAGGAGGCCATACCCATGATCGCGTTTGGACCGGTTCCTTCCAGGCGTCTGGGGCGGAGCCTGGGCATCAACAACATCCCGCCCAAGATTTGCACCTATTCGTGCGTCTACTGCCAGCTCGGTCGTACCCTCAAGATGGAGGTGGATCGCCGCGCTTTCTACGAGCCCGAAAAAGTCGTGAGCGACGTAGCCGGCAAGGTGGCCAGGACGAGGCAAGCTGGGGAAGCTATCGAGTACCTCACTTTTGTGCCGGATGGCGAGCCCACACTGGACATCAATCTCGGCCGGGAGATCGAGCGCTTGAAGCCCCTGGACCTGCCTATCGCCGTGATCAGCAATGCTTCTCTTATCTGGCGGAAGGACGTGCACCAGGATCTGATGGGCGCGGACTGGGTCTCGCTAAAGGTGGATGCCGTTGAGGAAGTAGCCTGGCGACAGATCGACCGCCCCCACGGCAGCCTGGACCTGTCCTCGATCCTGGACGGCATGCTGTCGTTTGCCAGCAAGTATACTGGAGAGTTGGTGACAGAGACGATGCTTGTGTCCGGCGTCAACGACGCGGAGAGGCACTTGGAAGCTCTGGCTGGCTTCCTGGCGCGCCTGCAGCCTGACCACACCTACCTATCCATCCCCACTCGCCCTCCGGCTGAACCGTGGGTACAAGCGCCCGATGAACAGGCCGTCAATCGGGCATACCAGATTCTTCAGGGTGAATTAGAGCAGGTGGAGTGCCTTATTGGTTACGAAGGCAATGCATTCGCCTTTACGGGAGATGTGGAAGAAGATCTGTTGAGCATAACGGCCGTGCATCCGATGCGTGAGGATGCCGTGAGCCAGTTTCTGGCCCGGGCGGGAGCAACTTGGGCGGTAGTTGAGCGGCTGGTGGCGCAAGATCGTCTAGTGCAGGTGGACTATGGTGGCTACCGATATTACCTCAGACGGTTTATCAAGCCCCGCGCTGCCCAGCAGTCTGCGACGGACCATAGCATGGGATAGGTGTGATGTGGTTGAGCCGAGGAGATGGCACACTGGCAAGTCTGCTTCTGGGCAGTTTCAGCCATCGCATGCTGGGACATGCGCGTGTCCCGGTGATGATCGTCAAGGCCCAGGAGACGAGGGCTGCCTCAAGGCCGCGTCTCGGCCAGTGCAAAAGACAGTTCAGTGAGATGGGAGAAGCGCAGATGATAGTAAAGAGCTATCGTGACGTGAGGGCCGAGCCTGTGCTCAAAGAGCCAGGAGTGACCGTGCGCTGGCTAGTCAGCGAGTTTGACGAGACGCCTCGCTATGCGCTGCGCCTCTATGAAATCGAGCCGGGATGGGCCACAAGGGCACATACTCACTACTGGGAACACCAGGTATTTGTGTTGGCAGGGCGGGGAGCGGTGATGGCTGGTGAGCAGGAGGCAGTACTTAAGGAGGGAGACCTGGTCTATGTTCCACCAGGGGAGCGCCACCAGTTTGTCAACCGGGGTGAGGAGCCGTTCCGGTTTCTGATGGCACTGCCAATTCCCCAGACTGCGACCGGGTGAGCTGGATGCGGCCCTCGGCCTTCAACCCGTTCGCTAGCTAACGTGTTCGCCCCGCTGTCTGCTGAAAGTCCGTCGAGTGCAGCTATACGCAGAACTACCGGTTCCGGACGGGTGGCAGGAGGCCGACACGGGGCGTTATCAGTACTACCGGTGGGGATGTGCAGCTCAGGACTCAGGAAAAGCAGATCCGTGTTGCGCAACGAAAGAGGCAACTCTGATGACAAGGATCCGTTCAGCACCCTTGGCCCTGATCAATCAGATCGTCCTTCAGGTTGGTGCAAGTTAGATCGCTTTTGGAGCGGAGCTATGGTATAATCATCTCACGTCAGCGCCGGTGTTAGTGTCAAGGAGGACAGAGATGGCATCAGAACAGCTCCTGCACGATCTGTGCACCCACCGTGATGTGGAAGAGTGCGCCGGATGCGACGTCTCGGGCAGCTTGATGTGCCGCTTTGAGACTGCGGACCTGGTTGGTTTCTTCCTGGGCTTTATGCCTTTTGGGATAGCTGTCGTGGCAGGTATGCTTCGCGGCGGCTATGGCTGGTGGCTCCTGGGCTGGCTGGTCATCTGGGTCCTCTTCTTTTTTGTCGTCGAGGGGCGGGTACTGTGCAGCCATTGTCCCTTCTGGGCCGAGGATAGCTTGGTGTTGCACTGTCACGCCAACTATGGTGTGATAAAATTCTGGAAGTTCAGGCCAGGGCCGATGAGCCGCCTGGAAAAGTGGTCATTTGGCACCGGTGCCGCTGTGTTCGGAATCTACCCCCTCGTGTTCCTGGTTCTCGGCGGGGAGTGGCTTCTCCTGGTCATTGGGCTTGCCGCCATCGCCAGCTCTGCCCTCAACCTGCGAAGCAATGTGTGCGTTCGGTGCGTCAATTTCTCCTGCCCGGTCAACGCGGTGCCCAAGTCGTTGGTCGATGCCTATCTGCGGCGCAACCCGATCATGCGGGAAGCGTGGGAAGCAGCCGGCTACGAATTGGACGAGTAAGTGGGCGTATGGGAGCCAAAGTGCCTCTGCACCTGCGGCAAAGCCGAGGCTGGAGAAGCTGCACCAAGTTGACACAGGTAGCGAGCTGTGCTCAACTCTGCTGATTCAGGTGTTGCTGCCACCACTTTGAGGACTCTTCGGCGGCGTGAAATACCAGCAACAGCCTGGCTGGCTCGGTGCTCAGGTTGCACCCGCAATGGGGCTGGCTTGCCTGGAACATCAGGCTGTCTCCCGCCTCGAGTTGGTAAGCGTGGTCTGCGACTCGGTATTCAACCTCGCCCTCCAGGCAGAAAACAAACTCCTCTCCCAAATGGACGACGGGATCGGCCCCGGTTCCAGCACCCGGCTGCAGAGTAACCAGGTAGGGCTCCATGCACTGATCGGAAAGTCCTTCTGCCAGATTCTCCATCTGGATCTGGCCCCGATGTGCCTGCAAGCGCTGGCTCTTCTTTGTGAGCACCACCGTCTGCGTCTCTGACTCGGTGAACAGCTCAGCTATGGGCACCTCCAGAGCCAGGGCAAGCCGGTGCAGCGTCGACACGCTTGGGGATGACTCACCTCGCTCAATGAGGCCAATGGCGTTTGCTGACAGGTCACATGCTTGAGCCAATCTCCGTTGGGTCAGCCCCCGGCGCTGGCGCAAGTCGCGCAGCCGTTGTCCTACTGCTGGTTCTGCCGGTCGTTCGGTCATGACAGTCTCCTTCTCGTTCGGCATCTGCAAGTGCATGGGTGCAGGTCGTTATCTTTCACCGCGCCCTGCACTCCCAGTATAGCACGGACAGGCTAATTGAACAAGAATACTGGGTCTTGGGTCCATATGGAGGTGCATCAAGACCAAGTAGATTTGACCTTGTGCCATGTTGATGGTAGAATACCCCTAGTGGGTATACAGGCGTCATGTGTTAAGATACAGGCCTCGCATCAAGATAAAGGAGGAGTTGGAATGAGAAATAGGATCTGGGCTGCACTTGCCTGGGTGAAGGCCAATCTTGTGTGGTCGATCCCGGTCGCCATGCTTTTGGGTTTGGCCTTTGGTGCTGTGTTCGACCCTGCGTTCCTAAAGCCGATGATTCTGCCCTTGACCTTTGTCATGGTCTATCCGATGATGGTCAACTTGCAGATCAAGAAGGTCCTCTCCGGTCACGACTACAAGCTGCAGGGGGTTGTTCTCTTTATCAACTTTGCTATCGTGCCCTTGGTGGCCTTTGGACTCGGCAAGCTTTTCTTTTCCGATAACGTGTTCGCAGCACTGGGCCTGCTCATCGCCGCGACGCTGCCCACTAGTGGCATGACGATATCCTGGACAGGCTTTGCCAAGGGGAATCTCGACGCGGCGATCAAGATGGCAGTCATTGGCCTGATCCTTGGTTCTCTGCTTTCGCCTTTGTATGCCGAGTTCCTGATGGGTACTGTCGTTGCTATACCTGTGGACAAGATCTTTCAGCAAGTAGCCATCATTGTCTTCTTGCCGCTGATACTCGGCTATGCCACCCAGCGATTTATCATTCGCAAGTACGGACAGGCCAGATATGTGCAGGATTTCAAGCCCAGGTTTCCGCTGTTCTCGACCCTGGGCCTGCTGGGCATGGTCTTTTCGGCGATGGCACTCAAGGCCAACACTATCCTCGCGAATCCGGCCCAGCTACTGCTACTGTTCATCCCCCTCATCCTCTTCTACGCCTTCACCTTTGTGTTGGGGACCTTCACCGGACGCGCCTTCTTTGGTAGAGACGATGCCACTGCCCTTATCTATGGTGTGGCTCCCAAGAATCTGTCGATTGCCTTGGCCATCTCCATGAACGCCTTTGGCCAGGAGGGGGCCAACATCGCGCTGATCATTGCCCTCGCCTACGTCATCCAGCTTCAGACTTCGGCCTGGTGCAACAAGTTCGTGGACAGATGTTTCGGCGATCGTCAAGAGGCCGAATTGCCCGTCCTGGCGGCTGAAGAGGCCTAAATCAGAGGGGGTATGAGCACCGGCATGGATACTCACACGGCGGACGAAGCGCGGGCACTGACTGCGACAGAGCGGCGCAACTTTTTTGGAGGCTTGTGGCACGGGGCCTTTCTGGCTTTGGGTGTGGCCCTGACTCAACCGACAACCGTCATCGCGTCTTTTGTGGCCGAGCTGACCGGCTCGACGGTCTGGGTTGGCGGTCTCTCGACGGTGCTGACGGTGGCAGCCGCGCTGCCCCAGCTATTCGTCGCCCGCTTGGTGGAGCCTCGTGCCAAGAAGATGCCCTTTCTGCTTCTGGCCATCTACCTGCGGGTTGCCAGTTGGGGGCTGCTGGCCTGGCTGATCTACGCAATCGGCGACAGCAATCCTGATTTGCTAGCCTGGGCGCTTGTGGGCCTGCTGGCCGTGTTTTACGCTGGCGGTGGGCTGGGCAACATCCCGTACACGGACATTATCGGCAAGGTGATTCCGGCCAGCCGCAGGGGGACCTTTTTCGGCGGCAAGGAGGCGCTAGCCGGACCGCTGGCCGTCGGCGCAGCACTGATGGCCAGGCGCATACTGGCCGGGGTGGGATATCCCGACAGCTATGCACTACTCTTTGGGCTGGCCGCGGCGGCACTTGCCCTTGCTTCTATTGGGTTCTGGCTCATCCGCGAGCCACCCCGCACCGATGCACCGGGACGCTCCCAGCCTTGGCGTGCCTATTTGGCGCAACTGGTAGCCGCCGCCGGTCGGTTGAGGACACTGATTATCATCCAACTGCTGACTGGTTTCAGCCTGATGGCGCTGCCTTTCTACGTAGTCTATGCCCAGAGGGAGATGGGCGCGCCCTCTGAGGCCGTGGGCTGGTTCCTTCTGGCCCAGGTGACCGGAGGGGTGCTGGGCAACTTGGTCTGGGCGCGGCTGGTGGATAGGGTAAGCAGCCGGACGATGCTCACTGCCTGCGCTGTCACATCGACAGCGGCGCCACTGCTGGCCATCGCGCTGGGTTCCCTTGGCTGGTGGGGCCTGCTGCCCACAGTCTTTTTGGCAGGCGCTGCATTCAATGGGCGTCGGGTTGGGTTCCAGAGCGCTCTCCTCGAGCTGGCACCAGCCACGGAACGGCCTACCTTTGCGGCTCTCAATGCGGTGCTCATCGTGCCGCTGGCGGTGTTGCCACTGCTGGCCGGCCTGTTTCTGCAAGAGCAGCCATACCCAGCCCTATTTGCCCTGACAGCCGGGTTCGTGGGTCTGGGCGCTGTGTGGACCAGGAAGCTATAGTCTCTGAGCTGTCGTGGCTAGCTGAGAGCGCTCAGCTGAACATTAGTGAGCCGGCCAGTGCGCGAAAGTCAGATCCGGCGGGTTCCTGAAAGACCTGCAGGTCGAACAGGGGGACCACAGCGACCAGATGGCTAAAGATGTCAGCCTGGATATCCTCATACTTGATCCAGTCGACCGTCCTGGTAAAGACATAGATCTCTAGCGGCAAGCCAGTGGGCCCCGGAGCCAGCTGGCGCACCAATAGGGTCATATCTTTGTGGTGCAAATCCTGCCGGCTCTTCAGGTACTCGGTCACATAAGCCCGGAACGCGTCGAGGTTTGTAAAGTGATGTGCGTTGACCGGGCTCTCCAGGCTGGTGCTGTCTGTGGTTCCTCCGCGTTCGAACTTGGACTGCTGGTCTGCGACGTACTCCTTGATGAGGTCGATTTTGCCCAGGCGCTCGATGGTTGCAGCGTCGCAAAACCTCACGCTGGTCAGGTCGAGGTAGATGGCACGCTTGATCCGCCGCCCACCGCTCTCCTGCATGCCACGCCAGTTCCTGAAGGGCACCTCTACCAACTTGTAGGTTGGGATTACCGAGATGGTCTTGTCCCAGTTCTGAACTTTGACCGAGTGCAGTGAGATGTTCAGTACGTCGCCGTCGGCCGAATAGGATGGTACCTCAAGCCAGTCGCCCTCTTTGACCAGATCATTGGACTGGATCTGCAGGCCGGCCACAAAGGACAGAATGGTATCACGGAAGACGAGCAGGAGGACGGCCATCATGGCGCCCAACCCCGTGAGCAGCACCATGGGCGACTGCCCGGTGAACAGTGAGATGGAGACGATAATTCCCACCAGGACCATCACCAACCTGAGTAGATCGATATAGACCTGGATCGGCTCGCCCCGGTAGTAGTCGCTGGCCTCGTAGATGGCGTTTAGCGTGTTGAGTAGTGAGTTGACGGTGATGACCACCAGCCAGAGGATCAGAAAAAGTATGATCTTCTGGACAAGCTCGGTACCTGCAGGCACGAGGCCGGCAGAGTAGTAGAGCAAGATCAAGGGGGCGATCCAGGCGAGGCGGAACGGCCGCAGCCTTTCAAGCAAAATATCGTCGTATTCTGATTTGGTTCGCTTTGAGAGGTACACCAGGCCGCCGGAGATGACAAGGCGGGCGATGAGCAGTACCACCGCACCCAGTACGATGGCCGCCGCACCGGTCGCCCAAGGTGCCAGTGCTGGATTCTGCCCAATCCAAGTCTGTATCGTTTCTGACGGCATATAGCTACTTCCTCCCCAATTCCCTCATGCTCCATGGCCCGCCGCTGCTTTAGGGGGGCAGGCCAGCCGTTGAACGGGGCGCAGTATACCATGGCGCAGCAAAGGACACAATGTCGAGGTTCGAAGAGATCGAGTAGGCAGGCTCCGCACCCCCGAGGTGGGTGAAGATGGCTGATCATTGTGTCTGCCCCATCCCGATCCGGCGGTTCTTTCTGAGCACTAAAGGTGGGACCATGGCGTACGTTGTCGATTACGCGTCGTCTGTCGTGTCAGGAGAGAATGACTCGGCACGTTGAGTGCAGCAACACTGGCTTCGCTGAGATGTAGGGCGCCCCTGCCCGAGACCGCCACCCTTGCACATGTGCAAGGGTGGGTACGGGGGGCCATGTGGCTCTGAAAAGGAGCAGCGCCCACGAGGTTCGGGCTTAAGACGAGCTTAAGGCTGGCTTTAATCGGACATAAAGACAAGAGAGGGGCCGTTATGGTATGATGATCTCCAGGATACTGGACGGCTTGACTTGATGTGGGGGTAAGAGACAGTGGCCGAATCAGCAACGGCGATCGTGCGAGCATAGCACCGTGGGCGGGATCTTTCAGGAACTACCGGTTCAGGTACAGATCATCGCAAGCGTTGCGTTGGGCATGATCCTGGGCGGCATCATTGGGCTGGAACGGGAGGTTAAGGACAAGCCTGCTGGCCTGCGCACCCACATGCTCGTAGCAGGAGCTGCGACCCTCCTCGTGACCCTGAGTGACGTAGCTGTGAAACGCTTCAATGCCGACCTGGGAACTGGGTTGGTACGTTCCGATCCCATTCGCATTATCGAGGCAGTGATCACCGGTATCAGTTTTCTCGGAGCGGGCACTATCCTGCGGCACAAGGGCTCGGATCACGTGGAGGGACTCACCACCGCTGCTTCGTTGCTCTTTGTCGCTGCACTGGGTGTCTGTGTTGCCCTGTCCCAGGTGCTACTGGCAATAGGTGTGACGGTATTGGTTCTCGTCACGCTGCGCGGAGTTGGTCTGCTGCGGCGTTGGCTGGCACAGAACAAGCACAAGTAGAGCGGCGTATGTCCTTGACGGAATCCTCGCACCGTATCAGGAACAGTTCGTGGGGCGCCCGATCGTTACGACTCCTGTCGCAGTGGCTTGACCGCCAAGCCATGTCCGAGTCGGCCATCATTATGCTCACTGCTCTCGTGGTGGGCTTGGGCGCTGGTCTGGGCGCTGTGGTCTTTCGCTGGCTCATTGCCGGGGTGCAGTCCCTGGCGTTCAGTGAGTTGGGCGGGCTGCTGGAGCCAATTGCTCCCTTCCACCTGCTTATCATTCCAGCCCTGGGTGGGGCCATCTTTGGTCCGCTTATCTATCGCTTTGCCCGTGAGGCCAAGGGGCACGGTGTACCAGAGGTCATGGAGGCCGTAGCCCTGCGCGGTGGCCGCATCCGGCCGCGCGTCGCGATCATCAAGTCAGTGGCCTCGGCTATCTGCATTGGGACCGGCGGCTCGGTAGGCCGCGAGGGTCCCATCGCTCAGATTGGATCAGCGCTGGGCTCCACAATCGGCCAGTGGCTCAACCTCTCCGATGAGCGTATTCGCAACCTGGTGGCCTGCGGCGCGGCAGGTGGTATCGCTGCTACGTTTAACGCCCCCATCGCCGGTGCTGTCTTTGCGCTTGAGGTCATCCTGGGTCAATTACACGTCACCTACTTTGGTGCCGTCGTCATCTCGGCTGTCACTGCTGACGTCGTTACCCACTTTTTCACCAAGGACGTGCGCGCTTTTACCGTACCTCAATATGCGCTGGTCAGCCCCTGGGAGCTGGCCTTCTATACCATACTCGGTATTCTTGCTGCGGTTGGTGCTGTGGCATTCACCCGACTCCTCTATTTTACGGAAGATCGGTGGGACGGTCTTCACATTCCCGAGTATGTCAAGCCCGTGTTCGGGGGCTTGCTTGTGGGCGTGATCGGCATCCTTTCTTTCAAGACTAACGGCTTTCCCCGCGTCTTTGGCGTGGGCTATGAGAGCATCACCGATGTGCTCTCGGGGCAACTGGCGATCCAGGTGGTATTGGGACTCTTTCTGCTCAAGCTGCTGGCGACGGTGATGACCCTCGGTTCGGGAGGCTCGGGTGGCATCTTTGCGCCGGCCCTCTATATGGGCGCGATGCTCGGCTTCTTGTTTGGGCATGCAGCTCACCAAGTCTTTCCTTCCATTACAGGGCCGGCTGGCGCGTACGCAATGGTAGGTATGGCCGCCTTCTTTGGAGGTGCTGCCCATGCACCGGTTACGGCCATTCTCATCCTGTTCGAGATGACGGGTGACTATGACATCATCCTGCCTCTCATGCTGGCAACTGTGGTCAGCACGTTGATCTCCCGGTTGCTTAGCCGTGAATCGATCTACACGCTCAAGCTCACGCGGCGCGGTATCCATCTTGAGCAGGGCCAAGATGTGGACGTGATGCAAGGTGTGGACGTCAGGGAAGCTATGACCACCGAGGTCGATGTCGTCCGGCCAGATATGTCTTTGGTGGGGCTGGCAGAGGAGTTCGCCCGCACGCACCATCATGGTTTCCCTGTGGTAGATGGCGCGGGCGATCTGGTTGGTGTGGTTAGTATCCGCGACCTGGAGAAGGCGATATCTGCCGGCGCCATCAAGGGCAAGACTGTGATGGACATTGCCACTAGTGAGGGTCTCTTGCTTACCTATCCCGACGAGCCGATGTGGAAAGCCCTCAAGCGATTGGCTTCCCGGGACGTGGGCCGCTTGCCTGTGGTCGAGGCGGAGGCATCGCGAAAACTGGTGGGCGTGATCCGCCGGCAGGACATCGTTCGGGCCTACAACCATGCTATCGTGAAGCGAGCGCACCACCAGCACAAAGCCGAGACTTTGCGCCTGGGCAAGCTGGACGGGGCGGGCTTTGTGCACATCAGCATCCCACCGGGCGCGCCGGCAGCAGGGCGCCGCGTCAGCGAGATAGAACTGCCCGATGATTGCCTCATCGTCTCGTTGCGGCGGGGCCGCAAGCTGCACATCGCTCATGGAAATACGCAGTTGCAGTCTGGGGATCTGGCGACGGTCTTTGCGGCCGATGAGTGTCTGGCTGAGGTTCAGAAACGGCTGACCGGACAGCCATCCACAGAACACGCATAGTGGGGGGCAAAGGCTTTCATTCTGCGATCAATAGTTCAGGCTCGCTCGTGAGCGGGCAGAGGGAGACGCCGAGAAAATCGGATCCAACCAAGTCCAACGATCTCCAACCCAATCCACCATCTTTTCAAACCCATACCGTCATGTAAGGACTTGAATCTGTGCTAACATGGAAAGGTATGCTGTGTGCATCCTTTGTCACGGTTCTACACAAGAAAGGAACAGCAAAGGTTCTGGCCGGTCATAATTCAGGAAGGAGACGTCCTCGCAACCCTGATGGCAAATCGCAAGTTGTGGTCCGCCCATCTGTGAAGATCGTTGAACCCAAGGAGGTGACGCATGTTTAGAAAGGAAAACAGCGCTAGCATCAGCTTTATGCTCTCGGCCGCCGTGTGGGTCATCCTCGGTGTGCTGATGGGGCTGACCCTCGCGCTGCAATTCGTATTCCCTGACCTGTTTCGGGGGATATCGTGGCTGGTCTTCAGCCGCTTGCGCCAGGCCCACGTCAACACGGTGCTATTTGCCTGGCTATCGGGTGCGATGATGGGCACTTGGCTCTACATCGTGCCGAGACTCACAGGCCGCAAGCTGTGGAGCGAGCGCCTGGGCAACCTCACGGCCATACTGTGGAATTTGGCTGTGCTGGTGGGTATTGTCGGGCTACTGATGGCTCAGACCCAATCCCGCGAATATGCCGAGATGGTCTGGTTCGTCGACATTGCCGTAGTCGTTGTCCTTCTTCTCAACATGACCAATATCTACATGACGATCCGCCATCGAACCGAGCCAAAGCTGTATGTGTCGCTGTGGTATATCATCGGGACGGTAATCTGGTTCCCCATGCTGTACTTTATCGGCAATGTCATGTGGAATCCACCCACGGGCGCTCTGACCGGCATCGACGATGCCATCTTTAACTGGTTCTACGGCCATAATGTCCTGGGGCTGTGGTTCACCACCGGGCTGCTGCCGGTGATATACTATATTGTCCCCCGAGAGACACGCACGCCTCTCTACAGCCACTTTCTGTCTCTCATAGCCTTCTGGGGTATCGCCTTCTTCTATACTGGTGTCGGCGCACACCACCTGCTGTGGGCTCCCATACCCCATTGGCTCAAGACCGTCGCCGTCGCCGATAGCTTTGGCATGATCCTGCCAGTCGTGGCCTTTATGATGAATATCTTTTTGACCATGCGCGGTAACTGGAATCGGTTCATGTCCAGTATCCCGCTACGCCTTGTGATCACCGGCTGGGCGGCCTATGTTCTGGTCTCGTACCAGGGATCGCACCAGGCTATGCGCAGCATTAACCTGGTCACGCACTTTAGCCAGTACGTGCCTGGTCACGCCCACCTTTCGCTGCTCTTCTTTGCTGCCTCGACGCTGATGGGTGCTCTCTACTACATTGTGCCGCGCGTCCTAAACTGCCGCATCTATAGCCGCAAGCTGGCTAATGTCGGCTATGGTCTCTACGTGGTGGGGTTCGTCTTCTTCTTTGGTGGATTTCTGCTGACTGGTCTGGTGCAAGGTACCAATTGGCTACACCAGGGTCTGCCTGTGTGGAGCGTTTTGCCCGGGCTCCGACCGTACATGGCGCTGCGGGCCTCGGGCGGGGTGTTGGTTGTCCTCGGCTTTGTCGCGTTCAGTGCAAACATCCTAGCCACGGCTATCGCTCGCCGACCCTCAGTCAAGCCAACACTAACAGAACAAACGCAGGCCAAAGTGTCGGCCACTCCGGCACCGGCTGTGGGAAGCTAGGGGGTATAACCATGAAGATGACATTTCGTGTTGTCTTTGTCGGAGCGGTGATCGTCTTTCTTGCTGTTGTTGCGGCCGTGGTCTTTATTCCTGGCCTGGTCTGGAACCCACCGCAGACGGTCATCGCCCACGAATATGATGACCTGGAGGCGCGGGGCCGTGAGGTCTTTTACTCCAACGGCTGCAACTATTGCCATACGCAGTATGTGCGCGAGGAAGACACCGCTATGGGACCGGTGTCCGATGGCGGCAACTATGCTTTTGACAACCCAATGATCTTGGGCTCGGAGCGCACCGGGCCGGATCTGTCCTATGTTGGCCGGAAGCGATCCGAAGCGTGGGAGATCGAGCACTGGAAGAACCCTCGCAAGCTTTCACCTCTGTCGATCATGTCCAGCTTTGAGTTCCTGTCGGATGAGGATCTGGAAGCTCTGGCTGCCTATATCTTCAATCTCGGGGATAGAGTGGCCGCAGAGCGTATGATCCGGCCGCCGGATACCTATGCGCACACAGTCGACCCCATTGCCTATCCCCTGGAGCCAACCGCCTCGGACCAGCCGCAAGGTTGGCCGACCTGGACCGCGGCTGGCTTGCAAGAGGGCAAAGAGCTGTATGTAGAGCGCTGCCTGACCTGCCACGGCTGTGCTGGTAACGGCCTGGGCAGCTACGCCGGCACGCTGACGATCACGCCAGCCGACTTTAAGCAGGAGCCCTTTCGCAGCATGCCGGACGACCAATGGTTCTGGCACGTCTCGGAGGGTATCCAGGGTAGCGTGATGCCGCCGTGGAAGGAGAGCCTGACCGAGGACCAGCGCTGGAAGATCATCCGCTACGTGCAGCAGGTCTTCGCCCGGCCCGTCATGCACGATCCCGACGAGGGTGACCCGTCCGGCGACTATGCCAACCTGACCAACCCCTTGGATAACACTATCGAGATCCTGGACGAGGGCAAGCAGATCTTTATCCGCGAGTGTATGGTCTGCCACGGCGACGCCGGTCGGGGAAACGGCCCCTACCGTGACCTGTTACAGCCCGGCCCGCCCGACTTTGGCGACGGTAGCTATGGTGACTATACCGATGCTGACTACTTCTGGCGCATCAGCGAGGGTGTGCCGTGGTCAGCCATGCCAGCCTGGAAGATTCACTACGGTGAAGAGGACCGGTGGAAATTGGTACACTACATCCGGACGATCTTTACCCAGACAGAGGAAGCACCACCTGCACCGCCCGAAGGGGAGGACTTTACCTATCCCGAGTTTTACAAGGAGTCGATGCGCTTTCCGGAAGAGACCTCGTTTGAACGAGGTAAGAAGACATTCCTGATCCACTGTGCCCATTGTCACGGGTTGGCTGGCGACGGCCAGGGATGGGATGGGCAGTACCTTGACCCCCAGCCCGCCGACTTTCGCGAGATGGCTAGCAAGGAGATGACACCTGAGGCGCAGGGTGAGCACTTGGCCAAGGTAACCTTTGGTATCCAGGATACGGCCATGCCAACCTGGGGCGAGTTCCTGCCCTGGCAAGACCGTTGGGATGCCATCAAGTTTCTAATGGGCACATGGATGGCTGGTATGCCGTCTACCGACAGTGTATATGACAGCAGTCAGTTGCCGGCCAACTATGTCACAGTGAGCAGCGACGTCTATATCTCGGAGGGTCACACCATCTCGGAGACCCATGGCGCCGAACTGTACACCCAGTTCTGCGCTACCTGCCATGGAGATCAGGGTCAGGGGGATGGTCCTGGCACTCAAGGCAGCGTCAGTGGCAGTCCGGCTGCTTTCCCAAGCGGCATGGGCGAGGGTTATATATACTGGCGCATCTGGGAAGGCGTGCCTGAGAGCAACATGCCGCCGTTCCAGTGGTACTTGTCTGGCAATGACGTGTGGGATATCACGATCTATCTCAAGGGTCTGACCGGCTCTGGAGGAGGTAGCTAATGGCACTGGGATTGTGGGTCCTGGTAGGATGGATGATCTTTGTGGTTGGTACAGGAATAACGCTACTGATCTGGGGCTGGAAGACAGGCCAGTTCAAGAATATCGAAGAGGCCAAGTACCGAATGCTGGAAGATCGAGAGCCGGAGCCTTGGCCTGAGAAGCCCCAAGAGGAGAAAGGGGGAAATCGAGCATGACCCAGAATGTCCTGCAAATATGGCCCGAGGTCCTGGCCGTCGCGGCGGGCGCGCTGATCCTTTTCCTGTTCGCACTGACCATAGCACTGCCGCATAGGCCCAAGTCACTGCCCGGCAGCAGCGGGCACCGCGAGGAAGGCGAGGAAGGGGTCCATGAGGAGATCCGGGCTGACGGTTACATCGACAGCTTTAACAACACCATCGAAGAGGCGGGTGGCGCTCTGCCGTGGATCGTGAGATTGGCGATTCCGGGAATCATCATCTGGTGGCTGGTCTACTTGATACTGAACTGGGCACCGAGATAGGGGGATGCTATGGCATACATCTACTCCATCAGTTTTGATATCGGACCGGACAAAATGGACGAGTTAAAGATTGGCTCATCTCTGGAGCGCACTCTGGGCTATCTTCGAACGCTGCTGCCCAGCGAGGTTGGATTCATTAGCGCCCGTGCCATGTATGCCCTGGAAAAGGACGACAATGGAGAGATCGATCTAATCTTTGAGAGTGCATGGGATCGCTGGGATGATCTGGAAGCGCACAAAGAGTCTCCCCTGGCGGAGGACAAGATCCTCCGTGAGTTTCGGCCTCACGTCAAGCTGGAGGATCTGCGGGTTCGCATCTACGAAGAGGTCGCCTGACTCCACAGGGAAGCGTAAACATGGCAAAGAGCAAAGGGAAGACCTGCGACCTGTGCGGTCAGGACATCGAGGGGGCTGGCGTTCAGGAATCGTTCGACGGAGAGGAAAAGAGCTTCTGCGGCGAGGACTGCGCTCGGGCCTACCGTGACATGCAGCAGCTCGGCCCGGTTGACGAGAAGGGTTCTGGATCAGGCGCCAAGAAGGAGGGCTTGACTGACCTCATTCTCAACCGTGGCGAAACGGCCCATTTTTCAGTCAATGGGATGTACTGTGCTGGCTGCGCAGCTGCCGCCCAGGAAGTGCTGCGTCGCCAGGAGGGGGTAAGGAGCGCCGACGTCAACTTTGCCTCGGAGCGGGGCCGCATCGAGTACGACGCCAAAAAGGTAAACCCGGCTGAGGTGCTTGACAAGCTGGATCGTATGGGCTATCAAGCCCGTCTGTTGAGCGACCCCAGTGAGCAGAAGGCTGAGAAACAGCAGGAACGTCTCTTGATCCAACTGCTCGTCTCCGCTGCCTTTGGCATGCAGGTCATGCTGCTATACCTGGTCCAGCTATATCCCCGGTACGCCGCTGGCGAGTTCGACCAACCCGATCTTCGCAACCTCCAGTACTTGGTCTGGGCGTTGGCCACTCCGATCCTGCTTGTTGGCGGGTGGTCATTCCTGCAGGGTGCCTGGCGTGCGCTTATGGCCCGCACGGCCAGCATGGACACGCTGGTGGCGATGGGTACGCTATCGGCCTATAGTTACAGTGTCTATATCACGCTGGTTGGTGGTGGCGAGGTGTACTTTGACTCGGTAGCTATGATCACCACCTTGATTCTGCTGGGACGCTACCTGGAAAAGATCGGTGGGCGACAGGCCCGCAAGGACATCCGCCATCTGCTCCAGCTCCAGCCCGCCAAGGCCTGGCGGCGGGATGGCGACGACTGGCAGGAGGTTCGAGCGAGCGCCTTGTCCGAGGGCGATACAATCCTGGTCAAGCCGGGGGAACGAGTACCGGCTGATGCCACGGTGGTCGAGGGTGAGGCGGCCGTTGACGAGTCGCTGCTCACTGGCGAATCGGGGCCGGTAAACAAGCAATCGGGCGACGGTCTTTTTGCCGGCACCGTCGTTGCCGACGAAGCGTTGGTGGCCCGGGTAACGCTCCCGGCAGCCGAGGGCCGCCTGGCTCAGATCACCGAACTGGTGGAAGAGACGCTGAATACCAAGCCGCCTATCCAGCGCCTGGCGGACAGGGCTTCTGCCTACTTTGCCTTTGGCATCTTGGGCGCGGCCGTGCTCACCTTCGCTGGTTGGTGGCTGCTGGCTGGCGAGCCCGCATCTCATGCGCTGCTTACCGCGGTGGCTGTACTGGTGGTGGCTTGCCCCTGCGCCCTGGGATTGGCCACACCCCTGGCGCTGGCTATTACGCTGGGACGCACCAGCCGCGAGGGTATCCTGGTCCGCAACCCGGTGGCGCTGGAGACAGCAGCTACAGTGGAACGCATCGTTTTGGACAAGACGGGTACGCTTACGCAAGGCAAGCTGTCGGTGACGGCAACCGCTGCGCCCGAAGGGAGCGATCGGAGCGCTGATGAATTGCTCTGCCTGGCCGCCGCTGTGGAGCAGTACTCCGAGCATCCGGTAGCGAAAGCCATCGTCGGGGCCTGTCCGCAGTCCCCAGCCAAGGCGAAAGGGTTCAAGGTCGCTCGGGGCCAAGGGGCGAGTGCGCAGCTTGTGGGCAGCAACAATGGACGGCTCAAGGTGGGTTCGAGTCGTTTCCTAGCTGTGGACGGAGATTCGTCTCTGGGCGACCGAGCTGCAGCGCGCGAGAGAGATGGCGAGACGGTTGTTTGGGTAGGCACAGAGGAAGCTCTGGCAGGGTTTGTCGCTTTGCGCGACGAGCCCGATCCAACGGCGGCTGCTGCGCTGCGACAGCTGGCCGAAGGGGGCGTGCGCGCGGTCATGCTCTCGGGCGACAGCCCGCGCACGACGAAAGCCATTGCCGCCGAACTCGGCCTTGAAGAGTACGAGGGTGAAACCTCGCCCCAGGCAAAGGCGGAACGAATAAAGGGGTGGCAGGAAGCTGGAGAAAAGGTAGCCATGGCTGGCGATGGTGTCAACGACGCGCCCGCTCTGGCTCAAGCCGACCTGAGCATTACTGCTGCAGGCGGCGCCGACGTAGCTGGAGAGACCTCCGATGTTGTGCTGACGCGCCGCGATCTCACCCTGATCCCATGGTTTATCGGGCGTTCACGGCGCACGCGGCGCATCATCCGCGAGAACCTGGGCTGGGCTTTTGCCTACAATCTGGTGGCTGTACCCCTGGCGGCACTTGGCCTTATCAGCCCGGTGATCGCTGCTGCGGCGATGGCAACCAGTAGCCTGCTAGTTGTTGGCAACTCGCTGCGCCTGCGCCGGTGACGTGTCGAGGCGCGATAGTTGTGTTGAAAGAGGAAGAAAAGAATCTCTATGGACAGAAAGGAAATGTGTGATGAAAGCGATCTTTAGGTTTCTCGCTAGCTCGGCAGGGCGGTTGGTCCGTGCCGTCGCAGGACTGATTCTGATCATGGTCGGAATCGCTCTCGTCGGAGGGACTGTCGGTTGGATTCTCGCCATAGTTGGCGTGGTGCCGCTGGCAGCCGGTGTGTTCGACAGGTGTGTCTTTGCACCGCTGTTCGGCCTGCCCTTCGCAGGGCCAAGCCTGCGCCAGACGCTGGAGTAGCTCGACATATCAAAAATCTTGAGGAGGTCATTAGTATGACATAGTTGCGTGAACGCATCCAGAGAGCCTACTTGAAGAAAGAATAGCACGTACCAGTCATTGAGGCTCCGATCGCAGCCTGTTTGGTGCGAGTGCCAGGCGCGGGATGAGATCGATCACAAGACTAGGAAAGCTTTGGAAATAGGAGCGCTGCACCCCGGCTCTATCAGAGCAGGTCTGAAGCAGCGGATCAGACGGCGGATGCCCCGTGCCGATTTGCGTGGGCTGGCCCGTCGCTGAAACGGAACAGGAGGGATAGGCATGACGACGTCCGAAAAGAGCACGAGGGTACACACGCAGTACATTAGAGAGCAAATGACCGACCTGCGGCGTCACCTGCGAGAGGACATCGGCAAGGTCGACGACGACAAGGCCGAGGCGCTGTTTGAGGTCACGGCCGAAGTGCTCCAGGGCCTGATCACGGCTTACGAACATTTCGAGGGCCGCACCGAAAAAGCCTGGCAGTAGCGTCTCCCTGGCATTGCCATACGCAAGGG
>Ga0207796_1000212_pt1 | contig 25533 bp, 22 predicted proteins | sample Pon1CUnioCityCA_6_FD_187274 | JGI IMG/M metagenome (GOLD analysis project Ga0207796, IMG submission 187274) | Marine sediment microbial community from Union City, CA, USA - Pond 1C Sediment 1 (SPAdes) | ecosystem: Environmental > Aquatic > Marine > Intertidal zone > Salt pond sediment ... | reverse complement strand
CACCAGGTACACCCCCCACCAAACGGTGATCTCCCCCAAATAGTTTGGATGCCGAGAATGTGTCCAAACACCCCGACGGATCAACAATGAGCGATCTTCCCGTTCCTTGCAAAATTTCTGCATCTGGTAATCCGCTACCATTTCCAAAGTCGTGCCCCCTATAATGGTTAGTAGACCAAAAACAGTCCCAAGATTCAGCCCTCCACCGCGTACCAGGTAATAGAACCCGGGTAGCAAGCAAGCATAGACGATCAGTGTCGGCATGATTTGGATACCGAGCAGGTTTACCAGAGGAAAGAACCCTTTGCTCATTTGTTCCAACTGATCATAGCGCCAATCCTGTTGATGTAAACCCTCAAAAGTAATCATCCAGTTGATTGACAGGCGAGCTCCCCAAAAAAGCACCGCTAAAACCAGTAAAAAAGAACCAATTTCCGTTTCACCAAAAAAATAAAGGGTTAACCCCAGGATAATCGGTGGTTGAACACTCCAGTAGGGGTCATAAACGGATGCATTATTGAGAATCAGGCTGGCCAGCCAGATGAAGAGTGTTGCAGAAAGGTCTGCAATCAGCAAGGAGAGCCACAGGGCAGCATCTACTGCCTGGAAAACCCAGATACCCAGGACTGCGGCAGCCATATAGTAGAGGGTGATGGTCAGGTAGCTTTGCAGACGGCTGGGTTGTTTCATGACGGGATTATTTTATCATCATGTTTCCCCGCCTTTGTGATCACTAATTTTTAAATCGAAAGCACCTTTCCGGAGATAGCAAAGATGGATCATCTCAAATAATTTACGGGCATTCCAGTCATGGGAATGGGCTTCACAGGTAAGCAATCTGTATCACCAGGAAAATTTAACCAAAGCAAATCATCCAATCCCTCGCTTTATTTATGAGTTTAAATGAAAATGGCGGCTGAGACGCCGCCAAGTTCTTATACGTCAATTATACACTTTACTCAAATGGCGCATTTTTAAAGCGGTACCTCATTAAGTCCCAATGCAGATCAAATCTTACATCCTGGAAAAGCCTTCGGACGTCCTTTAAGTCCTGGGCAACCTCTTCCAGAGTAGCCAAGGCTAAATCCTCATCGACCACCTCGCCATCATCATTGAAACCAGCGTGGTCATCAATCAGTTCACCAACTTCGACATAAGGTGCCTCTATGGCTTCCAAACCTGTCATATAGGCCTCTTGGATCCTTTGCAGTTCACTGGGATCTTCTCCCACATCTATCAATGTCTCAATGCGTGCTTCCAATCGCTGGATCACATCATCCTGATCCTGGATCCGATATCCCAAGTCCTCATAGCGATCCACCAACCTTTCAAACAATCTTTCCAGGCTAATGGGGTGCCGACGGAAAGGTCTTTCTTTTCTTTGCTGGCGTTCTGAATTGGGGGGATTTTCCCCTTGTGCGAATACGGCTTGCGTTGGGAAAGCTACCAGGAGTATCCCTACAACGGCAATGGACATGACCATTAATTTTGTCAGTTTCTTCATCCTCGCATAATCCTTTCTACAAATTATGAGTTTTCAGTATCTATAGGTTAATCTCCCCTTGTCACGTAGGTTTTATGAAATTGTAAGAAACTTGTAAAACAAAATGAGCCCATCCTAGTGTAGAAACAGCTCAACCATCATATTCAATCAACTTGAAAACATTCAGATTGTCGAAGGCCTGACATATTAATCACGCAAGCAGCCGAATGAATATCAGAAAGTATTCATTTGCCTTAAAAATTTGGTGACACTTATCTATCGGAAGAAAAAGGTCAACAGGAATCCTGCCGCAAACCCCCCGACATGCGCCAGATAAGCAACACCCCCGGATTGTGCGGAAGGGGCAAAGGAACCCAAACTGTTTAATAACTGCAGTAAAAACCAAGCGCCAATAACGATAAAAGCCGGAACATAAACAATCCAAAAACCGAGGAGTACCCGCACACTGCGCGTTGGATAGAGCAAAATATAAGCCCCCAATACCCCGGCGATGGCACCAGAAGCGCCCAGGATGGGAACATTTGAATTGAGGGTGAAGATAGCCTGAGCGAATGTGGCTGCAATCCCGCTGAGCAAGTAAAAGATCAAAAAAGCAAAGTGCCCAAACCGGCTCTCAACATTGTCGCCAAAAATCAACAAATAGAGCATATTCCCACCCAGGTGCGCTAGACCCGCATGCATGAACATCGCTGTAAATAAATTTGTGAAATTTCCCAAAGGATTCGAGAAAAATTCGTTTGGGATAAATGCCCAGGAATAAATGAAGCTTTCCCCCCGGGTGATTTCCAAATAGAAAAAGATGATATTAACAGCCAGCAGACCATAGGTCACGAATGGAAAGCGTTTCCTGGTTCGGTTATCATCACCAATCGGGAGCATTTTTTATTTTCCTCTTTAGATAGAATAATATATTAGCCATTACATTCACTGTACCCCAATAAGAAGGGCAAAAATCAGAAAACGATCTATAAAAGCTCTTTTCAGAATCATCTAATAAGACTGGCTAAGTGTGAATAACGCGACGAAAAATTGATACTTAGCAAAAGTATCGAAAAATCGGATTTTTTGGTTTTTCTCTGTAGGTTACACAAAATTACACACTCAACTGACACCCTGTAAGAAAATAAATATGCGTGGTCTACATGCCACCTCCCGGGACAGTGTAGTTCTGACCTGAACTTTTTAACAAACGCGGGTTGACCCGTCCCATCCACTTCTCGGGTAAATACAGCTTCTGGAAACCGCCATATTGTTCGTATAGTTCATGGGCATCGCGTGTTGCCAGCATCGTCCAGCGGACGCCTTCTTCATCTAAAAATTCCAGGATGGTTTCCGTCAACCATTTTCCCAATCCCTGACCCTGGTAGGCTTCTATTATAAAGACATCACACAGGTATGCAAAGATCGTATAGTCCGTCACGACACGGGCAAACCCAATCTGCTTGCCGCGATCACAGACACCAAAACACAACGAGTTTTCGATTGATTTTTCTGTCATTGCCCGTGTTCGACCGGTGGTCCAATAGGCTTCTTCGGTTAAATAACGATGGATCACATCCAGTTGTAGTTTTTCCTGCTCGTTGCTGATGGTAAAAACACCTCGTCTTACTTCCATAATTACTGCTCCTGTTTAATAACGGCGTAATATCATTTTACTTCCGGATTGAATCGACTCATATATTTTTCAGGCGAAGCCAGGATTTGAAAACCACCATATCTGGCATAAAGCTCGTGGGCATCCCGCGTTGCCAGGAGGGTTCTTTTAATCCCATAATCGTCAACAAACTGGCAGGCGGTTTCAACCAACCATTTACCCAAGCCCCTGCCGCGATAAGCTTCACTCACAAATACATCAGCCAGCCAGGCAAAGGTCGCCCGGTCCGTCACTAACCGGGCAAAAGCTACCTGCCGCCCCAGGTGATAAATGCCATAACAAATGGAATGCTGGATGGAACGCTGAATAACCGCCACTGGCCGCCCAGCCGCCCAATAAGAACCCTGGGATAAAAACTTTTCAATAACCTCGATTTGCAAACGCTCCTTATCTGTGCTCAATAAAAAATCGCCCCTGGATTCTTCGAACCGCTCATCTTCTGCCTGATAGGGCTTATCCAAATCAAAATCTGCTGGCAAAGGCGTGATGCGATCGGCAACACGTATACCGGCATCATATACAAAATGGTAATGCTGAGCGGTTTCACCAGCCAATATTCTTGGCAGGAACACATGGATGTTATCCACGACATCCGGCGATGTACAAGCCCATTCCTGTGATACCCAGGCCAGTTCTCCTTCATGATTGGTGAAGAATTCCCGATGGGGAACCTCAGCCGTAAAGATAGCAATCCCACCGGGCGGTATTTCGAAGCCCTCCCAGGTGAGCAAGCCAGCAAATTTTGGCTCCTGGATTTGATAACCCGTTTCTTCCCTGACCTCACGGATCACAGCCTGTAACGGCGTCTCACCAGGATCAATATGACCCCCAACACCATTCCACAGTCCCTGGTTGGGCGGGAAGCGCCGATGCAGCATCAAAACATCTTGATCATGAAGTAAAAAGCACAGGGTGAAGCCCGGTATCACCTTCACAGCAATGCCTCCTTCAAAGCCAAAGGTTCAGTGGTAGCGATATCAAAGTGCGCCATCCCATGCCATTGTGTGAATTGATATAAAGTTGATTTGAGGCTATTAATCAAACCCGTCTCGATCTCAACACCTGGCTCCAAAAAAATTGACTTGATTTCCATGCGCTTTGCTTTTCGATAAGCTTTAGGATCCAAACGCCCAATCAAACGCCCATGATGTAAAATTGGCAAGCAGAAATAACCGTATTTACGATCACGAACGGGGGTATAGGCCTCCAAACGGTAATCAAAATCAAAAAGATCCTTTGTCCGGGCTCGGTCGGAGACCAATGGATCAAAGGGTGACAGCAGCGTTGTGTGGTTTGGTACTAAATCGTCCGCTTGACTTGCCTTGGCGAGGGATTTTTGATCCGGGTGAACATAAGCCGGCTTTTCCCAATCTTCGATCCGAACACGGTGCAGGTGCCCAGAGTCTACGAGCGCGCTCAAAGCCTCAGAAACCTCTGATTTGAGCAACTGGTAATAAGGTGCAATCCAATCTTCATAGGCCACACCCAGGGCGTGAACCGCTTTAAGGATTAGGGCTTCCAGGGCTGCTTTCGCATCCAGGGCATCCACATCATCCCAATTCGGGAGCACCCGCTCCCGTAAGTCAAAAAACCGATGAAAATTCTCACGGTAAGGCACCATAAGTTCACCCGAGGCGAACATGCGCTGCAAAGCCAGCTTTTCCTGCTTGACATCCCCCCAACCAGTGGAAATGGTCCTGCTGTCGAAATCAGCGGAACTGACCGGACCTTGTTCCTGGACCACCTCCCGGACTTGTTCGATAATGTCTGGATATTTATCCGCCCAATTTTTCCAGTTGTTGCCAGTGCGATCATCATACAACATCCTGCCCCGGAAAACAGGGTATTGCTCGATAGGGATGTAACACAGGGCATGGGCATAATACTCAAAAAGATGACCCTCCCAGTGGATTTCACTCAACCACTCTGGATCATAATCGCCCAACCGGCTCCAAAGGACCAGGTGTTGGCTGCGTCGTACAGCCTGGATGGTATCGATCTGCAGATAGCCCATCCGCCTAATCTCAGCCAGGAGATCACCCTTTGAAGCAGGTGACATCGGCGGTGCTAGCAGCCCCTGGGCTGCCAGCAAAGCATGACGTGCCTCCATTTTCGAAAAATGATTCACAGAAATTCCTCAATCTTTATATGCGGATTCGCTATGCTTGGCAGCAGTGAGGAGGGCTTCACCAAGCTGACGCGCTTCTTGCAACGTCAGGTAGAGATTGGTTTCACCAGCACGCAGGAGTTTTTCTGCAGGCGCACAACGTTCCACAATTGAGATGCAAATATTATCATCAAGGTCCTGATCCTCACATTCATAGAAGATATCAATCTGCAAGGTACCTTCCAGCAAGTGAATGGACATATGGCAACACCTCCAACAATAGGCTTCAAAGGTTCAAACTTTTTCAAATCATATCATTAAACCATTAACCTGAGAGACGGGAGAATAAATCTCACTCTATGAAAGCCTTTGTAAAATATTCTATTTATTTAAATATATCAAAACTTTCCATGCAGACATCATCATTTTAGCAAAGTTGATAGTTTATGAGAGTCTCATCTCGGTAAAATCAACCGTGAAAAGTAAGAAAAAAGATAAATTAGCTCCAAGGAGTTCGTATGGAAGTACCACGTCACTGGCGACTAAGAAAACAACGATACGCATTGGTGGGCGAAGTCTGCCCGCATTGTGATGCGAAAATTTTTCCACCCCGTGATGTCTGCCCGGAATGCGGCGGCGAAGCAAAAACATCCTATGCCTTCAGCGGTAAGGGCGAGGTTTATTCCTTCACCCGGATGGATAATGCCCCCGCGGAGTTTGAAGAACAGGCGCCTTATACTGTGGCGCTGATTAAGTTAGAAGAAGGTCCAATTGTCACCGCCCAGTTAACCGACCTGGGGGAGGAAGAAGTCCAGATCGGGATGCCGGTGGAAATGGTCACGCGGAAATTGCGCTCAGACGCTGACGAGCGGGGGATCATCATCTATGGTTACAAATTCCGCCCAGTCATGGCGGGATAATCCTTACACATACCACGTATCCAAAGCCACCCATGATGAGGGTGGCTTTTTGATTTTTTATTAATTAGAGGTATACTATCTATATACTCTGATTAAGACGCAGTGCTTGCTCTCTCATCTTCCCATTGATTGAGAGATCATACGAGACTGTCTCAGCGATCAGTGTTTTTAAGATGTCACCATTAAGAAGTTGACGCCATGTCTGAACAAGCAAGCAATTCTCTAACTTTCCCAAAAGAATACCAATCCCTGATCGGCTTGGCGCAGGATAAGTTTAATATCAAACTCCAACCGCTCCAACTCTTGGTGGGCGGTTATTCAGGTGCGATGGTATACCTGGTCAGTACGGCATCCCTGGATGCCCATCACATTGAACATTGCATCCTCAAATTGGACCACAAACGTAAAATCAAAAAATCTGATGAAATTACACGGCACCGTGCTGTAATGCATAAATCCCCATCTGAGTTTGCCAGCATTCACGTCCCCGAACTAGCCTTCGAAAGCGTTGAAGAGGAAGGTGCAATCGCCATTTTTTATCGCATCGCCGGTGAATCCCTGCTCAACTATCTCCCCTTATCCCGGTTTGAACAACAAAACCAGGTTAAAACCATCTTCCAGGAAACCAACAACCTTTTGCTGGCAAAATGGAATCGTAACCTGGCATTTGTCCAGGGAGTACACCCTCAAAAAGCTCTCGAGAAGTGGCTCGGTTTTCGGCTGGAGGCTGGCAGGAATATCGAATCCTTCATAAAAAGAACCCTACAGGGAAACCCGGATATCCCTGGACTTTTAATCAACGACGCAATTTTCCCCAATCCTCTGCCCTATGCCCGCCAACCTGAAAACTGGGGTGACGTCCGTCCAATGGATATAGCCACAGGGTTCATCCATGGAGACCTCAACACCAATAATATCCTGGCGCAATTTTCAGAAAATAATGCCGACCTGCAGGGTTACTATTTAATCGATTTCGCCCTTTTCAAGGAAGACATGCCGCTTCTGTATGACCAGCGCTACCTGGAAATGTCTTACTTGATGCTCTCCTTAGACCAGGTGTCCTTCCCAAAGTTCGTTAAATTCCTGTCACAACTGGCGGAAATGGATATCCCTCACCCACATGAGGTACCTATCGAAATGTCCGGTGTAGGTGCGGTTATTGCTGCCAGTCGAGAAGCCTTTGCTGTATGGGTTCAAGAAAATTATCCCAGTTTGCACGATGACCTCTGGGGCCAATATTGGCTTGCTGGGGCTGCTGCCGGCCTGGCCTATACCCATAAAAAAGGTCTCCCCGATAAAGAACGCCTGGCAGGTTTGATCTTCGCTGCAGCCAATCTCAAGCGCTATCTACTGACATTTCACCTCCCCCTGCCGACAGAAGTGAACCTGCTTTATGATGAGAATCAATCGGGTGAGGATGTGCCAGTAATTGCAAAAAGCAACCAATCAGCATATAAATTACCCACACAACCAACACCTTTTGTTGGACGCAAAGAGCAAATCGCAGAACTCAAAGCGTTAATAAAACGTTCGGATGTCCAACTGGTCACTCTGTTAGGCCCCGGGGGAACCGGTAAAACCCGGCTTTGTATCCAGGTGGGCAAAGAAGTGGTCGACGATTTCCCAGACGGCGTGATCTTCGTGTCATTAGCCGATGACGCCAACGCCGATCAGTTCATCTCCCGAGTGGCGCACCAATTGGAAGTCCGCGAAGGCGGCCGGCCCTTACTTGAGAGCATCAAAGATTATCTCTATGACAAACACCTGCTGCTGATTCTGGATAATTTCGAACAGCTGGTCGATGAAGCACCCATCGTAGCCAACCTGCTGGCGATAGCCCCAAAATTGAAAATCATCACAACCAGCCGCGCTGCGCTTAATTTACAAGGCGAACACATTTTCCATGTCCCACCATTGAAATTGCCTCAATATGAAGATAACCTATCAATTACGCGTTTAATGGAAAACGAGTCTATCAAATTATTTGTTGATCGAGCTCAATCCGTTCGCCCTAACTTCTCGTTGGAGAAGGAAAATTTCGCTTCAGTGGTGGAGATTTGCCGTCGTCTCGATGGTTTACCCCTTGCGATTGAGCTTGCTGCCGCCCGTGTTAAGGTGCTTCAGCCGCAAGCAATCTTATCCCACCTGGATGACAGGCTTAAATTCCTGAAAGGCGGGTCACGCGATCTCCCAGCAAGGCAGCAAACCCTGCGTAACACCCTCGAGTGGAGCTACGATCTATTAGGTGAAAGTGAAAGACAATTATTTGACCGGCTCAGTGTGTTTGTTGGCGGCTTCACATTGGAAGCCGTTGAAGCCGTCTGTAATCCAAAGGGACACCTTGATATCCTGGAAGGTCTTACAACCCTGATCAATAACAGCCTCATCCGCCAGGATGATACTCCTGATGGTGAGCCGCGTTTTACAATGCTTGAGACCATCCGTTCTTACGCCCTTGAACAGCTCACGAAAAGTGGTGAATTGGAAACCTTACGCCGAAACCATGCAAACTTTTTTGGCGAAGTGGTCAACCATCGGATTGGCTTTGAGATTTACTCTTCAAAAGCCCTCTACTGGCTGAATTGGCTCGAACGTGAGCTTGATAATATACGGGCCACAATCTCATGGAGTCTCGATTCCCAGGAAAATATCGAAATGGCAACCCAAATCGTTTTTTCGCTGATATGGTTTTGGTACCGTCGAGGTTACTTTATCGAGGGCTTGATGTGGGCAGAGCAGATATTGGCTTCACCAGCCATGCAAGCCCCCTCCATGTTACGAGCATTAGCCCTCTCTGCTTCAGGCATTTTAGCTGTCTGGAAGGGTGAACAGGATAAAGGGCTCAAGCAATTACAGGAAAGCCTGGCATTCTTGCAGGAAACACAGACAGCAGAAATCAACCAATGGATTGCGCCAGCACTTATGAGCAATGCCGTCGCATTAATTAACATGGGTCGGGACCAGGCTGCACGCCCACAATTAGAAAACGCCCGGGAACTATTTAAGCAGCAGGGAAACGCTTATTTCCACACAATTACCCTGGTCCACCTGGGGAATGTGGAATTGGGACTAGGACATCCAGACCGGGCACACACCGTTCTCGAAGAGGCACATGCCATCGCCAAAACCCTCAATGAAAACTGGATCCTCAGTTTTGTCCTTAACAACCTGGGGGAGGTAGCGCGTACACAAGGAAAATTCGCCCTGGCGCGTCAATATTATGAGGAATGCCAGGGTCTTTTAAAGGACACCGGCGACAGGGGGGATGTGGCACGCTTTGTCCACAGTCTGGGTTACATCGCCCAGCATGAGGAGGATTTCGAGTTGGCAGAATCTCAGTTTAGGGATAGCCTGCAAAAGTTCCGACGCCTAGGCAACCGGCGCGGGATCGCAGAGAGCCTGGCTGGTCTGGCTGGTTTGCAAGCCAGGCGGGGGCATCTCCAATGGGGTGCCACATTGCTTGGTGCTGCAGAAAACCTGCTCCAGTCAACAGGTGGGGCATGGTGGCCTGCTGACCGATTGGAAGTGGAACAAAACCGCACTAGCTTGGAATATGCACTTTCTGACGAGGAATTTCTCAAAGCCTGGCAAGATGGTGAGAAGATGACCATCGAACAGGCAATTGAATTTGCTTCCCATGCACCATAAACTAAACAAAGATATTGGGGTTGGTCCTACTCGGGCATTGAGCCTCCGGGTGAGTGTTGCCACACTGGTTAGAGTCCTGTTCAGAAATCCCGGAGACGATAGCTTGATGCTGGCCATGGAAAGAAAAGCAACCCAGTTCAGTTCTGAAAAAGGTACCGTTATCGAGGTGAAAGCCCAGCCCTTTGGTGGGGCGATACGAATTTTAGATCCTAAGGGCATACAGGACGTGACCGGAACTTTTCATTTTGATAGCGATCGTTCACGACTCGAAGGAGATTTTCGGATTTTTATCCAGCCCGAAAACTGGACCCCGCTCCAATCATTCTGCATTGATCATCTTAATCGAGCTGATGATCTCCTTCTAGAAACGAATCCCCAGCGAGAGTTGGAAGAAGAGTTTTACGATTCGTTAAAAATAAAACTCACACCCAATGACTATCTTTGTAAACCCGTGACAACCATCCTTGAAGAAAACCCCGCCCCAACCGACAACATCCACGCCAGAGGTTCCCCAACAACCAGGGTCTATCGCCTTTTCGAAGCCAAAATCACAAATCCCTATCTGGCAAGAGCCGTGCTGGAAAATAGTGAGCGCTTCTCCAAGGGAGACTTATCTAACCTGGCGCTGGAAAATGCACGGCAGGTTGGCAAAGGCAGGGCAAATGCGATTTTGGCGCTGCCCCTGCAAAGGCTCATACATTACTATTCCTCCCTATCGCCAAAACAACGAAATTCCCCTGTGCTATTTATGGAAAACCGATTGGCGGAAACTGTATCAGCCCTCTTCGATAACATAGCGATTCCAAAATATCTAAGGTTGAATACTTAATTACAATAGTTATTCACAGTATCCTGGGCAAAAATCTGAAACTTGCTGACCTTAAAAAATTACACATAAGATCCGGATTAGCTTCTTTCCACAAATGAAGCGTGTAATACGGTCAATAGAGAATAATTCATCAATCCTCAATGTTCACTGAGATAAGTTTTTTCGGGTCAAATAACAAATAAAATCAAAAGGTTGATATAAAAAATTTAATCCCCCAGTTTTAGACTTTTCCGGCTTTGATAATGATTATTCTAAGACTTTAAGCTAGTCTTTCCGTCCAGCATCAAGGGTTCTTTAGCTTGGAAAATTTTACCAGCAGAGTCGTTGTTTCCTGGTGCCCGGGGAAAGCGTAGAGATTGAGCTTCAGCACATCCAATGCCAGTTCGTATTTTTTGACAGACAGCAATTGGTAAACCAGGGTGAACAATTCATATGGATCGAAAAAGAAATCCGGCTGGTTATGGATATCTGCATAGCAGGCGTATGCTGCAGACATACCCCCGGTTTGTAACGCTTTTACAACAGGGATCATCCACGAAACGGTGCCTGGTTGTGGTTCCATTCCAATGATTGAACCAATTACAGCATCTTCAAAGCGAGTTATGGCTGAAGATTCCTCATTACAAAGGATGACTGCTGCACTATTTATCTCTGGCAGCAGGATAAGGTGACACGTCCACCCAAAACCCCCACCGCCATGGGCAACGGTTTTGATCCCCTCAAAGTTCCCCAACGCCCATCCTAATCCCATCTCTTCCCGAAAGGGAGGGTAACCACGTTGGGCTATGGATTTCCACATCACATCATAGCTGCCTGGTGAAAGGATACGCTGTCCCTGATAGATGCCTCGGTTCAGACTGATCTGTGCCCAATGACACATCTCTATAACAGTGGTGTACAGAAAACTGGCTGGCGCATCGGCACGATGATACGGAAAGATCGGATTCACAACCATCTCAGGGGTACGTATATGCGGCACAGCCAACCGACCGGGCGGCACATGTGGAAAGGCAAAGGTGCTTTCAGGCATCCCTGAGGGGTTAAGGATATTCGCCCGCATGTAGTCTTCAAAGTTGAGACCTGTCACTCTGGTGATCAAATATCCCAAGACGTTATAAGCGATATTACTGTAGGCAAAGCGCTCACCGGGTAAGGCGATCATTTTCCGAGTTGACAGGGTATGCACATAGCGAGCAGGTGCCTCCTCATCATATTCTGGGTGGGCTACTAGCACATCGTATTCGGTTTCATCCATATCAGGCATCCCTGAGGTATGGCTGAGGATTTGCCGTAACGTAATAAACCGGAAGTGTTGGCCATCCAATTTAAATTCCGGAAGATATTCAATGATAGGCACATCCAGATTAAGTTTCCCCTGTTCAACCAATTGCATAATGGCGCTTGCGACGAAGCACTTGGCAATCGACGCCACACAAAAGATGGAATCAGGGGTTATAGGGATACCAGTTGCCAGGCTTTGTACGCCGAACCCCATCGTGTGGACAATCTCACCACCTTCGACAATTCCCACCCCCAAACCAGGCACCCCCCAACGGGTTTTGATTTCTTCGAGGACCATGTCCAAATGTGAGTAATGATTCATTATTTCTCTCGGCATATTTATCAATCAAGTAAAGACCCAATCTCAAGGAAATTAGAAATTACATTTCCTGTAAGAAAAAAGTTGGAAACCCGGATTCATACGCCTAAGCATTCGCCAACACAGCCACAAAAAGGAAGAAATCCGATGCGGCATGAATAATGACCGGACCCCAGATACTATCCGACTTGACCATCAAGTAACCGCATGCTAAACCTAAGGCGAGGGTATTCATCGCAAAAAATGGGAGTGCTTCAGGCATGAAATAATATGCAAAACTATGCATCAGTGCAAAGATAATCGAAGTCACCCAAACTGCACCCTTACCTCCTAACACTTGCCCAAAATGCCTTAAAAATATTCCTCGCAGCCATAATTCTTCCATAAACGCATTTGCAAACGAAAAAAGCAAGCCCCACAACACCGCAGCGGACAGGGTTTGCATGCTTGTGAAGCGCTGTGCAGCAAACATAAACGAGGCTGGTGCTAGGAAGAAAAACACAAGCCAGCCGATACCCATACCCAACTTTAAATTTCCGCGTTTGAGATAAACTGAGCTAAAATCTGCACCCGACAATTTGACCAGGACCAAGATCGGGATCACCTTGAAAAGCATTTCACAGGTTTTTTCGATAGCTAAACCTTGCGAAGTATCTGTGGTCACAGAAAACCAATTCAGTACTGTTCGAATCCAATTACCCAAAAGGGCAGTTAATGGGAAGGCTGTTGAGGCGATAAAAAAAGCAAAGGCAATTTGCCAATACTTATTTAATCGCTTGTCATACCTGAACAATAAAGCAACTGCGAGGAATACTGCGGAAATGATCAGATTGTATGCTAAGTTTTTGTTTGTCGGGAAGATGTCAAAGTAGTATGACCCAAAGATAAAAATCGCCGCCTCAAATATGAGGAATGCAATGAATAGAGCAAGGCGCTTTAGAAATTTATATTCTTGCAACTTGTTCGTTTCAGGCGTCAACATTGTGTGATTTTTGATCATCTTACCCATCCTCTCGCTCATTGCTGGACCGAAAGCGAAGCAATGATCATTTCACCTGTATATTGGAGATCATCACTGATACTCAAACCGGTTTCACAATGAGCGCCTGCGCTGAATATGATCCCAAACTCAAGATCACCTCGCATGATATTCGGCTCATCCTTGCCCTGATGATACCACATAGATGTGACCTCACCATTGGGGCAGACCAACAAGTTTCGTTGTGCTGATCCTCCAGCAATATCGAGGGTGCCCTTCTGGCGGAATTCCCCTTCACCAACCCCAGTCGGCCAAAGAAGGACCTCATCCCCGTTAAGGCGGAAGGTCATCCGGATGTTCTCCATGTTGGAAGCGTCTACTGGATGAATTTGAAGAATATGGCCGATCAACATCGGGCTTGTGGTATCTTCCTCAACAACCCAATCTTCAGGCAACCGAAATGAGAACCCGTACTCCGGATGCTCATAGGTCAACCAACCCTGATAATCTGCAGGATCGATTGGTTTTATCCGAGGAATAACTGTAGGCTCCAAAGTTGCTTCCTTTTGCCCCTCTGGACCGCATTCCCCACTGAAAAATGCCCATTCATCACATTCACTGCCATCAGGGAAAATACAAACGCCGCTTTGACTGCCATCTTGAGCTGTCCTAATCTCAATGGTATAACCTTGTTCCTCACAGTAAACAGAAGCCGGATTGGGCATGTTTGCACTATCTGATAAGCTGTCTCCAGGAGAACACTCTCCTCGGTAGAAAGTCCATTCATCACATTCGCTTCCATCGGGGAACAGGCAGATGCCATACTCGTTTGCTGCTTCATCTTTACGAATCTCAAGTATCCCGCCATTTTCTTCGCAGTATACCGAGGCAGGATTAGGCATATCAGCTTGAGCATCATCCTCTGTCGATGGTACAGTTTCTGACTGTCCTGTAAAAAGCGAACAAGAAGCTAGAAACATTAAACAAATCACTAAAACCAGTAGCTTTTTCATCGAAATCTCCTTTTGATCATTAGATTTTTGATATCTTTTCATCCTTGTTCATCTATTCTTTCAACGGATAGAACCGTGAAATTCAAGTTCCATAATTGCTCAAGAAAGCCACGCAAAGCTGATTGATCGGTGAGGTGGATAGCTAAAAGTGTTTCGTGATTTTCCTGATTGATCATCCTTGCGCCTTCCATCCAACCAAAGGAATCTGGGTTGAGCAAGCCTTTAATCCTGATGTAAAATAAGCTTCCCTTTTTAAATGTTTTCCATTCCATCATTTTCCCTTTTCTTTAGAGTTTTTCTATGTGAGACTCTGAAAGTTAATATCTTTGTTCTTGAGCTAAGCATCATTGGATTTTTATAATCTGTCCAACATAAATCAGGTTTGCATTTTTTATTTCCGGATTTAATTTCAATAATGCTTGCCATGTTGTACCAAAACTGTCCGCGATTTTCTTTAGGGTATCTCCCTGGGCAACTGTGTACTGTGAGATCCCATCCGGGAGATTAAGTTTCTGACCCACGTAAATCAGGTTGGTATTCCCCACTTGGGGATTGAGCTTAACAAGTGTAGACAGGGTGATAGCAATACGAGATGCAATTTTACTCATCGTATCCCCTCTTTGAACAATATACACCTTCGTGCTGATTAAGGGGGGTTCTTCGGGAGAGACGGCATTGGGGGAAGGCACGTTGACACGTTGCCCAGCATAAATCAAATTTGGATTTTTAATCGTTGGATTGAGGGATAACAAATGAGATAGATTGGTATTGAAAAGTTTGGCGATTTCTAAAAGTGTGTCGCCATGATTGACGATATAAATATCAATGTTATTGCTACCCGAGATCAATGCCCCAGGCATGAGCAATATCTGACCGACATTAACCAGATTGACATTGCTAAGATTATTTGCTAATTTCAGCGCATTGACAGAAGTACTGCAGCGTTTGGCGATTGTATAGAGTGTATCGCCACTGACAACTGTGACACTTCCCCCACATGGACTCGAGCCAGCCTGAACAGGTTCGGCGAAACGGGATAGCATGATTATCAGAAAAATGAAGGTTATCCATCGAAATATCTTTATTGGAAACATTTTCGACTCCTTTCCAACTAACTACATCTTATAAGAAAAGAGCCGGGGATGCAGTCCCCAAACAGGGTATTTTTTAGGGTAGATTCTCAGGTTATAAATCGGGATTCATTTCAACCGATTAATTCGAGTATTTACAGTAATTTATTTTCTTGTGCTTTGATTACAGCTTCAGTCCGGCTATGCACATCGAGCTTACTGTAGATATTTTTTAAATGTTTATGGACAGTTTCACGCGTGATCACCAATGTTTCGGCAATTCTCTTATCCGGATATCCCTTCGCTAAGAGATATAACACTTCCTTTTCGCGTCCGGTGAGTCTTTCCGCAGATGAATTGGGTAAAGCAGATTTCCCAGATGTGTTTTGTATCCGATCAGCCTGATTATTTAATTTCCCATCGCTAGACCAATAAAAATTTGAAAGTATTCTAGAAATATAAACTTTTAGGTCAGTTAGTAAGGGAAGGTGCGTATCCGGTTTGATATGCTCTAGCCCATTCTTCAAAACCCCGTTTGGTAGATTGTCCAATGCTTTGAATAATTCAAAAAGGACTTCACCTTCATCCAAAAATACGCAAAGAAAATTGCCAGGTTGTGCCAAGATAACTGCGTGTAAAAGGTTCTGTATTGCATTGTCGGAAAAACCCGCCGATTTATCATTAATCGCTTTGAGCACCAGGATCTTAATCTCTTCATGAACCCAACCAGCAAGTTTTGCTGCAACCTGCAAGCGGTTGAGGAGCATCTCTGCTTCTTGATAAAGCGGTTGAGAATTTTTTAGGATCTGACGTACCACAAGCACACGCGCTAAGTTTTGATGATGGAGATCCTGCTGGTAATCAAATGGGTTGTTTATTGATAAATTGCTGGTCTCCAACCAGGAATCGACCGCCTCCTGGTTGTTATCGGCAAGCCATGCCTTTATTCGACAATCATCCAACCAGCATAATATCCATGGATCAACCTTTGACTCCCTTGCCAATTGATCAGCATTCTCCAGAATAGCATGGACCTCGCTTAATTCACCAACTGTCAATTGATACCTTGCAAAGCAAATATAAGCATCACAAAGAAGGTCTGGCTGTCCCAAACGTCGGCATTGTGCAATACCTCGATCAAGATATTCGGCGGCTTTCTCCAATTGATTCTGTTCTCGAAAGATATCACCCAAGTGGCAATTGACAAAGCCCGCCATTGGCATTTCGCTGCCATCTGGGAGGGTGGCTAACCTTAAACCATTCTGGAGGGTGAGGATAGCATTTTCCAGGAGACCTTGTTTGACCTGTTGCAAAGCAATAAAGGTTGTCGTTCCGGCAGCCATCGATTGATAATTGATCTTTAGAGCCTCATCACGTGCTATCCCAAATGCCTTTTTGGTTTGCATAACATCACCCATTGCCCAATATGCACCTGCCAAGGCTATCGCTGCCTCACTTCGCATCTCATCACTTTCGGGGAGCAGGTCAAGTGCCCTTTGGGACATTTGAAGTACGAGAGGGATATCTTTTGAGATTAAGCCTAGGTGCGCACGGATGGTAGCAATATAGCCAAGAATAGGCTGTTTTTGAAGGTCATCAAATTTTTCGATTGCCTCTTCTGCTAACAGCAGCCATGGTTCAAGGTCATTTTGGCGATGCCCTGTCCAATAAGCGCCCCATGCGCGATAAACACATAACCATGGATGATTACTGATTACATCAACAGGCAACTTCTCTAACCAGGAAGTAAAAAGCGTTTGTTGATTTTGTAAATCAAGCGTTCGGGCAATTTTCTCTACCAGAAATGCCATTTGGTCAAAATCACGCCCAGCCAGCGCGTGTGAGATGGCAATCTCGAGATCACCCTGAGCCTCATACCAGACGCTTGCTCGTTGGTGTAGTTTTTGAATATCTTCGAAGGAATCTTGCTTAAGGCGATTCTTCAAGAGGTCACGAAAGAGAAAATGATAGCGGTACCATTTACGCTCATCATCCAAAGGAATCAAAAATAAATTATTTCGCTCTAAGTAAGCCAGATTCTCTTGGGCATCTTCTTTTTGGGTTATCGCATTACATAATGGGGCACATAAACGTTCTAAAATTGAGGTCCGTAAAAGAAAAGCTTGGATCACCTCAGGTTGTGAACTGAAGACTTCTTCAAACAAGAAATCCATAACGTAGCGGTTTTCACCGCTAAAGGTCCTAATGAATTCAGTTGGTTTTGGCTTTCCATGTAATGAGAGCCCCGCCATTTGTAAACCGGCAACCCACCCCTCTGTTGTATTCTCAAGCATTCTTAAATCTGACTTATTAAGATCCAGGTTCATAACCTTTTGCATGAACTCTGAAATTTCTTCCTGTGAAAAACGCAAGTCCTTCATTCTAAATTCTGCCAACGCCGAGCTGCCCCTTAAGCGTGCTAAGGGAAAGGGCGGATCAGCGCGTGTTGCGATAATCAGATGGAATCCTTCAGGCGCGTGATTTAAGAGATACAAAAGATCATCGTGAATCCTTTGGGACTTGATATTGTGATAATCGTCTAGAGCCAGTATGATGGGTTGGTTAAGCCTATCAAGCTCATTAATGAGATCTAACCCATATATAACAAACTCAGAAAGATCGTCTGGAATAAAGGCATTGGGTAAGGTTTTTCCAGCTTTCGATAATGCCCCCTGTAATGCTTGTGAGAAATATGACCAAAATCTCCTGGGATGATTATCCTCAGCATCCAGGGACAACCATGCAGTGGGGATCTGGCAAGCAGTTAAAAATTCAGAGATTAATGAGGTCTTACCATAACCAGCAGGGGTTGAAACCAGGATCAGTTTCTTATCAAGGTCGTGCTGCAATCGATTAACAAGGATGGGACGCGCAACTTTTATCGTCCGCATCTTTGGCATATTGAGCTTTGTGGTTAAGAGTAGTTTCGACATCTTAGGCAATAAATCATTTGCCCTTATTTGGATTAGGGGTCTCCTTTCACTATTTTATAATGAAACAACGTTGAATCCAAGTAACAAACAAACCTTTAAGAATAAACAGTTGAACAAGCATAAAGCGAATAGGATCTATAAAATAACAATTGGAATGCAATGTATTTACCCGAAATATATCCATTAATCTCATTCGAGGAAAATTCGCACTCTTATTCTCAGTCGAATAATTGATTACATTTGTTTTTCAGAAAAAATACCACAATATATCTAAAAGTTTTACTCGGATTCTTGATAGAATGAATATAAATTGCCTCTTAAAAGGTTTTGATCAATCAAAGGAGTCATGATGAAACCGATTCTCTGGATTCCGTTACTTGCCTTGATCGGGGGTCTGTTGGGTTATTTCATCTTCCGGACCACAGGCTGGTTGAGTACAACGATTGGCGTGATCGTTGGTGTGCTGATCGGCGCGATCATCTATTCAATGAAAACCAAGGCAAATAAATAGGCTTTCGCCTGCAGATTTTTTCAGCGGCTGATAAACTATATTCAACAACTTGATTGTGTGGTCAAGATTTTTCGCCCGCAACTGTTATTGAGATCAGAGATCAAAAAGCATTCAACAAGTTTTTTCACCAAAGTTATGGCAACCCGTATACCATCATCGAGCAAAAGGTGCACACAATGGATCCATTTTCTGAACAAATTCTAGAATATCAAAAACAAATCAAAAAAGGTGTGATTCAACAAGCCTATCGAGGTTTGATGAGCTATCTTTCCTCTTTAAGAACCTGTCTCGCTCAAAACCATCCCAATTATTATGTGTCAAACATGTATTTCGGCTACATGGACATGACCTATTTCTCTTTCACCCCACCGTCCTTGAAGAAAGAGAAGTTGAAAATTGCTATCGTATTTCTTCATGAGTCCTGCCGCTTCGAAATCTGGTTAGCTGCCAATAATAAGCAGGTTCAAACCAAATACTGGCATTACTTCAAAGCTTTAGGGTGGGGAAAATACCCTATTGTGACAACACCGCATGGAGAAGATGCCATTCTCAGATTGACCATAACGGAAAATCCGGATTTTTCGAATTTGGATGGACTAACAAAGAACATTGAGGAAAAGGCTCTAACATTCATAACCGATGTCGAGGCGATCCTTTCTGAACATAAAAACAAACCTTGAAGAGGTAAACAAAACTAAGAAATTTTCGATAAACACAAAGGTGGCAAAACAGCCGAAGCTTCCTAAATCGCAAGTTAAAAATTTTTGTAAATAGAAATTTCAGTATGGGATTTCACCCCTAATACCTGATATCAAAGACCCTGACATCGAGACAGGAAAATGCCAGGGTTTACTGATCTCATCGAAAAAGAAAATCAGACCATGGAATTCTGCTTCAGCCAATCTAAAATTTCTTCCATGTCACAGAATGCCAGGGCAGTCACCGTATCCGCACCGCCATAATAAATCGCTATCCGACCGGTCGGTTCATCATAGAGTGCTGCACAGGGAAATGCCACATTGGGGACATCACCAACATTTTCATACAATTTCTGGGGCGATAGCAAATAAGGTTCCCCGCGGTAAATGACCTTCCAGGGTTCTTCCAGGTCGAGTAAAGCAGCACCAAAGCTGTACACAAAGCCGTTGCAAGAGGTCAACACCCCATGATAGAACAGCAACCAGCCCTCAGGGGTCTCAATTGGGACAGGACCAGCGCCAATCTTGGTGCTTTGCCAGCCGCCAGCCACGCCCATCACATACCGATGCTCACCCCAATGGACCATATCCAGGCTCTGGCTGAGGAAAATATCCCCAAAGGGTGTATGCCCGTTGTCACTGGGCCGGCTCAACATGACGTACTTATGATTGATCTTGCGAGGAAACAGCACCCCATTGCGGTTAAAAGGCAGCAAACCGTTCTCGAGGAAAGTGAAGGTTGAAAAATCGTAAGTGTAGCCAATACCGATGGTCGGTCCGTGATAGCCATTACACCAGGTGATGTAATAACGATCCTCCAACCAGACCACGCGTGGATCATAGCGGTATTCAAAATGGCTCAATGCTGATTCATCAAAATGCCAGTTTATAGGGTCATTCTCTATCTCCCAATCAATGCCGTTTGTGCTGAAACCCCGATGGATGTTCATCTCCCGTTTTTTGTTGTCACAGCGAAAAATACCGGCGAATTTGCCTTCAAAGGGCACCACGGCACTGTTGAAGATGCTGTTCGAAGAAGGGATTAAATCCCGTGGGATGATCGGATTTTTGGAATAACGCCAGACAACGTCTGAATTCCCCTCAGGCCGGGCTTCCCATGGGATGTTAGATAAGGTGCTGGATGGCATAGGGTTCCTCCTAATATCCTAGAAAACAATGTTAGTGTAAAAATTCTGAATCCAAAAAATGCCCATTAATTATAGCTGTGTTCGAGAAAATGCCTCAAATCACCGATCAAGGGGATAAATTATAATTTATAAAATAATGAACAGAAACGAAAAGAAAGATCATGGGAGATCTCATGCCCACATTAAAACCAGGCATTAATATCATCCAAAAAGGCGCGCTGCACTTCCAGTTAGATCAAGGGAATCGCCCAAAACGATTTCAACCCTGGTTGGGGGATGCCTTTGCATTTCTTTACGATTTTTTCATGGCTCGGTCAGTCTTCCCCAAGAAATTCCGGGCGGATATCGAACGGCATAAAATGATATTACAAGCCCTTTTAGAAACCCATCACAATCAAGATGTTCTCGAGCTGGGGACAGGCAGCGGCAGCGCCGCCGATTTTCTACCCAGCGATAACCATTATGTGGGCACGGATATCAGCACCGGCTTGCTGAGAATAGCGGTAAAACGCTTTGATCAAGCGGGTTTTGTGTCGCCATCATTCTACGTTGCCAGCGGCGAGGACCTGCCCTTTACTCCTGAAACCTTTGATACTTGCCTGTGTATTCTTTCCCTTAACTTCATCGGCCATGCAGATAGGGTCTTTGAGGGCGTCTATGAAGTATTGCGTCCAGGCGGCATCTTTACGTGTTGTGTGCCCATCCCCGAACGCAAACCGCAAGACAGTACTATCCGGGGCACATTGCTAACAGAAGTTCGACTGCAAAAGATCTGTCAGGAAGCCGGCTTTAGCTACCAGCGCGTTGACAGAGAAAACGGTACCTTGCTGTATTTTCAAGCTTTTAAACCAACCCTGAATGGCGATTAGCCCAAGATTCATAAGCTTGATAGATCTAGATAGCTAGCGTGCCGCAGCAAGAAAGAAAAAAATGTTGAAACAGTCCAAGCACAAGATACGTAGTGAAACGACAATGATGGCATTGATCCTCAACACCGCTTTAGCGGATGAACGCATCCGTGCGGTGATCATGAACGGTTCCCGGGTCAACCCCAATGTGTTACCCGACCGATTCCAGGATTACGACGTTATCTATATTGTGACAGACCTGGCTTCTTTCCTCGCTGACCCCACCTGGATAGATCGCTTCGGAGAGCGGATGATCCTGCAATTACCCGATTTGATGGGAGCCGAGGCACCCAGGGAAGACGGTGGTTTCACCTACCTGATGCAGTTCATGGACGGCAACCGCATTGATCTGACCTTGATCCCGGTAACACACACTGGCAAAATGCAAAACGACAGCCTGAGCGTACTTTTACTGGATAAGGATCAACGCTTTGACCCCTTCCCACCTCCCAGCGAGGACAGTTACCTGCCAACACCACCCACACCCAAGGACTTTGCTGATTGCTGCAATGAATTTTGGTGGGTATCGCCCTATGTCGCCAAAGCGCTCAAGCGGGAAGAAATACTATATGCCAGGCATTTACTGGACACCGTCCTCCGGCAGGAGCTGATGAGAATGCTCACCTGGTGGTTTGGGATAAAAACAAGCTTTCAACACAACCCGGGAAAGATGGGTAAGCATTTCAAAGACATGCTCTCGGCTGAACATTGGGAACAACTCCTGTCAACCTACTCCCCAGCAGAAATCAATCCAACCTGGGGTGCGTTGTTCCGAATGGCCGACCTCTTCAGAGAGATGGGTTGTGAAGTGGCTCAGAACCTAGGATACAGTTATCCTGAAGAAGATGATAACCGCGTGCGCTGCTATCTAAAAGAAATCCAAACAGGAACCAACTAAAAATGAACTTATGCATTGGCAACTTGGCAAAAAATTCTAAGATAAATCGAACACCATAAGAGTCTTCGAGACAACGAATCTGATGCCTAATTATTGATCCTATCAATGAGGAAACGACATGGGAAATCTTATCGTCATCTTTGAATACATCGGCCTGGCTGGATTCATTATCTGGTCGCTGGTTGAACGCGGCTTTTCCCTTTTACAGCGGCAACAGGAGGAAGGGAAGAAACAATCACAGTCCTCCTACTGGCTGATCAATATCGCCTGGTACGGCGCCATGTTTTTTGCCATCCTGGATGTTTGGATGCTGACCATCACGACCTTTAATAAATTATATTGGCCCTTGCGTGGCGTCGGTGTCATCCTGATTCTGGGTGGATTGGCCTTGCGATACCTGGCTCGCCGTGATCTAGGGGAACAATACAGCGTGCATGTGGCAACCTCAGAGAAACATCTACTGGTAACCAACGGTATTTACCAGTTTGTTCGCCATCCCGCTTATTTGGGGTTGCTGTGCCTGTTCCTGGGGATCCCCCTCAGCATGGGAAGCTGGGGTGGTTTAATTATCGCTGTGGCAGCCGGTATCTCCACTGTGATCTACCGCATCACCGTCGAAGAACGCTCGCTTGTTAAATGGTTCGGTGAAGCGTATGAAACTTATCAACAAGACTCCTGGCGGTTGATACCACATATCTGGTAATGTGTGAAGGAAGTAGTAAATGGCATTTGATATTGGTGAGGTAATTTCTTATTTTGAGATGTGCATGGAAGAGGGGGTTAATTTACAACGTGGTATGAATTTCCGATTGGGCACAACATATAGTGTTATTCTAATGAGTGAACGACCGGGTGCACCCTATGAAGATTATACAGAAGATGAGGGGAGGACTCTTATTTACGAGGGACATGATGTCATTAATCAAAAAGGTGGACCTGACCCTAAAGAAGTAGATCAACCAATGTACAATCCAAGTGGTACACTCGCTCAAAATGGAAAATTTTATGCGGCTGCTGAACAATTTAAGGCTGGCAGTCCACCAGAAATTGTCAAGGTTTACGAAAAGATAAGATCAGGCATTTGGACTTATAATGGCTATTTCAGACTGGTTGATGCATGGCTAGAAGAAATTAAAAGCAGAAAAGTATTTAAATTCAAACTTGAACTCATTGAAAATCAAAAAGAAATCGATTCAGAAGAGCTTACAGTCATTGATCATCCTAGAGTTATCCCATCTTGGGTAAAACGGGAAGTCTGGAAGAGGGATCAGGGAAAATGCGCCTTGTGTGGCAGTGGTGATAATTTACATTTTGACCACATTATTCCATACTCAAAAGGTGGCTCATCAAGAGATCCTAAAAATATTCAATTACTCTGTGCTCGTCATAATTTAAAAAAGAGTGACACCATACAATAATATTATTCAGAATTATTCCAAAGGATTAAAAAGCTCGGTTGAAGTAGATAGAATTTCAAGAATTTCATCCCCAACTTTTCTTAAAGATTACCAATAATAAGACTTCTTGCCCTGAGTCAAACAGGATTATAATTCCGCAAGGAATCACGGCGTTTAAGTGGCTCCCAAGTATTTATCAAATCAATTAATCAACAGTGGATTTTTGGAATTATTTCAGGATGCCCACCAACAAAAAGCCTAATTACTTGATTTGGCTGCTGATCATTTTATCGATGGTTTTCCTCATCTTACACCTCGAGGTGGCATTGCGACCGCCACGTTCCCTGATGGCGTGGTTTCATATTGATGACGCCTACTATTATTTTCAGGTTGCCCGGAATGTCGTCCAAGGCAAGGGATTCACATTTGACGGCATTGGGAGATCCAATGGGTTTCATCCCCTATGGATGTTGATCAACCTGCCCATATTTGCTTTTGCAAAGATCAATCCATACGTGCCCTTCCGCATCCTGGTCATGGTGAGCGCATCGATCACCCTTTTGGGAGGATTACTTCTCTTTGACCTCCTTCGAAAGCTGATCCATGTGGAAATTGCCCTGTTGGGAATGACTGCCTGGATTTTCTTTTGGCCTATTCACAACCTGGTAACTCAAACGGGGATGGAAGCCGGGATTTATGGATTTTCAATCCTTTTCTTCCTGTGGCTCATCCACAAATTTGACCGGTCGAGGGGCATCCACTTCTTTATCCTGGGATTGGCAGCCACCCTGATCCTGTTCAGCCGCTTAGATTCGATCTTCTATGTGATGCTGTCAGGCGCCTGGCTGGTTTTCCATAAACGCCCAATGCGCAGCTTGATCTTAATGGATATCCTGACCATCTTCATCACCTGTTTTACAAGCATCATCCTCAGGACAGGACCGGTAGAATCGCTCGCTTTCCTTCAAGGAACTTATGTTTTATTCATCGTTACAGTGCTCGCTCGATTGGCATCCTATTACAGCCTTGGATTGTATCAATGGACGGGAATCTACAGCCTTAAATCTTTGATAGCCCGAATCGTGGGCGCTTTCGCGATCAGCAGTGTATTGATTATTGCAATTATGCTGGGGTTAATCTCAGTAGGGCTTGTGGTTAATTTCCCCCGATCAGCGCTCATCATTGAGGCCGGTTTGTCCCTGCCGCTATTTGCCCTAAGTCGCATATGGCTGCGGCGACCAAACCATTTTGACCTATTAGAAGATTTATCTTTCCGGAATAATTTTCGCCGTTGGATGGGACGAGGGGTTTTGTTTTTATTGCCTATCCTGCTCTTCTTAAGCATTTATTTCCTATGGAACCTGTGGGCTTTCGACACACCTATGCCCATTAGTGGACAAATCAAACAATGGTGGGGCACATTGCTAACCGCTTATGGCAGGCAGCATAAGAGCATCTGGACGGTTTTCAGGTTCCTCCCCCTGACAAAAGAGGACCAACAACCCTGGTTTCTCCTCAACCGATATTTCTTCCAACCCATTTATAGCCTTTTAGGGATCAATCCATTCGAACAGCAAGCCCTATTTCTCATTGTAAAAGGCGCATTGCTCAGCATCTACAGCATTGTGCTTCTCAACTTATTCTCGAAAAGGTGGGAAAAAACCAGATTAATTCTGCAGAACCTGGGATTTCTCCCTTTGCTGACAGCTTGTTTAT
>Ga0207796_1000211_pt1 | contig 25534 bp, 21 predicted proteins | sample Pon1CUnioCityCA_6_FD_187274 | JGI IMG/M metagenome (GOLD analysis project Ga0207796, IMG submission 187274) | Marine sediment microbial community from Union City, CA, USA - Pond 1C Sediment 1 (SPAdes) | ecosystem: Environmental > Aquatic > Marine > Intertidal zone > Salt pond sediment ... | reverse complement strand
CCAGGAGATCAACTTAAGCCCAGACCAGCGGGAGGAGGTTGTCCAAACCATCATTGAAGAGGGCACCTGCCGCGATATTGACCTGCTGCCAGAACACATCAGGGACACTTACGTTGTTTCTGGTGATATCACCGCTGAGGAACATGTGCGTATCCAGGCAGCCCTGCAAGCTTTTGTGGATAACAGCATATCAAAAACCATCAATTTTCCTTCCTCAGCTCAGCCAGACGATGTTTCCCGGGCTTATATTCTTGCCTGGGAATCAGGCTGTAAAGGCATCACTGTGTATGTGACTGGCTCAAGGGATAAAGTGGTCCTGGAAACGGGAGCTACGGAGAAGAAAGACGAGAACGAAAAAGTAATGACTCAGCTCAGCAAGTGGCAGGCTACGAAGAAACCCCGCCCCAGGCATCTGGAAGGATATACCTTCAGCATCCAGACACCTCTTGGTAAGACCTATGTGACCATCAATGAAAATGGTGATAAACAACCCTTTGAGGTCTTCATCAATACAGCCAAAGCAGGCTCTGACACGGCAGCCGTATCAGAAGCTATTGGCCGTTCTCTTTCTTATATTTTGCGGATGTCTTCCCCGATTCCTCCCCGGCAGCGCCTGGAGGAAGTCTTCCAGCAATATGCTGGCATCGGCGGTCGCCGACCAACGGGTTTTGGCCCCAATCGGGTTCGATCCCTTCCGGATGGTATTGCCCAGGCACTGCAGGAATACCTGGAAAATACCGGTTGGAAATTCCAGAGCCTGGACTTGGATGAAATTCAGGACGTGGAAGAACTAAGCTTCTCTGAAACCTGGTTAGAGGTAGGGGATTTGTGCCCGGAATGCGGTCAGGCTGCCCTGGTCAATGAGGAAGGCTGCCGGAAATGTTATTCCTGCGGTTATAGTGAGTGCTGATCGCAATCCACATCCTTTTTTCTTCTAACCCCTTCCAGTCAACTTCCATTATTAGGGAGGAATAGCATGACAACGCCAACTATCGAGTTGATCCACCAACATGGATCAGTTCGGGCCTATAAATCAGACCCGGTGCCGTATTCCATGGTGGAGGAAATTGTAGCGGCCGGCCAGCGGGCTTCCACTTCATCTAATTTACAAACCTACAGCGTGATTGCCACAACCGACAAAGCCAAGATCAAAAAACTGCAGGAGATTACTGGGGGCCAGAAACACATCACACAGGCGCCGGTATTTTTGGTATGGTGTGCTGATTTCAGCCGCCTGAAACGAGTTTGTACCCACCAGGGTTACTCAGTGAATGCCAATCATATCGAGAATTTTCTGGTCGCTGCCGTGGATGCAGCAATCGCATCCCAGAATGCGGGTCTGGCTGCGGAATCCTTGGGTTTAGGTTTTTGTTATATTGGCGCACTCCGCAATGACCCCCGCCAGGTGATCTCCCTTTTTGAACTGCCGGACCTTGTTTATCCCATGTTTGGGATGACGCTGGGTTGGCCTGAAAAATCTCCTCTGATCCGCCCCCGCCTTCCACTGCAGGCCGTTCTTCATAACGAGGTTTACCAGGAAGATGATCTGGCGTACCTGCAGGAATTTGATCGGGCCATGATTGACACCGGAATCTATCAAGGCCGCCAGGTAGATCGAGAGGACAGTTCCCCGGAGGCTTATGGCTGGATGGAGCACTCGGCGAGGCGCGTCAGCAAGCCATCCCGCCCGGGATTAAAGGAAACCATCCAGGAAAGCGGATTTTCATTGAAATGAACCGGATCAGGAAATCAGTAGAGGAGATTGGGCATGTCTGAAAGTGGTGGTCGGCCAACCTGGAATGAATACTTCATGAATATAGCTCATGAAGTAGCCATGCGCAGCACCTGTGAACGAGCCCAAGTTGGGGCGGTGATCGTGCGGGAAAAAAGGATCCTGACCACCGGGTATAATGGCAGCCCGCGGGGATTACCGCATTGCACAGAAGTGGGCTGTTTAATGGACAACGGTCATTGTGTGAGGACCCTGCATGCAGAACAGAATGCGATCATCCAGGCAGCCCTTCATGGTGTGATCACCGAAGGGGCAACGATCTACGTGACTCACCAGCCTTGCTTTATTTGCGCCAAAACGATCATCAACGCGGGTATCTCCGAGATCGTTTACGACAAGGAATACCAGGATGACCGCTCTTTGGATTTTCTGCAGCAAGCAGGAGTGAAAATCACAGCGCTGCGTTAGGAAGATCGCTGTTTGCAAATCTTCCCTCAGTCAGAAGAACCAGGCCTAAGCCCAGGGCAGCTTTCATTCGATCAAATCTGGATATCTGCTTTCAAGCCTTTTCTTATACTCATCATAATCCGGAGCAATGCGCTCATACGCACTTTCCAGCAGTGGAGAGGAAATGATGTAATCCGCGGAGCAGCGGTTCATCGCTACCGGGATATTCCAGACCACTGAAAGGCGTAAAAGGGCTTTGATATCCGGATCATGGGGTTGGGCTTCCAACGGATCCCAGAAGAAGATCAGGATGTCGATTTCCCCTTCCGAGATTTTGGCACCGATCTGCAGATCCCCACCAAGGGGACCACTCTGCATCCGTTGAATTTTTAGGTCTAATTCTTCTGCCAGCACCCGACCCGTTGTGCCGGTCGCGAACAGAATATGATTGGATAGTCTTTCTAGATTGAATTCAGCCCAGGCTAGTAGATCATCCTTTTTATTATCGTGGGCGATCAGGGCGATTCTTTTGGTGGAGATGGATGTTTGCTCATGGCCGCTCATTGCTGGCTCCTTTCTGGCTGTTGTCCTGATTTGATTTAATCATAATACTTGAGAGTAGTTATTGATAGGTGGGTTATTCAGTGATTCACAAATTGAGTAACATTCTCAGAATTTCGTGTTTAATGAGATAGAACGCTTTCTGATCAAAAGTGCAAATTTAATCTATCCAAGCCCAGCTGAAATTGCTTATAATTTCCAGTAAGATATATTTTCAGGAGACTGAAGATGGAAGATCTAAAGGTGAAAACCAGAAAGCTGGCCGATGACCTGGTCTTTGAATTGAATAAAGGTCTGGGCTTTCAGAAAGGCGGCTTATCTCATACTTTGTTGCGGCCGCTGGTTTGGAAACCCATGTACCGGTTCTCAGAGTTAGCGACTATTTTTGAAGACCGCCTACCCCGGGAGGGGTGGCAAAAAGCCTCTGCCTGGTTCATCAACCATTTCGTGGATCGGGTTGCTTCCCAGGGTGCTGAGCTGCTGCCTCAAGAAGGTCCGCTGATCGTGGCATCCAATCATCCAGGCGCTTATGATTCCTTGATCATCAGTTCTCTGGTGCCCAGGAATGATCTGAGGATCATCTCTTCTGATATCCCGTTTGTGAAAAAGCTCCCTGAGACAAGCAGGCACATGATCTATTCTGATTTCGACCCCCACAGCCGGATGCGGGCGGCCAGAGAGGCGCTTCGCCATCTGAAAAAGGGAGGTTCACTGCTGATCTTTGCCCGGGCCTCGATGGACCCTGATCCAGCATTCATGCCCAACTCCGAAAATGAACTCTCCCGCTGGAAATCCAGTTTAGGCCTCTTCCTGCGGAATGTTCCCCAGACTAAGATGGCTGTCTCGATAATCAGCGGGGTGCTCTGCCCGCAATTCCTGAAGCATCCCTCCACCCATTTCAGGCGGGGCAGGGTGAATAAACAGCGTTTATCTGAGTTCTTTCAAGTGATGTACCAACTGAATTCCCCTGGAAAGCTGTTGGTCACACCCCAACTGACTTTTGGAGAAGCGCTGAGCCTGGAAGATCTTGGTTTAGGGGGATCGAGAGATATCAACAGCATCACCAAGGCGATCATCAGCCAAGCACAGGAAGTTTTTAAGATCCACCAGGCCAATTTCCTATCTGCTTGACTTGATCTGCCCCCAAACATAAACACCCAGCCCTGCTATTTCCAGGCTGGGTGTTTGCTTGGTGAGGGATCTAGTATTTATTCCTGTTTGAAACGAACTTTCTGGACCAGCCAGGTGGTTCCCAGAATCAAGTAGGGGAAAAAACTGACGCTGACCAAGGCCCATTTGATTGGTGTAAATAGACTGGCTGAAATCAGCAGGATTGAAGATTTTGCTGGATAAAGGGCCATCACCAGGCTGGTTGCGGTATTTTCCAGGAGGTCAAAGATCCCACCCCAGAGGGGTAATAGATTGGTGAGTTTCCAGGTTGCACCCCAATGGGTTAATCGCTGACTGAACCAGCTGATACCTGATACCAGAAAGGCTGTGTAGACCAGGGGGAAAACCAGGTCAAAGGTCCAACGAGAACGAATATAGGCTTGCCTGCCAGCTTCGCCATACTCTTCAGCCATTTGGTGGAGTTCCTCAGGAGAGTAATAAAGTGACATATCCGGGGAGTTTTCAGCGCCGATCTCCCGAGTTGATCTGGCCGCCTGCGCGGGTAAGACAAAGACCATGAAACAGACCATCACCAGCAGGCTGGCCAGCATCAACCAGGTAGAGGTTTTTTTTCGCAGCCAATTCGATATTTTTTCCATCGGGTTATCCACTTCTTAGATGAATCCGGGATCTGCTGCTCATGCTAAGCCCTGCAGTTTGCTGATCTGGTCTTCCAGTTTCCGGGAGGTTTCCAGGTAGCTGGCCAACTTCTCCCTTTCCTTACTCACCACCGGCGGGGGGGCTTTCTGCGCAAAGGGTCCGGCCAGCAATGCTTCCAGGCGTTGGATCTCTCCCTTGAGTTCCTGCAGCTCGTTTGTTAACCGTTCTTCTTCTTCTGCAAGATCAACCAGGCCGCTGAGCGGCAGATAGATTTCCACCGGACCTGCCACCAGCGCGATGTCAGTGGTGGGAATCTGGTCCAGCGCAGGTACGAGGCTGGTGGTTTCCGGATCGAGGCCAGCCAGGGAATGGATGCTGCCCAAGGCCTCTTCCAGGATGGCTGTGTGTTCCCCGCCTACCAACTTGGCGGGAATGCGCTTACCGGGCTTGATATTCTTTTCTGCTCGCAAATTGCGTATAGTGCGAACGATCTCCTGGATGAGTTCAAAATCCTTGATTTTTTCCGCTTCCCAACTTTCAACTTTCCTGGGCTCTGGCCAGGGTGCGATCATCAATGCTTCTGGCCAGTCCGGGATCCGGTCCTGGAACGGTGAATCCAGCACAGCTTCCCGGAGATGCTGCCATAGTTCTTCGGTCACAAAGGGTGTGAACGGATGCAGTAGGCGCAGGGACAGGTCCAGCACTTTGATCAGGGTTTCAGCGGTGTAGAAAGCCCGCTTTCCTCCCTCGTTGAGCTGCCCCTTGGCAATTTCCAGGTACCAGTCTGCGAATTCTGACCAGAAGAATTCGTAAATATACCTGCCTGCTTCTCCATATTGATGGTTGTCGAAGAGCCGGTTGGTATCCCGGATCAGCTGCTGGATTTTAGCCCAGATCCAGGAATCCGGGAGCGTCCAGCCAGGCTCAGATTCAACTGCAGCAGGGATATCTTCCAAGGCGCTGAGCACAAACCGGCCAGCATTCCAGATCTTATTGGCAAAGTTGCGATTGGCTTCCACTTTTTGCAGGCTGAGGTTTGTGTTTAAGCCTGGCGTTGATCCTACCAGCATGGTGAAACGCACAGCGTCTGTGCCCATATCGTTCATGACATCCAGGGGGTCGATCACGTTGCCTTTGGATTTGCTCATTTTCTGACCGTGTTCGTCCATCACCAATCCGTGCAGATAAACGATCTCAAAGGGGATCTTCCCGGTCATTTCCAGGCTGAACATGATCATGCGTGCGACCCAGAAGAAGAGTATGTCATAGCCAGTTTCCATCATCGTGGTCGGGAAGAAATATGCCAGGTCCGGGGTTTCATCAGGCCACCCTAAGGTCGAGAAGGGCCATAAGCCAGAAGAGAACCAGGTGTCCAGCACATCAGGATCCTGGTGGATGTTTTGACTCCCGCAGGCCTGGCAGGCAGTCGGATCCTCACGGGATACCGTGAGTTCCTCACAGTCGTCGCAATACCAAACAGGAATGCGGTGTCCCCACCACAACTGGCGGCTGATACACCAATCGTGGATGTTCTCCAACCAGTTGTAATAGACTTTCTTAAAACGTTCCGGGACAATTTCGATTTCCCCATCCCGAACCACCTGGAGGGCTTTTTCTGCCAGGGGAGCAATGTCCACAAACCATTGGGTGGAAATCATCGGTTCGATGATCTCTCCACCCCGCTGAGCTCTCGGCACCTGATGCAGGTAATCTTCCTCTTTGATCACCAGGTCTGCGGCCTTCATATCCTCCCAGAGTTTTATCCGGGCCTCAAACCGGTCCAATCCCTGGTAAGGGCCGCCCACCTCGGTCACCCGGGCAGACTTATCGAGCATGGATAAGATTTCCAGATCATGCCGCTGGCCAATTTCATAATCGTTGGGGTCATGTCCAGGAGTGATCTTCAAGGCCCCGGTACCGAATTCCAGGTCGACATAATCATCAGCGATCACCGGTATTTCCCGATCCAGGATAGGCACCAGGGCTTTTTTCCCGATGTATGCTTTAAAGCGATCATCTTCCGGATGAACGGCAACTGCTGTGTCAGCTAGAATGGTTTCAGGCCGGGTGGTCGCTACCGGGATATACTGCTCGGGCTGGCCCGCGATGCGGTATTTAAAGTAATACAGCTTTCCCTGTTCTTCTTGATGTTCAACTTCCAGATCAGAGACAGCGGTTTGTAAGGCAGGTGACCAATTGATCAGCCGGGGTCCGCGGTAGATCAGTCCTTTTTCATAGAGGTGCACAAAGGCTTCTCTGACAGCCCTGGAAAGGCCTTCATCGAGGGTAAAGCGTTCTCTGCTCCAATCGCAAGAGGCTCCCAGGCGTCGGATCTGTTCTACGATCCTCCCCCCGTGTTCTTCTTTCCACTGCCAGGTCTCTTCCAAAAACCGCTCTCGGCCAATTTCTTTCCTGCTTGTGCCTTCTTTCTTCAACTTCATTTCCACCTGATGCTGGGTGGCGATGCCAGCATGATCAGTTCCCGGGACCCAGAGGGTGGGGACCCCTTTCATACGCTGGTGGCGGATCATCAAATCCTCCAGCGTGACGAACAGGACATGGCCCAGGTGCAGGACACCGGTCACGTTGGGCGGCGGGATGCTGATCACATAGGGTTTTATGGTGGGATCATGCCCTGGCAGATTGGGATCGTTGGTGGGTTTAAAATAACCATTTTCTTCCCAGAATTGATAGAGCCGGGATTCAACCGATCTAAAATCATAGCGTTTTGATAACATGTCAATCTCCATTGAACCTTTGGCCGCTTTCTGGATGATTGAACCCTGTTGAGGTTATCAAATAGCAGCCATTAAATAACAAAACCTTTTCATCCAAGAGGACGAAAAGGTGCGTCTTTCCGCGGTACCACCTCTGTTTGTGTGAGTTTGATCTCACACACGCTCAGTTCCCGATGCGATGATCAGGAAGTTGCTGTATCGGGCAAACCCGTGTCGTTCTACTCTTTGATATGCTCAAATTTCTTCGACAGGCCAACCGGGGGACATTCCAGGGAGTTTACTGAGGGGGCTTTCAGCCGGTGACCTCCCGTCTCTACCAGATGATTACCCTGTACTCTTCCCAGTTATCAGCCTTTATTGATTTCCCGCATTATACACGCAGATCTGGCCTCCGTCAACAATCACCGGAGACAGCCGAAGTTATGGTTTCGATCTCGATCCCGGAGATAGGATGTGGCGGGATGTTTCCATCCCGGCCCTGAACCTTAAAATTTCTTGACTTGATGAGGTTGTTTGTGCTATTCTTTGGGTTATCGTGAGCCGGGAACTGAGAACTTCCATTGCAATCAACAACATCAGGAGGGCTGCAGAATAATGATCCATCGGGAACGCGTGGCAGATGATGTCTACACCTTTCAGAGTGATATCTACGCCCAGGTGAATGCTGGTGCGGTAATTGGCCAGGACTGGGCAGTTGTCATTGATACCCTGGCTTTTCCAGATGAGACCCTGGCAATCCGCGAGTTCATCGAAGAGGAGCTGAAACGAAAAGTCCGTTACGTGATAAACACCCACTATCATGCTGACCACAGCTGGGGGAACTGCTTCTTTCCTGGGGCTTATGTTTTAAGCCATGCCCTGTGTCGAAAATTATTGGAAAAACATGGCCAGAAATCACTGGACAGAGTGCAGGAAGTGGACAATACTTTCCAGAAAACCCAGATCGTGCTGCCGCACATCACCCTCGACGAGGGTTTACTGGAGCTGATCATTGGTGAGAAAACCCTGCGTTTCATTGAACTTCCTGGCCACAGCCCGGATGGGATTGGGGTTTATATCGTGGAAGATGAGGTTTTATTTGCTGGTGATGTCTGGATGCCCATCCCTCATATTCTTGATGGGGATGGGGAAGTGATGCGAGCATCTTTGAATAAGATCAAAGAATTGACCATTGAGAATGTTGTTCAAGGTCACGGAGAGGTCATCCTGCGGGGCGAGGTCAATTCCAGTATCATGGACCGGATAGAATATTTGGATCGGATTGACAAGATCATCGAAGAAGCCGTGGAGGATGAATATCCTGGTGAGTACTTACGGGAGAAGACCATCGAAGTCTGTGGAAAAAGCCGGATCTTGTTAGGAGGGGCTGCTGAAGAGATCCACCAGCAAAATCTGAGGTATCTTTATAAAAAAGTTCACGGGGAGGACCCCCGTTATTTCAATTCTTGAACGCGAGATATCCTTTGCTAAAAGAGCTCCGGGAGTGGGTTTCCGGAGTTTTTTTATTTATGAGGATTTTCTTTTGGCCCGAAAACCCACCACGCGCTCTGTGCCAGCCAGAAGCCGTTTGATATTGGGTCGTAAGGCCCAGATGATGAAGATCTCAGAAAACAGACCCGAAAGGATATAGATCCAGGGCTGATCGAAAGCCAAATAACGGATCAGAAAGATCAGGCTTCCAATCAGGGGTAAACTCAGGGTCGCTAAGGATGCATAGCCAACCACCATCACAATTAAGTAACCCAATGGGATGAGGATGAACATGTTGGGCCACCATAAACCAATCAAGGCGCCCACTGCAGGTGTGCCGCCAGCACCCCCCCCGATTTTCAGCTTACCAGCTGAATCTTTCTGGACCAGGTACAGGGAATAGTTGTGACCGATGACTGTGAACAGTCCGGTTATTACATGCATCCAGAAAGCATCCGGAAAGAAATACCTGGCTAACCAGACCACCCCAGCACTTTTGAACATGTCAAGCAGCGAGGTTGATAACCCGATCAGGAAACCTCCCGCGCGCATGGAATTTGTGCCGCCTGTCCGGCCGCTTTCAACGTTCCTGACATCCTGGCCGGTAAATATTTTTACCAGCAGGAAACCAAAGGGGATTGCCCCAACCAGGTAGGACAAAAGAAAGAAACCAAATACCAAGCCAGCTGACATTGTTACGCTCCCAGATCAATCTGTTATCGACAACTTTATTAACACCGGAGGAGAGTTGGGGAAACGATTTACCTAATCAGAAACGCCAATCCCCAGGAAAGTACCAGGATCAACCCTGGCCAGAACAGCCCTTTAATCCGCAGATCGTGTGCTTGGTCAGGCAGGGCATCATTGACCTCAATTAAGGCATATAAAGGACCGGTCAGGGCCAGGCTGTAGCCAATAGAACCTATTGGAAAATAGTGAAGACCGGCTGCAATTTCACCAATGATCAACAAGGTGACAGAGCCCGGAATGATAGCCCATTCTCCGGGCTGGCGAAGGTTGATCACCCGTAAGTACACTAAGAAAGCGGCCAGGCTGATTATCGGAACCCGATAGAACAAACGGGTATCAGATGAATGGAGCGAGATCACCAGGATCAAGAAAAGCACAATAGCGATGCTGGTAATGCCCATTTCAGCCGCGATATAGAACCGGCTTGAACTATCCATGGCGATATATTCAGCTGTCAGGATAAGTAATAAAACCAGGCCGCTGCCTAGGGCCGCGACCCACCAGGAACTGCCAAAGGGAAGCATATTAATCGACCGCATCAGAACCAGGGCTGTGAGCGAAGGAAGCAGCCAATGCATGGCTGTTGACAGGGTGGGTTTTTCCAGGCGGGGATGGTTCTGAAGCAGCCAGGCAGTGCCAGATGCTGTCAGCCCGGCTACCAACCAGGTAACCAGGGTGGTGAAATTGATCTGAAAAGGGAAGTAAACACCCAGTACGAACAGATTGAACTCAATAGCAGGAATGGTGACAAAGCGAGTCAAAGTATAGGCGAGTAAGATTGTGGCAACCAATAAGCTAAGGTGATTGAGATCTGGCAGGTGATGAGACCGCTTTTCCATGGTTCCATTCTACCGTGAACTGGCTGATTTTACCTGCTGAATGGAGCTGCGGTTGTGTTAAAATATCAAGCAGGGGAAATTAGATTTGAGCAAGCAGATCAAGAAGCCGATGAAAACCGATCCCTCGAGCATTGGTCAGTGGGGTGAAGGTATTGCAGCGAAGTATCTGGAAAATACTGGCTATACAATCCTGGCGCGAAATTATCATACCTCGCAGGGTGAGCTGGATATTGTAGCAGTCGCTCCTGGGGCCAGATTGTTTTGTTTGGTTTTCGTGGAAGTAAAAACGAGGACCAGCCAGAAACATGGCTATCCAGAGGAAGCAGTAGGCCGCAAAAAATGGCACCATTTGCAGGCTGCAATCCAATCCTATCTTGAATCCCACCCTGATCAAACTTCAGATTATTGTCTTGATGTGATCGCGGTTCTAGGCCATCCCCATCAGGGAGACCCTCAAATAGAGCATTTTGAAAACGTTGTGATGAGTGATGAAAGGGAATAAAGACCCACTAATTGTAATCTTAGGGCCCACTGGAGTTGGGAAGACCGCGCTTTCGATCAAGCTCGCCAGTCGATTCCAGGGAGAGATCGTCTCTGCTGACTCCCGGTTATTTTATCGGGGCATGGATATTGGCACAGCCAAACCCACCCCCAAGGAGCGAGCGAAAGTCCCGCACCACTTGATTGATGTTGCCGACCCAGACCAGAATTGGAATCTGGCCCTCTTTTTACCAAAAGCTTTAGAAGTCATCAGAAATATTCATAGTAGACATAAGCTGCCCTTTTTGGTTGGCGGTACAGGCCAGTACATCCAGGCAATTGTCCAGGGTTGGGACCTGCCTGAAATCAAGCCTGATCCAGCCTTGCGGACTGCGCTCAATGCATGGGCTGAAGAGGTCGGCCCTGGGGGGATGCGCAAAAGGCTGGCTGTCTTAGATCAGAAGGCGGCTGAGAAGATTGATGGTCCGAATCTGCGCAGGATGATCAGAGCCCTGGAAGTGATTTTCACTTCTGGCAGGAAGTTCTCAGCTCAGAAGGGCAAGAGCGGTTCAGATTTTGATGTTTTCCAGGTGGGCTTGAAGCGGCCCCGGCAGGAGTTATACCAGCGCATAGATCTCCGAATTGAGCGAATGCTCCAGGAAGGTTTGATCGCAGAGGTGCAGGCTTTACTCGACGCGGGTTACAAACGGGACCTGTCCTCACTTTCTGCGATCGGGTATAAGCAGATCATCGCCCATCTTCTGGATGGGGTGCCCCTGGAAGAAGCTGTCCGCCACATTCGCAGTAAGACGCGCAAATATGTCCGCCAGCAAGCCAACTGGTTCAAGGAGAGTGACCCGGATATCCACTGGTTCTCAGCCTCGAACCATCCGGAAGAGGAAATTAGTCACCAAATTCAACAATTCTTGTCATAATTTTGTTATACTGAAAGCAGCCAAAGACTAAATCTTGTCAAAGGAGGAGCAAACCGATGGAGCACCGACCCTGGCATGATTATTATGACGAGGGCATCCCCACCAGCCTTTCTTATCCAGCAGTCCCCATATTTCATTTTTTAGAAAATTCAGCCCAGAAATATCCCGATAAAGCCTGCACGATATTTAAAGGCGCTGAGATCAGCTACCAGGAAATGAGCCGGATCACGGATGAGCTGGCGCAAGCCCTGGTTGATCTGGGCGTGAAGAAGGGCGATCGAGTGGGAATCCTGATCCCCAACACGCCGCAATTTGTGATGGCTTATTTCGGTGTGCTGAAAGCGGGGGGTATTGTGGTGGCGACCAACCCCCAATATTCAGGACGAGAGATTGTTCATCAGGCCAATGACTCCGGCATGGAATTAATGATCTTGATGAGCAATTATTATGAGCTGGTCAAGAGCGTTCAACCGGAAACCGGTATCAAACAAATCATCTGTACCAATATTAAGGAAACATTGCCGCCCTTGCTGCGTGTGTTGTTCACGCTCGCGAAGGAGAAGAAAGGGGGTTTCAGGGTCACCCTGCGGGATAATGACATCTGGCTCCCGGAATTGCTCGAGAAGGTTCAAGGGCAGGGTCCGCCTGATGTGGAGGTCGGTCCTGAGGATACAGCGATTTTCCAGTACAGCGGCGGGACCACGGGTGTGCCAAAAGCAGCCATCGGCCTGCACCGCAACCTGGTCGCTAACACAGTCCAGATGCTGAGCTGGATCAGGGCAGGAGTGGAGGGCGAAGAAGTGGTGATGATGGCCATCCCCCTTTACCATGTCTATGGTATGGTTGCCGGGATGAACTACGGCATGGGGATCGGTGGAAGCCTGGTGATGGTGCCTGACCCTCGTGATCTCAAAGACTTGCTGGGGAATATGCAGAAATATAAGACCACCATCTTCCCAGCTGTGCCAGCGCTCTATAATGCTATCAACAATAACGCTGATGTCAAAGCCGGGAAATATGACCTGAGTTCGATCAAAGCTTGCATCTCAGGATCAGCGCCGTTGATGAGGGAGACCAAGGAGACTTTTGAGCGGCTGACAGGCGGGATGGTTTTTGAGGGATATGGATTGTCAGAAACACCCACGGCTACTCACTGCAACCCGAATTTTGGTGAGAATCGGACCGGCTCCATCGGGCTTCCTTTCCCGGATGTGGATGCGCGGATCATTGACCTGGATGATGAGGTCACAGTGCTGCCCCCCGGTGAGATTGGGGAATTGGTGATCAAAGCTCCGCAAGTGTTCAAGGGCTATCACAATATGCCCACTGAAACCCGGAACGCGCTCAGGGACGGCTGGTTGTACACCGGTGATATCGCCCGCATGGATGAGCAGGGGTACTTCTACATTGTTGACCGCAAGAAAGAACTCATTAAACCAGGTGGATTCCAGGTCTGGCCCCGGGAGGTTGAGGAGGTCCTGCAGGATCATCCCGCCATCCAGGAGGTTGGGGTGGCAGGGGTGCCTGATCCCAAGCGAGGGGAGACAGTCAAGGCCTGGATTGTCCTTAATGAAGGGCATTCGATAACCAGAGAGGAATTGAAAACCTGGTGTGAGGATAAAATGGCCAACTATAAGATCCCTACCGAGATCGAATTCAGAACTGAGCTGCCCAAGACCCATGTCGGGAAACTCCTCCGCCGGGAGCTGGTAAGAGACCACAAAGAACAGGCAGCAGAGTAGGCTGATTGCCTGGCATATTCAAACAGGGCAGATTTCCAGTTTGGGCTCAGGCGCTTTTACGGGCAATCCAGTCCAGGAGCTGTTTGGCTTCTTCAGCTTGGGCAAATAGGTTTTCTGCTTCACGAAACTCTCTGGTATGAGCGATACGGTTGGTTCTGGCGCGTCTGGCACCCAACTTCTTATGTAAGAGCTCGTGGTAGACCACAAAATCAACCGCCATTTCCGGCACCCACTCTTGATCCAGGGTCCTGCTGATCATTACGGTATCCGTATCCCATTGATAATGCCCAAATTTGCGGCGGGTCAGACGGCGGCTCCAGGCCAAATGGGGCCGGTCTAATTTTCCCTGGAAATACTCCCGATTGACCCGTTGAAAGCTGTCATTCAGGTGATGGATTTCACCAGCAGCGAAGCTTCCAGGAGGAACACCAAGATACTCCAACCTTTTGCGGAGCTGTTGGTATTCCTTTGTGAATGTGTATTCACGGAGTGCTAAGCGGGAGTCCTTCGAGGAGGGATCCACAGCCACCGCAATTAAAGCATTCAAGATGCTGTCTGGCGCAGAGATAAAACTTTCCTGGGCAGTGAGCTTTCTCTGGCCCTGATCATGTTGGACCTTATAGAGAGAACCCTGGTGGTAAAGTGTGACCTGCATGTCCCGGAATTTCCTCCGCCTGGCACCAGCCAGATGGAGGTTGATTCGCTGCAGGGCATCCAGGTGGGCGCTCAATGACTCAGGGTTGGAGAGGAATTTTAGCCACTGAAAACCACGTCGGGAGCGGATGGCCAAATCCCCCGCAGTAAGATCATCCTCTATGAGCACTCTTTCAATGCCCTCTCCCAAGTGTGTGATCTGTGCGTGTACACTTTCTTGAAGGTCCGTGAAGGCCGCCTGAGACCGGCTGGCCTGGCGTATTTTGTCCAGGGTGATTTGATTCTGGATGGATGTGATTTTGCTGAGGATTCCTTTCAGCGAATGTGTAGTCATGATGGGGTTGATCTCAGCTGGATAAACCCTGGCAATCCACCTTAAGGAGAATTGTCAGGTGGCTGACACCAGGAAACATTTTCCTGGTTTGGCTTTGACAAGGAAGCGTTCATGTCATAAAATCGTGTAGTCTATTAAGGAAGCGAAGTACTGATTCCTAAGTATATACTATAATTCCGAAATCAAATTGAAGCAGATCTATTAAGCAATCAAGTTAGGAAGGTTTACTCAATGAAAGAATATGCTACTCAAAATATCCGCAACATCGCTCTCGCCTCACATAGTGGATCCGGGAAAACCATGCTGGCGGAAGCCTTGCTTTACTCCACAGGCGGTATCACCCGCTTGGGTGAAATCAACGCTGGGACAACAGTCTCGGATTTCCAGGACGAAGAGAAGCGTAGGGGAATATCCATCTCTACCTCAGTTGTGCCTGTTGAGTATCAAAATGTGAAAATCAACTTCCTGGACACTCCCGGATACACGGACTTTGTGGGCGAGGTGATTTCTGCCATGCGTGTGGTTGATGGCGTCATCATTCCTGTCGACGCTGTGGCCGGTGCAGAAGTGGGCACAGAGCTTGCCTGGTCTTACGCTGATGAGTTTGAGCTGCCGCGATTTGTGGTCATCAATATGATGGATCGTGATAATGCCAATTTCGAGAAATCCCTCGAATCCGTCCGGGCGATGGCTTCGATGCGCATGCTACCCCTCCAGCTCCCCTGGGGTGAAAAGGCGGATATTAAAGGGGTCATTGATGTGCTGGCGAACAAAGCCTATCCGGGAAATGGAAAGGAATCCGTGGAGATTCCCTCCGAGTTTCAAGACCAGGTTGAAGAACTCCGGATGGAGATCATCGAGGCTGCTGCTGAAGGCAATGATGAGTTATTAATGAAATACCTGGAAGGCGAGACTTTAACTCAGGAAGAGATTTTCAGTGGGCTGCAAGGAGCTGTGATGGCCCGCACCTTTGCTCCCGTGCTGGTCGCTTCCGGTACCGCGCAAGTTGGGCTGGAACCCCTGTTAAATGCGATCGTGAAATTGATGCCCTCCCCGGATCAGATGCCGGCGTCAAAGGCTGAAGGGGCGAAAGGGGAAGAGGAGCTTCCAACTACAGACAATGGACCTTTTGCGGCCTATGTCTGGAAAACGACTGCAGACCCCTATGTGGGAAAGATCACCTACTTCCGGGTTTATTCTGGATCGGTCAGTTCCGATAGTAAAGTATGGAATCATCATGAAGATGATGAAGAGCGCTTTGGCAATATTCATGTCATGCGCGGGAAAGAACAGTTGGATATCGATAACGTTCACGCCGGTGATATTGTGGCCGTTCCCAAACTCAACGTGACTTCTACCGGTCACACACTCGGTGATCAAGGACATCCATTAAAACTGGCTGTACCCAACTATCCTACTGCGCTTTACCGCGTTGCAGTGATCCCGGCATCCCAGGCTGATTCTGCGAAATTAAGTCCGACCTTGACCAGATTATGTGAAGAGGATATGACCTTATCCTGGAAACAGGATACCACCACCAAAGAGACCATCCTGGAAGGGATGGGTGGACAGCACATCGATGTGGCGATACGCAAGGCCAAAGACATTTTCCAGACTGAGCTGAACATCCAGGTCCCGAAAGTGCCTTACCAGGAAACCATCAGTAAACAGGGGGCTGCCCAATACCGGCATAAAAAACAATCCGGCGGCTCTGGGCAGTTTGCTGAAGTCCACATGCGGCTGGAACCGCTGCCTGAAGAACGCTTCGAGTTTGTCAATGAAGTCTTTGGCGGGGCGATTTCGAGGAATTACATGCCCGCGATTGAAAAAGGGGTTAAATCTGTGATGGATGAAGGCGTCTTGGCTGGTTATCCGGTTGTGAATGTCAAGGTAGCTGTCTTTGATGGCAAAGAGCATCCCGTGGATTCCAAGCCGGTGGCTTTTGAGATCTGCGCCCGACAGGTCTTTAAGATGGCTTTCAAAGCGGCTGGTGGCATATTACTTGAGCCTATCATGGAAGCCCGGGTGACAGTGCCGGAAGAGAATATGGGTGATATCCTGGGTGATTTCAACACTCGCCGGGCCCGTGTTCAGGGAATGGACACAAAAGGCGGAAGGTCAGTGGTCACTGCCCAGGTACCGCTGGCTGAAATGCAGCGCTATACCACCGACTTGCGGTCCATGACCGGGGGGAGGGGGATTTTTGAGATGGACTTCTCTCATTACCAGCAGCTGCCTGCCCATCTTGCTGAAGAAGTGATTGCAGCTAATACCAAGAGCGAAGAAGAGTAATTGAATCCCCCCCTGTTTCGCGGATATATGCCGGGCGCTGTCAAAGCGCCCGGTATTTCTTTTATTCGCTGAGCTTCAGCCAGATAAAGAGTTTGGGCGCACCATAAGCGATCCACAATCCAATCAGGGTGTAGCGCAGGAATCGCAGGGCGTAAGAGAGCAGATCTACTCGATCGGGGAAGATCGAACCCAGGCCAAGGTATAAGATCAGCACACCGATCAACCCCGTGATGTAGCGGAGGATCCGCTGCCAGATCGGTCCCCGGGCGTTGAAATCCCCGGTGTGGAACAAGAATATCAATCCCAGCCCTAATCCGAAAAATGCGCCAGTGGTGGTTAACAATCCTTCATAATGATAGGGCTCTATAAGTGTGCCAGCACCTGCGATCCAGCTTTGAGGGACAGGCGGCGGGTTGAAGGGGGGAACGATCAATACCGCAGGGATGAGGAACAGGCTGGTGGCCCCCAGTAGAGCCAGGATTTGTTTTGGGAGTGATTGCTTTCTCAACCAGGCAGTTAGGGGTCTTTCAACTTTAAGAAAGATACCGAGCAGGATCGCTCCCACCAGCCAACCTGCCAGCACATCATGGGTAAAGTGCACCCCGAGAACGATCCTGGATAAACCAATTAAGAAAATGATCGTCAGGCTGAGAGCCCGTAACCATTTCTTGGGGGTGGAATTGCCTAGCAAACCCCAGATGCTGGCAGCGTTCTGCGCGTGGCCGGAAGGAAAGCCGAAGCTGGAAGCTTCAGCCAGGTTGGTGACCCGGGATGTAACCCAGAACGGTCGGGGCCACTGGAAAGCGAATTTCAGGATGCTGTTCAGACCACCGCTTACCAGGAGCATGATCCCGGTTCGGATGCCTAAGGTTGCGTCAATGGACCAGAACAGCGCCGGCATGATGATCAAATAGAATTCTGTGTTTCCTAAGAAAGTGATCCCTTTGAAGAGTGAGATCAACCAGGCAGGTGTGTTTTGAAACCAGATTGAGACCGGTAGGAAGTATTGGGTCAGGTGTTCCATGCTGTTTTCCTCCTCATGACTGTGAATGCAAGGACTGCAGTGATCATCACTACGGATATACTGAAGATCGATTTTGGGTTGGCAGTGTAGAGCGCGCCAGCAATTGGGGGAGCGACCACCATCGCTGAGCCAGCCACCGTTTCCAGGATGCCGTACGCCAGGCCAAGATTAGCAGGGTTGACCATCTTTTCTGATTGGGCCATCAGCAAAGAGCGGGTCGCCCGGAATCCACCCAATAAGAAGTACCCGACAGCTAAGATGGGCAGTTGAGAAAACCTCCATACCAGAAAGGCAAAAGCGCCTACAAACACCTGACCGAGAATCAATCCAATCTGCGCTGGAAGCAGGCCAAAGGCTAGATTGAGGAGCACATTGCCTAAGTTGGTCACAGCACCCAGAAACCCAATGGTCTGCAAGGATATGCCAAGTTGATTTTGGAGGTAATTAGGGGCCAGGGGTTGAGGCAGAAATAATACCAGTGAAATTAAGAAAACAAATGGCAGGTATCTAATAAAGGCCTGGTTCTTTATAAGGTCCTTGGCTGAATTTGTGCGGTCGGCTTCTATGGGCTGGGGTTTGATGAGCAAGATGATCAAGGCAGACAGGATAAAAATAGAAAATGCAAAGAAGTAAATGGATCGTAAGCCGAAGCGATCAGCCAGCAAACCGCCGATCAGCGGCCCGGCAATACCACCCAGGAAAAAAGCGGCGTTAGTTGTGGTCAGGGCTTGCTCCACAGATACTCGGCCTCGGGCTGCTGTGGCATAGCTGTTAAGGGGTGCGATGACGAATACTGAAAGAGAATAGAGGATCACAGCTATTGAAAAGGGGACTAAACTCTGGGATAGCGCCATTAAACCTGTGGTGAGAATGCCCATTCCCCAAGCTGCCAACATCAACTGCTTCCGTCCAAACCGATCAGCCAGATATCCGGCTGGCATATGGACGACCGTCATTGCCAGACCCATGGTTCCTAAAATGCTTCCGATCATGATCGGTGAAGCTCCCAGCTCCTGAAGATAAAGGGGTTGGAAATACATGAATGCGCCCTCTCCAATTCCCCAGGTCACCAGGCTGATGACCACGAACAGAAAATCCCTTTTCATAAGCGGGAGTCCAGGACATCCTGGATGAATTGATGCGTTGCTGAAAAGACCAGATCCTTGTCCATATCCCGGGTTACCACGTGGCCGCTGTTTTCCAGGGGTAATGTTCTGATTTGATGTTCCGGTGTGCCTAGTGCAGAGGCGATCTTCTCCAGATTATGGAAAGGGACACTGTAATCTTTCTTGGAGTGGGCCAACAGGGCAGGGGCAGTGATATCAGCCAGGGAGGAACGCATGTGCTTCAAAAGCAGCTTTAATTGCACCATGGCTTTGGTAGGATAATAGTCATAGGAGAAATGGTCCTCATCCGCCTGGGGATCCTGCCAGTCAGACTCGCCTTTGGGTGCGTAGGTGATGAATTTGGATAGGAGGGGCAGGATCTTTAAACGCGGATCTCCCTCTAACAGGTAAAGGGTTGATAACCCTACCACACCAGCCACTGGCAGGAAGGAAGCATGATAGAGCGCCAGTACACCTCCCATTGACAAGCCGATGATGAACACTCTGCTGGTATTGGGATGGAGCACATGCCAGCCGTCCAGGACGGAATTGGACCAGTCTTTCCAGGTCACCCTGTTCATGTCCTCGATTTTTGTGCCATGGCCAAACAGCCTGATGCCATGGACGGTATAGCCTTTCCCTGCCAGGAATTCCCCCAACGGCCTCATCTCTGTCGGGGCACCTGTGAAACCGTGGATCAATAAACAGCCAGTCTCGTTGCCAGGAAAAAAGAAAGGTTCGGTGTTTTTCACTAACATGATTTTTGTCCTTTGTCTGACGGTGATCAATCCCGTCCGGTCTAATGGAAATCATCCTCCAGCAAAAGCTGGGTGAGCTCCCGGGGGAGACCCGTCAACGATTGGCAGCCATCTTCTGTGACCAGGACATCATCCTCGATCCGCACCCCACCGCGATTGGGCAGGTAGATACCAGGTTCGATGGTAAAAGTCATCCCCGGGATGAGTTCGGTGTCCTCATAAGCACTGATGTAGGGCTCTTCATGGGCTTCACGACCCAGACCATGTCCCGTGCGGTGGATGAAGAACTCTCCATAGCCAGCGCCGCTGATCACTTCCCGAACAGTCCGGTCGACATCTTTGGCCAGGGCACCGGGTTTGACCGCTGCCCTCCCAGCTCTATTAGCCTGCTGAACAAACTGGGCCACTTTTTCTAACTCGGGATGGATATCACCCATTGCGAAAACCCGGGTGATATCTGAATAATACCCTTTGTATCCAGCTCCCCAGTCAACCAGGACCAGGTCTCCTTCCCGCAGTTCTCTCTGTCCAGGAGAAGCATGGGGGTTGGCCGTGTTCTCCCCAAAGGAAACAATCGGGAAGAACGGCAGTGCTGGATCCGATCCTTCCAGGAACAAACGGCCAACAAGTCTGGAAGCGATTTCCTTTTCTGTCACACCTGGTTTTAAGGCGCTGAGGACAGCTGATAGCGCACATTCAGCAATCCTGACAGCTTCACTCATCCAGGCGATTTCGTTTTTATCTTTGCTCATGCGCAAGTTGGCGATCAGGCTCTGAGCGCTTTCCAGTTCCAGGTCTGGGGCGGCCTGCTGGATATAAGTGAACTCCAGCAGGCGTAATTGGCGCGGCATCACACCCAATTTCCCCTCCAGCAGTCTGGCTTCCGAGAGTGCAGACTGAAAAGCGTTGGCCCAGGTTGAGGAATCCTCATTATATAAAAAAGGCCGCATGCCGCCTGGAAAGCCCTCAATTTTCCTCTCCTCCAATTCGGGAAGGACGATCAAGGGAGATCCATCCCGCGGCAGGATGAATAGCACCGGACGTTCCATGAGGTGGAAGCTAAGCCCTGAGAAATAAGACAGATCAGGACCCGGATTCAGCGCTATTCCCTGAAGATCGACCTGTGCCATTAATTCCTGCAGCTGCTGGATCCTTTCTAGGCTAGCATCAGTCATCGCTTCTCCCTGGGTAATTTTTCTACCTTTCCAGCCAAAGTTGATGGGCGTGAATACAATTATCATAACTCATTTTTGGGAGCAATTTAAGGTAGATGAATTCAACTCAGGAAAGGGTTAAAGGAATGGAATCCCCTTCTCATTTCAGAGAAGGGGATTCCAAAGCAAGTTGAGGAAGCTTAGATTAGTTCGTTTGATGCTTGGTTTTTTTATTCTTCCTCGATTGGCAAGAAAACCAGCTCTTCACCACCCTCTACTTGCAGGCGCAGTTTTCCGCCCTCGATCTGATAACTGACTGCTTTCCCGAGCATGGTCATTATGGCCATTTCCTGCTCCATGATCCCTTCCGGGTTCAAGCAGGCCATCTCTGTCCAGCCCAAACCTTCCAGGGTGATTCGATCGCCGTTGACCTTATAGGCTCCAAAGTATTGATTGCAGCTGGCTGATCCTCTGACTTCACCGGAGGAGAAATCAGCTGTCATGGCGGTTTCGTGGATCAGGCTTTCACCCCCATAACTCTCCAGCGTCCAGCTGGTTCCATTGAGATCATCTTCTGATCTTCCGGGTAAGCCGGCGCAAGCACTCAGCGCAAACAGAAATACCAGGGATCCGATTAAAATAACTTTTCTTTTCATGTTTCTCTCCATTTCTATATTCAGGTCTATGACGGGGTTTCTTCATAAAAAGTTCCCGGTTCAGGCAGCCCCGTTAAGAAGCTTCTCTGCTAACGCTAATTCCTCGCTATAATATATACCAGCAAAGGGATCACTGAGTGAGGGTGGTGGAAATGAAGTCTGCTGGAAGATGGGTCTGGATTGGATCAGGTTCTTTAGGCTTGGCGCTGGTCGTCCTGTTCCTGGTTTTCAACCCTGAAAAACTGGATCTCGATCAGGAAGCAAAAAACCAGGCATCGGGAGATTTCGTCCAGCTTTCAGCGGGCGAGGCGCATTATGATCTTGCCGGGCCGGAAGACGCGCCCCTGGTGGTCCTGGCCCATGGGTTTTCTGTGCCTTCATATGTCTGGGAGCCCACCTTTACTGCGCTGGTCGATTCTGGTTATCAAGTCCTGGTTTATGACCTGTATGGCCGGGGGTATTCCGAACGCGTGCAAAGCGATTATGATATTGATTTATTTACCAACCAGCTGCATGAATTGCTGGATGCTCTGGGTGTCGATCAACCGGTCATCGTAGGCGGTTTATCCATGGGGGGACCGATCGCAGCCCGCTTCGCGAATTTATATCCTGAACAGGTATCCGGGGTGATCTTCATCGCCCCAGAAGTGACCCGGCCAACCACGGGGGATATCTTTCCGCTCAATTTACCCCTGGTTGGAGAATACTTGATGGCTGCGGTGATGGAGCCCTTCTTGCTGCCCAAAATGCAAACCAGCGATTTTGTCCATCCGGAGCAGTTCCCGGACTGGGAGGACATGTACAGCGTCCAGCTGCAGTATAAAGGGACTGGTCGGGCTTTGCTTTCAACGGTCAGAAATCTAACCGAGCATGATCCCCAGGAAGATTATCAGGCTCTCCATGAAACGGGTATGCCGACCTTATTGATCTGGGGGGCAGAGGACCAGACCATTGACCGGGTTCAGATTGATATCCTGCGCCAGTGGATCCCTCAGATCCAGCTGGAGGTCATTCAAGCAGCAGGACACCTCCCGCATTATGAACGTCCAGAGGTGGTCAATCCCTTGCTGATTGAGTTCCTGGAAAATCATGAAAATTAAAATTGTCCGAGAGCACTGTGGCCATCCTCTTTCTGTAGCGCTGCCTTAATATTATCTTCATAGTTCCTAAACATAAAACTTATAAGCAGGGGTTATCCTTTTGGCATTATAAGTAGATAAGGAGAACATAATGAAGATAAGGTTGATCGGATTAAGCATTGCTATCTTGTTGCTGGCATCTTGCTCATCTGTTGCTTCGGATGACCTGACACCTGCTTATTCAGCCGGCACAGAAGAAGTCAAGCAGGAAAGAAACCGGGCAGATGGGTCTGCCCTTGAATTATCAGGCCCCGATGGATCTGAAGATATCGAAATGGATGCTGGAACAGAAGAAGCAGATAATGCTGGGATTATTTTCATGCGAGAAGAAGAAAAGTTGGCCAGGGATGTTTATCTGCAACTGGCTGAGTTATGGGGTATGAATATTTTTAGTAACATTACTAAAAGCGAAGATACTCATATGGATGCAGTCCTGACCCTGATCGATATGAAAGGTTTGGATGACCCGGTGTTAGGTATGGAAGTAGGTCAATTCAAGAACCAAGAGCTCCAAACTCTCTACAACGAGCTAGTTGCTCAAGGAAGCGAAAGCCTGGCTGATGCGCTTTTGGTTGGTGCTGCGATCGAAGAAATCGACATCCTGGATCTGCAGGAATTCTTGGCGGAAACGGAGGACGGATCAATCTCCGAGGTGTACCAGAACTTGCTCAAAGGATCCATCAACCATCTGCAATCTTTTGTCAGGATTTATGAGAGACAGACTGGAGAAGGATACCAGCCTCAGTACCTGACAGATGAAGCTTACCAGGATTTGCTATCTGGGTCCCTGTCCAGGGGAAATGGCGCTGGTGAGGGCCGAAATGTCCAGGCTGGTGGACAAGGACGGGGAAAAGTAGATTAAATACGCTCAGCTGAAATTTATTCGAGCAGGGAGGGTAGGTTTGTTTGAACTGCTCTCCTTTTTTCTCAAATCGAAAAATATGACTTGAAGCGCATTATGTTCCCCACTGCTAGCGACTGGCACAGGGCTCTCACCCGGCGCTTGACATTCAACTACCACTCAACTACAATGTTTTGGCATAAAGGCGGGCCTGTAGCGCAGTTGGGAGCGCGCATCAATCGCACTGATGAGGTCGCGGGTTCGAATCCCGCCAGGTCCACTCCGGTTGACGTTCTCAACTGAAACGAGTAAAATAAGGCCTTGTACCCCCAGGGCCCATGGCGCAGCTGGGAGCGCGTCTCAATGGCATTGAGAAGGTCGTGGGTTCGAATCCCACTGGGTCCACAAAAATGCACTTTCTGCGGGAAGTGCTCGATATCAATTCCGGGAGTAGTAGGTTATCTGTCAGAGAGGTGAAATCACCGGCTGAGAGTTTCACCACCAGCGTCAGCAGAGCGCTTGGAAATCGAACTCGCCCGGCACAGCAAGCTGTGCATCTGCGCCTGAACTCAAGTAGGGAGCAGCGGATCCTTCCGATATAGAGGCCCCAAGAGGTGGTCGACTGAGACCACAAACAGGGTGGTACCGCGGAGAAACCCTTCGTCCCTGAGCGGCGAAGGTTTTTGTTTTAAGATGCCGGGATCAGCGATGTCAAGCAGTGAGCAGCAGGGAGAGATACTATGGAAAAAGAATACAATCCAGGTGAAATAGAGCCCAAATGGCAGCGCAAGTGGGAGGCCGATGGACTCTACAACGCGGAAATCGATAAATCCAGAGAAAAATTCTATTCCCTGACCATGCTGCCTTATCCCTCGGGTGAGCTGCACATCGGTCACTGGTATGCCATGGCCCCTTCGGATGCCCGGGCCCGATTTAAGCGCATGCAGGGCTATAATGTGATGTTCCCGATGGGCTTTGACGCATTTGGGCTGCCGGCTGAGAATGCGGCCATCTCCCGCGGCATTCATCCCAAAGAGTGGACCTACCAGAACATTGACCGGATGCGAACCCAGCTGCGCAGCATGGGAACGATCATTGATTGGCGGAGGGAAGCCATCTCTGCGGATCCAGAATACTACCGTTGGACCCAGTGGTTCTTCATCCAGCTCTACCAACATGGGCAGGCCTACCGAAAACATTCCCCGGTGGATTGGTGCCCGCAATGCAACACCACCCTGGCCCGGGAACAGGTGCATGGGGACGATCGCCACTGTGAACGCTGTGGGACCCAGGTGGTCAAGAAGGACCTGGAACAGTGGTTTTTCAAGATCACGGACTACGCTGATGAATTGATCAATTACTCCCAGATCGATTGGCCGGACCGGGTGCGCACGCTGCAAACCAACTGGGTGGGCCGCTCAGAAGGCGCTGATGTCCATTTCAGAACCGAGCAGGGCGACGACCTGACTGTTTTCACTACCAGGCCTGACACGCTGTGGGGTGCGACTTTCATGGTGCTGGCGCCAGAACATCCCCTGTTGGAAAAGGTCACAACGGCGGATCACCAGCAGGCTGTACAAGAATATCAAGCAGAAGCCCAGGCAAAAACTGAGATTCAACGAGCTGCTGTGGAAAAAGAAAAAACAGGTGTATTCACAGGTGGATATGCCATCAATCCTGTAAACAACGAGAAAATTCCCATCTGGATCGCGGATTACGTGATGATGAGCTACGGCTATGGTGCGATAATGGCTGTTCCTGCCCATGATGAGCGCGATTTCGATTTTGCCCGGCAGTTTGGCCTTGAGATCATCCCTGTCATCCAACCTGAAGGGGAGGATTTTGATGGATCGACCATGAGTGAAGCTTATATCGGTCCGGGTTTGATGATCAACAGCGATCATTTTGACGGCACAGTTGTGACTGAAGAAAAAGGCCGGCAGAATCCCGGGATCGCGGACGTGATCGATTGGTTGGAAGAAGAAGGACTGGGCGAAGAAGCCATCAGCTACAAGCTTCGGGATTGGCTGATATCGCGCCAGCGGTATTGGGGTGCGCCGATCCCCATGGTTTTCTGTGAGGATTGCGGCTGGAATCCGGTTCCCGACGAGG
>Ga0207796_1000210_pt1 | contig 25564 bp, 24 predicted proteins | sample Pon1CUnioCityCA_6_FD_187274 | JGI IMG/M metagenome (GOLD analysis project Ga0207796, IMG submission 187274) | Marine sediment microbial community from Union City, CA, USA - Pond 1C Sediment 1 (SPAdes) | ecosystem: Environmental > Aquatic > Marine > Intertidal zone > Salt pond sediment ... | reverse complement strand
CCCGCCATTAAAAGGCATCAAGGGATCTGCTGTGCCGTTGGCGATCATGATCGGTGTGGGATGCGCCGGCACAGGGTAGGGATCCGGGAGCAGAGGTAGATTAGCGATATAGACTGCCCCGGCAGCAAATCGTTCTGGCGCCTCAATCAGCAGGCGGTAGGTCATCATCCCCCCGTTGGAGGCCCCGGTCACATAGATCCGATCGGGATCGATCGGCAGCTCCCCCGAGAGCTGGTCCAGCAACGCAAGCAGGAATTCCACATCATCCACCTCAGACTGTCCCTGGGCGCCATCTGGCCGTAAATCGTTCCAGACCTGGTCATCACTGTAGGTGTCCCCTGTCTTGGGATTGACCCCATTGGGCACCAGCAGCACAATGCCCTCTTCCTGTGCGATTCTGAACCAGGTGGATGAACTGTCAACCAGCGGTGAAAACAAGGAGCGCATGCTCAGCGTTCCGCCGTGCAAATAAAGCACCAGGGAGGAATTTTCAGGTAGGGGGTCCGGGATATAAACCCTGTACCAGCGCACCAGGTCGTCATGGACCAGGCTGCGTTCCTCCCAGTTCTCGGGCAGGCGCTGGGCAGAGCGCACACGGTAACTGGAACCACATCCAGGTAACGCTGCCAGCAAAATCAACATCCAGGGGAGGATAAGAAAATTTTGTAAATACCGCTTCATATGGATATTACCCAAATGAGCCCGGGAAAGTTGCACATCCGCTCGAAAATCAAGCTGGCGGAAAACTAAATTCCGGGTATGAAAACAGCCAGCCTGGGCGGGCTGGCTGTTTTGTGCTAACCATTCATCATTCAGGGACAGTCACAATAGCTGCCAGCAGTGGCACGGCCATCCACGTAGGTGCCGCCGGCCGCGACACAGGCATCCTCATCCAGCTTGGCATCGCAGGTGAGCTCTGGAGGTTCTTCGATAGGCAGGTCATCAAAGGAGTAAGTGACTCCTTCCGGGGTTTCAGGCCATCCGGGTTCGAAATTGCCGATATAGGACCAGCACAGGATCTCCTGATCAAAGGGTTCCAGGGTATCCTGGTCGAGGATGGTCAATTTCAAGTAAGTATTGAACGGGTTGCGGGCGATGGCCAGCACCCGATCACCATTCTCGACGGTCCACAGCTCGGGGAAATATTTTTCAAAGGTGCCTTCCCGGCAGTAGTGATTCGATTTTGATGTCCCAGGAATCCCCGGCAAATCCGGCACCGGGGGCGCACAAGTGCCATCTACATCGGTGCTGAAGGACCAGACAGGTGACGCTGGTCCATAGCTCCCATCCTGGACCGCCGCTACGCTCCAATAATAGGTTGTGCAGTCCAGCAGGGGCGGATCGGGAAACACAGCAGTGCTGGGAAGCGGGATATCCCCAAGCAGATTGGGGTCACTCAAATCAGGCATCATATGCAAACTGAGGAAGTAGCCATCCGGTATGCAAGCGGGAGGGCCAGGATGATAGCGGAACAACGGCGTCAGAGTGTCAATCACTGCCCCATCGGCAGGCAGATCGAGGACAGGCGCCATCGCATCCGCCAATGTTGAGCATTCCGGCCCGGTGAAGAATCCTCGCGAAGAACTATATTCCCCAATAAAGGGATCTCCGCCGCCCTCAACTGCAAAAGCAGCCTTGGTCCAGTACTGCGTTGCCGGGTTCAAACCCGGGGGATCATATTCAGTGATGAAATCACCAGAGAAATATTGATCCAGGCTGGCATCCTCATAAAAAGGATCATCAGCAAGCTTAATGGACACACCATCTTCAAAACATCCCCCCGGGTTCTCCCAGCGAATGGGGACGTTGGTATCCGGGAAGACCTCAAAATAATCTGGGCTATGCATATCAGGAACGGGCAGCGTTGTTTCTGTGCAATCACATATACCATCCCTGTCAATCACAAAGCGCCTGATCGGTGTTGATGGACCCTCCACGCCTTCTGAGATCGATGCCATCTGCCAGTAGTATTCTTTGCAGTTATCCAAATCCGGTTGAACGATTTTCGCCACGCTAGCCTGATTTGGGTTATTGGAATCAAAGACGATCGAACTCATATCCGCTTTATCCGAGATCCAGTGATGGGTTCCCTCAGGCACACAGCTGGGGTCGGGATAGGACCAGGTCAGGATCAGATGGGGAAGTGTGTCAATCTCATTTGCCAGTGGTGTCTCTTGAATTGGTGCGACCAGGGATGCCGCAGCGCAGGCTGGGGCTGTCCAGAACATCTCATGATTTGGAGTAGGGCCCCAGGCCCCATCCGCGTAGGCTGACACTCGCCACCAGAATTGAGTCGCTATTGGCGGCGTAGTACCAAATCCCCAGCGAGTGCTGGGGTTGCCCGTAGCGCCATTGTAGGTGGTATCGGTGAAGGCGGGAGTATCAGGAGAGACCTCCACTTTATAGCTTTCCGGGATGCAGGTGCCGTACAAAGGCCAGCTCCATTCCAGGGAGTCATAATCGTTATCATAGATCGAACCGAAATCAGGATCGCCGAGGTTAGGCGCCACCAATTGACCGGCAGTGCAGTAGGGCAAGGTGAAGAAACTGCGCCGCTCACCAGAATATCCGCCATAGCTGGACCCCACCTTGGCCCTTACCCGCCACCAATACTGATCAGCGATATCCAGGGTCGGTGCTGTCCAGGTTGTGGTATCCCCTGGCACCAGCTCAGAGTGATAGACAACTGAATAATCATCGTATTTGGAGATGATGATCTCAAAATCCTCTGGGCTGCAGGTATCGGGGTAGGACCATTCCAGCACGGCGTTGGTCCCATCCACCACCTCGCGCCAATCAGGTGAGATCAGATCCGGCTGCAGCAGCGATCCCGGATCACAGGTTGGGTCACATGCGGTTAGGGATAACGCAGCTAACAATAGGAATGCATAGAAGAGTATCCTTCTTAACATGTCATCCTCCTGGGAAGTGACTGGATTTGAGCAATGAAACGGAAAAGGAAAAAGGTCCACAAATAAAACAAGCTACTCTCAATCATACATGATTTAATATCAATCCGCAATCTATACTTATTTGAAAACCAGCCCTTGCGGGCTGGTTTGTCTTATTGGGCGGATGGTTTCGATCTCTTCCGGCTAAATGACTCCCAATTCCTTGCCAACATCCTTGAATATATCCAAAGCCTGATCGAGGTCATCTTTGCTGTGAGCGGCTGTATTCATCACCCGGATGCGCGCTTTCCCGCGCGGCACTGTGGGGAATCCGATCGCCATCGCGAAAACGCCTGCTTCAAAGAGCTTCTTGCTGAACTCCTGGGCCAGGGGCGCATCGCCCAGCATGACAGGGATGATGGGGGTAGTAGTGACACCGGTATCAAACCCCAGGCTCTTCATCTCGGATTTAAAATACTCCGCATTCTCCCATAATCGATCCACCAGCTCTGTGGATTCTTCCAGGATCTTAACGGATTCAATACAGGCAGCAACATCCGGCAGGGTCATCGCCGAGGAGAAAAGAAAAGGCCGCCCTCGCTGATAGAGCCACTCCACTACCAGCGGGTTCCCGGCAACCACGCCGCCCACCACACCAAAAGCTTTAGAGAGTGTCCCGACCTCCACATCCACCTTGCCGTGAAGCTGATAATGATCCACGATGCCCCTTCCCCCTTCACCGAGGACACCCTCACCGTGGGCATCATCGACCATCAGGATCACATCGTGATCGCGTGTCACCTGGTAAATCTCATCCAGGGGAGCGACATCACCATCCATGCTGAACACACCATCGGTGACCACCAGAGCCCGCCGGTACTCTGCCCGGTTGCTCTCCAGTTCTTCCTTGAGGGATGCCGGCGAGCAATGCTGATAAGGGATGATCTTTGCCCTTGACAATCGACAGCCATCGATAATCGAGGCATGGTTCAAACGGTCCGAAAAGATCACATCTTCCCTGCCAACCAGGGCTGGAATGGTAGCCAGGTTAGCTGTAAACCCGGACTGAAAGGTGATCGCTTTCTCGACCCGTTTAAAGGCTGCCAGGCGCTCTTCCAGCTCCAGGTGCAGGTCGAGGGTGCCGGCAATGGTGCGGACCGCTCCAGGGCCCACGCCGTATTGATCAGCCGCTTCCTTGGCCGCTTGGACCACCCGGGGATGATTGGCCAGTCCCAGGTAATTGTTGGAGCAGAAATTGAGGGTCTTTTTGCCATCCACGATCAACCAGGCTCCCTGGGGGGATTCCAGTGTTCGTATCCGATTGTACAAACCCGCTTCTTTGAGGTTATTCAATTCCGTTGTGATCCAATCCAATGCTGTAGCCATAAGTCTTCCTTTTTATTTGTAACTAATTTCCATTCTGATCCTGATACGTCTGCACCAGGGTGAGTTTTTTTTGCCGGGTCAATTTCTTGATGGCAATCTCTCTTCGCTGCGCGGCTGAGCGGTTAGGCGCTGGTTCCAGGTAGCGGAGTTCAACCGGCCGGCGCCAGCGGGTGTAAAGCGCTCCCCTGCCGGCGTTGTGCTCTTTGACCCGCCGCTCAGGATTGGTTGTCCATCCTGTGTACAGGGTCCCATCAGCACACTCCAGCATATAGACAAAAAATCCCTCCTGGTCCTCACTCACAGGTCCTCGCCTTTGGTTTTCGGTTTGCGAAAACCCAGGAGACGAGAAAGCAAATTCTCCCGGGGAGGGACTTTTCCAATACCAGAATCTATCCAGGGACTTGCCTGGCGTTCCGACAACCAGCGGTCCCTTGCCTGCTGCAGTTTATAAAAGCGGTCTGCCAGTTCCCCCTCACCAGGGGAGGACTCCCCATCCCGAATATCAACCAGGCAGCGGATCAGGTCATTGATCAAGCGGTTGACATTTTCCTGGTTGTAGGTGATTTCAGCCGCCAGAGAGGCAGGGATCCCTTCCTTCCCAAAGGAATGGGTCAGCTGGGTGTATGCCTTGCCAGCAATCTTGCGGCCTTCCCGCCAACCAGGGGCTTCCTGGCTGACCTCAAGCATCACGGCCGCCAGAAGCTTTGGGAGGAGGTGGGTCATGGATACCACACCATCGATCTCATCTGGATCCACGAAGTAGGGGACAGCACCCAGCAGCTGGATGAAATTCACAGCTGTATCCAGCGCTTCCTGGCTGGCTGTCTGGCTGGTGGTCACTGCCATCAAGCTGTCCTGGAACAGGTCAGCAGAGGCTGTTTGCGGTCCGTGTTCGACCTCGCCCAGATATTGGGCATTGATCACCGGCAGCAGTCCAACATAATCGATCGCTGCCGGGAATATTTCTTTGACCCAGCTGATGACAGGATTCTTCAAAGAGGTGGCGTCCAGCACCAGGACATCTTCTTTCAAGTCTGGGGCTATCTCCTCCAGGGTGGGAAAAACCTCATGGAAAGGAAGAGCCAAGAAGAGGATATCCGCATTTTTAACGGCGCCGGAAAAAGTACGGCTTGTTCGGTCCACGGCTCCCTGCTCTGCGGCAGTATTTCTTGCGTCAGGAGAGCGATCGTGCCCAACACGAAGAATCGAGTCATGATATTTTCCCAAAGCCAAACCCACAGAAGATCCGGTCTGCCCTAATCCCAGGATTGTCAATTGTATAGTCATGGTCTGCTTCTCAGTTTACATTATCTGCCAACTGCAGCTTTCTCAACAATTCTACGCCCCCCCGATCGAATAATCCAGTCAAATCCTGTTCTTCATGGTGGCGGATCAACCAGACCACTCGACGGCTGCTGCCAGCCTTTTTGACCAATTCAGCACCCCATATCGGATGTTGATGGATGACAACCAACGGCCGGTACAACCCCCGGGGTGCCTTTTCTCCCCAGCGAGCAGAAGTGTTGGGCAGCAAGCCAGCCAGCAGGACAGCAAATACACGCTCCCAGCGGGAAAGCGTATGACGCGTTTTACCAATATCATGCAGCAGGGCAGCTTTGAGCAGATCCTCATCTCTCTCCCCTGCAGAAGTCAAATTCCGCAACACGCGCAGGGAGTGATTTTGATCTGGGACAGGCAGCTGTTCAAACAGCTCCATTTCAGGTGGAGTGAGGATGCTGCGGACTTCAGCCCAATCCCCCTGTTTGGGAGGCTTTTTGAGGAACTGCCAAAACTGCCACATCCGATAAAAGAGGTTTGATTTCATTACCCGATTAACAAGCCAACGAGAAATCCCAGTGGTTTACGGATCATCCAACCCAGCACATCCACTCCCAGTGAGGGTCCTACCATAAAGAGCATCACCAGGATCAAAGAGCCGTAGGGGCGAATTTTATCCAGACTTCTGTTCCAACTATCAGGTAAAAAGAAAGCTGCGATCTTATCTCCATCCAGGGGCGGCAGGGGGATGAGGTTGAACAATCCCAACACCAGGTTAATGGTGATGAAATCAAATGCAAACGCCACCGGGGTAGGGAAAATCGCTGTCCCGGAAGCATTAAATGCATTATAGAGGTCGTTCAGCGTAAACCAATTCAACTGGAAAGGAAGGGCCGCCAGCACAGCCAGGATGAAATTTGAAAGCGGACCCGCCAGGGACACCCACATCAATGCGGAACGGGATCGTTGGCGCAGAGTATAGGGGTTGACTGGGACTGGTTTTGCCCACCCGAAGCCTACAAATATCAGCATCAAGGAGCCAATAGGATCTAAATGTGACAGCGGGTTCAGCGTCAGGCGCCCATTGATCCGGGGGGTGCTGTCCCCAAAGCGATCCGCTGTCCAGGCATGGGCAAATTCATGGATGCTGAAGGCGATCACCAGAATGATGACGCGCGAGATGATGGTCGCAAGGTTGATGTTAAACATAGCTATTCTCCTCGAGCGATTATACCATTCAGCGAAAACGGCTTCACCTGACCCATTCTGCGCCTGACCAGGGCGTCAAAGAATGATTCCCCAACCCCCAGATCTCTCCAAATAACCTGTCGTCAGACCAAAAACTGGCCGGATTCATAAAACAATTCCCCGTCGACAAAGATCTGCCCCCCATCCCTCATATCACAGATCATGTCCCAGTGAATAGCGCTCTGATTCTGGCTGCCAGTGATCGGATACCCCTTGCCCAGAGCCATGTGGATCGTTCCCCCGATCTTCTCGTCAAAAAGGATCTTCTTGATAAAGCGGTCGATCTTCTGGTTGGTTCCCACCGCAAATTCACCCAGATAGCGGGAGCCCTGGTCCACATCCAGCATGGTCAACAGGAAATCCTCATTCTTCTCCGCGGAGGCTTTCTCCACCCGGCCGTTCCTAAAATAAAGCTCAATCCCTTCCACCTCCCTGCCCGAAAGGATGGCCGGGTGCGTGAATCTGACCCAGCCCTGGGCGGAATCCTCCACCGGGCCGGTGTAGATTTCCCCACTGGGCATGTTTTGTTTCCCATCAGAGTTAATGAAGACCCTGCCGGCGATGGATAAGGTCAGATCCACATGCGGACCCACAACCCGGACTTCATTCTTGCCCTTTAACCAGTCCACCAGCACTTGTTGTTCTTCCCTGATCCGGTTCCATTCGCTGACCGGGTCATCGCTATCGCTGAAAGTTGTGCTGTAGACATAATCCTCAAATTCAGCCAAGCTCATCCCAGCATCCTCGGCATAAGCCTGGGTGGGGAACAGCGTACTGACCCTGCGCAGGTCTCCACTGGTCATGCGCTCGAAATAGGTATCAAAGATATCCTTGTGTGCCTGGCGGCGGATCTTCAGGTTTTCTGGGTCAATCTCACTCAGACTTTGGGTGTTGAATTCACTCTGGATAAAGATCCGCACTTCAAAATCCTCGTTTAGCTTCTTCCAGAAAACATCCTCGTGTTTGAGCTGGTCAGGGTTGGCTTCCTCGTAGAAAATTCGAGCCAAACCCTGATAAGCTGGTGTTGGCAGAGGCACTGAGTAGGGAAGCAGATAGGGATATCCCCCACTCCGCAGCACCTCACGAAGCACTTCCTGGATCAGGGGTGTCGCAGGAGGCTGGGCGATGATGCCCACACGATCTTTTTCCTTGACACTGACACAATAATTGACCAGGGTCTTTGCCAGATTTGTGATCCGTTTATCAGTCATAAGTCACTCCCGGGGATAGCTTGGAAATTACCGAATAGAACCTCTGCTCACGAAGACAGCAACCTAAGTATAGTTGATATTTGGATTATTATCAGATCTGTTAGATGGAGGCAGCGCGCTCTGCCGGGCTGAATATCCAGGACCGTAAATGTTATAATGCCCCCATGCTTCCGGAATTAGAACTGGATGATATTCTCAAGCTTCGGAAAGTCCACCCCTGCGGAGAAGACCGCTGGAAAGTGATCCGACTCGGCGCAGATATCAAAATTGAATGTCTGGGTTGTGGGCGCCAGATCATGCTGCCGCGCAGGAAATTAGCCCGCAGCCTGAAAACCAATCTCTCACACCAGGAGAGGGAAAATGAGTAAATTATTCCTGGTTGCCACTCCAATCGGGAACCTTGAAGACCTCACTTTCCGTGCCCTGCGGATCTTAAAAGAGGTACCCTTGATCGCCGCCGAGGACACGCGCACCTCCCGGGTGCTGCTGGATCATTATCAAATCGACACCGCACTGACAACCTACCACGACCACAATAAAGAAACCAAAACCAGGATGCTGCTGGATCACCTGGCAGAAGAAGACCTGGCGCTGATTTCCGATGCTGGCACTCCGGGCATCAATGATCCCGGCTATGTGCTGGTCAGGGAAGCTTTACGCGAAGCGCACCAGGTGATACCGGTTCCAGGACCCAGCGCCCCCATAGCAGCCCTGTCTGCTTCAGGGCTGCCAACGGACCGGTTTATTTATCTGGGTTATCTCCCCCGTAAATCCCACTCCAGGAAAGAGCTTTTCGAACAGGTCAAGGACCAACCCTGGACCTTGGTCTGCCTGGAAACCCCTCACAGATTATTGGATTCCCTGGAAGATTGCCAAGCTGTGCTCGGAAACCGGGAGATCCTGGTCGCCAGAGAATTGACCAAGCTTCATGAAGAACTGCTGCGGGGGTCGATCTCTTTTGCCAGGGAACATTTTAAGAAGCGTCCCCCAAAAGGGGAAATCACATTGGTGATCGCCGGGGCAGATCCAGATCAGACCTGGTCAGAATCCCTGCTCCAGGAAGAACTAGAAAGGGGTCTGGCGAAGGGAGAGCTTAAACCCAGCCAGCTGGCGAAAAAATTAGCTGCTCAATCAGGCTGGCCTCGCAAGAAAATTTATGATTTAATCCAGAACCGGTAAACAGGCCAGTTCAGCCAGAGGATTCCTGGACTGTCCAAACCCGACCAAAGCAATCAGGTAAGGAATACGCGTGAACCTAAATAATCACCAAGAATTTTCAACAATTGATACCCAGAATATGCTTGGCGAGATCAATGGTCTTCCAGAGCAGCTGGAAGCTGCCTGGAACGAGGCTGAAGCGCTTCCCCTGGATGGCTATCAAGATGTGACCCAGGTCATCATCGCTGGCATGGGAGGGTCTGCCATCGGCGCAGATCTTCTCAAAGCCTATACAGCTCCCCTGTCAACAGTCTCCCTGGAAGTCCATCGTGATTACGGGCTTCCAGCCTGGGCAGAAAGCTCCCAGACCCTGGTCATTGTCTCCTCCCACTCCGGCAACACGGAAGAGACCCTTTCCGCCCTGGAAACGGCCTTGGAGAGAGGGTGCAGCCTGCTGGCAATCACAACCGGTGGGAAAATCGCTGAGCGGGCTCATGAATCAGGGGTGGGACTGTGGACCTTCCAGCACACAGGGCAGCCCAGAGGGGCAATCGGGTATTCATTTGCCCTGCTGCTGAACATATTCACTCGCCTGGGATTCATCCCAGACCCGAAGCCAGAGTTCAAAGATGCTGTTCAGGCTCTGCAAGCTCAGCGAGAGCTGCTTGCCCCTGAACTACCTGACCATCAGAATCCTGCCAAACGGATGGCTGGCCAGATGATCGACCGCTGGGTGAGTGTTTTTGGAGCGGACCTTCTCGCTCCGGTAGCCAGGCGCTGGAAAGGACAGATCAGTGAGATTGCCAAAGCCTGGGGACAGTATGAGGATCTCCCGGAAGCCAATCACAATACCCTGGCGGGGGTGGTCAATCCTGAAGATGTGCTGTTAAAGACCACGGCACTATTTTTAGCTGCCAGCCATAATCACCCCCGGAATCAACGCCGGATTGAACTCACCAAGCAGAGTTTCATGCTGGAAGGCATCAGCAGCGACCTGATCCAGGCCAGGGGTGAAAGCCGGCTCGCTCAAATGTGGACCCTGATCCAATTTGGGGATTACACAGCATACTATCTGGCAATGGCCTACGACGTCGATCCAACCCCGGTGGCATCGATCGAAAACCTGAAAAGAGAGTTATGATCCAGGGTTTAACAAGTAATAGCAAAGGCTTTTGGATGCCAAAGGAGCTACGATGAAACTGAAACCTACCCGTATTCTACTCATCCTGCTCTGCTCCGTGGTCGCTTTCGGTCCTGTGGATTCTATCCAGGCCCAAGGGCCAGGTGGTATCCGCGGTCAAAAGGACCTGGTCGTCCAACCAACCAACACACCTCCCGCAGGACCTACCGCTGTCCCGGTAACGGTCTCCACCCCGTTAGCGGATGGATCGGTGATCCATATTATGGCCGGGGGACAATCCTTATGGGCACTTTCAGATGCCTACGGGGTTCCTTTTAATAAGCTGCTTGAATTGAACGACCTGGAGCCTGATGTCATTCTCAATCCGGGCGATGAAGTGATCATTTCCCCATCTCACACACCCACCAGCACGCCCATAGGCGAACCCAGCGCTACACCACCTCCCAGGTACACCCACACGCCTTCCCCGGAAGCAGCGCAGGAAACCGAACAAACTTTTGCGCCCGCGAGCCCGGTGCCCACAGAGACGGTCAAGATCGAACCCCGTTTTCGGTCCACGGTCAAGAACCCCGCGGTGATCATCACAGCAGTTGTGGTTTCCGGAGGTTCACTAGCAGCGGCGTTATATTTCAGTTTCAGAAAGCCAAAATAGCGCGGGCTGGATCTATCGGTCCCTGAGATTTCCCTCAGCCCAGTTTAAGGCTTTGGAATGGGAATCCAAACCGAGCAGGTCCATAAGGAGCTTGTCTAACCCCTGGGTTTCTCCGGTAGTGTAGAAGGACAGCTGCCCTTCTTTTTTCCTACGCTGATGCAAGTCAAATTTGGTTAACAATCTTCCAGCCTGGCGGGCGACCGCAGGCGCAGGATCAATGACCGCAACTCCCTCTCCCACGATCTCCTTGATAAGGGGGATGACAAAGGGATAATGAGTGCATCCCATCACAACCTCATCCACGCCCTGCTCCAGCATAGGTTCCAGAGCGCGTTTGAGGATCGCCCTGGTTTCCGGGGAATCGATCTCTCCCCCTTCTATTTGTTTCACCAGGCCGGGACATGTATCCTGAACGATCTTCACTCCCCTGGCAAACCTTTCTACCGTTGAGGCATATAGGTCCCCTTGAAAAGTAGCCGGGGTGGCAAGCACACCCACCACGCCAGAAGAAGTCTCAGCCGCGGCCGGCTTGACCGCTGGTTCCATGCCCACAAAGGGCAGGGAGGGATACTCCTTCCGCATGTCCGCCAGGGCAACAGCTGAGGCTGTGTTGCAGGCGATAATGACTAATTTGGTCCGCTTGCTGATCAGGTAGCGGACAATACCGTCAGAAAAACCCAACACCTGCTCGCGAGAGCGGTTCCCATAGGGCACGTGGGCCTGGTCAGCGATATAAATCAAATCCTCTTCGGGGAGTTGGCGGCGGACTTCTCTGAAAACAGACAGGCCACCAACGCCGGAATCAAAGATCCCTATCGGGCCCTGATGCTTTTTCTGGCGGGTCATCATGGTCACTCCTGGAACTCATCCAGGTAAATTTGAGACTCTGCTACAAAAGCAAACCACCCTGGTTTTGGTGTGCCGTCATATTCCCGCAAGCCCAGATAAGCTAAGAAATCAATAAAATCTCTCATAAAGGCCTCATCACTGACCAGCGGATCTTCATCTGGCAGGAATGTCAAGGCTGATTGGTAAGCGTTTTCCGGGTCACTGTCATGTAAATTGAACCAGGCAATAAACTCAATTTGATCCCGATGGAGCGCCAGTAAGCGAAAAGCTTCCCGGACAAATGCTTCCTGATCCCCTTCGCTTCCGGAGAGGCTTTCAGCCGTATTCCAGCCGATCTCGGCAAAAGCGACCGGGGTTTCCCCCGCCAGATCAAGGATGCGCTCCAGATAACCCTCGAGCTCGGTTGGATCCCGGTTGAATTCAAATGGCTCATTGTACAGGTAGAGGGTGAGGGGCAAAAAATCCCCGATGTTCATGGTTTGGATGATATCCATGGCATTGGTCCGTTCAGCATCATGGAAGGCGAAGGTCATCGCTACTGGAAGCTCGGGGTGCTCCTGATGAATCCTATCCCTGACTTCCAGGAAAAAAGTTTTATAGGCCGGTATTTCATCCCGGTGGTAGACGAAATAATCATTGACCTCATTGCCGATGCTCAGGTACTGCACTGGATATCGATCCAAAGCTTCGAGGATAAAATCAGAAAAGCGGTCAATAAACTCGGGGGCATCGAAATTTTTCTCAACCAGATCTTCCGGCATTGGCCCGCGCTGGGAGGTGTGGATGAGATTCACAACCAGGGAGACTTCAAAACCTTCGTGGAAGCGATAGCCCATCAAAGCATCCTGCCACTCCCAATTACGCTCACCCTCGGTTGGCTCAACCTCTCCCCAGCTCAAGTAGCTGTGCAGCAGCTGAACGCCATTTTCCTTTGCCAGCCGGAGCGCAGGGTAATACTCCTCCCAATAATCATCCTCTGCGGGATTGACCATCAACCCAATCTTTCCCGTTCCCAGATCTGGCACTGGGTAGGGATCCTGGCAGCTGGCGGATGCCAGCACCTGTTGGAAAAGCTCGCTGTTCTCGACGGTATCTCTCCCACCAGCGATCACCGCGTAGGTACGCCCCTGGCAATAAGTCAACACAGCTTGGACCCGTAGAGTTTGATTGTTTTGCCGCGAGGTGAATTCAAAATACGGTTTTCCGGCCAGCTCATCCTCGCTAACCAGGTATGCCTGAGGATCTTCTTCGATATAAGATTTGAATTGAGAGGAAAAGATCTCCGGAATATTGCGGTAGCGGTTGATACCCACAAATTGCCCGGCGTCCTGCACCATGTAAATCGATTCCGGATCCAAATCCAGAGCCTCCTCCCAACCAGGGAGTATTGACACGAAATAGCCATCCCGGAAGTATTCAAAAGAAACATTAGGCAGGGTTGGTTCAGGTTCAGGAGTGACATCCACATTCGCGGCGCAAGCTGAAATCAGAAATAAGATCACCCCGATGGTGAGCAGTTTTCGGTTCTTCATGGATTTGATTATACTCATATTTTTTCAGCCAGTTCTCTTCTTTAAATGATAAAAGGGCACCGAGAGAATCTCCATGCCCTTGATCTTTAGAGGATATGCGCGCTCAGGAAGAGAACTTCTGGCGAAGCTTGGCTTTCTTGCCACTCCGTTCGCGGAGGAAATACAGGCGTGCCCGCCGGGTGTGACCTCGGCTCTGCACAGTCACTTTCTCGAGGATCGGTGAGCGGGTGAGGAAAGTGCGCTCTACGCCAATCCCGTTGCTGGCAATCCGGCGGACTGTGAAACTCTCACTATTGCCAGAGCCATGACTGCGAATTACGGTGCCCTTGAACTGCTGGATGCGTTCATTCTCACCTTCTTTGATGCGCACAAACACAGTGACTGTATCACCAGCACGCAGCTCAGGGATATTGGGGTTCTTAGGCGTCTCTAAGGCCTTGATCAGCTCATCCATACTAATATTCCTTCCTGGATTGATAAGTCAACCCAGTACTACAACTTCCATTATCAAACACGGCTGGAGATTATAACATGCAGGTTATGATTTGGGAAGGAAGATACCCAAAATCCGATCTTGCAGGGTGTCATCCGGTTCCAGACCGGCAAATTTCTTATTGAACCTTTTCCAACAAGGTTTCTAAGACGGCTTCTGGTTCAACCTGGTTCTTCAATATTTCAACCACAGCATCCCGAATTGGCGGCCCAAGATCGGATGTCAATTCCTCTTCAGGGACCAATACCGCTGCCGGAAGCAGTTTCTCAAAAGTGGCATAATAGGGCGAATCAGACCAACTCTCCAGGCTTGTAGGCCGTACCGGCAGATATCCTCCCTCAACAGCCCAGATGTTCAAGAAATCACTATCGGTCAGAAACGCTGCCAATTCAAGCGTAAATTCTTCTGTTTCAGAATCAGATGGCACAACACACCAAACCCAGCCATCTGCGTAAGCAAAAGCTTTATCGTCTTTGGTAGGCATTGCTGCCAGGGTTGTATTGGGCGAATTTGAATCCAACAAGGTCGAGGACCAGGTGATAGACATGGTCGATTGGCGTTCCAGATAGGATTCCCAGGACTGATCCATATGCTCAAATTGAGTCAGCCAATAAGGCATCAGGTTCACATCCTGAGCCTGCTCGTAGAAGTTGAGCACTTGCAAGATCAATTCCTCATCCAGGGCAGGGTTGCCATCCTCATCCCGCAATTCACCGCCCAGGCTTTGGTACCAGGCCAAGGTGACCAGCCCTTGTGGATCAGAGGCCGGGAATGACACCGAGCGCTGGACTTCCAGGAATGAATTCCAGGTGGTCGGCGGTGGGTTATCCCCATCTTCTTTATAAGCAAGCACCATCAGGTCGCCTGCAAAGGGGATTCCGGTTGTCTGGCCATCGACCTGGGCCAGATCCAGGGCATAGGGATACCAATCATCTTCAACGCTCAGATCCCGATAATCATCGAATGGGATCACCAGACCATCCTCAACCGCTTCGTTTACAAAAGAGCGCGGCAGAGCCACCAGGTTGGGTTTTAACAGCGGGGCCGCGGATTCAATCAGACGCAGAGATTCAAGCAGCCCGTACTCACCTTGCAGGGATTTGACACGGACCTGGAGTTCAGTTTGCGGACGCCGGGACACAAATTCATCCAGCCGGGCCGAGAGCAGATTTCCCGCAGTGGTAGTGACCTGGGGATCAAATTGGGGTGGGAGCCAGAGGATCAGCTGGCGAGGCTGCTCAAGGGGGACTTCCGGTGTTGCTGTAGGCAGCGGTGTCGGCGTTGAGGAAGCCTGATTGACCACCTGGGTTTCCTGACTGCCAGGCAGGATATCACTGATGGCGGGGAAATTGCAGGAGCTGATTCCCACCACCAATAGACCCAGGACGCTGATGCTGATCAATATCCTGAAGAAAACCCTGCGCTGGCTGTACTTGCTGTTTTTGCCCATAAATCAACCTTCCCGTTTCGAGAGATGGTATTAAACCACAATTTTTCAGGGAGAGAATAGGGTTTATGAGATATTAACATTCCAAGATTAGCATTCTGCTGCATCCTGATCAGCAGATCGATAGGCTGAATCAACCCCCAGGTGTTTCAGTAGTCGGGAGAGGGGTTGCTGTTTCGATAGGTGTGTCAGTCAGCGTTGGTGTCAATGTGGCTGTCGGAGTTTCTGTCGCTGATGGTGTCAGCGTAGGTGTGGGTGTATTGGTGCTTGTGGATGTTGGCGTGCCGGTCAAGGTTGGGGTGAAGGTTGGAAAACGGGTGGGAATCACCAGGACAGGTGTATCCGTGATTTGGGGAGATCTGGTGGATGTCGGCGAGGGGGGATTGGGGGTGTTGGTGGGATCAGCTTGCCGGTTGACAGAAACGAAGATGAATCCCAGCCCATAACAGGGAAGTGTCAGCCCGATAATGATGGCCAGGATGATCTGGAGGCGGTTCTGTTTTTGGGTTGGCGTGGTCATCACCATGGATTCTTTTCTCGTTGATAACAAATCTGTAAGCTGCTAGCTGATTACAATATCCTCGTTAATGGCTATTGTATAATTCATATTATTATAAAGGAATTCTGGCAATAAAAGACTCCCCTGCTGGCAGGAAAGATCAGTGGGGCCTGTCTATCGTTTTTTTGAACCTGCAGATTGGTCTAATTTCACTATGACGATACCGCTCAAGATCACCACCCTGCTCTTTGATTTGGATGGGACATTAATTCATCACCATCCATCTGCGATCGATGTGCTGTTCACGATTTTGGATAAGCACCAGGTCCCCTTAATGCAGTCCGCTTACCGGGATACCCTGGATTTTATCTTCCAATATTGGGCTAGTTCCGAAGAACTTGATCAAGACCTCAAAATGTACGGGGAGTTCACAGAAGAATTCTGGCTGCATTACCTGAAGCGGAAAATGTGGGTGGTAGGCCTATCTGAAGACCAAACTACCGAACTTGCTGAGTCGGTCCAGCGTGAATTCGATGAACTCTATCAACCAGAAACGCTGGTTGGAGATGATGTCCTTCCCACATTAAAAGCGCTGCGCAGCAAGGGGTACAAGATGGGCATCATCAGCAACCGATCCAGCTCTTTTGAGGATGAAATCCATGAGTTGGGCTTCGATGTCTATTTAGACTTTTTTTTCACATCTGGCGATATTGAGATCTGGAAGCCCGATCCAAGAGTCTTTGAGCATGCCCTGTTCCTGGCCGAGAGCGCTCCAGAGGAGACGGCCTACATCGGAGATAACTATTACACGGATATCATCGGCGCCCAGAACGCAGGCATCTACCCTATCCTCTATGACCCCCGGAACATCTTCCCGGATGCGGATTGCCAGGTGATATCAGATATTGGCAATCTGGTCCCCCGGATTGTCTGACCATTTCTAGGCTTCCCCTTCGATTACCAGCGTCTGCGTCGGGTAGGCAAATTCAATGCCTTTCTCCTCAAAACGTTTGTAAATCGCCAGGTTGATCTTCTGCTGGATATCCAGATAAGACGCATAATCAGGGACCAGCACATGATAGACGATCACATAGTTTAATGAATAATCCCCCAGATCCTTCAGATGAGCCCGGTCAAATCTGGCTTTAGGAATGGGTTTGATGATCTCCTCAATCATGCCAGGGATCTCCGCCAGCTTATCCCCGGGAGTGCCGTAGATCACGCCAATGTTGAAAGCGATCCGCCGTTCTGATAATTTTTTATAATTGCGGATCCGGCTGTTCAGTAAGTCCGTGTTGGAGAAGACGACTTCCTCGCCAGATAAGCTTCTAACCCGTGTGCTCTTTAAACCAATATCTTCAACATCTCCCTCGAAATCATCGACAACGATGAAATCCCCGATAGAAAACGGTTTGTCGAGGGTGATGGATAAAGATGCGAATAGGTCTCCGAGGATATTCTGCACAGCCAGGGCTACTGCGATCCCCCCAATGCCCAGGCTGGTCACCAGACTGTCGATCTCCACATCCAGGTTATCAAGGATGATCAAAGCCAGGATGACCCATAAAGCGATCTTCCCGATCAACCCCAGCGCATCCAGGGTTGTGGCATCCTCCCCCTGACCTTCTTCAATTTTCAATTCCATGTTGCGTGCAATATAAAATGAAATCACCCCGGTTCCCCAGAATCCCAGCTGCAAAGACAGCATGATCTGGATCACCCTGGAAAACCACAGCTCAATGTGGTCTGGCAATTGTATGAACATGGCACCCAGCCATACACCCAGGGCCAGCATACTGAACCAGCGGGTTTCCTTCAGCACTGGAAGCAAAAAGTCATCCACACGGGTAGCAGACCGTTTGACCAGCGCAGCCAGGCGCATTTTGATCATCCGCCGGATCAAGAGCAGCAAGAAGAACACACCTGCTGCTGTTCCGAATCCAATCAACCAGGATTTCAAAGAGTTCTCTAAAATGATATTCTCAAAGATTTCCATCTTACCCTGCCTTTCTCATACTTAACACTTTTTACATGATCAACTTGTGTTACACAAAAGATCGCTGACTTTTCATCCAGTCTACCGCAAAATCGATCAGTTCTCTTTGGGGTATCAGCAAACTCTCTGCCTGACCGATCTTCCCTTCCCGGACCTTGCCGCCCGCAGCCCGGTAGGCGGCCCCGATTTCCTCGAAATCATCCTCACTGTGTTCCTCGATTTCTTTAATTTGAACCCAGCGCCGCTTTCCATCAACAAGGATGGGAGCGCCCTGACGGATCTCCCTCTTTCCCGGGAAATCTGCGAGAAATTCAGCCAGGTGCAGGCTGGTGTTCTTCTCATGCCCGACACCGATCAGCAAGACCCATCCCTGATGTTGATATACCTTTGCCAGGGGTGAGTTTTCACCCTGGCCAAAATCCAAGGAGTGGTCCCGGGTGATTTCTACTGCCAGCTTCCCCCAGGCAGCACATGACACCTGGGGATGATTGCTGCGAATGACACCTGCCTGGTTCCGGAATGTCTCAGGGATCTTACCCACTCCCCGGGTTGGTGTCAGGTTGCGATCGAAGGCTGGCATAGTCTGCCGGATGGGTTCTTTCCAATCCTCCGGAACAGGCGGATTGGACCACTCCGCGGGATCGGACAAGTCTCCACTATGCGCGGGCATGACCAGGGTGCCCTGAGGTCCAAGGACATCTTCCAGGGCTTGAATGACAGCCACTGCTCCACCGTTTACCCAGCCAATCGAGCTGAGCGAGGAATGGACCATAATCACCATGCCTGGTTTAACACCAAAGGCTGAAAGGTCCCGCTTTAGATCCGCAATCGTGATCGGTTTTACAGTTTTTTGGATGACATCAGCCTCGCTCATGATTCTCCTCACGATTCCTTGCAATCATACCAGATTAAGGACTCCCCTACAGTGACGGAAAATACCATTCAGGGGCAGACAGGACCGCTATGGTATAAAATTAGCTCATGGATGAACGTATTACATTTTATCCCGTCAGGCGGGCTGGAACGATTTTCCACATCATACTGATGCTGGTGTTCTCTGCAGCTGGCATTTGGGGGATATGGGGCGTATCCACAGCGGAGATGGCCCCTCAGCTGCTGCCTTACCTGGCCTTGATCCTGCTCTTCCTGCTCACTGTGCCCTATTTGTTCTACCGCTTGTACGCCCTGCAACGGTCCGCTTATATACTGGAGCGGGGAGGCATCACCTTGCAATGGGGTTGGCGGTCTGAGACACTGCCGATGGATAAGGTGAAATGGATTTACCGGGATATCGATCTGGAAGTCCCGCCTAAAGCCCCTGTACTGCACTGGCCGGGAGCTGTCACGGGTGTCAGGAAATTCCAACGGGGACCTGAAGTGGAGTTCATGGCCTCCCGGAGCAAGAAACTGGTGATCATTTCTACCGCTGATCGATATTACGCAATATCCCCCCTTTACGTGAATGAGCTGATCTCTACTTACCAGGATTTGATCGAGCTGGGTTCCTTGCAAAGCCTGCCCGGGGAATCCATCCAACCTGATCTGGTGATCACGGAAATTGCTCAGGACCGCTGGAGTCTGGGATTGATCCTGGCTGGAGCGGTATTAAACGTCAGTTTGTTGATCTGGGTCTTACAGCTGATCCCCAACAGAGACACCATCTCGCTGGGGTTCACACCCGAAGGCTTCCTCCGGGAATCTCTGGACAGCGTCCAGCTGATCCTCTTTCCAATATTGAATTCCTCTGCCTATCTTGCCAATCTTGTTTTGGGTTTATTCCTGTTCCGGACTCCTGAGAACAGGGCTCAAGCAACCCTGTTGTGGACAGCAAGCATCATCAGCGCTCTGCTCTTTCACCTGGGATTGGTATTTATCCAATAAAAATCCCCAGCTTATCCCCAAAAGAGCACGCTTATCCACAGTTTAGCCAAAGTTATCCACAGATTTATCCAGAGCAACCCTATCTATAAGAACCGGATGGTGGGCCCGATACCACACCTGCGATGATCAGGACAGTTTTTACCCGCTAGAAATGTACATTTAGATTTACCAGCCAGTGGTTTAACGTTCCCCTACGGATAAAGATTTGGTAAACTATCCCAGAATTCTTTACCCGAGGTCGATAAGGCAACCATGCTTGATGTTTCCAGTTGGATTACCCTGGGATTATTTGCAGTCACTATCCTGCTCTTCTTAACTGAATGGCTGGAAGTGGATCTGGTGGCCCTGGGATTGGTGATCGCATTGCTGATCTCTGGCGTGCTCACCCTCGATGAGGCCCTGGCTGGGTTTTCCAGCCCGATCGTGGTCACCATTGCAGCCTTGTTTATCGTTGGTGGGGCGGTGATGGAAACCGGTTTGGCGGATGCCATCAGCAGCAGGATCATTCTATTCGCCGGCAAAAGCCAGCTCCGACTCTTGATACTGATCATGGGTACAGTAGCGCTTTTATCCGGGTTCATCAGTGATACCGGCACGGTGGCAGTGATGGCGCCGGCGATCATCAGCATCAGCCGCAAAAAACAGATCAATCCCTCGAAACTGCTCATCCCTCTCTCCTTTGGATCCCTCCTTGGAGGAGCGATGACTTTAATTGGAACGCCGCCCAATATCGTTGTCAGTGATTTGCTCACGGTCAACGGTTTTCAGGCCTTCCAATTCTTTGATTTCACACCCATTGGATTGACCCTTTTGATCGCAGGAATCCTTTACATGGCACTGACCAGCAAGTGGCTGCTGCCAGACCATAAGAGCACAAAAAACCTGCAGCGGGTGGATTCCCCGGAAGAGTTGATGGATGTCTATCAATTACCAGAAGATTTATACCGGTTAAGGGTCCGGCAGGGCTCGGCGTTGATCGGAAAAACCATCCTGGAAAGCGCTCTGGGCAACGCTTTTAACATCAACGTGCTCGAGATCTACCGGGCAGAACAGAACCGGGCCAAGTCCCTGCTGGGGGATATCCGGCTGCTGGAAGAGGACAAGGAGGAGCAGCTCTCACGCACCCAGCACGTTCTGCAGCCTGATGACATTCTGATCTGTCAGGGCAAACTCAACGATATCAGCCATGCTGCAGCAACGCTTCGGCTTGGTGTGCAACCTGCCCAGGCCAAAGATCAAAAATCCCTGGTCAATAATGAGGTAGGCGTAGCGGAAGTCCTTCTACCTCCCCGCTCCCGGATCCTGGGAAAAACCCTGGTATCTTCGCGGTTTGGCAGCCTGTATCAGCTGACGGTCTTGGGCATCAACCGGCCTGGCGCTGGAAACCGGTTGCCGTTAAAAGACACCACTCTCCAGTTTGGCGACATGCTATTTGTGCAGGGACCCTGGAAGAACATCCACGCCCTGGCCGATCAACGGCGGGATTTTGTGGTGGTCGGCCAACCGGAAGACCTGAAAGGCACACCCCCCCGATCACAGATGATCCTCGCTGGAATGATCCTGTTTTCCATGATCCTCACCCTGGTCACTGGCTGGCTGCCGCTGGCGACGACCTCGCTGCTGGCTGCCTTCTTAATGATCATCACTGGCTGTTTGAATATGAAACAAGCGTACAATAGTGTGGAGTGGAAAAGTGTGATCCTGATCGCCGGCATGCTGCCGATGGCCACCGCGCTGCAAAAGGTGGGGCTGGTTCAAACCGGGGCGGAATGGATTGCTGCCAACCTGGGGGAGTTGGGAACAATACCTGTCCTGGGATCGATATTCTTGATCACATCGTTCTTCACGCAGGTGATCTCCAACACAGCTACCACAGTGTTAATAGCGCCGGTCGCTCTTTCCCTGGCGCTAAATCTCGGGTATCAACCACAAGCTTTCTTGATGACGGTCGCCCTGGCGGCCTCCACCGCTTACGCGACACCGGTGGCTTCCCCTGTGAACACCTTGGTCATGGGTGCGGGGGACTATCGGTTTAAAGACTTTGCTAAAGTGGGTATCCCCCTGATCCTGATCTCGATGCTGATCACTATTCTGCTGCTGCCCCTCTTATTCCCTTTATAATCGATTGAAAATTTAATAAAGAGTAAATTAAATAGAAAATTCAAGCAATGTAAATGCTTGAATTTTCTTTTTTTAATCTTCTTTTGTTCTTAAATGCGGGAACAGGATCACTTCACGGATCGTGGGTTGATCTGCCAGGAGCATCATCAAGCGATCGATGCCCATGCCAAATCCGCCATTGGGCGGCATGCCGTAGCGCATGGCCCGCAGATAATCCTCGTCCATGGGGTGGTGTTCATCCTCCCCGCTGCTGTAGGAGCGGCCCATTTCCAGGAATCGCTGCTCCTGATCCAGGGGGTCATTGATCTCTGTAAAAGCATTGCAAAGTTCCATCCCCCCCATAAAACCTTCAAAGCGCTCCACAGTATTCGGGTCCTCGGATGTGGTTTTCGCCAGGGGAGAGATCTCCCGCGGATAGTCATACACAAAAGTAGGCTGGATCAAACTCGGTTCCACAAAATGGCTCAGCAAATCGTCTATCAATTTTCCGCGGGAGGATTTGGGGTTGAATTCCATCTCCAGTGAACCCATGGCCTGGCCCAGCTCCGGGGCGGTTTTATGCTCCTGAATATCGATCCCGGTCTTGTCCAGGATGGCCTGGCGCAGCTCAAGGCGCCCCCAGGGTTGATCCAGGCGGATTTCCTGACCCCTGTAGATGAACTGTTTGGTTCCCAAAACAGCATCGACCACAAAAGCCAGCATCTCCTCGGTCAAATCCATCACCTGCTGGTAATCCGCGTAGGCCCAATAAAATTCCATTTGGGTAAATTCCGGGTTGTGTTTAAACGAGACACCCTCATTCCTGAAATCACGGCCGATCTCATAGACTTTATCAAACCCGCCCACCAGCAACCGCTTCAAGTAAAGCTCGAATGAAATTCGCAGATAAAGATCTTGCTTAAGTTGATTGTGATGGGTGGTGAAAGGCTGGGCAGCTGCGCCGCCATAGATGGGCTGCAGGATCGGAGTTTCCACCTCGAGAAACCCTTTCGAGTCCAGGAAAACCTGGATTGCCCGAATAGTTTTCGCCCGCAAACGGAAAACCTCGCGGACCTCGGGGTTCACAGCCAGATCAGCATAACGCTGGCGGTACCTGGTTTCCGGATCAGATAATTTGGCATGGGAAACCACTTCCCCATCGACCAGCTGGTCTTTGGCAGCCGGTAAGGGTGTGATTGCTTTGGCAAGCATTTTGTAGGCATCGACCCAGAGGGAAATCTCTTCAGTCCGGGTCCGAAAGATCTTCCCGCCGGCCTGGATGAAATCTCCCAAATCAAAGTACTCTTTAAAGAAGTCCATTCGATCATCGCCCAGATCATTGGCACGGAAAAAGAGCTGGATCCTGCCTGTCCCATCTTCGATATCGGCAAAAAGCACCTTGCCCATCGGCCGCACAGATCGGATCCTGCCAGTCAGGATAGCCTTGATTTCCTCGGCCTCCTCTTGATCTTCTATGGCCAAGAAAGCCTCAACAGCTTCAGCAATGGTGTGGGTCCTCTCCACCCGCCTCGGAAAGGCTTCTGTTCCCAACTCACGCAGCCCGGCAAGTTTTTCCAGGCGGACTTTTTCAAGATTTGTATATTCAGCCATCTTATCTTCCTTATCATTAAAAAAACCCCGTGCGTCTGTTCTGCGCACGGGGGAGATCCTCCAATGGGGTGGTTAACCTATCTTAAGGATTTTGACCTTAAAAACCCCTCCCGGGGCCAGAACGTCCACCTCGTCACCTTTGGAATGGCCCATAATCGCACTGCCGAGGGGAGATTCATAAGAAATCTTGCCTTCCACAGGATCTGACTCGGCCCGTCCCACAACGATATACTTCTCTTTCTCTTTCTCAGCAGTCTCAATGGTTACTTTGGTGCCGATTTGGACTACATCCGTTTTAGAGATATCGTCAACGATCTCTGCTTGAGCAAGAATGCTCTTCAAGTAGGCAATGCGACCCTCAACAAATGCCTGGGCGTTTTTCGCGGCCTCTACTTCAACATCCGCATCCACACCCAGAGGACTGCCATCCAGCGCCTCCCGCAAGCGTTCAGCGACTTCCTGCCTGCGTTCAGATCGAAGGTATTCCAGTTCTGCCTTTAGTTTATCATACCCTTCTTGGGTTAATAATGATGCTGCCATAATGTTTACCCTATGCTTCTCCAGGTCATCATATTTAATAGAAAAAGAGCTTTTATTGAGGTATTCCACCTTAAAAAAGCCCTGCCCTTTAAAAGTGCGGTAATTCTATCATATGAAATCTAAGCCTGCAAGGGACTCTCAATCATCCTCTTCAACAGCTTCCCAGAGTCTCATCCCGCCCAGAAAAGATGAAAAATCCCGGATCTCGCTCGCTTGAGCCTCCTCATCCTCCCAAAAAGTACTGATCTGCGAAGCATACGCTCCCGCCCCCCGGGACCAAGCTTCAAGCCCCCGGAGGGAGATCTCGAGCTCTATCGCCTGCCATTCCCGGGAGCTGTCCATTATCCCCAGGATTTCCTTCCCCTCAGCTTCAAAGGCATAGGGGTAATCAGGGTAATACAGCAATTGTCGCCCCAATCTGGAGGCTGCTTTCCGGGTCAGATCATGGTCCACATGGTTCCCAATGCCAAGGGGAGCAATCAAATTCACTTCTGGCGGGAGGAATTCCTCCAAGGCGGCACATACTTCATCAATCAAGTCTCCTTCCCGGGGATCCAGTCCTCCAAATAAGTCCGCTGGGGTTTGATAATAAGGCTCTCCCTGGGAGGAGGAGCGGTAAATGCAATCAACAAATGACAGATGCCTTGGTTCAGCGCCTACCATCCGGCATGCCTCCCGGTCCTCCTGCCTCCGATGTTGAGCTGCGTTCACATCCAGTTTCCAGGATTGGTGGAGAGCGCTGGCAAATTCAGACAGCGGAGCCGGGGGTGGATCAGCAGCACATACCGTCCAGATTTCCACATCCTGGCCCTTTTGCGACTGCTCCCAAATCCATCCGCCACAGGAAAATATGGCATCATCTAAATGAGGTGAGAGGTAGATGGTCTTCATATTCATTTTTTATCATACTCTTTACCATCTATCTACTCGAATCCAGAGCTTCCGTCCATCACTGATCAGGGATATACTGCCATTTTCATCTGTGCGAAGCAGTGAATAACCACCCAGTCGATCCAGCAAACCGCGATCTGGCAATCCCCGGTTATCCTTCAGGCCTACACTGAGCAAAACCAGTTCAGGATGGAGATTACTGATCCACTGAGATGGATTGCTGGATTGATACCCATTATCTGCCAGGTAATAGACATTAACTTCACCTAAATCCCGGCCCTGCCCCCAAGCCTGGCGATCGTCTGAACTGATCCCAAAAGGAAAGAGCGCCTGGAAATTTTGGTATTGAATCAACAGCGTCCCACCTCTGGAGTTCACCGAGAGGATTTCCACCTGCAAACCGTCACTGAGCAGCAGCTTTTGGCCAGTTTTGCCAGGGACAACAGGAATCTGGTTCTCTTCCAGCACGACCCGTAAATTTTCAGCCTCCCAACAAAGGTCATAATCACCCAGCCAAATCACTTGTTGAGGATGGAAGCGGGGTATGACACCTGCCAGGGCATCCAGATCGCTTTCCTGAGGGGATGCGATCAGCAGCAGATCCAGATCTCGCTGAAAAGGCGGCAGCCTGCGTCCAAGATGATCCGACAGGCGCTTCGTGCTCGGTCCCCCATTGATCAGCACGCGCTGGCCGGTTGGGCTTTCTAAAAATATCGCGCTACCTGTGCCCACATCCAGCAGCGTGAGGTGGACCAGGCCA
>Ga0207796_1000209_pt1 | contig 25591 bp, 16 predicted proteins | sample Pon1CUnioCityCA_6_FD_187274 | JGI IMG/M metagenome (GOLD analysis project Ga0207796, IMG submission 187274) | Marine sediment microbial community from Union City, CA, USA - Pond 1C Sediment 1 (SPAdes) | ecosystem: Environmental > Aquatic > Marine > Intertidal zone > Salt pond sediment ... | reverse complement strand
TGATTCCCTGCCAAAGGTCATACATCCCAGGCATAGTTCGCTTACTTTCAATCCGGTCTTCCCTAAAAAATTGTATTTCATATAAACCTCCTTCTAAAATATAGGAAATTAAAAATTTGATAGATTATCATCTATGGATAGTGATAACAAGGTTTTTCTTGAGACATTGACAAACCTTATCAGGAATTCTTGAAAACGATTACGAATGCAAACCAAATCAAATGCTTCTATTCAACGATACCTTATTTTGATGGTTTTGAAAAAGGGATCACAATGAGACTGGGATGGCCAAGCCAAATGTGAATTGAATTGAGGGGCGACAGGAATTTTTGATCAGTAAAAATTGGGATTATTGGGGTACAGAGAGATCGCAGATTGTATTATGCTCGTCATTAATTGTTTTTTGCAATAAAACTCGATATCTCTCAAGTTAGGCGTTCCGATTAATAACTACATTTCATCATTTGAATAATATGTGTCATCCATAGGCGTATAGGATAGGAACTTTTTTTCCAGGCTTGCGTCTATGTCTTAAAAAGTATTTATGCTAGAATTATGCCATGATGGACGATAACAAACCGGAAGAACCCATCGAACAATCCCCTAATGATGGGGAAAAAACAGAAAATGATCAAGGCTTGGAGCAGCCTTCCAAAGATGAAGAAATAACTCAGGAAATTGCTGTTCAAAGCGATGATTTATTTGATGCTGTGGATGATGCTTCTCTCCAAAATCCGCCTGAGCCCCTGCCCGAAGCTGAGATGTCTGAATGGGTTAACGAGTTGGATTCCCAATCCGCTCCTGAGGATGGTGCATTTTTCGAGGATCAGGACCAGGGGAACCGGGTAGCCTCTCGCCATCCAACGGGAGATCCTGAAGCCACAGGAGGCTGGTGGGGTGGGGCACCTTTTATGGCGATGGATTCTTTGGATGATGAAGATACACAGCCGGTGCAATTGGGGGCGGATGCTGATTTTCCGTTGGCATCAGGTGAGGACGGGAAAGCATCGGCAATGGAAACCCGGGTCATGCCAACCAATTCTGAGGAGGACCATGGGGCGGAAACACGTGTGATTCCTGCTTGGAAAAAAGGATCAGAAGCAAATGTGCCAAAACGCGCTTCGGATGATATCCCGACTGTCCCGCCACCCAATGTGCCCCCGGATTGGACTCCTGAGAATCTCAATTTGCCAAAAAATGTTAGCGAGGTTGACAGGCAGGCAACGCGTGTAACACCAGCCGCATATCATACGGCACAGAGAAGTATGCAAGCGGATAAACCTGCCAATGGTCCTGAACCTCGCCCCGGCGATAAAGTTGGCCGGCGTCCGACAGAACTGGCACGCCCTAAGAAACCGAAAAATAAGAAGAAAAACAGCGGGTGTTTGCTAAAAATCGTTCTTGGGGTGATTTTTTTGATTATTTTAGCTGCCCTGGTGGTTGGATCGATTGGGATCTACCAGTATTTTCGAATCTCAGCATCGCTGCCGGATGTTAACGAATTACGAGAAAATGCAGCAAAATTTGAAACCACGCGCATCCTCGATCGTGAGGGTAATGTCCTTTATGAAATTATCGATCCCAATGCAGGACGCCGTACTTATGTGTCCCTCGAAGACATCTCCCCCTATATGATCGCGGCAACTTTGGCGACTGAGGATAAGGATTTTTACACCAATCCAGGGTTTGACCTGTTTGGGATGACGCGAGCGCTTTGGCAAAATTACACAGCCGGTGAAATTCGATCCGGCGCCTCCACGATCACCCAACAATTAGCTCGAGCGCTTCTACTGGATCCTAGCGAACGCTATGAACAAACCTATGAACGTAAAGCGCGTGAGATTGTCCTCGCCTATGAGATCACCCGACAATATTCAAAAGAAGAGATCCTGGAGTTATATCTCAATGAGAACTTCTATGGCAATATGGCTTATGGTGTCCAGGCAGCTTCGGAAACCTATTTCAACACATCAGCCGACGCCCTGAATTTATGGCAATCGTCCTTTTTAGCGGGCTTACCGCAGGGGCCTTCGATATATGATATCTACAATAATCGGGAAGCGACGCTCTACCGGCAGCGCTCTGTGCTGGTTCTGATGTATGAGCTCAGTACGGAGAGAAATTGTATTGACGTCGGTACGGGACGCCCTCCCATCTGTGTGTCTTACGCGGATGCCACACAAGCAGGCATTGATTTAGCCAATTACGATTTCCCCGAGCCAAACATCAACATGAGATATCCGCATTGGGTTGTCTATATCCGGTCCCTCCTGGAAGAACAATTTGATCCACAGACAATTTATCGCAGCGGTTTCACTGTGTACACTACCCTTGATCCAGGCCTTCAAAGGGAGGCAGAAAGGGTCGTTGCAAACCAAGTAGCTGCCATGGCAGAGAATAATGCCTCAAATGGGGCTTTGATCGCGATTAATCCCAGCAACGGTGAAATCTTGACCATGGTCGGATCAGCAGATTTTTATAATGAAGCCATTGACGGCCAGGTTAATATGGTCCTGTCTCAGACCCGTCAACCCGGATCCGCCATCAAACCCCTTACGTATGTGGCAGCTTTTGAAAAGGGTTGGACGCCGGCTACCTTGATATGGGATGTGCCTTCTGAATTTCCACCTTCATCAGATCCATTCGACACCAATCCACCCTACAAGCCAGTCAATTATGACGGGAAATTTCATGGTCCTGTCTCCTTAAGATCTGCCTTGGCGAACTCATATAATATCCCGGCTGTGAAGACCTTGGATTTTGTGGGCATTTATGATGACCCGGATACACCTGCTGAAGAAGGCTTGATTGCCTTTGCAGAACGATTGGGGATCACCAGCTTAACCCGGGAAGACTATGGTCTTTCACTGACCCTTGGAGGCGGTGAAGTGAGTTTATTGGAATTATCTGCAGCTTACAGTGTTTTTGCCAATGGTGGGCGCCGACTTCCCACAGTGGCGATCAGCAAAATCATCGACCGAACCGGCAATGTTGTCTATGAATACGAACCTCCAAGTGGAGACCAGGTGGTCGGTGCTGATCATGCTTTCTTGATCACTTCGATCCTTTCAGATACCAATGCTCGGATTCCCATGTTTGGGACCAACCCGGTGATCAATCTTGCTTTCCCGGCAGCGGTAAAGACCGGCACTACCAATGATTTCCGTGATAATTGGACCATTGGTTATACCCCCGACCTGGTTGTTGGCGCCTGGGTAGGTAATACGGATTACACGCCAATGGTTAACACGACAGGACTGTCTGGTGCAGGACCCATTTGGGCTGACTTTATGACCTATGGGATCCAAACCCTTGAGAATGGAACGCCAACCAGCTTTACCCGTCCTGCAGGCATTATCGATCGAGTGATTTGCGCGATTTCAGGTACAGAACCTTCCCAATGGTGTCCACAACAACGCAGTGAAATCTTTGCTGCTGATCAACCTCCACCCCCCGAATCTGAGGACCTGTGGAAAAAAGTGAATATCGATACCTGGACGGGGCTCACAGCCTCTGATGCTTGCAGTGAATTTACAGATGAAAAGTTTTCTATTAATGTGGATGACCCCTGGGCGAGGAAATGGTTAAAGGATGATCCCCAAGGGCGTGCTTGGGCAGAGGAGATGGGCTTCTCGACACCTCTCTTTTTTGCGCCAGAAAGAGCCTGCCGCGAGGATGACCCCAGACCTGTGATTGAGATATCACGACTCACAGATGGTCAAACCATCAAAGAAAACCCCTTAAGGATTGAGGGCATCATCACCGCAACAGAAAATTTTGATTATTACAGAATCGAATGGGGAAGGGGTGAAGACCCATTAACCTGGGATGTATTGGTGGATAACGTCCGGGAGAAAAAGGAAATCGTTGACACCCTTTACGAATGGGACATTGAAGAAGTCGAGGCTGGGATTGTAACGCTCAAATTCTATATTAACAGCACTGAAGACACCTATGCTGAGAAATTAATTTCATTGAACATCCAGCTGCCAACCCCCACGCCGACCGCCACGCCGACAGCAACGTCCACGCCGGAACCGACGCTGACGCCAACCCAAACCGCTACGCCGACAGAAACCAGCACGCCAATACCCTCCCCGACATCGACACCCACGCCGACTGGTACCACAGAAGAAGCTTCCCCATAATTTTCGATTAGAACAAAGCCAATTGAGAGTCCCGGTACTCTGGTTGATCTGTGTGGATTTGTTTTTCGAACAAGTCCCGGGTGAGAAGGGGATTGGCTTCTAAGTCCCTGACTTGACGAAATTTCAGGATGAGATAATCACGATCTAATTTCTCTGCCAGGATTGGATCGCGCTGTGTCTTAAAAGCAAGCAGGTTTGCCCGACTGCCGGGAAGGACCAAAACTCTTTTTGTGGAGTCGGCGCTTGATTTTTCGATGTGCTTGGATACCATTGCGGACGCAAAGACATGAAAATGGTATTTGGCTGGGGACTCCTCATCTTCCAGCCAAATTAATGGCACATGTTCCTGAACCTTGTATTCCAGGCGTTTACCGATTTGCGAAAGGGATTTACGGATCTCTTGGATATCCGCTTTTCTTGCAGCGGGAGTTTCTGATTGGCGCAATTGCCATGTATGATTTTGTTGATCAATTTGGTCGGCGTAAGATTCCAGGCAGTTCAATATAACCAGGTTATTCGGTGTAAGGATCCCAGGGAAAGCCTCGTAAATCAGCGCTTTGACCGCTTCAGCCGAGGTAGTTTTTTCTTCAATCAAGTGCTGGATGATCTCAGCTTCAATGCGATCAATGAGTGGGGCTTTGGCGTTGGAAGGGTCTTTAAGCCACCAATCCCCTGTTTCAATGGATGATGTTTCATCTGGCAATCTGTATAGATGAGGATTGTCTTCAATAATGCTCTCCAGCCAGCGTTGGGTCTCTGATGCAGTTTGGTGTTTGCTCTCAAGGAAAGCATCAATAGCGAGCTGGTTTTCATTTGCCAAACCTCCCACAGCGGCGGCATGAATTTGCTGATAATTCGCTGGTTCCCCTTTTGTTTCAATGAAAGCTCGGAGCTTCTCCTCGACCAACGCCCTGTTCGGCGGTATGGAAATGTTTGCTGGTTTATTGGCTCTCTGCCAATTGCATTGTGCAACCAGGTCATCTTGCGATTGGGCAAAGCCAGTTAAACGGTATCCTGAAAGATCTGCAGCAAGAAGTGTCGCCAATAACAGCAGGGGCTCATTTTCCGCAATGAGACCATAAACAGGCAGCGGATTTCCTTTAACGTCATTCAGGGATTCGAAGACACTGCCCAATGCCAGGGTATGCCAGTTCCAGTCGTAACGCTGACGAGCCAAAACCTGTCGGATTGGATTGACGGCTTCTTGACCCCAAATCCAACCGGTCCAGAGTGCCGATAATGTCCAGAACGCCTGATTGGGCCTTGGAATGACCGTTAGAATTGCAGGCAGTGGTGTGTCATTTGTGGGCAGTTCCAATTCCTTGCTGCGACCTTTATAAAGGAAAATGGCGCTGGTCTGGTTGAAATCACCCTCCCAATCATAGACAGGTGTGGGGGTATCAAATTCCTGCCAGGTTTGTAGGCCATTTTCCAAAGCTTTCCACAGGTTTTGTTCCTTGTAGACGGAGGGGATCACAATTTGCCGGGGCCGTTCCCTTGGCGTGGGGTGTGCCCATAAGGTGTTTCCTTTATCTGCGGCAGAGAGGATCAGGGCGATCAGTAATTCTCTGCGATAAGGCGTTTGGTTAAGACTGTCAAGCTTGTTGATGATGGTCTGCAAGACGATCAAAGGCCTGGGAGGGTAGGTACCGAGGGCATTTTCGACTTGCGTTCGCAGTGGGTCCTGCCAGTCGACAATTCGATTGAGTGCGCGTGCTCGATGCATCTGAATGGGGGGGAGCGGTTCAATATTTAAAAGGACATTCGCACTTAAGGTTTGCTCACCCCGTGCCCCACAGAAGGGACAATCGACGAGGGCAGCATAAGGTTGTCCATCCCCTTTCTTCCAAAGAAAAGCGTCGGCTTCAATTTGACGGCCACAATCCGCGCAGGTTACCGCATAAAAGCTGCGGATGTAGGATTCCATACGTTCCTCACCTTTGGTGCTGGTTGCCAGATCCTGGAGAGCCGCTGTTAGCGCCTCTTTTTTAGGCGCACTGGCGATGACCTTGATTAGGAAAGCGTGAATGGGATTGTTCGCAGCAACGAGGATTGAATGACCTGTGTTCGCAACTTCAATGGCCAATAGTGGACTGAATCCAAAAGGATCGAATACCCATTGATCGGGTTGAAGCGTTTTTTGACACCAATTTCTCACCATGCCCTTAGGAATGGGCGGCAGGAATCGCCCCAGTGGCAACTCGGGTGGTTGGTTGGTACCTGGGATGTATGGTGTGTTCATCGAACGCTTCCTTTTATGATGCGTGTTCGATGTGAAAGTCCATTGCTACATTTTAAGATCGCTGAAACCCGAAAATGAAGGCTTCTAGTCCTGGGCTTTGAAGAGAGAAATCTGGTATGGCTCTAACTTGACCTTGCCTGAGGAGATTTGTTCATCGAAAAGCGACCGCCAATCTCCTTCAGGTAGCTCAAAATCAAGCTCGCGACTGCTAAAATTCAAGACGACAACCACCTTTTCATCTTCAAATTTCCTCTGGTAAGCCATGATAAATCGAGGATCATTGACAATGGGGGTGAAATCGCCATGCTGAAGCGCTGGGTTGGATTTGCGGATGTTAATTATTTGCTTGAAAAAATTTTGAAGCGAATCAGGATCTGATATTTGTCGGATGACATTCCGGGTGGGAAAATTCTTGTTAACTGGCAGCCAGGGTTCCGTCTGGGAAAACCCGGCGTTGATTTTGCTGCTCCACTGCATGGGTGCGCGACAGCCATCCCGGCCCTTGTATAAAGGCCAAAACTGTTTACCAACCGGGTCTTTGATATCGTTCTTGCTCCGGATGGGGATGTCTCGCATGCCGATTTCTTCACCATAATAGATAAAAGGCGTTCCTTTAAGGGTTAACAGCATGGCGGCTGCTACTTTAGCACGACGGTCATCTTCACCAAAACAATAGCGTGAGGCTGCACGTTCCATATCATGGTTGCTGAGGAAATTATTCGGCCAAGCATCGGCTGAAAGGGCGTCGTACCAAATCAATGCTGAATCGAGGAAGCGTTCTGGGTGCCAGCGATTTCTTGGGAATTCAAAATTGAAGGCTGCGTGTAATTTGTCCTCGCCGCAATATGTGGCAGTTTGATCGGTATCAGCCAGGAAGGTTTCCCCAACCACATATGTCTCCCCGAATTTATCCATGATGTCCCTGATTTCTTCTACCAATGGGTACATCTCTGGTTGAGAAACATCATAGATGTGCTCTTGGCGGTCGAAGGCACGCAAACCAAATTGGGTGGGATTGTCCCTGAATTCGGGGTCTTTGAAATATTCATTAAAGACATCCAAACGAAAGCCATCAACCCCTTTTTTGAGCCAGAAACGAAAGACATCCAGCATTGCAGCCCGAACATCTGGATTACGCCAGTTTACATCGGGTTGTTCTTTGTAAAACATGTGATAGTAGTATTGTCCTAACTCTGGATCAAACTCCCATGCAGAACCACCAAAAACAGACACCCAATTATTTGGCGGATCGCCGTTTGGCTTGGGATCCTGCCAGAGGTACCAATCATGGTAGGGATTATCTTTGGATTTTTTTGATTCAATAAACCAATCATGCTGATCGGAGGTGTGGTTTAATACCAGGTCCAGTATGATGTGAATATCCCGCTTTTTTGCTTCTTTGAGCAGTTGTTCGAAATCTTTCATGGTCCCAAATTTCGGGTCAATGGCTGTATAATCTGCTACATCATAACCAAAATCTACATCCGGTGAGGGGTAAATTGGTGAAAGCCAGATAGCATCCACACCAAGGTTCTGTAAGTAATCCAGTTTTTCAATAATCCCCTGCAGGTCCCCGATACCGTCGTTATTTGAATCGGCAAAAGAGCGTGGATAGATTTGGTAGATGATGCCATCGCGCCACCACAGAAATTTCTTGCTCATATAACACTCCTAGGTTAGTGTGATCTTTTCTATGTTTCTTTGAAATATTAATAAAGAATACCATATTTTTGTGGAATGCTTATTCTTGCCGTTAGTTTTTCACGGCGATTGCTGCAGTGATAAAATTACTATGATCATTCAGAAGGCTGACAACAAGGAGATTTGGTGATGCAAAATTATGAGAAGTTAAATCACACTATCCGAAAAAAATTCCTGGAAGATAAATCAAAAAACCCTGATGTTTTTTCTCGCAGGTTATCCTTATCATGGAGCAACTGGGGATTTGGTTTGGAAACATTAGAAGACTCAGCAAAGAGATTGAAGGCTGCCGGGTTAGAGTGGATTGAGCTCCACGGGAATCATTATGGACCGGATTTGGGTTATGATCCAAAAACAACCATTCAGATCCTTTCTGATAATGGTCTGGGGGTTTCGGGAATCTGCGGCATGTTTTCGAAGGATAATGACCTTTCGAGCAACCGCGGTATTCAACGTCAAGCGGCGATTGATTACATTCGTCGTGAACTGAGTTTTGGGGAACAGGTTAATGCCCATTACCTCTTGGTTGTTCCAGGTGCTGTGGGACGCCCCGCAGCATATGACAGCAGTGAGTTCATCAGAAGTGTTGAGACACTTCGATTGGTTGCAGATATGTTTACTGAGAAGGGGATACGATGTGCCGTTGAACCTATCCGTTCTGCAGAGGTTAGTTTTGTGCATACGGTCTCAGAAGCGAAAGCCTATATCAAAGCCGTTGATCACCCTGGAATCGCCCACATCAATGGCGATGTTTACCACATGCAATCTGAGGAAAAACATATTCCTACCGCCATTTTGGAAGCAGGTGAAATGTTAACCAATCTTCATATGGCGGATAGCAATCGTCGTGCACTGGGAGAAGGTGCGCTCGATTTGGACACCATCATCATGGCACTTTACCTGATCCGATACAATCGACCAGGATGCTTTGTCACGCCTGAACCCTTGGGTCCGGGTGGTGATCCTTATCCCGCAATGAACAATATTCCTGATCAAGATCTCTTGGATCAAATGGTCCATCAAACGGTGTCTTATTTCAATGAAAGAGAAGAAGCAGTCTTAGCCTTATAAGTTTGAAAAATCACAAACTGAGTAACAAGCCTATTGAAATCCAGGCAAGTATTAATGAAACCTCAGGATTTCGGCATTGATATTCAGCACTAGAGAGGTTTTTATTGCCAGAAAAAAATTTCAAATTCCATGGGACTGCACCAACCTCAAGTCCATGAGAATGTAAGTTACGAAGCATTGAATATTAGATTCATGATTTATTATGTAAATCATTACTGCTAAAAGGCGAGTAACTAAGTAAAGGACCTTCAGATGAGTGTTCTAAATGTAAACGATTTAACCTGTAATTATCTTAGAAATCCGTTGGGCATTGGAATTGAAGCACCTATTTTCGGCTGGAAGTTGGCTTCGGCAGCCAAAGGTGCCAGGCAATCAGCTTATCAGATTCAAGTAGCCATGAAAGAAGATTTTTCTGAGCTTTGTTGGGATTCAAATTGGGTCGCGCAGAATAGCACGGTTCATATTAAATATCAAGGACCTGATCTAACCAGCAGGACGCGATATTTTTGGCGGGTCAGAGTCAAAGATCAATTTGCAGCGATAAGCGAATGGAGTGAAACAGCGCACTTTGAAACAGGGTTGAACCAAGAAGATTGGCAGGCGAAATGGATTGAGCCAGAAGATGACGTCGATCCGAAAGCATTCAAACCAGCACCATTTCTGCGTCGTTGCTTTTCAATTGATTATGAAATCAAACAAGCTCGCCTTTACATTACAGCTCATGGGCTATATGAAGCGTATTTGAACGGACAACGGGTTGGCGATCAGGTTTTTACGCCCGGGAATACAGATGTCGTCAACCGCTTGCAGTACCAGGTGTATGATGTCACGTCATTATTGAACGGAGGTGAAAATTGCATAGGCGTCATTCTGGGAGACGGCTGGTATCGAGGTGCTATCAATGTCGCCTCGTTAAGAAATGCCCATGGCGAAAAGGTAGCATTATTGTCTCAATTGGTCATCCAAGACTCCAATGGTAATACGCAGATGATGGTATCTGATGGCGGTTGGAAGACCATCACTGGTCCAATTCTAAAATCCGATCCCAAAAGGGGTGAAACTTATGACACCAGATTAGAAATGCCAGGGTGGAACACACCCCTTTTCGATGATAGCCAGTGGTCTAAGGTGAATGTCGCTGATTTCAACTATGATAATCTCATTCCATCTACAAGCGTACCTGTCCGCAAAAAGGAAGTCTTTGAACCTCAGAAAGTGATCCACACACCTGCTGATGAGATTGTCATTGATTTTGGTCAAAACATTGCAGGTATTGTGAGGATGCAGGTTGAGGGCAAGCGTGGCGTACGGGTCAAACTCACCCATTCGGAAGTCCTAGATAAAAACGGGAATTTTTCGGTAGATTACCTTGGCCCGACAGTAGGTGGGCCGTTCCTGCAGGTGGATGAATACATTCTCAAGGGAGGAGAGCCTGAACGATATGAGCCCTACTTCACAGTGCATGGCTTCCGCTATGTAAAGGTGGAAGGCTATCCCGGCGAAATCAATCCAGACAATTTCCAGGCGGTTGCGATTTATTCTGATATGGAAGAGACGGGATTTTTCGAATGTTCCAACAAAAAACTCAATCAATTGTTCAGCAATATCAAATGGAGTATGAAAGGTAATTTCCTGGATATACCGACCGATTGTCCTACTCGTGAACGAGCCGGCTGGACGGGTGATGCTCAAATCTTTGTCCATACGGGGTCACTTTTAATGGATGATGTGACCTTTTATGCCAAGTGGATTAAAGACGTGAGTTCGCAGCAATATCCTGATGGGAAAATCAGGAATGTGGTACCAGATAAACCCTTAGAATCAACAAATGCCATTGAGAGCGCTTTCAACTTGCCGCCAGGGTCATCTGGTTGGGGAGACGCTGTGGTCATCATCCCCTGGATGTTGTATGAGATGTTTGGTCATAAAACCATTCTTGAAGAAGAATATGAAAGTATGAAGAAATGGGTTGAATACGAACGGAAGAATGCGGAAAAACGCCACTGGACGAAGCTCATCAATCCAATCAAATGGTTTACCCCTGAAAAAAATAAGCATCAAAAGTATATTTGGGACACCAATTTCCAACTTGGTGAATGGCTTGAACCGGATATATTACTCAAAGATGTTTGGAAAGTCATTTTTAGGAATTTACTACTGGGCGATCCCATCGTTGCTACCGCATATTTTGAGCATTCAGCCAGATTGTTAGGGCAAGCAGCAGGTGTCCTGGGTAAAGTAGCGGATCAAAGAGAATACCTGGCACTCGCTGATCGTATTCGTGAAGCTTATATCCAAGAATTTATCAATGAAGATGGAACGGTGACAAGTTATTCGAAGAAACAAGCACCCTATGCACGAGCGCTCGCATTTAATTTATATAATGATGACCTCAAACCCAAACTGGAAGAAAACCTGATCGCTCGCATTGAGGAGAAGGATCGCCATCTCTTTACAGGGTTTCTATCCACACCTTTCCTTTTACCTGTCCTTTCAGAGGCTGGAAAAACCGAACTCGCTTATGAAATCCTCCTCCAAGAAGATAATCCCTCCTGGATCTATGCGATTAATAAAGGCGCTACAACTATTTGGGAAGATTGGGAGGGCGTGAGTGAGGAAGGTGTTCCAACTGCTTCTCAGAATCATTACTCAAAAGGTGCGGTTGCCAGCTGGTTTTTTGAATATATTTGCGGTATTCAACTGGACCCGCATGTCCCAGCTTATCAACACTTTTTCCTGAAGCCACAGCCAGGTGGCGGCTTATCTTTTGCGGAGGCGAAGTACCGTTCCATAAATGGAGATATTAAATCAAGATGGGAACGGGAAGATGAAGTAACTCGTTATTCCTTCACAATTCCAGCAAATACTTCAGCCAGTGTCCAATTGGAAAATGTTGATAAATTTTCCAAAGAGAGCGAGATTCCTAAATTCATTAAAGAGGGTTCCACCGTGAGATTTGACTTAGAAAGTGGGCATTACAATTTTATCGTCAAGGAAAAATCTAAAGATTAAATGAGATTGTGTTTTGGAATGGTGTGATGAATAAAGAGTCGGCGAGTTACTTTTTATTATGAAGATAATGGATTCTGGCTTGAACATTCCAAGCAGTAGTTTTTTTAAACGAAATGAAAGCGTCGATTAAGAGGTAAATACTGGCATTGATTCACCTGATGTTAGCATCCTGATTCGAGGAGAAATACGATGGGCACTGTTCAAGAAATCGGGTTGAAAAACCAATCAAGCCTGGAGAAAAGCAAAGGGATCCTGTCATTTAAAGAAAAACTTGCCTTTTTTATCGTAAACCTTGGCAATATCCCCTTGATGACTTTGTTGGGTGGTTTCCTTTTAATTTTTTATACCGATATTGTTGGTTTGAATGCGGGTTTGGTTGGTACCTTGTTCTTAGTTTCAAGAGTCTTTGATGGGGTCAATGACCCCATAATGGGGTATGTTGTTGATCATCTACCCCAAACAAAGATGGGAAGGTTCCGATCATATTTGATCATTGGTACGCTCATAACTTCCGCAATATTCCTTGCATTGTGGCTTGGACCCAGTTTAGCGACAACAGGGAAAGCCGCAATTGCTTTTGTGACCTATATCCTATTTGGATTTGCGTTTGATCTTATGGATATCCCCTTAAATTCGATGATATCCGTCATGAGTGATCGGGATGCAGACAGAAATGTCCTGGCAAATATCAAAGGTTTTGCTTACGCGATCGGTGGAATCGGATTTACGATTTTAGTTGTGCCCTTTGTGTCCAGCTTTCCAACACCACGCCAGGGCTATCATGTCCTGATCATCTTTGCGACTGTCTTTGTCATCCTGTTTTCGATCCTTGGAACCCTGGGTATCAAGGAACGCATCTTTCCAGTAAAAAAGGACAAGTACAAATCAAGTGAGGTACTAAAAATTATTGGTTCTAAGCCTGTTCTAGCACATTTTGTCAACACCTTGCTGCTTCAAATTGGCAATGGGATGACACAAGGTGCCCTGATTTTCTTTTTTACCTATGCTTTAAAGCGGCCGGATCTATTTCCCCTTACTGGGGTAAGCTATCTTTTGGGCACAGTATCTGCTGTGGCACTCACACCCTGGTTAGCAGGTAAATTAGGGAAAAAGGCTACGAAGACCATCGCAAACATCATTTCGATTGTGGGATTTACGGTTTTGTTTTTCTTACCAACAAATCAACCCATACTTTTTATTCTGGTTATCATGTTGATGTCTCCTGGCATGGGAATTAACCAGGTTTTGGTCTACAGCATCCAGGCGGACAACACGGACTATATTGAGTGGAAGAACGGCTATCGAGCAGAAGGAGCGATTGCCTCGGTTAATTCTTTCATTATAAAAGCTGGATTGGGGGTAGGATCTGCGATTGGCGCTTATATTCTTGCCTTGGTGAATTACATCCCAAACCAGACACAAACTGACGAGGTTATTCGCGGGATGTATTGGAATAATTTCATGATTCCTGCCATATTGGGATTGGTTGGGCTGATGGTATGGGTCAAGCTCTATCCACTTAATAAATCTAAGGCTGAAGAGATGATGGCAGAGCTTCATCAATTGCGAGCTGAAGAGGAAACCTATTCACCCGGAGAAGAATAGCTCTTAATAAGATCCAAATTTTCCAAATAAAAAGAGGCTCTCTAGAATAAAAATGGGGTTGATTTTTTCACAGGCCACGAGGGGTTTTTCGTTTTTTGGAGCATAGCTGTCAGAAGGGCGGATTGGTATTGATGGCGCTTAAAAAGGTGGCGCCTTGACGATTAAATACCTTGCACCTTAGTTTCAGATGTGCTAGAATCATTTTTGAAGTGATAAGCTTAGGCTTATTTACCATACCCTTTACGTCGAAAAGTGGGTGCCCCCCACTTTTCTGTGTATCAGGCAAGATTAGTTATATGGAGTAAGTGGTAACATGAAAAGTGAATTTGCGCTGGCATTCAATGAAGTCGTTGAAGATCGACAGCTATCCAGAGACATCATTATGGAAGCCCTCGAATCAGCAATGGTCTCTGCCTATCGCCGCGCGGTTAATGCGTCGAATGCACAGCTTATTGAAGCAGAAGTAAATATGGACACCGGTGAAGTTGTTATTTTCGCTGAGAAGGAAGTTGTTGAGGATGTCCAGAGTGAAAGCACCGAGGTTGAGCTCAGTGAAGCACGAAAAGTAGATCCGGATGCCGAACTCGGTGATATGGTTGTTGTGGATTCGACCCCTGAAGATTTTGGCCGAGTTGCAGCTCAAACTGCACGTCAAGTCATTCAACAGCGCATCCGGGAAGCTGAACGCGAGATCCAAACGGATTATTTTGAAAAACTCATTGGCGAGATCGTGAGTGGGGTTGTCCAGGCAATTAGCGGGCGAGGTGCCACCATCGGCCTGGATAAGAAAGCTGAAGGGATCATGCTTCGAAAAGACATGATTCCCAGAGAGCGTTTACGTGTCCATGATCGAATTCGCTGCTTAATTTATGATGTAAAGGAGAGCGGTCGCGGTCCACAAATTTATCTTTCTAGGGCTCACCGAAAATTTTTGCGCCGTTTGTTGGAAAACGAGGTTCCGGAAATATATCACGGTGTGGTTGAAATCCGTTCTATCGCCCGCGAGCCCGGTCAACGTGCAAAGGTGGCTGTTTCCGCCACCCAGCAGGGGATTGACCCGGTGGGTGCCTGTGTTGGCGTTAGGGGGGTGCGCATCCAGGCGATTGTGCGCGAACTTAGCGATGAGAAAATTGATGTGATCGAATGGAGCAATGATGCCTCTGCATTCATTGCTAAAGCGATCAGTCCTGCCAGGGTGGTAGGGGTTTACCTTTCCGAAACTGAAGAAGATGGAAAAACAGCGACGGTTGTGGTTCCGGAGGATCAGCTTTCTTTGGCCATCGGGCGAGATGGACAAAATGCCCGTCTAGCTGCGAAGTTGACGGGATGGCGGATTGATATCAAGAGCCAGGTTGAAGCCGCTGGGGAATCGCTGCAAAAATTACGTGAAGATCCGGAATATGCAGAGATGGCGGAGCGTGAATCAGAAGCCATGAATAAAGTCGCTATCATGCTTGAAAAGAAAGCTGAAGGACGACCATTACCGCCTGAAGATTATGATTTCATGTCGAATTTTATCAACCGGGTTGAGAAACGCGCTGAAAAACAACGCCGAGAAGAAGATTTGGAAGAAAAACGACGTTATGAGCAGGCATTGGCTACAGTTCCTGAGCTCACCTTTGAAATTGACATCCTGGATGTGGATTTGCCTGAGCACATTCTCTTCATCCTCCAGGAAGGGGGCATAGAAAATTTAGGCGATCTTGTGCTGCAAATGCGCTTGGACTCCGATGAAATCCTGGCCTTGAACGGTATTGGTCCAAAATCATTTGATCAAATTTCTGAATTAACTGATGCCTTGCGCGTCATTCCTGAGGAGGTTGGCATCATCGAAGAAGAAACAGTTGAGGAAAAGAAGGCTGAGATTTCTGAAGAACTACACACTGAAGAACCTGAGCCTGAAGCGGTCATTGAATCAGAAGCTGTCACAGAAGTTGTCGATGAACCTGCTTCGCCTCCTGAACCTGTTGAATCTGAGAAAGAAACAGCAGCTGAAGTTGTACAAGAAGCACAAGAAGAACCTGAAGAAGAACCCGATCAAGAAGATGAATTTGATAAACTCTTCTCATACGACGCCAGAAAGTATGGCTATTATGAAGCAGAAAAACCAAAGGATGATCTCGATAAGGAAGACACCGATAAGTCTGGCAAGAAGAAAAAACGCAAGAAACGTCGACCACTCAAAGACGAATCGGACGATTGGGAAAATTGGTAAGAATAATTGATGAACAGCGATTAGATGGCTAAGAGATCTAAGCGTAGACGAAAACACGTCCCTAGGCGGACCTGTGTGGGCTGCCGAGAAGTCATGCCCAAACGATCACTGATCAGGATTGTCGATGGTCCAGAGGGTGTGAAGGTTGACCCGACGGGGAAAGCCCACGGAAGGGGTGCTTATCTGCACGATCGGCGTGAATGCTGGATGCGCGGGATTAATGGTGGGCTTGATCACGCTTTGAAAACGAAACTGACGGATCAGGAAAAGCAAGATTTATTGGATTTTATCAAAAACCATATTCCTGATGAAAGCAGAACCCAGAGGGGGGCAGAGGAATTGTCCGGATGAATTAATGTCATCTGATCGCTCCTCAGCGGGATAAATATTGACGAAACATCTTTCGAGTAATATTCGAGAGGTTTGGAATTAATCATGGAGGTGTTGTGTGAGCGACAATGACAATAATAAAATCATCTTACCTTACAGTATCAGTGTGAGGGCACTGGCAGAAAAAATGGAAGCCAGCCCCATTGAAGTCATCAAGGTCTTGATGGCCAACGGGGTCATGGCCAGCATCAATCAAAATGTGGATTTTGATACGGCTGCGGTTGTTGCCAGTGAGTTAGGCTTTGAACCACAATTGGAAGTAATCGAAGAAAAAGAAGCCCTGGAAGAAAAGGGTGAAGTGCCCTTTTGGCGCCGCGTGATTGAGGATGAGGATGAAGCGGACCTAGAATCACGTCCGCCTGTTGTGACCATGCTGGGGCATGTGGACCATGGCAAAACTTCCCTCCTGGATGCTATTCGAGCAACCAATGTGGCAGGCGGTGAAGAAGGCGGCATCACACAGGGTATTGGTGCTTACCAAATCGAGCATAATGGTCGCAAAATCACCTTTTTAGATACGCCCGGCCATGCTGCATTCACTTCGATGCGGGCGCGCGGCGCGCAGGGTGCCGATATTGTTGTGCTTGTGGTTGCAGCGGACGATGGTGTTATGCCGCAAACCCGAGAAGCTGCTAATCATGCTAAAGCTGCCCGGGTACCGATTGTGGTTGCCATGAATAAGATGGATCTTGCTTCCGCGAACCCGGAGTTGACCAAACGACAATTGGCTGAAATTGACCTGGTCCCGGATGATTGGGATGGGGATACGATTGTTGTTCCGGTTTCAGCCAAGAATAAGGAAGGTTTGGACGATTTAATCGAGGCGATTCTGCTGGTTGCCGATAACAAGAATATCAAAGCCAATCCTGATGGCGAGGTTCTGGGCACTGTTGTGGAAGGTGAATTGGATAAGTTCCGCGGCGCTATGGCAACGTTATTACTCCAAAATGGAACAATTGAAGTTGGGGATACCATTCTGGCAGGCAAAGCCCACGGCAGAATCAAAGCCATGTTCGATTTTAAAGGCAACCGGATCAAAAAAGCAGGTCCCGCCACCCCTATTGCGGTGATGGGATTGAATGATGTTCCCCGAGCCGGGGATATCTTCCGGTTGGTTGAATCTGAAAAAGAAGCTCGAGCGATTGTGGATGATATGGAGTCAGAGGAATCTGGTCAGGATATGACACCGAGGGTCACACTGGAGGACTTGTTTGACCGACTCCAGGCGGGAGAAGAACAAGAACTGCGCCTGATAGTTAAAGCCGATGTACAGGGTTCTCTTGAGCCGATTGTCAATTCTCTTAAAGACATTGCAGAAAAACAATCGGATGTGAACATCAATATCCTTCATCAGGAAACAGGCAACATCACTGAGAGTGATGTCATGTTAGCTGCTGCATCTGATGCCATTGTGATTGGATTTGCTGTAGAGGCTGACAATGCAGCAGAAAGATTAGCAGAAACTGAAGGAATATCGATCCGAACTTATACGATCATTTACCGTTTAATTGAAGATATCGAACGGGCATTGAAGGGGATGTTAGAGCCAGAAATGGTTGAAAAGACCATTGGCCAAGCGAATGTTTTGGCAACCTTTAACGTTTCACGCTTCAAGGTTGCTGCGGGCTGCCGGGTGATTGATGGTGAAATTCGGCGAAATGCCAAGATTCGGGTTATCCGGAATGACCATGTTATTTTTGATGGTGAGATAGGCTCACTTAAACGTAGTAAGGATGATGTGCGTGAGGTGCGTGAAGGCTTTGAATGCGGTGTGGCGTTAAAGCATTTCCACGAATTTGAAGTGGGCGATCTGCTCGAATGTTATGTGATAGAAGAAGAAACTTATTAATGGTGGCATAGAAAGTAGGGAAAAATGCCTTCAGGTATCAGGCTGAAAAGAATTCAAGATCAAATCCAGAGAGTGTTGACAGATATCCTGGAAAATCAGGTCAATGATCCCCGTGTGGAAAGCGTGTACATTACCGATGTTAAAGTTGATCGGGAGTTGGATTATGCCAATATTTATGTCTCTTCTCTGGCAGGTGAAGGGCAATCCGAGGAGATTCTTGAAGGTTTGGAAAATGCAAGTGGCTTTATTCGCTATACGTTAAGCCAGGAGATCAAACTTCGAGTGATGCCTAAGCTTCGGTTCTATTGGGATGAGACACCTGAACGTGCGGACCGGATTGAAGCCCTTCTGGCAGAAATTCGAGAGGAACGTGAAGCGCGGAATGAAAAAACGGCAGAGGAGGAAGATGACGAACGCCGTTGATCAGCAAATTGCAGAGGAAATCCGTCAAGCTGATCGTTTCTTAATCCTTTCCCATGTCAGACCAGATGCTGATGCTGTCGGGTCATTGTTGGGTTTAGGCTTGGCACTGATGAACGCTGGGAAGCTTGTTCAAATGGTGCTTACAGATGGTGTCGATAGTTTTGAGTATCTACCGAAGTATGATTTAATTGTCAATACTCCCACCATTCAACCGGATTGGATTATCGTTGTGGATTGCTCAGATCCAAGCCGGGTGGGGGATGGACTGGATGGCTACGCTAAACCGAATTTGGTTGTGGATCATCATAAGACGAACTTAAAATTTGGCATTTACAATATCGTAGAGCCAGAACAGGTGGCAACAGCAGCTATTTTATATGATCACATGCTTGGCTGGGGTTTGGATTTTGACCCAGAGATTGCCACGTGCTTGCTTTCAGGTATTATCGGGGATACGATCGGATTTCGTACATCCAATGTGGATTCAGAAGTTCTGCGGAAATCCGCTGATTTGATGGATTTAGGCGCTAAGATGTCTGACATATACCGCAAGGGGCTGGTGATGAAGTCCTTCAAGGCGGTTCAGTATTGGGGATCAGGGTTGAGACGTATAACCTTGGAAGACGGTCTTGTTTGGACGAGTTTGACACTTGCGGATAGAAATGAAATCGGCTACCCTGAGAACGATGATGCAGATCTTGTCAATGTGCTTTCTTCTGTTAAAGAAGCAAAAATAGCCGTAATTCTTGTTGAACAATCGAAAAATCATGTTAAAATTAGTTGGCGGGCAAGGCCTGAAATTGATGTATCGGGAATCGCCTTTGAATTTGGGGGTGGGGGGCATGCAGCTGCGGCTGGTGCAGATATAGAAGGATCCTTGGAAGATGTGCGCAGGCGCGTCATTCATCGAACCAAAATCTTACTTGATGAACAAACCAGTTGTTGAGGAGAAACACTTCAAATCTCGAGGGGAAAAGGAAAATTATGAGCGAACAAGATTTCAATGTAAAAAATGCTGTCTCGGGGGTGTTGGTGGTTGATAAGCCAGTGGGGATGACGTCGCACGATGTTGTTCAAGTTGTGAGAAAAGGAACGGGTATTCGAAGAGCCGGCCATACTGGCACCTTGGATCCGCGTGCATCTGGTGTCTTGGTTGTCCTTGTTGGACCTGCAGTGCGCTTGAGCGAATATGTTTCCGCTTCAGATAAACGTTACCAGGCGATCATACGTTTGGGTGAAAGCACAGATACCTTTGATGGTGAAGGTGAGGTTACTCGTCGTTCACCTGTAAATATTACCCGGGAACAAATTGAGGAAGCCCTGACTCAATTTGAGGGTACGGTAGAACAGATTCCCCCAGCTTATTCAGCCAAGCGAATCAATGGAAAAAAGGCTTACGAACTGGCTCGTGAAGGTGAAGAAGTTGAATTAGAAGCTAAGGAAATTGATGTTTATCATCTTGAGTTGCTTGAGTGGGATCCACCCGAAGCAATTATTGATGTTTACTGCTCATCGGGCACCTACGTTAGGGCTTTGGCCAATGACCTTGGAGAGGTTTTGGGCTGTGGTGGTCATCTTGTTGGATTGCGCCGTACGAAAAGCGGAGAGTTTGCACTCAGAGATGCCATCCAATTACGAAAATTGCAGGAAGCATTCGAGAATGGTGATTGGTACAAGTATCTCATTCCTGCAGCGGAGGCTTTGGGTGATTGGCCTTCACGGGAATTAAGTTTCGAAGAGGTTGATCTTGTCAGGCACGGTCATCGCATTCCTGTTGAAGAAGCACCAGAGAATCCGGATCATTGGGTTCGCGCAATCAGTCAACAGGGAGAACTGGTGGCATTGCTTGAATACATGCCTGAGGACAAAGAATGGCAGCCCAGGAAGGTGTTCTTCTCTTAAGAGGGGCGCCAGTTTTTAATTTACAAATTTCGCCCTTTCTTCATCCATGAAGGAGGGGCATTTCTATGGGCAAAGGGTTTAAGAAATGAGACATGAAGATCCTGGTAACAACCCGGAAATCATTAATTTCTTTGATTTTGAGCCCTTAAATTTTAATCGTTCCTGCCTTACCATTGGAAATTTTGATGGGGTTCATCTTGGACACCAGGCTGTAATAAAAAGGATTCTCAAGGATGCTAAGCCACATAATGACCCAGTAATTGTAGTTACTTTTTTCCCCAACCCTTCTGATTACTTCAATAAGAATTTAATCCATTTTTACCTGTCAACCCCTCAGGAAAAAGAAGATTTGCTGCTTGATTTGGGTGTTGATAAGGTCGTGACATTTAGATTTGATGAAGATTTAGCGAACCTTTCACCGAGAACTTTCTTAAAAGGTTTAAAGGAAAAACTCGACTTAAATCTTTTGGTGATCGGTCGAGATTTTGCCCTGGGCAAGAATCGTGTGGGGACACTGCCTGTCATCCAGCGAATTGGCAAGTCATTAGGCTTTGATGTTAGAATCATTCCACCGGTCAATTTTCAAAACCAAGAAATTTCATCAACAGAAATCAGACGGCGTCTTGACCAGGGGGATGTCCTATGTGCTGCCAAGATGTTAGGCCGGCCTTATGCGATCTCAGGACCTGTATCCCATGGATCCGATCGGGGGGCACGCATTGGTTTGCCTACAGCTAACATTTCACATTGGCCATATAAGAAACTGCCTGCTGTTGGTGTATATGCCACCGGGGTCATCCTGGAGGGTCAATTTTATCAGGGGATAACAAATGTTGGGTTCAGACCTACTTTTGAAACACAAACAACACCCAATGTCGAGACCCACATCCTGGATTTTGATCGCCTTATTTATGGTGAAACTCTGGAATTACAATTTATCAAAAAAATCAGGGATGAGAAAAAATTCGATGGTGTCGATGCGTTTTTAGCACAAATAAGCCGAGATAAAGCCAAAGCACGAAAGATTTTTGGAAATGAAACATCCTAGACGAATTTATTTGCTCAGTCCAAAAGATCTCAATCCGGAGACCATCGCGGTTACTTTTGCAAAAACCTCACGTTCACCTAAACCCTTTGATGAGATAGCCTCAGAATTAAGTGATGAAAGCGCATCGAAATTTCATGAGAAGTGGGTTGTTGGCTACGGCCACGCCTCGGTAGCGGAACATGCAGTTTTACATCTTGCGATGGAAAATGTATCACGGCTTGCCATCGAAACAATTGAAGGAAACCGCCTGGCTTCTTATACAGAGAAGTCGACCCGATATCAGCAATGGCATCACAGTGCTTATTACCTGCCGGCTGAATTGGAAGATCATCCTTTGCAGGCAGACTATGTATCGACCTGTCAGCGCCTGTTTGATGCTTACCAGGAATGTATTTCCAGGGTGACTGCATGGCTCAAATCTGAATACCCACGCGAAGGAAGCGAGTCAGAAAAGGCTTTTCAACGCCGAATTAAAAATGAGGCTGTGGATAGTTGCCGGTTTCTTTTACCGGCATCCTCCCTGGCTAATGTGGGCGTGACGATCAACGCCAGGGCACTCGAATATGCTATTTGTAAAATGCTCAGTTCACCCCTGGCAGAAGTGCGTGCAATTGGTAAGGAGCTGCGAAGTGTGGGTCAGGGCGAGACACCCACGTTAATCAAATATGCCCAATGCAATGAATATTTGATCTCAATCCGGGAGAAAATGACCCAAAGAGGACATAAAGTCTTTGCTAATAATGCATCCGAAGATTTTGAATTAATTGCCTTCGATAAAAATGGGGAAGATCACATACTTGCCGCAGTTCTTTATCGCTTTCATGACAAGGTTAGCTATTCAGACTGCCTGTATTTTATCCGCGCCTTATCCTTTGAAGAGAAAAAATCCCTGGTCGAGGAATTAATGGGGGATCGGGGAAGATTTGATCAACCGCTGCGTGAGTTTGAGTATGCGGATATGTCCTTTGATGTGCTTATGGACCAGGGTGCCTATTTTGAGTTCAAACGACACCGTATGATGACTCAAACCACGCTGCCACTGACCAGTGAATTTGGATTTGCTGTCCCAAAGGTGATGCGTGAGTCAAAGTGTGAAAAGACATATGTGAATGCCATGCGAAAGGCAGCCCAAGTCTATCAAAAAATGGCTCGATGGAACCCTGATGTGGCAAGTTATATCATCCCGAATGGGTTTAATCGGCGGGTGTTATTCAAAATGAATTTGCGAGAAGCTTATCATTTCTGCCGCCTGCGTGCTGCCGAAAATGCACATTTTTCCATTCGGAGGGTTGCACAAAGCGTGGCGGAGACGATCCAAGAAATTTATCCACTTCTTGGTGCTTACCTTGACATCCCGGGGGATCAGTCCTCACAGGATATTGCCTCAGCGAATTTTTCGCATCTCAAGACATTCTGATGGAAACCCATTAAAATTAAGCCAGATAGTTTGATATCGATGTGAGATTTTCCTCACAAATTTGCATTCCGGCTCCACAGATAAATGTCAGCAAATGAATTTTGAATACTTTCGAGTGCTCAACATACCGATTTTTATTTATCAAACTTCGTTTCTGATTTGGTGATGAATGATGTGTGAGCAAAAAGAGGAGGAATGGTGAGATTTCGTAATGCGATAAAACAAACATTCTGGAATCAAAAGCAAGAGCGACTGCGCGCATTGTGGCGCCTCATCCTGCACACAATTCTCCTGGTTATTTTTGTTAATGTGTTTTTTATCGTCCTTTTCCTGGTCGGTGGCATTTTCGGTCCATTGATTGGATTTGATCTGCAGGAGTCGATTAACGGTGTTCAACCATTGCAGATGGTTGAAAGCCCCTGGCTTGGAACGATTATCATTCCAGGTGCCACAGTTCTGGCTGTTTTTTCAGCAACCTACCTTTCCGGTAAATGGATTGATAAAAGAAAAATAACAGAATTTGGTATCACCACTTCGAAAGACTGGTGGCGAGATTTTATCTTTGGTTTAGCATTGGGGGCATTTTTGATGGGATTGATTTTCATCTTTGGCTGGTTAACTGGCAATATCAGGGTGATGGGATTTTTTCAATCGTCCTGGTCTGAAATCTCTTTTCTTAATGGTTTTGTGCAATCACTCTTTTTCTTTGTGTGCGTTGGATTTTATGAAGAGTTGTTATCACGCAGTTATCATTTGATCAATTTGGCAGAGGGTTTGCATGTCTCTTTCCTGGACAAAAAAGCGGCATTGGTTCTGGCAATCATCCTCTCTTCAATTGTTTTTGGTTTGCTGCATGCCAATAATCCCCACGCGACATGGATCAGCACGCTCAATATCTCCTTGGCAGGTATTTTTCTTGGCCTTGGGATGTACCTGACTGGCAGCCTTGCTATCCCGATTGGCTTGCACATCACCTGGAATTTTTTTCAGGGAAACGTTTTTGGCTTCCCGGTGAGTGGCATTTCCAGCGGGGCGACGATTATTGCCACGGAGGCTGTCGGTCCGCAATGGTTGACGGGCGGTCTTTTTGGGCCTGAGGCAGGTGTTTTGGGATTAGCGGCTATGGTTCTTGGGAGCATCTTAACGCTCCTATGGGTGAAACGCCAAGGTGCCTTGTCCTTGAGTACAGATCTGGCTGAATATGATATTACACGCCAAGATATCATAACGCCATCAAATTAATTATTCTTAGAAATTTTTTTATATTTTTAATTGCTTGGGTAGGTTTGACTTAATTGTGAACTGAAAATTGGGTGATTTTTACATTGAAGAAGGGATGCAGAATGAAAAAAGAAATCTATGAAATGGTTCGTAAAAAGGCGATTGATTTATATGATCAGGCTCATATTGTTTTATCTGAGCAGGAAAAGGAACATATCGAGGTAGCAGATTTTGGTCTGGGTGATATCTTCCGGACAGGCTTACAACTGGTAACCTATGTCAATACAGATCGGGTGTGCGCCAAAGAGCTGGCGCTGCTTCCCAACCAAACCTGCCCTGAACATTGGCACCCGCCGCTCGCGAATGGTTACCCGGGCAAGGAGGAGACTTTTCGCTGCCGGTATGGAGAGATGTATTTGTTTGTTGCTGGTCCCAAAACACCCGACCCAAAGGCTTTTCCCCCCGTTGGGGATGAAAAATACTATTCCGTATTCCACCAGATTGTGCTAACACCTGGTGAACAATACACCCTGCCCCCTAACAGCAAGCATTGGTTCCAGGCAGGACCGCAAGGCGCTGTTGTTTCTGAATTCAGTACCAAAAGCTTTGATGAGGAAGATAGCTTTACAGATCCGACGATCGAGAGAGTGCCAATTATTGAAGAATAATGAGCGGGAATCAATTATTTCAAAAATATCTTCATTTAAAAACTTTCTGGAAGCCACAATTATTCTTTGGAGATTGTTTTAACTACCTTGAATTTTCTTCCACCCTTGACAAAAACCAACTCCTGCCTATAATAATGGCAACACTTGAATAATCAAAGACATTGATGAGGAAGAGTAGACACTAACACGGTGTCCCAGAGAGCGGCAGTCGGTGAGAAGCTGCACACACGCTGGTGTTGAATGGGCCTCGGAGTTTTTGAAGCGAAAGGCAACCAGTAGCTTCAAACGGACACACCGCCGTTATCAGGGTGAAGGGTATAAAGGGAATTCCCCTGTACCTGAGTAATGAGTGAGGCTGGCCTTTTCCTGTTGCATCATCAACAGGTTTTTGTTTACAGGAAGCCTAAGCTGGGTGGCACCACGGACAAATAGCGTTCGTCCCAATCAGGGATGAGCGCTTTTTAATTTCGCTTTCTCCCATTACTCTGGCAAACGATCAACACACTAATCGATTACCTGGAGGTAGCAAAATGTCAAACGAGCAATACAAATACCTACTGAATGAAACTGATCTCCCCAAGCAGTGGTACAACGTCAGCGCAGATATGCCGGTTCCGCCGACACCGGTGCTCAATCCGCAGACCAAGGAGCCTATCACACCGGAGTTCCTGAATGTCAT
>Ga0207796_1000208_pt1 | contig 25736 bp, 24 predicted proteins | sample Pon1CUnioCityCA_6_FD_187274 | JGI IMG/M metagenome (GOLD analysis project Ga0207796, IMG submission 187274) | Marine sediment microbial community from Union City, CA, USA - Pond 1C Sediment 1 (SPAdes) | ecosystem: Environmental > Aquatic > Marine > Intertidal zone > Salt pond sediment ... | reverse complement strand
GTTTTACGGTCCAGCACTGAACAGTTAAGTGTGATCGTCCGCCGTATTCTGGCAGAAGCTGAACGACGAGCACATCTCACTGAAAACCAATTCATTTCTCAATCTCTGGCTGAAAGTACCAGGACAGAGGATATCGACCAGTTATGTACAAGGCTTGCGGAAAACGTATCAGGTGTCAATCCTGATGCCTATGTGATGATTTCCCTGTATGATCCAGCAGTCAATGCCATCCGCCTTCGAGCCCTGAAAGGATTGGGAAAGCTGGCAGACCGGCTGACGCATTTCCTGGGAAGAAAACCGGAAGACATCCAAATTGATGTGGCTGAGAATCCATTAGATGAGGATCTGAACCAGCGATTTACGAGCGGTAAATTAGAAAAGGTGCCGGGTGGGCTGTTTGATTTAACCAGGGGGGTCCTCCCCAGGAAGATCTGCCAAACCCTGGAAAGGATCGCGGGCGTAGGCGAGATTTACATCGCTGGTTTTGGCTTGCGAGGAAAATCAACCGGCGGCCTGGTGCTAATGGTCAAAGAAGGGAAAGAAATCCAATTCCCGTCAGCTATTGAAACCATTACCAGTCATTATGCTGTGATCTTTGAAAGGCGAATTGCCCAGGATGAGGTCTTGCTCCGAAAAGCACAGCTGGAAGCCCTCCGGAACGTGGAGCTGGAAATTGCCAGCCAGCTGGATCAGGAAAAACTGCTGCAGACCATCGCTGAGGAGGCTCGTTCGATCGTGAATGCGGCTGCCTGTGGGTTCAGCATCGTCAACCCGGACAGGGATGTACTGGAGTATTTAGCTTATACCGGGTTGGATGATCTGCCAGAGAATACCGATATTCTTCGAGGAGAGGGTCTATCCGGAAAAGTATGGGAAACCGGGGAAACCATGCTCGTCGAGAATTACGCTCAATGGGAAGGGCACTCATCCAATTGGCAGATAGTGGGTGATTACAACCTGGTTGGCATCCCTGTGATCTGGGGAGATGAATTCCTGGGCGTTTTGGAAATCGCCACAGATTTAGAGGACAGGATTTCTCCTACTGCAATTAACACCCTGGAGCTCTTCGCGACCCAGGCGGCGATCGCTGTGAAGAATGCCCGCCTTTATAAAGAAGAGATGGTGCGCAGGCAGGAAGCGGAAACCTTGCGGGAAGTTGGTTTGCTGATCAACCGCATGATGGATCGAGGGGATTTGATGGATATGATCCTTTCCGCGCTCAAGCGAGTTGTCCCCTATCATGGCGCATCTGTACAGCTGGTCCAGGGGAACGCTATCGTGGTGGAGGCCTATCAGGGAATAAAAAAGCCGGACGTGGTTGTCGGAACACAATTCCTGATCAATGATAATCCGATCGCTCAGAATGTTCTCTATGGGGGAAAAAAGGTTGTCTTGTCTAGTGCTGATCAGGTAGGAGAGCTGCTGCAAGGACCAAATAAAGAAGATGTCCAATCCTGGATGGCAGTGCCTCTGGAAGTTAAGGGGAACCGGATCGGGATCATCACCCTGGATCACTCCCGGCCAAACCAATATTCAGAGCAGGATGTGAACCTGGTGATGGATTTCGCTACCCAGGCAGCCATTGCCCTGGAGAACAACCGCCTCTTTGATCAGATTCGCCGCAGGACAAGAGAGATCGAAGTGGTTTATGAATCAGCCATGCAGCTTACGCGAGAGCTTCATCCGGATCTGCTCTTTGAAAACCTCCGGAAACAGATTGTCAGTATGTTTGAACAGGACGCCTTCCTGCTGGCGACGTTTAACGAGAACACCAGGAATATAGAAATCGTGTATGCTTCCGAGGATGGCATCCAGCAATCGCATACCGATGGCCTGCATATCCCCCTGGATGTGAAGAACTCACTGCTGAGCTGGATCGTGCGTAAGCGGACCCCGTTAATGATCGGAAACGTGGAGACCGAGTCGCTCCCAGTTCACCCTGTGCAGCGCGGGAAAACCATTCGATCCTGGCTGGGTGTTCCGCTGTTGGCTGGAAAACGGGTCATTGGTGCTCTCGCCGTTCAATCCTTCCAGGCGGATGCTTACACTCATGAAGATCAGCGCCTGCTCGAACTCCTGGGCAACCAGGCAGCTGTTGCCCTCGAAAACAGCCGGCTGTTCGAAGATGCCCAAAGGAGATTATCTCGACTGTCTTCCTTGCGGGAGATCGATATGGCTATTTCAGGCAGTGTCGATCTGGAAATGACCATGGAGGTTTTAATCAGCCAGCTGATCAATTCCCTGGATGTTGATGCCGCCTGCGTGCTGGCTTACCATCCTCATCAACACACGCTGAATTATGTCAGCGGCAAAGGGTTCCAGACCAAATCGCTGCAGCATACCTCGTTGAAAATTGGAGAAGGACTGGCGGGCCTGGCAGCCAAAGAGCGCTCCCTGGTTCAGATCCCCGATTTAAGCGAACAACAAACCAGTCTTGATCGATCGCCCATGCTGAAAAAGGAGAATTTTGTCACCTACCTGGCGCATCCTCTGATCGCGAAAGGGGAATTGGTCGGTGTGCTGGAAGTTTTCCACCGGGAACGATTGGATCCCGACCCTGAATGGATCAATTTCCTGGATGCCCTGGCCAGGGCAGCGGGCATTGCCATCGACAGGCTGAATTTGTTCAATGATCTTTCCCGGTCGAACTTTGAACTGCAGCAAGCCTACGACGCGACCATTGAGGGCTGGGCCCGGGCGATAGAAATGCGCGATAACAGCACTTCTGAGCACAGCCGCCGGGTCGTTGCCCTGGCCATGAACCTGGCCAGAAAACTTGGTGTGAAGGGGGAAGGTTTAACCCATCTCCGCCGAGGAGCATTACTGCACGACATCGGCAAAATGGCTATTCCCGATGGCATCTTGCTGAAATCGGGCAAATTAACCGATGAAGAGTGGCATCTGATGAAGAAGCATCCCCAGTATGCCTTCGACATGCTATCGAACATTGATTATCTCGTCCCTGCCCTGGATATTCCTTACTGCCACCATGAGCGTTGGGATGGTACGGGTTATCCCCAAGAACTAGCTGGAAAAGAAATACCTCTTGCAGCCCGCATCTTTGCAGTTGTGGATGTTTGGGATGCCCTTCAATCTGACCGTTCCTACCGTGATGCCTGGCCGGAAGAGAAAGCAGTCGAATATCTCAAGGAGCAATCTGGTAAACACTTTGACCCTGAGATCGTTGATGCCTTCCTGGACCTGATCGGAAAATCCTGATCCCTTTGTATTCAGTGTTAGATCAAAAAAACAGTCCAAGCCGATGACTTCAGCAGGAAGTCAGGTCAGCTCTGCAGGCGCAAGGATGGATTGCTGCTTTGCCTTTTGGGGTAGTGTTTCGTCATCCGGGGTTCTTGCAGGTGGCAGGAAGTAATCTGCCAATCGATAGGGGCCAGAAAGGATCTTCCTGCGAATGATCAGGGTGCCTTTTGGGTCCGTTTCCACGCGCCAGCGTACCAGCATGATCAAACCCTGATCGATCTCTATGCCAGATATCCAGCGGGGATGTACGCAGCATCCGGTGTTGAAATACCCTGTTTCTCCTGGGCTGGAGAGGGCAGCACAGTGGGTGTGGCCGCATAACAGGAGCTGGTTGTGGGTTGCGCTCCAGTCGATCAACTGGCTTTCCACTTCCCTGCGCATATCCGGGTTGTGGGCTACCCGATAGGGATTCTGAACCCCGATCATTTGCAATGGGCGCCAGATATACCGCAGCAAAAGCCGGCTTAATCGCCAGAAATGATCGTTAAACAACTCTCCTTGATGGCCGTGGGTGACCAGGATCTTCCCCCCGCAAGGCAGGTAGTCGAGCAGGATTCCCTCATGGATCTTGATATCCGGGAAAAGCAATTCGGGTTCCTGTTGGGAGCCGAGACGCATAGTGGATAAGTTCACAGCTGCATATTCCCGGTCCTTGTAAAGGATATCGTGGTTGCCGTGGATGTAGTAAAAGCGCCCTTCCAGGTAATAATCTCTCAAGATCCGGAAAACATCCGGGTGAGCGCTTCGAATGCTCCAGGGGGAGGTGTTTTTAATGAGCTCATCACCATCACCCACTTCAATATAGATAAAACCAGCCCGGTAGTAATAGTCGAGGGCATAGGCAAAGATGTTTTTATTGCTGGCGAACTCATCTACAAAGCTGTTATCCCCCCGATGCACATCGCTGAATAAGATCAATCTGCTGTCATTGTCGATGGGGACGCTCTCCGCTTGATCCAATACCATGGATAAACGTGCTTGTTTTTTGGGTGGTCTTGTCAGCATGGTTATCTCCCCCCAAAAAATAACACAATTGACATCGACCTCCATCAAGAGACTGTAAAGACTTTGTTAAAGATGGTTAATCAATGGGAGCGGCTTTTAATCTCCTTCAGCCTGCTGTTTGATCTTTCTGATCAGGCCAGAAAAGATGATTCCGTGGATAGGGTAAAGACCGTACCAGTACAGGAATCCAGCCAGCCCCCTGGGTGCAAAGATGGCTGTTTGCAGCAGGAGCACATCACCTTCAGGCGTGGGCCCACTCTCGTACTGCAGCCAGGCTTTGCCAGGGAAGACCATTTCTGCCCGCAAACGCAGCAGCCCGGGAGATTGAATTTCCTCCACCCGCCAGAAATCAACCGCATCCCCAACGCGAAGATAGTCAGGGTCCCTGCGTCCCCGCCGGAGGCCCGCTCCTCCCAGCAAACGATCGATCCAACCTCTGATCCGCCAGGCCCAATTCATGAACAGCCACCCATTCTCACCCCCCAGCCGGGTATATACCTGGAACACATCCCCTTCACTGGCCTGGATCCGGATCTGCCGCTGCTCTAGCAGCATACCCTCCTCGCTGATCAGTGTCACCGGCTGCTGGTCCCCCTGGCTGCTGTAAAGCGCATCACACCAGCGGGTCTCTACCTCGCCGGTTTCCAGGCCAGCCAGGGCAGATTCCACTGCCTGTTGGTAGCTCATGGGCTGGATGGAGGGGAAAATTTCCCTGGCGGAAATATCCTGCACCAGGATCTCATTCACCAACCCCTCAATTAAAGGCCGGGTGACGCTGGCATGTACAGGTGTGATCCAGTGCACCCAGTGAGAGGATAATCCTGGTGTTAGCACTGGGACCGGAATCAGCCAGCGCTTCAGTCCCCGGATCTCAGCGTAGATGAGCATCATCTCCGCGTAGGGCAGCTGGTCACTGCCCCCAATCTCGATTACCTTGCCAATGCTGGCTGGCGCATCAAGAGCCGCTATTAAGTATGCCAGCACATCTTCAATTGAGATCGGCTGCACTTGTTGATAAACCCAGCGAGGCGCAATCATCACCGGGAGTTTTTCAGTCAGATAGCGGATCATCTCAAAGGAGATGCTGCCTGAGCCGACGATAATTGCCGCTCTGAATTCAGTTACGGGGATGCCATATCCCCCCAGGACCTTTCCAGTTTGTTGTCGGGACTGCAGGTGCGGTGCCAAATCCGACTCTGAATCACCTAAGGCGCCCAGGTAGATGATGCGCTTCACGCCCGCAGCGTGGGCAGCGGTCCCAAAATTACGGGCTGATTGCAGCTCCTGATCGCGGTAGCCAGTCCGTTCCGTCATATTGTGGATCAGGTAGTAAGCGACATCGATACCGTCCATGGCAGCCGGTAGATCTTCCTGGTGAAGGACATTGCCTTCGATGATCTCAACTTCCTCCACCCAGGAGCGTCCAGATAAGCGGACTGCATCCCGGGCAAATACTCGCACCCGATATCCTTTTTCCAGCAGGAGAGGCACCAGCCGGCCGCCAACATATCCGGTTGCGCCGGTGACCAGGATAGATTGAACGTCTGATTGAATTGCCATATGATCTCCTTCTATGTGGATCGATCAATTAAGGTCGGACAAGAAAAGGGAGGCCTGATTTTGTATGGCCTTCTTTTCCTGCGAATCCAACTTCTCAAGGTTAGCAAGGGAAAGGTTCATGCGGGGGTTGGATCGCAGTTTAGATTTCTGTTCAATTAAGAAATTCCAATACAGGTAATTGAATGGGCAGGCTTGCTCGCCACTTCGCAGCTTGTGATCATAGCCACAGTCCTGGCAATAGTCACTCATTTTGTTGATGTAGTTAGCTGAAGAGACATAGGGTTTGGTGCCAATTCTCCCACCGTCTGCATAGAGTCCCATCCCAATCAGGTTGGGTGCCATCACCCAGGGGTAGGCGTCCAGGTAAGTGGCCATGAACCATTCCAGCACTTGTTGAGGTTGGATGCCAGCCAGGGTGCAGAAGTTGCTCAGCACCATCAGCCGTTCAATATGGTGGTTATAACCGCTTTGCAGCGCTCGCTGGAGTACAACTGCCAGGCAGTTCAGTCCAGCATCCCCTGACCAGAAAAAATCCGGCAGATCCCGGTCTGCCTCTAGATGGTTGCTGTGAAGCAGGGTGGGGAACAAGCGCCAATACTGCCAGTAAATGTATTCCCGCCAGCCCAACACCTGGCGGATGAAGCCCTCGACAGCGTTGAGGGGTGCAGAGCCTTCCAGATAGGCCCTCTCGGCAGCCTGGACCACTTCCAGGGGGTCAAGTAAACCCAGATTCAAGTATGGTGAAAGCAGGGAATGGAAGACAATCCTGGATCTGCTGGTCATGGCATCTTCATAGGCCCCAAAATCAGCCAGTCGGTTGGAAAGGAAATCCTCCAGTGCCCGCGCCGCACCGCGGTGGTCCACGGCATAGTTGAATCGATCATCCCCGGCATGTGTGTGATGTGGCTCCAGCTCTTGGATCACTTCCCGGGTGATGCGGTCGGGTGGGAAGGCCAGGGCTTCCGGGATGGGGAGTTCAGCGGGGAGGGGCTTCCGATTTTGAGCGTCGTAATTCCACTGACCGCCAAGCGGCTCTCCATCTTCGTCGAGCAGGACGCTGAAGTGGCGGCGCAGACGGCGATAAAAACTTTCCTGGCGGATATTCTTCTCATCCGGGAGATCAGGATAGGGGTTATGCCTTTCGACCAGGAACTGGCTGTTTGGCAGGACCTGGATGGGGATATCAAGGTGAACTGGCAGGCTGTCCTCCTGGAACTTGCGGGCCTGAAAATTACTGGAGGCCATGCAAATCAGCTTGTCCGGCTGGTGTTTCTTGATATGGTCCTGGATTCCTTCCAGGAAGGTTGGAGCCTGGCGATAATCAACAGAATACCCTGATTTTCGGAGTCGTTCTGCATAATGGCGCATGGCGCTGAGGATCAGGACCAGCTTCCAGGGGTGCCAGCGCCGGCGCCCCAGCAAATGCTGAGACTCTATCAATAGCACGCCTGGCTTCCCGGCCTGCTGAGCAGTCACCCCAACTTCAAGGGCAGGGTGCTGCTTGAGAAGTTGATCCCCCAGGATCCATGCCGTGGCCTTTTTGCCCTGATTTTCTGTGATGAACAAAGGTCGACTCCCCTGATTTGTGTTATGCAATAATTATACAATATATTGATAAAACATAGAAGGCATGTTATGATTTAGTTAGTGAGATTAGAAGATGGAGTGTTGAGCATGGCAGAGCGTGGAAAAGTTTTAGTGACCGGTGTCAGCGGTTTTTTGGGGGCGCACACAGCCATTCAATTATTAAATCAAGGATATCATGTTCTGGGTACCTTGCGGGATATCCAGCGGGCTGAAGCCATCAAAGAGGTCATTCTTGCGAATGCTTCCCGGGAAGGCAGATTGAAGTTTGCAAAAGCGGACTTGCTGGACCGGGAGGTGTGGCCGGGCCTGATGGATGGGGTTGATTATGTGCTGCATATCGCGTCCCCATTCCCGCGAGTGCTGCCCAAGCGGGATGAGGAATTACTGCTTCCTGCCAGGGACGGCACCCTGAATGTGCTGCGGGCCTGTTCCCGGGCCGCTGTGAAGCGTGTGGTGTTGACTTCATCCACCACCGCGATCGCTTATGGCAAGCCTAAAGGGCAACGCTCGGGGACTTATTCAGAGCTGGACTGGACTGATGAAAATGACCTGAGGGACACCACGGTGTACATCCGCAGCAAGACAGCTGCCGAACGGGCTGCCTGGGATTTCATCAACAAGAATGATGGGAATCTAGAGCTGGTTTCCATCTGTCCGGGGGCGCTGCTGGGGCCGGTCCTTGAAAAGGATTTTGGCACCTCGGCCAATATCGTGATCAAGATCCTGGATGGCAGCACACCTGCTTACCCGAAGATCGGCTATGATCTTGCTGATGTGCGGTCAGTGGCTGAACTGCACCTGTTAGCAATGGAATCACCCGGCGCAGCCGGGGAGCGGTTCATTGCCACAGCAGGATACCTGGCTTTCAGTGAGATCGGCGATATTTTGCAGGAAGCTTATCCGGATCGCAAAACACCCCGGGGTGAACTGCCAAATTTCCTCACCCGTTTGATCGCGAATTTTGAAAGCACCCTCAAACCGCTGACTGTGGAAATAGGCGCGACCAGGAAACTGGATAACCGCAAAGCCATCGATCAACTGGGATGGCAGCCAATCTCTCCCAAAGAAGCTGTGTTGGCCACAGCAGAAACGGTCATCCAGCTGGGATTGGTGTAGGGCAATCCCAGTATTCATCGTATTCTGGTGTCATACTGAGCCAGGGTGTATAAACGGAGGAATCAACCATGAAAAAGATCATACTTTGGGGCAGTGAAGGCAGCATCGGCCAGGCAATCTTGAAGCGTTTTAAGAATGAGGGCTGGCAGGTTGCAGCTTTAGCCCGGAAGTTAACACCTGTCAGCCAGGCTGCTGCGTGGTCGTTTGAGGCGGATTTCAGTGACCCTGAGCAAATGGACCGGGCGGGGAAGTGGCTCCTGAAAAACCTGGAGGATGCCCAGGTGATGGTTTACGCAGCTGGTGATATTGCAGCCGGGAAAGTCGCTGAAGGGGATTACCAGCGCTGGCAGCAGATCCTTGATAACAACCTCACCGGAATCTACCACAGCCTGCGGGCGAGTTTACCCTTGCTGGAAGACTCCAGCCATATCTTCTTGTTAGGAGCCATCAGCGAGCGCTTACAGCTGCCTGGGCTCTCTGCCTATGTGGCAGCGAAAGCCGGCCTGGAAGCCCTGGCAGTTTCCTTATCCAAGGAAGAGCGCAAGAAGAAGGTGACCGTGGTGCGTCCGGGAGCAGTCGATACCCCATTATGGGATAAGGTCCCTTTTAAGAAACCCTCTCATACCTACTCACCGGAGCAGGTCGCGGAAAAGATCTGGGAAGCTTACCAGGATGAGCACCAGGGCCAGCTGGACCTGGTATAAAAGGAACTCTGGCTATCCATGTTGGCCAGGCATGAGCCAGTATGCACAGCTCCTCTTTCTCTTCTCAGGAAAGGGGAGCTCTTAATTTCTTCGAAAACGAGAGATAGCTGGATCCCACCCGGGAACCCAGCCATGTAGGATGGAAAACAGATAGGTTTTCCCTATTTCTCCCCTTTGGATCCTGGGGTTTCTTATCTTTTACTGTTTTTGTCTCCTGGGGAGGTTTTTGACCTACCCTAATTACTGCCTCCCGCCCCGATAATCATGGTATAAACGGTTCAATCTAACAACTCTACCTCGGAGATAAGCCATGAATCCCACCGCATCCATTATCATCACCGCAGCCCTGGTTTTTTATTCCATCGGTGTGTGGAGTGAACGCCTTCAGGGGCGCCTGAAAGCCTGGCACCTGATCTTTTTCATCCTGGGATTGATCTCAGATACCTGGGGAACAGGGATGATGTTTGATTTTGCCGGGGGCCTGACGATCGATCTGCATGGCATCTCCGGCCTGTTGGCGATCATCCTGATGTTCATCCATGCCGTATGGGCCCTGGTGGTCTTAATCCGCCAAGATGAAAAAGCGCTGACCAATTTCCACAAATTCAGTCTCTTTGTGTGGTTGATCTGGTTGATCCCTTACTTCAGCCCGATGTTATTTGAGCTGGCAGGGTAAGCGAGGCGAAGATGAACTGGATCAAGATCGTGATGGTAATTTTCATTTTCCTGGAAGCGGGCAATATCTTTGTCTTGTATTTTTCCCCTAACTCAAAACTGGCCAATGGCATGGGGCACTTTACAGCCTGGGGAAAGCTGAAAGAGGATCCTGAACTTCGAGATCTGGTCAAATACCTGGTGAACTGGGTGGCAGGCACCAAGTTGATCTTGCTGGGTTTGTTAATTGGGCTGCTCTTTACAGGGGATGAACCCCTATTGTTGATCGCGGCCGGAGTGATGACACTGACCATCAGCGCTTTTTTCTGGCGCATGTTTCCTTTGATAAGAAAAATGGACCGGGAGGGAGGGATCGAACCGGTTGGTTATTCCCAAATACTGGGATGGATGATCCTCGGATTCAACCTGCTATTCCTGGCTGGCATCCTGGGAACTTTGCTGACTTGAGATCAACGCCTGGTGCTTTATTCCGTGGGAAAGTCGTATCTATTTCTTCTTCTGGCTGTTTTAATAATTGTTGCGTGATAAATCAGATTATTAATAAAAGGAGAAAACATGAGACTTACTCCCCCCACTAAAAATGTATTCTGGATTTCTGTCGTAGTGGCAGCTGTTGGACTGATCGCCAGCTTTGGCGTTGTTGGATTTTTAGCCCCCTTTGCTTTCTGGTTGGTTTTGATTGCCTACATCCTGTTGGCCCTGGGTGTGGCCCTGAAAGGTTTCTAATTTTCTTTTCTTGCTCCTATTTTCGAAGCCCCGGTAGCGATACCGGGGCTTCCCCTTTAAATCCTTAGCTAGAATATAACAGTGGTCCCTTACTGTAAATCTGCCTGAAATCCAAAGTGAATTATTGAGATCGAGATTAGAATGCAGTTAACGAGAATGGATTGCTGTATTATAATTTCACACTGGATTTATGGTTTGTTTTTGACAGGGACAGGATTCCTTGCCTCTGAGGTAGGTAAAAGATTATGAAAAAACTTGTTTGGCTGCCAATCATTTTATTGGGGCTGTCAACCCTGACACTGCTGGTGCTTTTTGTGCAAAAAGCGATCGGCTTTAACAACCAGCTGGCGAAAGTTGGAAAAACCCAAACTGTGGCGGTTGCCACCAACTGGGCCCTGGAAACCATCGCTGCTATCCCTACAGAAACGCCCAGGCCGACTGCCACAGCCACCCAGACGCCTACCTTGACCCCTTCTCCAACAGCCAGCCAGACCCCAGAACCATCTCCTACCGAGGTGACCCCCACCGAGGAAGCTTGTTATGATGAAGCCACATTCATCGAGGATGTCACCATCCCGGATGGCACCCAGCTCGATCCGGATAGCCCGTTCACCAAGACCTGGAGGCTGCTCAACGCTGGCACCTGCACCTGGACAGCCAATTACAAGCTGATCTTTGTTTCCGGTGATCAGATGTCCGGCCCTGACAGCCAGCAGATGGTGACTGTTGAAGTGCCGCCTGAAGCCTCGATCGATGTCTCTGTGGATTTGGTTGCTCCCAGCACGCCCGGCACTTACCAGGGCTACTGGGGATTGAGGAACGGCGATGGCGTGCGCTTTGGCATCGGTCCTGGGGGGGCGTCTTTCTATTTGGAGATCGAGGTCGTGGAACCGGAAGGATGATTAGGCTGTCTCCCTCGATTGCCGCACAAGGCAGGATTGATGGGGAATAAATTGGACAGTTATAAAACGCTGAATAGGATTTCATCTGTGGTCAGCCAATCGCTGGATCTGGAGGAGATCCTGTGCAGCGCCCTGGAACAGGTCTTGCTGGCAGTTGGATTGGATACAGGGGGTATTTACCTGTACCACGAGAAATCCCAAACACTGCAAGTTGCTGCCCAGCATGGATTCAAACCAGATTTCATTAAGGAAATAGATCATCTAAAAATCGGGGAAGGCTTTTCCGGAAAGGTCATGGAAAGCGGCCAGCCCCTGGTGATCCGCGAAATCTCCCAGGACAACCGGCTCTCCCGGGGGGTCGTTACAGATTCCGGCTTAACATCTCTGGCTGTGGTACCACTGCGCTCCAAACAGAAGACCTTGGGGACGTTGTTCCTGATCTCTCATGACCTGCGGGATTTTGATGAAAGCGAGATGCAGCTGCTGATCGCAGCCGGTCAGCAGATCGGTGTGGCAGTGGAAAACGCTTCCCTGTTCACAGCCCAGGGTCGGCGGGCAGAGCAGTTCCAGGTGATCGCTGAAGTGGGCCGGCAGATCACCTCGATCATGGAGATTGATCAGGTGCTGGATCACGTTGTGAAATTGATCCAGAAAGCTTTTGGGTACGATCACGTGGCGATTGCCATGTTAGAGGAGGAATATGCAGTCTATCAGGTTGGGGCAGGCCGTTTGTGGGAGGACCCTGAGTTCAACTTCAATCCCTCGCGGTTAAAAATCGGATGGGAAGGTGTGACCGGACGGGTGGCTGCATCTGGTCAGGCATTGTATCTACCGGATGTCAGGAAGGATCCTGGATACGTTGAAATGAAAGGCAGCGGTACGCTTTCTGAGGTGACCGTTCCCATCAAAGTGAAAGGCAAGGTCATTGGCATCCTGGATGCGCAGAGCCAGCGCTTGGATGCTTTTGATGACAGCGATCTGATGGTCCTGCAGTCCCTGGCTGACCAGACTGCGGTGGCTATCGAAAATGCCCGTTTATACAAACAGGCCCAACAATTAGCGGTTGTGGAGGAACGCAACCGGTTGGCCCGGGAGTTACATGATTCTGTCACCCAGGCCTTATACGGCATGACCTTGCATGCCGAGGCAGCTTTCAGGCAGCTTGATGCTGCAAATACTCAGTTAGCGAACGAGCAGCTGAAGGAATTGCAGGGCACGGCTCAGGAAGCGCTGCGAGAAATGCGGCTGCTGATTTTTGAACTCAGACCTTCTGTGGTCGAAGTGCAGGGTTTGGTGCCAGCCTTGCGGGCCAGGTTAGAAGCGGTAGAAGAACGGGCTGGTTTGCGGGTGGAAATGGATCTCACTGAAGGTCTTGAACTATCGCATCAAGTGCAGGATGGCCTGTACCGCATAGCTCAAGAAGCGCTTAACAATGCCTTGAAACATGCTAGCGCCACTCAGATACTTTTGAGTTTATCGGGCACAGAAGCTGCAGTGATTCTGGAGATCGTGGATGATGGTGTGGGTTTTAACCCTGATCAGGAAATTGAGGGCGGCGGCTTGGGATTGGATGGCATTATCGAAAGGGCGGAACTCTTAAATGGTGAACTGAAAATTGACAGTCAACCAGGTAAAGGAACAAGGATAAGGATAGAGGTGCCCAATGACTGAAACCAAGATCAGAATATTAATTGTGGATGATCATGCAGTGGTTCGTAAGGGGATCCGAGCTCTGTTAGCCACCGAGCATGACCTGGAAGTGATCGGGGAAGCGGAAGATGGTCAGCAGGCAGTTAATCTCTATCAGGAACTGAAGCCGGACCTGCTGCTGTTGGACCTGATCATGCCCAGGGTGAATGGCATTGAGGCCATCAAAATGATCAAAGTTGATCATCCAGGCGCTAAAATCCTGGTCTTAACCAGTTTCGCTGCTGATGACCAGGTCTTTCCTGCTATCAAAGCCGGGGCATTGGGTTATCTGCTCAAAGATACCGAGCCAGATGATCTGATCAGAGCCATCCGCCAGGTGTTTTTGGGAGAATCTTCCCTCTCACCCACAATTGCCAGAAAAGTCTTGGATGAGGTCTTTCATCCCCAAGAGAAAAAACTCTCTCCCGATCCGCTGACGAATAGAGAAGTGGATGTGCTGCAGGTGTTGGCAAAAGGGAAAAGCAACCGGGATATCGCTCAAGAACTCAGTATCAGCGAGACCACTGTGCGCACCCATGTCAGCAATATCCTGGGAAAGCTCCACCTAGCCAGCCGCACCGAAGCAGCCCTTTATGCGTTAAAAGAAGGCATGGCTGATTTGAACGATATTCCCTGAGCTGCTGAATCCATACTCCATTTGGATGAACTCCTTCCAATAATTGTCCAGCATGCTCTGCCCTAGTTTCAATCCTTAGGCTGACCAGAAAATCCCCTCTTTGACGGATGTCAACTAGAGGGGATTTTTGTATGATAGAGGCACTGTTCAGCAGATTCTTTCTGATGGATGACAAACTAGAGAAATTTACTATATGACAGCGATAAATGAGATGCTTCAGCAGGCTGTTTTATCGTTCCCCGTTGAGAGGTCGGTTTTTGACCGGTTGGGGGAAAGGAGCGCAATCGTGCTTAAAGTCCTCATCACTGATGACCGGGTTGCTTCCCGGAAAGGGCTTCGAGCCCTGATGCTAACCCAACCAGATATTCAGGTCATTGGAGAAGCAGCGGACGGAAAGCGCGCAATCCAGTTTATCAAGAAGGAAAAACCAGACGTTGTGATCATGGATGCTTATATGCCCGGGATGAACGGGCTGGAAGCCACCAAGATCATCAAAAAGAAATGGCAGGAGATCAGGGTTGTCTTCCTGACCCTCCATGAAGGGATCCGTGAGGAAGCATTGGCTGCGGGCGCGGACGCGTTCTTGGTCAAAGGATGTCCAATAGACAGCTTAATGAAAGAGATAAAAAAGGAAAGGAGGGACTAAGATGATCTTCGATAACAAAATTTTTGGGATATGCCTTATGAAGATACAGCGGGTTTACCTCCAGAAATTCCATCATTGATGCTTGATTGAATTTTCCAAGCGGATTGATATTTCTGGATGACCGCCCGCAGTGATTGTCAAAATCAAACTAAATAGGAGTAAACAATGTATTTCACAAATTCAAATGATTGTATACTCCAGCAGGCCGGATTGATCCAGAAAGGGGACATCAACACAGGAATTCCTGGTTCTATACTGCGAAACGCAGTCTTGAGCCAGGAAAGACAAGAATACCGACCAATCTGGTCCTGCTGGAATAGAAAAAGCCCGGTCAGCTGGGCAACCAGGATGATCCAAAAGCTGAACTTCCGAAATCGTCAGGTGATCAGGAAGCAAACCAAGAAACACTACCGCCCGGTATCAACCATTTCGGGTAACTAGCTAAGAGTATCTGTTCTTTCTTACTCTTCTCCTCGTTAGTCGCCGGGGAAACTCTCTGGGGGATACCTCCCCGGCGCAAAGAGAGGGAGTTAGGACATCTCTTATTTTCCTCGACAACACTTAAAGTGGATAGTGGGAGAGAGCGATGCATGTTGGCCGAAAGAATTGGGATTGGTTCCGATCAAGTAAGTGGTCGCAGGTGGTGGCGATTGGAGTAGGAGCAGTTCCTGCCTGTTTAGTTCCATTGTTTTTCACAAACCTTGATGATCGTCGCCTCACTCCCGATGGGATCATGCTCTAGTCCATAGTCTATGGAGTAATATTGAGCCCTGTCCTGATCATCGGGGACCGCAGCGTTGGCAAGGCGTTTGGAACAAATTTGACCAACTGTCTTGTAGCACGAGATCCAGCCAACAAGAGATAATAAGGAGGCGAAATGAAAGCGATTTTCAGAAAGCACCATTTAATTAGCATCTTGCTGCAAGTTCTGGTAATCCTCATCCTGGCCCTGGTGATCTTCTTTACTGCCTCTTACGAGCAGGGTAAATCCTGTACGATCTTCACTGCCGTGCAGGGGGACACCGTGCTCTACGGGAACAGTGAGGACCAGCACAACCCTGACCCGGTGATTGGTTTTTTCCCACCCTCATCGGAAGGATATGGGTCTGTGAAATTCGGTATCACAGGAGCAGATGGTCAGTACAATTTTGAAGGTGCGGTCAATGACCAGGGACTGGCCTGGGATGTGAATAGCACTCCGAAAACCAAGCTGGACCCGGACCCCAATCCATTTAAGCCGGATTGCTATGACGAAAACTTCCTGTATCGGATTACCAAAGAGGCTGCCACTGTGGAGCAAGCTATCCGGATTGTGAAGCGCTGTCAGTTTGGAGAGGCGATGAAAAGTCAATATCATATCGCCGATGCCAGCGGGGATGCGGTGGTGATCAGTGGTGGACCAGATGGCAAAGTCGCCTTTACCCGGATAGACTCTGAAGATGGCTACCTGCTTTCCACCAACTTCAACCTGGCCCAGCCTGATAAAGGAACGGTGGATTTCCGCTGGCACACCGCCACCGAGAAACTGGAAGCGGTTGAAAGTGGAGTGGATTTATCCCCAGAATACGCTCTGGACTTGATGGAAGCCGTTCATCTCTATACTTTGACAACCTATACTCTGTACCAGAATGTGCTGGACCTGAAAGAGAACAAGATCTACTTGTCCTATATGTCCCAATTTGATGAGATAGCAGAAATCGATCTGGAAGAGGAGTTCGAAAAAGGTCAGCGGGTGGTAGCAATGCGGGCGTTTTTCAGCGAGGAAACAGCCGCTGCTGGGGACGCAGCTTATCAGCGCTTTGCCCTCAGGTTCCTGGCTTTGAAAGTTGGTGTGATTACCCTGGCGTTGCTGTTGATGATGGGGATGGTGTTCCTGATTATGAGGAGGGTCAAGCGAGTGAGAGCTGATGCAGTCGATTGATCAAAGTTATAGGATTATTCATCCAACCAAACCCACAGGTGGGATTATGGAAAAGACTTTTGAAAGTTAGCAAATCCCGATTTTTACCCCGCAAGGTGGCTGGAAGAGCCTGGGTCTTTATGTCTTCTTAACCTTTATATGGACCTGGATATTTCTGTTCTTGCGGTTGAGAAATTCATCAGAAACCCAACGCACGTTATTGATCATTGTGGTTGTCTTTGGTCCCCTCCTGGCAGCAATTGCAACGGTGTGGATCTTTGAAAGCAGAGCAGCTCTGAAGAATTGGCTTCGGTCCATCTTCAGGTTCAGGACGCCTTTCTATCTCTACCTGGCAGGAGCTTTTGCCATACCCCTGTTGATCGGCTACCTGCAGTACCTGGTCTATCGCTTGCTGGGCGGACCCCCAGGCTTCCCTGGAGCAGAGCCCTGGTACACTTACCTTGGCTATCTGATTCCCACGGCCCTGCTGACAGGCGGAAACGAAGAACCCGGTTGGCGGGGATATGCACTGCCAGTATTGAACAGACTCACCTCCCCGCTAGTTGCCGGATTGATCCTGGGTGTGGTCCACTCGCTGTGACACCTGCCGCTGATGAGCAGTTATGGGACAAACATGGTCCGATATATGTTTAACCTGATTCCGCTGACCTTCCTGTTCAACTGGGTCTATGAGAAATCCCGCGGTAGTATCTGGCCGGTAATGCTCTTCCATGCTGGCACCAATGTGATCGGCCAATTTATGCCTGTTCAAGCAAAAATACTGGGGAGTTGGTGTGATGGGACTGTTTTGCGGGGGTTGGTGTACTGGATCATGGCGATCGTGCTGATTGCTGTGACCTGGAAATCCTGGCAGAAGAAGGATATAACGATCACTTCAATGGCTGATCCGAGCCAACAATTATGATCAATCAGCAACTATTTTTTAGAAAAATTGATCAATCAAACCCTTGAGAGGTTTTCAGAAAAACTACGTATATACATAACAGGAAATATCAATCGATCTACTTTATCTGTAAAAAAATAGATCGACCAATTGGAGAGATAATCATGAGAGGTATTAAAAGAATCGCTATTGTTGTGCTTGTGCTTGCGGTCACTGCAACGGCCTGTGCCTCACCCTTCAGACCAAGATTGGTCCAGGGTTCGGGGAATATCATTGTCGAGGACCGCGATGTCAGCGGATTTGAACGAATCTCGATGGCTGGTGCAGGTAGGATCATCATTGCCCAGGGAGATCATGAATCCCTCAGCATTGAAACTGATGATAATTTATTGGAGTACATTGAGACTGAAGTGAAAGGAAACACCCTGGAGATTGATTTTTCAAAGGATTTCATGCTCTCCTCTGGAGCGCGGGAAAGTTTGCGACCCAGTGATGGGTTTATTTTCAGGATCAGTGTCATCGATCTTGTTGGTATCTCAGTTTCGGGAGCGGGGGATATTCAGATCGAAAAATTGAAGACCGACCAAATGATGATCAACTTCAGCGGCGCAGGGGACATCAAGATTGATGATCTAAATGCCAGTCAGCTGGATGTCAATCTCAGCGGCGCTGGAGATATCGATCTTGCAGGTAAGGTCAATTCCCAAACGATCACCCTCAGCGGCCTGGGGCGCTACGGGGCATTTGACCTGGAGAGCCAGAATGCTTCTGTGACCATCAGCGGCGCAGGTGGAGCGGAACTGTGGGCTACTGAGGCGCTGGAAGTGGTCATCAGCGGGGCGGGAGATGTGGAATACTATGGGGACCCCGCGGTCGATCCGGAGATCAGCGGTTTGGGCAGGCTGCAGGGATTGGGGGAGAAATAAATCATAAATAGAGACGAAGTCCACATAATAGACTTCGTCTCTTAATTGTTTTTGTCTGTGATCGGGCAAATCAGGAGGGCCTTATCCCCCTGCTGTATGCCGCCCTTGATCCAGATTAATTAACTTTTGGTTATTTAGGAAGAATTTCCCAGGTATATAATATGAATATCTACAGGATTCTCAATCCTCGAAAGAGTGCTTTTCGCTGTCATTGAGCAAGGAGTGAGCTGCTATGGAATCGAAAGCTGGGAAATGGAAGGTGGTCTTCTTGAAATCCCTGGCAGTGCAGGGCGTGTTTGTGATCTTGCATTTTGCCTATGACTGGTTTCCCAATCCCATTGTTGGATTATTCTCAGGCACCAGCGAGGCTGTCTTCCAGCATATGAAGATCGGTTTTTACAGCTATGGGCTGGTCAGTGTTGTTGAGGGTTGGCTGGCGCGGAAAAGAACCGATCGGATGGTTGATTATGCCTTTGCCCGGGTCACCTCGACTGTGTTCTATCCCTGGTTCATGTTCATCATCTTTTATGCCCCCACGGCATTTTACGGCAAATATCAGACCGATCTGGCGGAGATCATCTCAGCCAATATTGTGCTTTTCCTGAACAGCATCTGCGCTGTGCTCCTGGAGCAGGAGTTGGAAGGGATCGATCTCAGCCGGGAATTCAAATGGATGATGGTCATCCTGGCGCTGGTCTTGATCTCACTGTTGGTGATCTTTTCCTTTGAAAACCCCTGGTATGATGTTTTTGCCATCCCTCCGGGATGGGAGTAAATTCTTCCAGCCACCAGGAAAATTAAGAGCCCTGATCCCTCAACAAAAACAACCAGATCTCTAATAGGCCCAAAGGATGGTCATCACCGCAGCTACAGCTGTGATGACCAGGGAGATCACGAAGGTGACCCGGATCACCTGGCTTTCTTCCCCGATGCGGTCGATGCTGGCCGCCGCGTTCTGCAGTTTGGCAGGTGCGATCACGCTGGCCAAACCGCCCCCGATCCCGCTGCTGGCAGCGACCAGCAGCCCCAGGGCGCCGACCTTCTCCGCCGTGGTGAGATGGATGCCGGTCAACATGGCGATCGCGGAAGTCTCGGAACCGCTGATGAACCCGGACAGCAAACCCAGGAAAGGAGCCAGCGCCGGATAGAGGCGCCCAAAAGCCTGGCTGGCAGCGCCAGCGATCACCACTACCATGTTATTTGCTGGATTCACCAGCTGCCAGGCCTGGTTGACCCCGGAATGGTTGATCAGGTAGGCGATGGCAAAAAAGACCGCGGAAGCCAGCATGGGGCGTGGGGCGCGTTTAAACCATAGTTTGAAGGACGTCTGTAATGATTGGCGGTTGACCTTCAGGAAAGGTAAGGCCAAAATGGTGCTGACCAGGATCCAGAAGTAAGCCTGCCACAACAGGCGGACTTGCTCAGGAGCTCCGGGGATGATCTCCACTGGCATACTCCAGCGGTTGAAGACCAGCTCAAAAAGGGGCAGGAAGGGGGCATTGATCAGCAAGGCTAAGATGGTGAGGATGATCCAGGGAGAGGCCGCAGCGCCCAGTGTGAGTTCTTTTTCCGCTGCCAGATCCAGGTCAGTTAAGTTTTCCCGGCTTTGGGTGGTTTTTCCAGCAAGTTTAAGATAAAGCAGCATGACCAGTACCACACCCAGACCAGCGGCAATCCCAGTCAGAGTGACCAGTCCTAGCGCGTTCATGCCGATGGCGATCAACCCTGCGCTTGCGCCAGCCAGGATGGTGGGAATCAAACCCCGCCAGAGCAGCTTCCAACCCCCAGCCAGCCAGAGCATGGCCAGGGCAATGCAGGTGCTGATCACCGGCATGAAGCGGGCAAAATAGCCGCCCACCTCCTGAACCGGCTGGCCGACAAAATTGGCAAAGACCACCACCGGGATGCCCAGTAAGGCATAGGTGCACAGTGCGTCGTAACCCAGCGAGGGCAGGGCGATAGCCACAAAAGAAGAATAGCCCAGGGCGATCATGATCGGGGGCAGGATCGAGACCGGCGTGGCACCCAAAGCTGCCAATGTGGTCCCAATCCCGATATTGAGGATCAGGATCTGGGCTGCCTGATCACCGGGCGCGATGGTCTTGATGAATGCCACCACCCGGTCTATGGCCCCGGTTTCATTCATGATCGTGATCTGCAGCAGAGAGGTGGCCACCATGATCGTGATCGGCAGGGAGGCTACCAGTCCGGAAAGGCTGATCAGCAAGGTGTTGACCAACGGGGTTTGGAAATAGAGCCAGGTGATGAGCAGGGTGCAGATCCAACCGACCAGGCCAGCGATATCAGCTGGGGTCCTACGCCAGACCAGCAGGACCAGAATTAAGACGACTGGCAGCAAGGATAGCAAGATCGATAAGGGATTCATAGGAGCTCCGGGACCAGCCTTGACTCATGTATTTGAGATCGCCAGCATCTGGATCAGATAACTATGTTTAATTAAACTGCTATGCTTTTTCTGCTTTTGAACCCTGGATCAGATGAATGCTGAGCATGATAAACCAGAGCATGATCCCCAATACCACCACCCATTCCAGGGCAGCCAGGGGTATGAAGTCCGGCCGATTGGACAGTAAGCCCTGCATGCCTTCCTGAAAATCCACCCCATCATCGATTTGGGAAGGAAAATTGTTAAAGACGAAAAAAGCTGCGGCATTGATAAAGCCAGGGATGGACAGCCAGCGGGGAAAGGTATGGTTCTTTCCCAATAAGAACACCAAGGAGTATGCCAGGGCCACCAGCAAACCCAGGTTAAAAAACCCCAGAGCGAAGAGCAGGTGGTTGTCCAGGTTGTTCATGGGAAAGACCCCCACCAAACCGCCGCAGACTGATGCCGCAACACCCAGCAAAGCCAGGGGGTAGCGGAGCCAGCCCTGGATACCGTTGGTCAGAATGATCATAAAAACGGCATTGAAAATCCCCCCTACGATCAAGCTGGCATTGAAGACCGCCGCCAGCTGTGAGACACCCACTTCCCCCAACTCAGACACAAAGTGATTCAGGGGGTTGTAGGCCTGCCCCTCCAGTCCGGTGTAGCCCAGGGCGGTGATCAATGAGCCCAGCAGGATCACCAGGGGGCCGATCAGGCCGCTCCAGGCGCTGAGGGTGGATACCTGCTGCTTGGTTGGTTGGGAGCCAGGAATGGTCATAGTGAATATTTTAATGCAATTTCTTATGTCTGGGAGATTGCCAGATAGAGATAAGCTTTCCTGGGCTGCGATCTGTTCCAGGAAAGTTATCCGCCATTCCAGTTTTTTCATCAAAACCCAAGAAGGTTATTTGATGAGCCCGGGAATGAATCTCTTTTTATGTTGAAGATAAACTGGAAGTCGCTTCTGGACAGCTTGTTCAGGGCCTGTCGGTTCAGGCGTTTTCAGTCCAGCAGGTGGTATGGTAATATAAGGTATATATATCATAAAAAATAGAAAAATCCTGCCATGTGGCAGGGATGGTGAGGCAATTCAGCCTGACTCAATCAGGGAGGAATGATGAAGCACAGCGAAGATCACAAACACGAGCATGCTGTTGAAGGAAAAAACCAGCAATCTGCTGATCAGGACGCTGGGGTTGAACATGCTGGTAACCACCAGGACCATCATGACCATGGGACGGATCACAGCGGTCATGAGGGGATCTTCCGCCGCCGATTCTGGATATCGCTGGCACTGAGTGTCCCGGTGATACTGTTCAGCCCAACCATCCAGGGCTGGTTGGGCTATTCCCTGCCCCCTTTTCCAGGGAGCGCGTGGATTGTCCCCGTTTTCTCAGTGATCGTGTTCGCTGTTGGCGGTGTGCCTTTCATTGAGATGGCCATCCCCGAATTCAAGGATCGCACCCCAGGCATGATGGCTTTGATCACCCTGGCGATCCTGGTGGCTTTCCTGTACAGCCTGGCCGGAACTTTGTTTTCCCTGGGGGGCAGCTTTTACTGGGAGCTGGTGACCCTGATCGATGTCATGCTGCTGGGCCACTGGATCGAGATGCGCAGCGTACGACAGGCCTCCAGCTCATTGAATGAACTGGCCAGGCTGCTGCCCGATACCGCGGAACGGATTACCGCGGATGATGAAGTGAAAACGGTTCCAGTGAGTCAACTTGAAACTGGTGACCTGCTGCTGATCCGCCCAGGTGAGAGTGTGCCGGCGGACGGCATTGTAGTGGAAGGAGAGTCCCAGGTCAACGAGGCCATGATCAGCGGGGAATCTAAGCCAGTATCCAAGTCTCCCTCTGATGAGGTGATTGCCGGTACCATCAACCAAGACGGCAGCTTGCGGGTGGAAGTATCCGCAATTGGGGATGACACCGCCCTGGCAGGCATTATGCGGTTGGTGGAGGAGGCTCAGAGCAGCAAATCCCGCACCCAGCTGCTGGCGGACCGGGCTGCGGGTTGGTTGTTTTATGTTGCCCTGGGGGCAGCTGCCCTGACAGGCGTGGCCTGGACCATCGCCACCGGGTTCGACCTGGAGGTGGTCAAGCGGGTAACCACTGTGCTGGTGATTGCCTGTCCTCATGCTTTGGGGCTGGCGGTGCCGTTGGTGGTGGCCATCAGCACCTCCCGGGGCGCCCAGCAGGGCATCCTGGTCCGGGACCGGATTTCTCTGGAGGAAGCCCGGGAGATGGATGCGGTCATCTTTGACAAGACCGGGACCCTGACCCGGGGAGAATTTGGCGTCACGGGAATGCAGGTGGGGGGGACTATGGATGAGAACCAAGCCCTGCGTTTGGCGGCTGGCCTGGAAAGCGATTCCGAGCACCTTATCGCCCGGGCCATCCGCCAGGAGGCTGCTGAACGCGGACTGGCGCTTCCAGAGGTCCGCAATTTTAAGGCGCTCAAAGGCCGGGGAGTGAAAGGGATGGTGGATGGCCAGGAAACGTATCTGGGCGGCCCCCAGCTGCTGGAGGAACTTAACCTGCAACCGGCTGGTGATATGGGCAAGTTTGCACAATCGGCAGGGGGGCGGGGTGAAACGGTGGTGTACTTGATCCGGGAGGAAGAGCTGCTGGGGGCAATTGCCCTGGCAGATTTGATCCGGGAAGAGAGCCGCCAGGCTGTTGACCAGCTCAGGGAACAGGGCCTGGAGATTATCATGCTCACCGGTGACAGCGAGGCGGTGGCAAAAGCGGTAGCTGCTGAGCTGGGTATCGACCGCTATTATGCTGAGGTGCTGCCGGATGAGAAGGACCAGATCGTTCAAGACATCCAGGCTGAGGGCAGGCGGGTGGCTATGGTAGGTGATGGTGTGAATGACGCCCCGGCCCTGACCCGGGCAGATATTGGCATCGCCATCGGCAGCGGGACTGATGTTGCCGTGGAATCAGCAGGGCTGATCCTGGTCAAGAGCAATCCCCTGGATATTGTCAGGATTTTGAATCTCAGCAAAGCTACTTATCGGAAGATGATCCAGAACTTGATCTGGGCCACCGGGTACAATGTTTTCGCGCTGCCGCTGGCTGCCGGTGTCCTGGCACCCTGGGGCATCCTGCTCTCCCCCGCTGTAGGCGCCCTGCTGATGTCCCTGAGCACAGTGATCGTCGCCATTAATGCCCAGCTGCTGCGACGAAGTTCACTTTAATGGTTTTTTGGGGAGGTGGATCGACAATGAAAAAATGGATTGGTGTGTCCCTGCTGCTGGTGGTTATTCTTTCCGCTTGTACAGCTGGGTTAGAAGACCAGCCGGAAGGTCTGGTCACGGTTTACAAACTGCCCACTTGAGGGTGCTGCGACGGTTGGACTGATTATCTGGAAGCCAATGGATTTGAGGTCGAAGTGGAGGATCAGAATTCACTCGATAGGATCAAAGCCAAATATCAGGTTCCAGATGCGCTGCAGTCCTGCCACACAGCCATCGTGGATGGCTTTGTCATTGAAGGGCATGTCCCTGTAGTGGAGATCAACAAACTGCTGGAGGAAAGGCCCGATGTGATCGGAATTGCCGTGGCCGGCATGCCGGTAGGCTCCCCGGGGATGGAAATCGAAGGGTTCGACACCGAACCCTATGATGTGGTGACCTTTGATGAGGAAGGACAGATCGAGATCTATACATCCTACCCGGGCGATTAAGGCCAATACTGCCCTGCTCAGCAGGGCGGTTACTTTGTATCCTGGTATCGACTCACTCGCTTTCCAGGACCAACTCCCGATACAGGAACCAAGCGCCCAAGCGATCGTCTGCGTTTTTTGGGGCCCGGTCGTAGTACAGGTCAAAGATCCGGCCGCCCCTGGTTAGCAGCCTGAAGTAGAACCGCCCCACTCCCCACGAGCCCCTGCGGCGGGCTTTGGCGGCATTTTCAGGACGCATATTGCGGGCCATCCGGCCCCGGCGCTGGAAATCCTGCCATTCACTGAGCACGGACTCCACCAGGTAGGTTTCCCCCTCCCACTGGAACTGATCGGGAGCAGGAGGTTTTTTCTCCAGGGCTGGTGGTTTGTTGAATGCCACCTGGATTTCCTGGCCGATGAATTGAAGGGGTTTTAAGGCCATGGTGGTTTTCCAGACTGAGGATGGAGCTAGGTATAGCTTATCTGAAAATGTCCTGGTATTTCTGGATCGCTTTCCTGCGCTGGCTGGAATCCGACAGCTGGAAGTAGAACCCGGCCAGGTGTTCAGGTTCTTGTTTCATACCTGATTCAAACCAGGGGATCAGCAAGCCCAGCAAGCTGTAGGCATTAAAACTGATCACATATCCTGCCAGGACAGGGTCGACATCTGGCATCTCATTTCTGATTTTCTCAATATAGAAACGCGTGAAAAAGGCTTTCAGTCTTTCCATGAGCACTGATTCGATATTCACAGATCTCAGTAAGGCCACAATTTCCGCGTGATCTTTCCAGGTCTGGAAGAATTCTGTTAGCATGGCCTGTTCCTGGACTGGATCAACCAAAAAGAGATTGAACTTCTCTACTGTTGGGAAGAAATCATCCAGAATCGAATCAACCAAGGCATCGAAAAGATCAGCTTTGGTTTGATAATGATTGTAGAAAGTGTGCCTGGCGATCCCTGCTAAGGCAGTGATATCTGTGACGGTGATCTTCTGAAAGGGTTTGGTCCGCAGCAGCTCTTTGAAAGCAGCCTGCAGTGCCTGCCTGGTTCGTACAGCCCGCGGGTCCTGGGATGGTAAAAGAGTCATTCTTCCTCTATGTTATGTACAGGTCTTGTATTTTGGTATGGAATGTATCTGCGCTGTCCATTATAGTACAGGTGTACTATAAATGGTGGAGAAGCAGATAAATCGATCCAGATCAAATTTGAGGAATCAGAATGAGCTTGCCCAAACTTTTATATCGAACACCTTTGTTTCAGAAGGCTATCACCCTGGAAGAGGAATTATCGGAGAGGGAGGATGTATTCCGCTGCACGGATATCTCCCCTACCCGCTTTGACATCATTCGCGGCAGGTTGGAAAGCACACAAGGGGGCCCTCCAGTCAGATTGATGCCTACCATGCTGGCTTGCCTCTCCGGGATCCGGGAATCGCTGCA
>Ga0207796_1000207_pt1 | contig 25806 bp, 23 predicted proteins | sample Pon1CUnioCityCA_6_FD_187274 | JGI IMG/M metagenome (GOLD analysis project Ga0207796, IMG submission 187274) | Marine sediment microbial community from Union City, CA, USA - Pond 1C Sediment 1 (SPAdes) | ecosystem: Environmental > Aquatic > Marine > Intertidal zone > Salt pond sediment ... | reverse complement strand
ACAAAAAGCTTTGGATTTACTCCATCTTTTGCTGGAAGAAATGTCATTTGGGCAGTTGTTTTCGATGGTTGTGCGTCAATTTCGCCTGATTCTCCAGGCACGGGAGATCATGGATGCGGGTGGAGGTGAAGGGGAAATCGCAAAGATTCTCAGATTGCGAAGCTTTGTTGCTCAAAAGGTTTCCTCACAAGCCCGGAGGTTTGACATGGCGTCCTTAGAATCAATTTATTATCTTTTACAAAATATCGATATGGATGTAAAGACCAGCCGTGTGGATGGGGATGTTGCTTTGGATATGTTTATCGCGCGTCTGGCAGAGGGGTTGATATAACTTGGATGCCTCTTATTCTTCCTCGTTCTCTTGATTTCCCTCATCCTGTTCATTGTGATCAGTCGTAGTTGAGTCCCTTTCGCTGTCCTCTCTCCGGATTTTCTCCACAACATTAAGCACCGTTCTTGTTTGAATTTGGGTGATTAATGCCATGGAAATCAAGATCCACAATGGGGGGATCAAAATCGATATTAGGCTGATCAGGAGGCTTAATCCAAGCGCCTTCAGTGCCATCCAAGGTCGGCGGACAACAATCACATAACCATTGCGGATGGCGGTCAGAACTTTTTTCTCCTGTTGGAGGAGGAGGAGGGGAAAGCTGAATTGATTGATCGCAACCCAGAGGATGGCGAAAACCACACCAACCACCAGGGCATAAGATCCCCATTCGGCTTCTATGTCAAGAGCCAGCCAGATGCCGCCAGCCAATAAAAGATCACCCAACAAGACCACCAACCCCCACTGGATGCTTAATTGCCAGAATTTACGAAATCCTTCTCGAACCGTCTGTCCTTCTACGGGCGTTTCTTGATTGAAGGAAAGAATGGCATGATACAACCCACCCAATGCTGGGAAGATTGTGACCACTGGCAGGCTTAACACAAACCAGGCCAGGTTGAATTTAATTAAAGGACGGGTTTTGGCATACAGTGCCTTAATCCCCCTTTGTCCATTTCCTGACTTAATGTTTGGATTAGTTTCCTCACGACCCTTTGAGGGTCCTGGGGGTGATTGTTCATTGTCGAGCATCCGGGCTCCAATTTCATTTGAGACTTCCATTCTACCATGCTACATTTATGCTCTCGCTCAAGACAGATGGGGGTCACAATTGGTATAATGAATTGAGACATTACCACATATCCTTTACGGATAGCCTGGGTAGAAAGGGATTTTAGGCGTGCCAGTTTTGGAATTGCGTGTTGCTACACTGAACATCAGCGGGGGAGAGAAGACCTTTGAAGAGTTTCCCCATGATACCCAACAATCTCGACAGGAAGCATTGAAGATACTGGTGGATCGTTTAGATGCTGATGTGTTATGCCTGCAAGAAGTCTCGCAGTTTATTGACGCAGATGGCGTGACCCATAGTTTGATGGATGCGGTTAATCAGGCTGGTGGTTATGATTATTCATTCTACGGCCAGACAGTGTCTATGAAAGACCACATGCAGGTCAAAAAGGATGTGATGGTAAAAGGTGTCTTCAACGATTGGTGGGATTGGTCCAAGGGAAATGCGGTCCACGCCCGGATACCTTTCGCCCGATTGGGCAACCCATCAAGGCCGGGTTTGCCGCGAAATATCCCCCTCTATCAGCCAATTATTTATGAGGGGACCAGAGATACAGACCCCCGCTTTGTCTTGATCTCACGTCTTAAAACCGCACCCTTTCCCTTTGTAGCAACACTTCACCTGACGACTATGCTTGGTGAACGTGCCCCCCAGCGCTTACCTGCCAAACTTGAGGCAGCACAAATCTTGCGTTATCAGCAAATCCGGCGATTCCTTGATTTGGTTCGTGAGCACATTTTACATAAGGATGAGCCGTTGATCCTGGCGGGTGATTTTAATGCCTCGCCTGAGGAATTTTGCCTAGCCCATTTGCTCGAATCAGAAAATGGATTTGTGCGCTTGGTGCCTGAAAAAGAGGGCCCGAGCCATGCCAGTTCAGAGCAGTTAATTGACCACATCTTCTTCTACCCTCACCAACGGCTGCTGGATTACACCTGCCGTATCGAGTCAGGCGATCTCAGCCGAAGGGCGTCAGATCACTTACCGGTTGTGGCTGATCTTCAAATCAAATAGCGTTTATAATCATTCTCTACCACGCTTACCTGGTAATAATGTGCCAGCGCAGCGTTTTATTGTATCTTTACAGATAGGAGCCCAATTTCAGATGGTATCGAAAAGTAAACGGCATTATTTTGGCACAGATGGTGTGCGCGGCAGGGTTGGAGAACCGCCTTTGGTTCCGGATTTTGTGACCCGTTTGGGGTATGCCGCAGGTTTGGTGCTTTCGCGCACCTCAGGTTCGCATCCAACCTTCTTAATTGGAAGAGATACGCGCCAATCAGGTGAAATGCTTCAAAGCGCTCTTACGACTGGCTTATTGGCCAGTGGGGCAACTGTTGTTGATTTAGGGGTGATTACCACACCAGGCGTGGCCTTTATGGTGCAAAAAATGGGCGCGCAAGCGGGTGTGGTCATCTCAGCTTCCCATAATCCGGTGTCGGAAAACGGAATAAAATTTTTTAATGCTGATGCCTTGAAATTAGATGAAGCCATTGAACTTGAAATTGAATCCTACTTGGAAACGCCGATGGAAGAAATGGGTGCAGTGGGCTATGGGCGGCGAATTGATGGCGCAGAATTGCGCGAATTCTATGTTGACGACCTGGTGGATGAACACCAGGGTGTTTCATTAGCAGGTTTGAAACTGGTTTTGGATTGTGCAAATGGGGCTGCCTCCTGGTATGCCCCGCAAGTCTTCTCGCGCCTGGGTGCTGAAGTGGTCACGATCCACGCCTCTCCTACTGGCGTAAATATCAACGAACATGCTGGTTCTGAACATGTTCGTCGCAATCCGGGTGATTTACAAGCAGTGATTGATCAATTCGGGGCGAATGTTGGCATCGTTTTTGATGGAGATGCAGACCGGGTGATCTTTGTGGATGAAGTTGGGCACCTGGTGGATGGCGATCATATGCTTGCCATTCTTTCGGATTATCTGGCATCCCAAGAAAAGTTGTTGGGGAATACGGTTGTCAGTACAAGCATGCGCAATGGTGCCCTGGTGCGTTATTTTGCTGATCGGAGGATTAACTTTGTCGAAACCCCTGTTGGTGACAAATACATTATGGCTGAACTGCGCGCATTGATGGCTAGCACTTCGCGCGATGGTCAGATAGGACTGGGTGGTGAACAATCCGGTCACATTATTTTGATGGATGGGGCGCATGGCACGGGTGACGGATTGCGGTCGGCGATTTACTTGCTGCGCGCTTTTATGGCCAGCGATCAGTACAGCCTGGCTGCCCTGGCTGACAGCATTAATAAATTCCCACAGGTCATTGCCTCAGCCGTGGTAGCTGAGAAAATTGACCTGGATCAATTGGAAGGGGTGATGGCATTAAAAGAAGACCTGGCAGAATCCTTGCCCGGGCTCACCCGCCTTAACCTGCGGTATTCGGGAACAGAACCGAAAGTGCGCCTGATGTTAGAGGCAGATAACCGTCATACGGAAGCAGAATTGGCTCAAAAAGCCTTTGTCCTTTGCGAGGCTGTACAGCAAGCCACCGGCACACCTACGGGGAGCTTCCTGGAGGTTCTTAATGTGACCGAGGGCGGCTTAGTGGAAAAGGAACATTCCCCAAAGGGTGGTAATTGAAGAATAAGAAAACGGTCCACAATCTTAATGTTCCTGTTAGGAGTCATAAATGAGTCAAAAGAAGTCTGATTTTGGTGATCTGGAAATCGTTCAATTCGGGGATGTATTCAACCGCATCAATCGCGAATTGGTCACCGCTCAAGTCCCTGGGGAATGGGATCCAGCCATTGACAAAATGCGTGAATTTCTAGCTGTGCTGGGGTCGAAATTGGTTTCCAAGCCGGAGGTTATTGCGACAAATCATACAGATTCCTCGCGCGCCCTCAGTATGTTACTAACCCTGGCTGCAATTGGCACGCAGTATCGCCATGAACAGTATCAGCCTCAAGATAGAGCTGGAAAAAACCGCCGCCAGTTGATTGAAGAAGACTATCTTCTCAAAACGGGCGCACTGCGTCAAGAAGCCATCCGTTTGATAAAAGCATTCCTGGGTGTGCCTGTTTTTGCCAGCCTGCGCGAAGCTGTCAGCCACGAGATTGTTCCTCTGTTGGACAGCCTGGATTTTGAAAAAGATCCCGATCGATGGATGCCCTTCCGAGTGGTGCAAATAGGGAATATCTATGAGCGTTTGTATGGCTTCCGTTTACGCACACAAGCACCTTCACTGGTAGGAAATGAAACGCATTTAGGGCTTCTGCGGATGATCTATGATCGCAAATATCTTCGTTTCGGCACCTCAGGCGTTCGTGCTCGGTGGGGCGAGGATTTCACAGAAAGACGAGCCAGGCAAGTTGTCCAGGCTGTGTGTGACTTCATGAAGGGTGAGAATGTGCCCGATTTTGTGGTGCATGAAAACCTGGAAGGAAAGAAGGTGGTTATTGGTTACGATACCCGCCGCAATGCGGATGTCGTAGCAAAATGGGCGGCTGAAGTTTGCCTGGCGAATGGTTTTCAAGTTGAATTTGCCAACCGGGATACACCCACGCCCGCCCTAGTTTATTACCTGACCGATAAGCTGCCCCCGGATGAGGTGGCGGGTTTATTGATCTGCACTGCCAGCCATAATCCCCCCGAATGGCAGGGGATCAAATTTAACCCCCGCCTGGGCTATCCAGCACCGACCAATGTGACGGATTTTCTGGCTTTTCACATCAATGAATTGCAGCTTACAGACACCAACGCCCGCGTTACAGACGTCGAGAATGCCCGTCAAAAGGGGTTATGGCAGGGTTTTGATCCAATTGATGACTATGTGGCATGGATAAAGACGAATGGGAAGGGCAATGCCCGTATTTCCGTAGATTTCGATCGCATCCGGAATTTTTTCAGCGATAAAATGGTGGTGATTGATGAGTTTCACGGCTCTGGGCGCGGTTACCTGACGCGGCTGGTCGGCGAGGCAGGCGTGCGCTACACCGTGCTTCATGCTGAGCGTGATCCAGAATTGACCGGTTTGGATTATGCCAACCCGGAAGAACCCTTCATTAATCCCCTCAAGGAAAAAGTCACCCAAACTGGTGCGCACCTTGGCATGGGGATGGACACGGATGCCGATCGTTTCGGGATTGTTGATGAGGGCGGCGTGTACTTCCGCCCGAACCAGATCCTGCCTATGCTGGTCCGGTATCTGGGGGTGGAACGTGGCCTGCAAGGACGGGTGATTGCCACCCAGACCGGTTCACCGCTGATCGAAATCCTGGCTGGGAAGATTCCAAATAATGAAGAAAATGAGCCGGCTGAGGGTGCCTTACCGGCATATGTCAGCCATCCTTTCTATAAGATCCGCATCGGTGACCGGGAAGACCGCATCCTTAAGCATGCTTTCCTGGTGCCGGTTGGAATTAAATATATTGAAGAGATTCGTCGTGTGGACCGGGCTTATCAATCACAAAAACCCTTGCCGGAAGATTGGCGTGACCGACTTCTCATCGGTGGTGAAGAATCTTCAGGCTTGACCACCCGCGGCCACGTCACCGATAAGGATGGACCCTGGGCAAATCTCCTGGTTATGGATATGCTGGCTTATTTTGGCACCCGTGAGGAAAATCCCCTGGTGACCATTGCTGAAATCTGGGAAGATACCGTGCAAATGGAAGGGATGTGGCATGCTTATGGGTGTTCTCCGGATGACCCAACCTCCCATACCGGTCGCACGGATGTCGATGCCCCCTTGGAAGCCAAGGAAGCCTTCATCAATTATTACCTTGACCTGCCGAAGTCATCTGAAAACCCGCAAGTCGCAGGAATGGAGATCGCTTATTTAGGCGGTATTCGTTATGATGTGGCTGAGATGCAGTTGAGAGATGCAGAAGGAGATGAACGCTATCAACTGCGCGTGCGAGCATCCGGTACAGAGCCGATCAATCGGGTGTATGTTGAGAGCAAAGACCCGCAGTTGGGGAAAAAGCTGATGGATGCGGCTCTCGAAAGGCTGGAAATTTTAACGGTTGAGGAAATTCACAAGGCTTACAGCGAATGGCGATTGGTGGATATGCTTTCGCAGACCCGCATGACAGATAAAACAATGCAAGCTGTTATAGAAACCATTCAAGAGCACGGTTGGAAATTGGGGGATGTGCTGGTGAAATTGGTTAAATTAATGGGTGTCTTAGAAAATCGCAACCGTAAAATTGCTCAAATATGGCAGGCAGCGCTGTCTTAGTTTGGATCACCAAGCTGTGAAGTTTCCAAGGGGTCCATCAGCCCTTGGTTTTGATTAACGATAAAAAAAATCGCTCCCAGGAAAGTGTTTCTCCTGGGAGCGAGTTTTCAATTACAGAACAGTGGTGGGTTTACAGTAACCCAACCCTTTCATTGAATTCTTCAATTTTCGCATCAATTTCAGGGATCTGCTGCTGCAGTTCGGTCCAGTAATCCCGTTGATACCACTGGGCCTGGATTTCTTCATAGGTTTTACCCTGCTGTTCGACCCAGGTGAAGTATTTCAAGTTGTGAATGCGTTTCTTGCTCAAATAGGTCAGGTCTTCCAGATAATCGGTGGTAATGCCTTTGAGCCAACGGGCATCGTCAGCCGCTGCAGCTTTTTCGGTGTATTCACCGATTTCCTGATGCATTTCACGCAAGCGGCTCTGGTAAAGTTCCATTGAGTCGGTCAGGACGGTCAGGACGATGTCGTTCTCTGTCAGTTCCTGGTATTTTGCGACTTTAATCGCTGAGAGCAAATTTGAGATGCTGGAGAAACCAAGCAGGTCCAGTTTTTCAACCACGTCCACAGGGACGCCATTTTTTGCCAGGTGTGCTTGTCCCGCAGACTCATTGAACAAGCGTGCCAGGTTGACCACGGCATTGTCGTCAATGCCAACAAGGATGTCGGTATTGGTGGCATGGTGAATCCACGGCACGTGTTTGTCGCCAATGCCTTCGATGCGATGGGCACCAAACCCATTTAAGAGCAACGTGGGGCATTGAACAGCCTCAGAAGCGGTCACAAAGCTTCCGGGAAACGCTTGTTTCATGTAATCCCCGCTGGCGATGGTGCCGGCAGAGCCAGTGGCGGAAACCATTCCCCAGTATTCGTCCTTAGGTCCGGCAAGTTGTTTGACCAGGGTTTCAAAGGCATGTCCTGTCAGGTAATAGTGCCAGAGATAATTACCGAATTCATCAAACTGGTTGAAGATCATCAAATCCTCACCCGATGCGCGCAATTCCCAGCACTTATCGAAAATTTCTTTGACGTTGGATTCGGATCCTGGGGTGCGGATCACCTCACCAGCGATGTTGGCAAGCCAGTCAAACCGCTCCTGACTCATTTCTTCTGGCAGGATGGCAATGGACTCGCATGCGAGCAGGGCGGAATCATACGCACCGCCGCGGCAGTAGTTGCCCGTCGAAGGCCAAACGGCTTTTTGCTGTGTGGGGTCAAACTGCCCGGTCACAAGACGGGGGGCGAGGCAGCCGAAAGCTGCACCGACCTTATGAGCGCCGGTTGGGAACCACTTGCCGACCAGTGCGATGATCCGGGCAGGTGTCCCGGTCAAGCTCTCCGGGAATTCTAGGTAATTCAGCCCACCAAACAAACCGCCGCTGGCTTTGGGTTCATTGTGCCATGTGATTCGGAAAAGATTGCGGGGATGCAGGTCCCATAACCCGATGCCTTTGAGTTCCTCTTTGATCTTATCAGGCACACGGCTGGGGTTCAGCATTTGCTCGAAGGTGGGGACGATAATATTGCGTTCACGTACACGTTTGATCGTTCGTTCCAGTCGATCTGGATATACGGTCAGGTCAATTTTTGCCATTCAAGATTCTCCTTGATTAATTGTCAGACAAATATAATAGTTATTGATTATATCCTCTTTTAGCGCTCTTTGGAAGATTTGGATTATTTCTCTTGTTTTTCATCCTCAATATCAGGGGCTTCTGCCACCACATACAGGGGACGATCCTTTGCCTCATCATAAATCCGCCCGATGTATTCGCCAATTATCCCCAAGCTGATGAGTTGAACACCGCCCAGGAACAGGACGATGATGAGGGTTGTCGCCTGCCCCAATAAGGCAGTGCCAGTGATCAGGCGTAAGATTGCAACGACAGGGATCGCCAGCACAGAAAGACCTGCTGCCGCAAAGCCGATGATTGTGGCGACCTGCAGGGGAAAATAGGAGAAGCTGGTAATCGCATTCATCGCAAATTGGATCATTTTCTTAAGGGGGTACTTGGTCTCTCCTGAGTAACGCGGTTTTCGCTTGTAAGTCACACCCACTTGCTTGAACCCCACCCAGGCTGACATGCCCCTTAAGAAGCGGTGTTTTTCCCGCATTTGTTGAATCACTGAGACCACTTTTTTATCCATTAGGCGAAAATCACCCGTATCGAGCGGAATGTCCACATTGGTAATGGCGTGGATCAGGCGGTAGAAGAAGGAGGCTGTTGTTTTCTTGAACCATGATTCACCCTCCCGCTCTTCCCTGACGGCGTAAACTACATCATATCCCTCACGCCATTTTGTGATCAGGTCCAGGATGATCTCGGGAGGGTCCTGTAAATCTGCATCGATGATCACCACTGCCTCACCTCGGCTGTAGTCTACGCCAGCGGTGACGGCAATCTGGTGACCAAAGTTACGCGCAAAGATTACCGGACGTACACGTTCGTCATTTTCCGCCAGTTTCCTGATCACCTGTGTTGAGCCGTCCGTTGAGCCGTCGTCAACCAGGATGAACTCCCACGGTTCGCCGGTCTTTTCCATCACATCTCGAACCCGGGGATAAAGTTCGGGGATGTTTTCCAATTCGTTGAAAATTGGGGCGATGATGGTAAAGGTCACTTTTTCCATGAAATCACCTTTTTTACAGCCTTTAATGTGGGCTCAATCACCGGTGCTTCTGCAACGGCCTGCATGGCGGCTTTAACATCTTTCAAGCCACTGCCTGTGCTGAGGACGAGAACGGGATCATCCGGTTTGACAACGGCGTCTTCCACGGCTCTCACCAATCCAGCATAGGCTGTGGCTGCCGCAGGTTCAGCAAAAATGCCCACGCGGCCCAATTCAGCGATGGCAGTCAGGATCTGTTCATCCTGCACGATGAGATACGTGCCGTTCGTTTCGCGGGCAGCTCGTACTGCCCTTATGCCGTCACGCGGCAGATCGACCGAGATGCTGTCCGCCAGGGTGTTGGCTTGCACCGGTTTGATGGTTTCGTCGCCATTATGGAAGGTGTTAGCGATGGCGGCGGACCCTGTTGATTGAACACCGATGATGCGCGGCATTTTTTCCAACCAGCCCAATGCCTGTAAATCCTTAAAACCTTTATGAACCCCTGAGATGATGTTGCCGTCGCCAACGGGGATGAAGATCGTTAATGGTTTTGACTGGTCAGGAAGGCTGCGGATGACCTGCTCCCAAATTTCAAAGGCAGCGGTCTTTTTGCCCTCGGCTGTGAATGGATTAAACCCGGTATTGCGGTTATACCAGCCAAAATTTTCAGTTGCCTGGATGCTGAGGTCAAAGGCCTGATCATAATTGCCGTCTACCAGGAGCACCCTGGCACCGAAAACAATCAACTGGGCAATCTTGGCGGGTGGCGCTGTTTTGGGTGCAAAGATCACAGCCTGGTAACCCACGGCAGCCGCCATCCCTGCCAGGGCAGCGCCTGCGTTGCCGGTTGATGCTGCGACTGTGACCTCAGCGCCGATCTGAAGTGCACGTGCCACCACTACGGCGCTGGCGCGATCTTTGAAGGACGCTGTGGGGTTTGGGCTTTCATCCTTCACCCAGAGTGCCTGCAAGCCCAATTTACCTGCCAAACGTTTGGATTGGTAAACGGGGGTCCAACCTGCCCGGTGTAGGGGGGTTCGCACGCCGCCCGGGTCCGTCACCGGTAATAAATTGATATAACGCCAAAGCGAGGCCTCAGGAAAGGAGATGAAGTCCTCAGGGGTGTGAGCTTTTTTGAGGGCATCGATATCCAGGATCACATTGAGGTTGCCGCCGTCTTTGGGACAGGTATAGGTGACTTCATCAGGTTCATAATCAGAACCACAGATAGAACAGTTGAAATGTGAAAACTTTTGGTTCATAGGGTCATCCCTCGTTTAAAGGAAAGTAATGAATGTGGAACAGGGCTGCTATGCGTGGATAGCAGCCCGAGAATTAGACTTAGGGAAGGATCCAGGTGCCCGTTTTGCCTTCAAGGGCTTCGCCAATATGTTCAGGGTCGGTGATCAGAGCTTTCTTGCCACCGTTTTCCAGGAACTGGATAATCGCTTTGACCTTCGGGAGCATACTGCCGGGTGCGAAATGGCCTTCTTCAAGATATTGTCTGGCTTCAGCCACCGTCATCTTATCCAGCCATTTTTCATTAGGGGTATTGAAATTCAAAGCGACTTTTTCAACCGCGGTGCTGATGACGAAGAGATCGGCATCAATCATCTTTGCCAATAGCGATGAGCCAAAGTCTTTATCGATGACCGCTTCCACGCCTTCAATATCACCCTCATCATTAATGATGACTGGGATCCCGCCGCCGCCGACACCCACCACGATGATCCCGGCGTTGATCAGGGTTTGGATCACATCTGCTTCAACAATGCTCTCCGGTAGTGGGGATGGCACCACCCGGCGCCACCCACGTCCAGCATCTTCAACAACGGTCCAGCCGTCTTTATCAGCACGGGATTTGGCTTCAGTTTCGTCCATGAATGTGCCGATGGGTTTGGTGGGATGCTCAAAAGCAGGGTCTTTTTTATTAACCACCGTTTGGGTAATGACCGTGGCGGCTTCTTTTTGCAGGCCGCGTCGTTTAAATTCATTGTCCAGGGCTTTTTGGAACATGTAGCCAATTGCGCCCTGGGTATCCGCACCACAATAATCCAGGGGAACTTCATGCAGGACGTCCTTGGAAAGTTCCGAACGTCGCAGGATGAAACCGACTTGGGGTCCGTTTCCGTGGGTGATGACCACATCCCAGCCCTTTTCGATCATATCCACGATATGCTTCATGGTATCCTTTGCGGCTGTAAATTGATCCTGGACGGTCTGTTTGTCTTTACTTTTAATCAGGGCGTTGCCGCCAACTGCAACAACTGCAATTCCTTTTTTATCCATTCTTTTAATTTCTCCTTCTAAAATTCTTGATGTTCTATGCCATTGTCAACGCCATCACAGCTTTTTGAGCGTGCAGGCGGTTTTCGGCTTCGTCAAACACAACAGAGTGCGGTCCGTCGATTACAGCGTCGGTTACTTCAATGTTGCGGTCGGCTGGTAGGGGGTGCATGTAAATCGAATCGTCTTTTGCCAGAGCCATCTTGCGCTCATCGGTGATCCAGCTCTCATATTTCTGGGTGACTTTCTTGATCTCCTCCGGGTCGCTTGTGGTCACCAGGGGACCCCAGGATTTGGCATACACGATGTCGGCGTCTTCAAAACCTTCTTCCATACTATGAACAACTTCAAAGTTTGTTTTATACATTTCAGCTTGCTGACGGGCTTGTTCCATGATTTCCGGCATCAACTCGAACTCTGGTGGATGTGCCAGGGTGATGTCCAAACCAAATCGGGGCATTTGCAAAATCAAGGATTGTGGGACCGAGATCGGCTTCGCATAGGATGCCGCATAAGCCCAGGAAACGACCATTTTCTTTCTGCGCAAATCCCGCCCCTTCTTCTCCCAGATGGTCATCAAATCAGCCAGGCATTGATGGGGATGGTACATATCGCATTGCATATTGAGGACCGGCACACGGGAAGCGCTGGCAACCAGGTTGAGGTAGCGATTACCAATCCCCCAGTCACAATGGCGTATGGCTAAACCATCAAAATAACGCCCGAGGATGTCACCAATCTCCTTTTCGGTGTCACCATGGGAGATTTGTGTGGTTTTGGATTCGATAAATGCAGCGTGGCCGCCCAATTGCGCCATACCGGCTTCAAAGCTGCAGCGGGTGCGGGTGCTGGAGAAGAAGAACAACATCCCAAGGGTTTTATCATCCAGGTAGGCGTGGGGCTGCCCAAGAGCACGTTTCATTTTCAGATCAAACGCGACATCCAGGACGGTTTCGACTTCTTCTTTGGTGAAGTCGAGGTCGCTGATCAGGTTGCGACCGCGTAAATTAGTTTTCATGTTTTTTCTCCTTTTCAAAATGCCATCCACCGATGAAGCTGGCGGATGGCTGTTTGATTAATTATTTTTTGGGAACTATTCCATTTTTCCGAGGACGGCTGCCAGGATAGCCATTCGCATGACAACCCCGTTGAAAGCTTCCTGCCAATAGCGAGACCACTTGGTGATGTCCACATCGGGTGGGATCTCATCCATGCGGGGCAGGGAGTGTAGCAAGATGGCATCGGACTTTGCCTTGTTGAACAGCAAGTCACGGGTGATCTTATAGTTAGCAGGGGTCATACCCACATCACCCTCACGCTCATCGCGTGATTTGGTGTAGTCGGGTTGTACAACGGGTTCCACCAGGATCACATCCGCATCGGCGATGGCTTCTTCGACATGATCGGCAACTTTGTAATCCAGGCTGTACTGCGCCAATTCATCTCTGAAATCATCCGTCAGGGACATCTCGGGAGGTGAGACAAAGGTGATTGGGCAGTCAAATTGGGTCAGACCGAAAGCCAGGGAGTGCATGGTGCGCATGCGCATATCGCCAACTGCCAACCAGCGCAGGCCGTCGATGCGGCCTTTTTCCCGCAGAACCGTATATAGGTCTGTCAGGATCTGGGTGGGGTGTTCGCCCCAACCGTCGCCGCCGTTGATCACCGGGATGCTGGCCCATTTCGCGGCTTCGTGGGGGGCACCTTGTTGGAAGTGGCGCATCACGATTACATCACCATAGAATTCAAGCATCTTGACGGTGTCCTTGATGGATTCCTGGTAAAAATCACCGGCACGGGTCATTTTTGCGTCCGCAAAACCGGTCACCTGTCCCCCTAGGCGGATCATGCCGGCTTCATGTGCCAAGCGAGTGCGCGTGCTGGGCTGGTAGAAGGCAGTTACCAGGGTCTTTCCTTTTAATAAATCCGCATTTTGCCGATTCCTGGCAATGGGTTCCAGTTTCTCAGCAATTTCGAACAACCGGAAAAACTCGTTCCTTTCGAAATCTTTCAACGATAGGATATCTCGACCTAAAAAACTACGCATTTTTCACTACTCCTTTTTTAATAAATGGTTTGTTTTACTAAGGGGCGCCAGTCAAGCGCTGGCACCGCCAATTTTACGAATAATATGCAGGCGGAAATTGCCTGGCAGGAAATAACTGTGTGAATAATCGATGGGGATGCCTTCCTCATCAAACAAGATCGCCTTTAACAGCAAGAGGGTATCGCCGCGTTGGATTTCCAGGGCTTTGGCAACATCAGGAGGGGCATGGATGGCACTGATCTCTGTTTTTGAAATGGCCAAGGGTGGGTCACAAATTTGGATCAACAAATCGAGAACGGATCCGGTGAATCTGGTGGCAATGATTTCAGTATCAAGGATGCCCTCAGGGAGAATATCCACCAGGTATGCAGTTGGGGCATCATCCGTCAGGATCACGCGCTGCACCTGGATCAGCGCCGTTGAAACTTCCAGGTCCAATTTTTCCGCTAGATCAGGTGTGGCTTCCAGATGGGTGATCTCCAGTCGTCCCATGGAGACTTCGATGCCGAGTTTGTCCGCCTGGGCCTCAATGCTTTCCAGGACTTCCAAACCGGATTCAATCACCTGGGATGGGCCGACAACGAAGGTGCCTGATCCCTGGCGGCGGCGAAGCAGCCCCTGGCTTTCAAAGGTGCGCATTGCCTCCCGCAGTGTTGCCCGAGAAACCCCAAGTTCTTCCGCCAGTTTTGGTTCGGAAGGGAGCTTTGATCCCAGGGGGGCATCGAGGATCAGCTCACTCAATTCATTTTGCAAGCGTTGGTAGGTTGAGGTTTTATCATTCATGCATTGATTCCTGCGAATAATTCCTTGTCTTGGTATTGGTTGCTTTTGGGTGCCATTAGAAAAGGTTGGAGCATCACAAAGGTCAACCATTGAGCAGCCGTGCGGCTGCCTGGTTGTGCCGTTGGACCAGGTTGGGGACATCAACCGTTGTGAGCTGACCATCCCGAACGATGACCTCGCCGCCAACGATGTTGGTGTCAACCCTTTGGGGGGCACAGAAAAGGGCGGCTGCCACTGGATCATGAAGCGCGCCGGCGTAGTCCAGGCGGTTGAGGTTGATGGCAAACAGGTCGGCACATTTTCCAACTTCCAGTGAGCCAATATCCTCTCTTCCCAGGACGGCGGCACCGCCGCGAGTTGCCATCTCGAGGGCTTGACGAGCGCTCATCAATGGCGGGGCATCTTTAGTGGAGCGGGAAGCTCCCAGCACGCCGGCACCTACTCTCGATAGCAGCATGGCAAGATGGGCTTCGCCCAAGAGGTGGGAGCTGTCATTGCTGGCAGAACCATCCACGCCAATGCCGACATGCACGCCACTGGTCAGCATCTTGAGAATGGGTGCGATACCGGATCCCAGGCGCATATTCGAGCCGGGGCAGTGCGCCACCCCGCAGCCGCTATCGGCATACAGGCGAATCTCATCATCGTTCACATGCACGCTGTGGGCAAACCAGACGTCCTCCCCGATCCAATCGACTTCCTGCATGTAGGCAACAGGGCGATGCCCAAACTTTTCAATGCAGAAATCCTCCTCATCCTTTGTTTCTGCCAGGTGGGTGTGCAGGTGAACGCCATACTGGCGTGCCAGGGTGGCAGATTGGCGCATCAGCTCCCCTGTGACGCTGAAGGGAGAACATGGCGCCAGCACAATTTGGACCATTGAACCCGGGTTGGGATCGTGATAGCTTTCGATCAGGCGCTGGCTGTCTTTCAGGATTTCCTCCTCGGAATCCACCACGCTGTCCGGGGGCAGACCACCCTTGGATTCGCCCAGGCTCATTGAACCGCGAGAGGCATGCAGTCTTAACCCAACTTCAGCAGCAGCCTGGATTTCATCATCCAGGCGTGAACCGTTCGGGAACAAATAGAGGTGATCCGAGGCTGTTGTGCAGCCCGAAAGGGCCAATTCAGCCAGGGCAGTTTGGGTGGAGATGCGGATATCCTCGGGCGTCAGGCGAGCCCAAACGGGGTACAGCGTGACCAGCCAGTTGAAAAGGTTGGCATTTTGGGCTTTTGGGACAGCTCGAGTCAGGGTTTGGTAGAAGTGGTGATGGGTGTTGATAAAGCCGGGAAAAACAATATGACCGGAAAGATCCAAAACCTGGTCCGCTGTGGCAGGTAAATCTTTTTCGCTACCGATCTGCTGAACAAAGCCATTCTTGATAAATAGGGCGGCGTGGTGCAGTTCCCGCCGCGCTTCATCCATGGTAACCAGGGTATCGATATTTTTTATCAGTAGGGTTGGCATTGTCCTCCAGTTTGGATGGTGAGTTTGTCAGACAACTATACAATAAGTGTATCTACAAAACCCATGTCTGTCAATTGTCAGACAAATTATTTTAAGGAATCCAATCTTAAAATATTGAGGACCTATCCCCTGCCGTCCGATTCTGTTGGGCTGGCCGTATAATTTTTTGAAAAACACTCCTGAATGACCCCTGTGAGTGGAAAAATCTGATCATTAGTTGTGTGTTCAGCCAGGCTTTTCCGGAAATAATGCCCCCAAATGGACATTCCAAAGCACGATTCCCAATGAGACTGCCACAGCTCCGGTATTCAATAGAATTTCTGCCTGTTTCTGAGTAGTAACACCACCACTGGCAATCACATCCAACTGGGCATGAAGCACTGTCTTCAAAGCTTGGAGGAGGATGGGAAAAGTAGCAGGACCGTACAGCCTGCCGCTGACCAGTTCACCCTTAGGATTGGGGAGCGTGCCGCGCGGCGGCGCCAGGTGGACGGCTCTGGCTTGTGAGTTTTTCACCGTTTCAAGCAAGGTGATCTCCTGTGGGCTCAGGCTGAGGATCAATGGCAGCTCACCGGATGCAGCTTCCATGAAGGCTTCTAAAAGGCTGGAATCACAGCCAGGTGGGATCCCGATTTCCACGGCTTGAACATTCTCCAATCCCTCCAACTTGCGAACCATTTCATAAAGGGTCTCAGGATATTCTGCCAGCAGATGGACGATGATGGGTAGGGGAGCATCAGCCCAACGGTGTCGATTCCGGGAAATGACACGCTGAATGCCCGGGTTTGGGTGGCCGGTATGGAGCAATACACCGCCCTTGAAGGGCAGGCAAACCCGATTCCCTGCCGGCTGGCGGGATTTTCGGCTGACCGGGTTGGTTGTAAATGCCCCCAGCCGGGAAAGAAAGGGCATTTGATGCGGGTCTGGGGCGAAACCCAGGGTGCCTGGCGCGTTGACATAAGGGTGTTTGAGTACCAGGTCTCGTTTATGGATGGGCTTCAATTCATTGAGCCACATGCAGTATCTCCGCCAGCCGGAAAACAGGCCCATCTTTACATGCCAGGCGCCAGCCATGCTTCGTCTTCACAGAACAGACGCCACATTCTCCAATGCCATGGCAGGGCATCACCGTACGGATGAGCACCTCCCCGGTAATCGATAGGGTCAAACCGAGGAATAGATTTGAAAGTACATCAAGATCCTCTCGCTTGATGTCCACAGCAAGCGTGTCCAACCAGTCAAGATTATCTTTCAAAGCAGACAGGGGGAGGACTTCAAGTGAAGAAGGAACAAAAGATAAAAACGTATCTCTTTGCTCAGGATCAAGAAATAGGATAAGGGATGCACCTTGTGCTAAGGCAGGTCTGACGAGGGTGAGTAATCTTAGGGGGGAAACGCCAAAAGGGAGCAAACCTACCCACCGGGCTGAGGATGGCAGTTGGAAGGCGAGGCCCTGGGGTGCCAGATACTGGACCTGGTCACCGGGAGTCCAATTCTGCGGAATCGGTTCAAGTGTGAGGACGCCTTTGTTGCCCAAGATGCTAAACAAATTGGTTGTGAGCACATCCGGTATCTCTGTAAATTTCTGGCATGACAGGTATTGACCCGGTTTCGGCCAATACTTTTCTTGGATATCCAAAACCCCAGCCCGTGAGGACCCGATTTGAGTGATTTCAAGCAATTTGGTCTTTAGGGGTGAGGCTGTCATCGATTCCTCGACACTTCGTGCCTTACTCTTAGGTCAATTGATCTTGGTATCATCTTGACCTTTCGAGATTCTCTTCGTCGAGTGACCAATTCATGGGATTGAATTGGATGTACTCATAAATTTTCTCATAATCTCGCTCATCACGGATGATGTGTTCATAATAATTTCGCTGCCATATTTTTTCTTGATCAAGCGACCCAAGATCATGTATGCGTTTTGTCACCGCGGATTTGAAGGATCCGATAATGGTTCCTAACGGTTGTTGCTTATGTTGGGATAAATTGTCCGGTGGTAGGGGCGAGGCATGCCTCGCCCCTACGTTGTCATTTATAATTAATATTCCGTGTAAATGATTTGGCATTATGATGTATTGATCTATTGTGACATAAGGGAAATGTAAGGGAATCTCAGTCCATAATTCCTCTACGAGTTTGCCACCGCTATTTAACTCTACCGTTCCATCCTCTACTGACCCGAATAGGTTTGCTCGCTTATGCGTAACGATTGTCACAAAATAATAACCTGCATTTGAATAATCATAATTCTTCAAACGGATGGATTTTCTATTTTGTTTTTTTCTCTTATCTATCATTCTTCAGTTTGTATGTTAAATTCTGGTTATCGGGTATCTACAGGTCGAATCGATTCATGATTTCCAGATTCATTTCATCAATTATCCGTGAAATAACCGGCATTGAATCTTCCTTTGCCACGATCTGGCGTTCTTTCTCATCGCGGCGTTTGAACTCATAACCCCCGTTTTGCAGGGAACGGGATGATACCGTGATGCGCAGGGGGATTCCGATCAGGTCAGCGTCATTGAATTTGACCCCAGCACGCTCATCACGATCGTCGTAGAGGGGTTCCAAACCTGCGTCCAGCAATGCCTGGTACAGCGCTTCGCCGGCGCTTTCTGCTGATCCATCCTTGCTGGGCAGGACGACCAGGTGAACGGGATATGGGGCGATACTCACCGGCCAGATCAACCCGTAATCGTCGTGGTACGCTTCTGCCACACAGGCCAATAATCTCCCGACGCCGATGCCGTAAGAGCCCATGATGATCGGCTGACTGCTGCCCTCCTCATCGAGGAAAGTGGCATCCAAGGATTCTGTGTAGCGTGTGCCCAATTTAAAAATATTCCCAACCTCAACACCGCGGCTGGCTTGTAGGCTGCCGTTGCAATTTGGACAGGGTGCACCTTCTTCTGCCAGGGCAATATCCGCCACGATATCCGCTTCATAATCCCGCCCGATATTGGTATTCCGCAAATGGTAACCCGCCTGGTTGGCACCGGCCACCAGATTGGGCATCTGAATCAGAAGGTCATCTACGACGACCAAAACATTTTCATGATCGATCCCAATCGGAGAGGCATATCCTGGGACAGCCCCTATCGCCTCGATTTCAGCGTCCTGGGCAGGGCGCAGGTTGGTGATGGTTCCCCTGCCGCCGCTGGCGACCGCATTGACCAGTTTGGTTTCATTAATCGCCATATCCCCCCGCAGGATGGCAAATATCAGCAGGGGAGGCTGATCCTCAGTAAGCTCAGCCGTATAAAAGACGGCTTTGGCTGTGCGAGAAGCGGGAATGTCCAGGAAAGCAGCCAGGTCTGTGATGGTCGTCACATCCGGCGTGGCGACCTTTTCTAGTGGCAATGGGTCTTCATCCGGGGGTGTGGGTTTCTGGAATTTAGCAACCTGGCGGTTGGCAGCGTAATCACAACTGTCGCAAAACATGAGGGTGTCCTCGCCAACTGGTGTCAGGTACATGTATTCATGGGCTGCCATGCCGCCCATCATCCCCGTGTCTGATCCAACTGCTTTAACAGGCAGCCCGCAGCGGTGGAAAATGCGGAAATAGGCGTCGTAATGAGCCTGGTACTGGGCATCAAGCCCTTTCCAATCCCGGTCCAGGCTGTAGCTGTCCAGCATGGTGAACTCCCGCACACGGATCAATCCAGCCCGCGGGCGGGGATCATCGCGAAACTTGGTTTGGATATGGTAGATCAGTTGGGGGAGTTGACGGTAAGATTGGATATCCCTTCGAGCCAAATCTGCCACAACCTCTTCATGGGTCATCGCCAGGACCATATCATGGTCGGTGCGGTCTTTGAAACGCGCCATTTCTGCGCCTACCTGTGACCAGCGCCCCGTCTCCTGCCAGATATCGGCGGGGTGCACAACCGGCATGGTGACTTCCTGCCCACCGATGGCATTGATCTCCTCGCGCATGATCGTTTCAATGCGGTCCATTGCCCGTCTTGCCAATGGCAGGTAAGAAAAGATCCCTGCGCCTAACTGGCGGATGAAACCAGCCCTCAGCAGGAGCTTATGGCTCGGGATTTCAGCCTCAGAGGGGTCCTCCCGCAGCGTAGTGCAGAACATCTTTGACATACGCATTTGCTAGCCTTCACTTTCAGACGTCGTATCTTCTTCCAGGGGTTTTGTAGATTGAGCCGATGAGTCGGGAAGGTCGGATAAGTCCACGTTCTCTTCCATGGTGACCTTTCCACGCAGGAAACCGCCTTCTTCCGTGGAGAAGGATTTCACAATCACGTCCCCATAAACACGGCCTGTGGCACGAATTTCCAGTTTGCTGGCAACAATTTGCCCGTTGACTGCACCCGCCACGATGACGGTATCAGCTTTGAAGGTCTCACAGGTCACCCTGCCGGTTTCACCGATGATCACCAGCCCCCGGACAGCGATTTCACCTTCCAGGGTACCCTCCACACGCACACCACCTTTGCCGCGCAGGTCCCCTTTCCAGTTGATGCCAGGTCCTAAAACGGTTGTCACGCGTTCTGAGGGTGTGCTGGCTGAAAAGGTGGTTTCCGGTTTTTTCTTTCCAAATAGCATAATATTGCCCTTTCTACTCCTTTGACTGCAGGCGGATGACCGGCGATTAAATGCCTCGGGGAGGCCAAATCGAACCGGCGGGTACGATGCCCCCATCCGGGACGTCTGCTTTCACAGTAGCCCCGTTCCCAATCCGGGCATCTGTGCCGATGTGGACGTTCAGGTTAACGGTTGCTCGCATCCCGATCAAGGTCCTTTCACCCACGAAGACGCCCCCTGCCAGGGTTGCGCCCGGGGAAAGGTTCACGTAGCGGGAGAGGGTGCAATTATGGGAGACGATGGTGCTGGTGTTGATGATACACCCATCGTCCACAACCACTTCTGTGCCGATATAGGCGAAAGCGAAGACCTGGGTGGCATTGCTGAGTTCAGCGCTTTGTTCCACGAACGCTGTGGGGTGAACCACGCCCGGGCAGTGGAACCCCGCAGCATTCAGCAAATCGTATATTGAGAGACGGATTTGTAAATCAGTGATGCCGCCAATGCCGTTAACGGCCATGCGCACGCCCTGCTGAGCCAATTCTTCCAGTAGCTCTTTTCCACCTAAAATGGGCAGACCCAGTACGCTTTCGCCAGGTTTATAACCGTCATCCAGGAAACCTAGGATCTCGTATCGCCCCAATTTTTGAACCAGTGCAGCGAGTGTACGCCCGTGCCCGCCAGCCCCATAGATAAGGACGCGGTTTTCTCCCTCCGGTATGGGTTGGGATGGTCCTGCTGCTTGGGGCTGCAGCAGTGCTTGAATGGTTTTACGCGTGATGAGGGGGCCCTGGGGTAAGCGTTCCAGGTCCATGCCCTCTGCCAAAGCCAGTTCACGGGCAGGTTCTGTGATCCTTAACCCTCCGGGTTGGGGCGTGGGCTTGACCTTCTTGTTGGTATCTTTTCTCCAAGGCGGCAGTTTCGGATCATGGGATTCGGGCGTTTTGCCGATGTAAGCCAGGATGTCACCAGCATGCAGGGTTTCCCCTTCTGCATAACGAAGCCCAACCAGGTACCCTGCCTGTTCAGCCAAAATTTCTGCGGTGGACTTGGTGGTTTCCACCAGGGCTAAGACCTGACCGGGTTCAACCCGATCGCCCTCCACGACCTGCAGGGAAGCCAGCAGCGCTTCGGGCTCATTAGGGTTGATCAAGGGAATGGTGATCGGGGTTAACTTTTCCATGAGACTTAGACCATTTCTCGGACTTTTTGGATGATGTCATCCACATCCGGTAAGCACGCCGCTTCAAGATCGCCAGCAGCCGGGACAACTTCTCCCTGGGCGGCCAACCGTCCAGCTTTGATCAGACCTGCGCCAAGGGCTTCAGCAGACCGGGCTAAAACCTCAGCGCCCCATCCCAGGGGCAGGGTGCCCTCTTCAATGGCAAGCAGGTGCTGGGTGTTCTGGAGGGACGCGATCAGCGGTGCGAGTTCGAAGGGTGCCAATTGGGTCGGCACGAGGAGTTCGCAGAAGACCTCGTGTTGATAAGCCAACCGCAGCATTGCATCCATTGCCAAATGCGCCATGTAGCCGTAAGCTGTCAGGGTGAGGTGAGCGGGTGGGGCGGATTGTAGAGAAAGTTGATAAAAAGGGAAGCCCTGAAGACCAGGTGACTGGTGGTTGATCAGGGTAAATTCCCCCAAATCATCGGGGCTTAATAATTTCAAAAGGTACTGCAGCTTATTTTCGATGAAGAACACCGGGCTGTTGTGCTGGGTGACCGCCTGGTATAACAAATGCCCCGGTGATCCCAGGGGGTGATCTCCCTGGAGGTGAAAGGGTGCCAGAACTGTCAGGCCGGGCACACCCAGGAAGAATTTTTCAAGAGTCTGGCTGTGGGTGGGGCCGTAGCCCCTGCGCCCGCCCATGGGTGTGCGGATCACAACCGGGACGTCCACTTGATCGTGGTACATAGCTTGGAACTTCGCCAGGTGATTGATCACCTGGTCTGCAATCAGGGTGCTGAAGTCACCGAACATGATCTCCACCACAGGGTGCAGACCACGCAGAGCCATGCCGCCGGCAACCCCGGTGATCCCTGCTTCAGAGATGGGCGTGCTCCATACTCGCTTGGGAAAGGTGCTGGAGAGACCCCGGCTGACCTTGAATGCCCCACCGTAGGGGTCGAGTAAATCCTCCCCAAGGAGGATGACCTTTGGGTCATCTGCCATTGCCTGGAAAAGACCTTTATTGAGGGAATCCAATACGGTGAAACGTGCCAGCTTGCTCAAAATTCCCCCTCTTCCATGTGAAGGGCTTTGTGAAAGGCGGATTGGATAGCCTCTTCAACTTCAATGTTGATGGCATTCCGTTTTTCTTCTGGCAAACGGTTCCCCTGGATGCTGATGGGGTCCCGGGTGCGCCAGAGGTGTTCTAAAGTCTCTTCTAAGCGGGTGTCATCCCCCTTGGAATGGGTCCCCAGCCGGGCGGTTTCAATGATCAGGGTTTGAGGTTTTTGGCTGGACCGTACCTTGCCGACCAGGTCCCTGGCAATGGATTGAATTTCCAGGACATCGCTGCTGTCCAACCAGGTGGTGGGGATGCCAAAGGCTTCAAAGCGTTGGGGGATGCTGCCAGCCACTGCCAGGTGGGAGGGTGTGGTTTGGGCGATATGGTTGTTCTCAAGGACGATCAGGATCGGTGCGCCCCATAAAGAGACCATGTTAAGGCTTTCATAAACAATCCCCTCGCCCAGGGTGCCGTCCCCCATAAAATCAATCACCACAGATTGGTTTCCTTTAAATTTTTCTGCCAGCGCCATCCCGACCGCCATGGCGACCGTGCCCCCCTGGACACCGCTGGAATAGAAACTGCGCCAGTGAAGGTGTTGTGAGCCGCCGACACCCCCGCAAACCCCAGAGGGCTTGCCCATCAACTCAGCGAAAAGCGCCTGCGGATCACCGCCATAAGCCAGGAAATGCCCATGGCAGCGGTGGTTGCTGACCACAACATCTGCCTTCGCAAGATGTGAGAGCACACCCACCGCATTGGCTTCCTGTCCCAAGCTGGTGTGGGTTGTGCCGCGGAAGACACCTGTGGAAAATTTTTCCAGCAAGAGGGTTTCGAAACGGCGGATGGTATAAAGCTGGCGGTAGAGGTATTCGTCCTTATTCCTCATCAACGCCTCTTTCCACAACAAACCGCCAGGGGATGGAGCGCCAGGGTTCGGGGACGCTATTCAGCCCTACACGGGCAGTTTTTTCAATCAGAGTGTCGGAGATGGGATCGCCTCCTTCAATCCATAAGGCGCTTTCCCGGGAACACAGGTCTGCTTTGTTGAAGTGCGCGTCAACCTGCAGTGCCTGGGTCAGTTTGGCTGGGCCGTCCGTCCACCCGGGCTGCATGGCATGATAGGGGCGGTTTTCTGCCATCAGGTCCTGACCCTCGACCGGTTGAATGGCGCGGATCAGGACGGCAGCGGGCATCCCGGCGGGGCTGGTGACGGCGTTAAGCAGCCAGTGCATCCCGTAGGTGAAGTACACATAAGCATGACCTGGTGACCCGTACATCACCTCGGTGCGCGAAGTTTTGCCGGCTGAGGCGTGGCAGCCCAGGTCCTCTTCTCCCTGGTAAGCTTCGGTTTCCACAATCACGCCACCCAGGCGCTGACCGTTCTGCAACCGTACCAGGCGGCAGCCCAGCAAATCCCGGGCAACCTCAAGGGCGGGACGCGCATAAAATTGGCGGGGCAGTACAGACATGTTGTAATTTTACTAGATTAAGAGATCACCGATACCCAGATCACGGGTCGGGCTGTTTTGGTGATCATTAGGGTTTTAATTACCGATTCCCCCTGTGCTTTGATTATGACCCGTTTTGGAATTTTTGATCTCGTTCGATGGTCAACCGCAAGCCCATTTCAAGGGGGATCAGTGGGACGTAATTGAGTTTTTCTTTTGCCAGGGAGATATCCGCCCGCATGCGAGAAACTCCCCCGCTGATGCGTGGATTATAAACCTCCTCGGGTTCACCACCGGTTAAATCCATGACCAAACGTGCCAGATCTCGCACAGAAGTCTCTGTGCCGCTGCCAACATTGATGATGGGTTCTTCCAGCCCCTTGACCGTGGATGCGGATACCAGGGCGTTGACCACGTCATCCACGTAAACATAATCACGGGTCTGGTTGCCGTCCCCATGAAAGACCAGGGTGCCATTTTGTTGTGCCTGGCGGATGAAATTTGGGATAATGGGGGGGTGAGAAGCAGGAATGCGCTGCCCCGGACCATAGGCGTTGAAAATCCGCATACAGATGGTCTCGATGCCAGACAGCCTGCCGATGGTGCGCACATACCATTCGGATGCCAGCTTAGAAACGGCATAAGGTGAACTCGGGTTTGGGAGTAAGTCCTCCGACATGGTTGGGATGTCCTGATCGCCGTAGATGGCACCTGATGAGGCCAGGACCACACGCTGTGTGCCGGCATCGCGGATCGCTTCCATCAAGGTCACCGTTCCGCCCACATTGACCTCGTTGTAATCCCGCGGGAAGAGGATCGATTCCGGGACGGAGACGCGCGCAGCCAGGTGGTAGACGCATTCAACATCCTGTAAGAGCGTCCACAATTTAGGGCGGTCATTGATGTCCCCGCGTGTGAAGTGGATTTCTGGGTCCAGTGCCTTTGGATCCCCGGTGGAAAGGTCATCCAGAACCCGAACGTGGTGCCCCTGGCGTGATAATCGGTTGCTTAATGCAGCGCCTAAAAATCCAGCACCGCCTGTGATCAAGAAATTCATGGTCATTACCTCGTGTTGAAAACGTCAGACATAATAGCACAATAAACACAAAGAGGGAAGTGATCTTAATAAATTTTACCAGAGGGCAATTGTCTCGCTAGCTGGGCGGGGGAATCCGTAGTCAGGTCATCAATATTCTGTTCGACCAGCACGCGGGCTAATTGTATATGTTCAGGATGATTGACGTCAATGGTCCAGCCATCCACCCTGGAACCCTGTTGGTGCAGAAAGTCGATCCAGTCAAACCCGGCATCCAATGCCATTTTCAACAGTTCTGCACGGATGAACCATTCGCAGCCCCTGGGGACCTGTGCCAGAAGGGCACCTGCGCGGGCGGCAAAATAATCCCCCAATGGTCCCCAACGATAAGCGGAAAGTGGGTGATCATCGCGCAAGCCGTACGCCCCCACCCTGAAGGGTGGGATGTCTTCCGGTCGGGGTTGGGCATCCTGGATATCAAGATAGAGCAGGGGATCAAAACCCAGTGAAAGCTCTGGCGCGAACCTGGCAAGAGAACGGACAGCCCAATCTGCCACAGAAGTCACCTGGATACGGTCCAGGACGGGTTGGATGATGTTGAGTAATCCCTGCAGGACACCCCGGGTAAGAGGTGTGAAGGGTCTTAGGTCCAGCTGTAAACGCTGTGTTGCCGTGTTGTCCTGCAATAGCTCGATGGCGTCTTCAAGGAACCCCACTTTTTCACTGGTGATGTGCCCCTCGACTTTGTAATGCAGGCTTTCAATCTGTGCACGTTCCATCTCCGGCGCATTCCCCTTGCCGCTGGTCTCATGTTCAAGTTGCTGGTTATGCAGCAGGGCAAAACTCCCATCTGCCAGGGGGAGAATATCAATTTCAATCACAGCAGCACCCGATGCCAGGCATTTTTCCAGGGCAATGAGGGAGCCGGGGGGTGCCTGGTGATCGCAATTGGCGGCATGGTGAATTAATGTGACGGGGGTTGGACGGATTTCAAGGCTTTCAGGCAGCATGGGTTCTCCAGT
>Ga0207796_1000206_pt1 | contig 25811 bp, 23 predicted proteins | sample Pon1CUnioCityCA_6_FD_187274 | JGI IMG/M metagenome (GOLD analysis project Ga0207796, IMG submission 187274) | Marine sediment microbial community from Union City, CA, USA - Pond 1C Sediment 1 (SPAdes) | ecosystem: Environmental > Aquatic > Marine > Intertidal zone > Salt pond sediment ... | reverse complement strand
CATCCGATCGATGAAGAGCGACTGGATCGGTGAGCGGCGGAAGAAGAACTGCGGGCACCCTCGGCCTCCTGCACGGGCCAGATCCGCCTCGTATTGATCCTGGTCCCAGTCCCACACTTCGTCCTGGAGGACGAGCTCGAGGATGGCGAAATCCTCGGGCTTCTCGAGCTGCCATTCGAGGTTGTGCCATGACAGCTTGTACACGTCGTACCGGCGGAGCTCGGTCAGCGCTCCCAGCGGCGTGTGCCAGGTGATGCGGAGGTGGGACTCCGTCTCCCACTCTCTAGTGACCTCCACGCTGCGGTATCGCTGGCGGAGCGGTAGGGTGAAGTAGCGGACGGAGGCACCGCAGTAATCATAGACGTCCATGAGGCTGGCGTCGGTCAGTGGCTCTGGAAGCGTCCCTTGTCTGAGGTTTGCCTCGTACCAGTATTCCAGCCTTGGCTGCCAGATCAAGCCGTTGGCAGCGTGTCCGCGGAAGACGGCGAGAATCCTCTCGCAGAAGTCTGGCTCATGGGCATGGCGCTTCACGAGACCTCCTCGCATCAGTGTGGGACGTCCATCGTGTGCCCGAGCGGATTACGGCCTGCGCGATGCAAGGTTCGCAGGGGCAGATGTCTCAGGGGCAGGCGCACCGCGTGCCTCCGACAGCCGAGAAACAGAGATGCCCGCACTCGCAGCAGCGTGCGCTGGCGGGCCCTTTTTCCACCTTGAGGGTAAGCAGCTCGCCCCTCAGGAGCGCCCCCACCTCCCGCAGCTGCTGTCTGTACCCGGCACCAGCCCATGGACGGGCCTCGATGGCCGTGACCTCCTCGGCCCTGAGGTTGGGGATCTTCACCTCGGGTTCATCAAGGACGGGATCGAGCCAGGTGTGGACCGCCAGCTCGACAGGCGTATCCTGGAATCCGGCTCGAGGTTCTTCCTGCGGCGTCAGCGTCGTCTGCACGGATCCAGCAGTTTCCTTTCGGTGAGCTGTCCCGGATAGGCGCAAGCGGCCCCCTCGGCCCAAGGTGGAACGGCTTTTCCGAGGGCCCAGAGTCGCGCCCGGCGCTACCTACTGGGCGCCTACCGCTTCGAGAGGTACCCGGAATCCAGCCACGATGGTGACGATCTCCGCGGGCTTGACCTCAAGCGTGCACCTGGAGCCGTCCTCCGAGAGCTGAAGCGGCTCGAGGACGCTCTCGGAGGTTGTCGCCCGGAATGCCTCATCGGCGCGAAAGCCGAACTGGATGGAGGCCTGGACGGGCGATCGGGCAACGCTGTAGAATCGGAGGAGCAAGCGGTCATCTTCCTCCGCTTTCTTCAGAGCTGTCAGGATCAAGGTCTCGGGTGCCAAGGAGACGATGCTCCGCCGGGGCGGCAGGTTCCCGGAGCCCGATGCCGTCAGATGGGCGACTGGCGGCGTGTCGAAGCGAGCCGCCCAGGTTGGCACGCTGCCCTCGAGGGGCCCGTCTTCGTAGGGGAGGAGCCCGTAGCGGAAGGCGTGTGTCCCCAGGCACTGGGCGTCGGGCGTCGGCTCCGCAGGGCCCGAGTGTCCCCTCCGGGTGCAGAGACCACCCCGTGATAGCCACCCGACGCCTCGCAGAAGCGTGAGGGCCAGGGTCAGTCCGTCGTTGTCCAACAGGCCGGCGTGCTCCGGCAGGCCCTCGCTGAGGACGGCCAGACCCTCTCGACCATCGTCGGCGCCAAACCAGGTGTGATGAGGCTGCGCGTCCGACGGGGGCTGGTGCCAATCCTCCGCGGGCATAGGGGTCGCAGCGCGGCTCGATATCATAAAATGCCCATCGGCGTGGATCGTGTCCGTGTCGAGCCCACTGGGGAAGAGAACCCGCACGCGGTGGTCGCGGGCTCGATTGTCCAGCGTCGTGAGCAGCTCCACGTAAGGCGATCCCGCCCTCAGCTTCACGAGCGTTCGTACGGGCAGGTCAACCATCTCCCGCGAGCGGCCCTTGCCGTCCTCCGCGAGCGATGCCGGCACCTGCACCCGATAGGCCACGGAGAGGGTCTTGACCAGTCCGCTCCTCCGCACCGTTTCCACCTCGACATCGCCCACCATCACGTCAGCGTCCTGGTCGAGCGGAAGGGGGCAGTAGTCGTAGCAGTCTCCACAGTCGGCGGTGTCCTCGATCTGATGGAGGTCCCTCAGGACGCGCCCGGAGAGTCTGTGCACCAGCGTCAGACGTCCCCGGGGGTCAACCTCCACGCCGAGCAGCTCGTTCTCGATCTCACGGTCCTCGGCCCCGGTGGAGGGACGCTGATGCAGCGGTTCATCAGTCAATTCGATAGCGTATGCGGCGTAGCCGCACGGAGGTAGATTGGCCTTCAGGGCCACCTCCGCCAGAATGGTCGTGGCCTCGACCTTGATGGCCTGTCCGGGCTTCCTCTGTCGCAGGTCGTCCTGCAGCCGATCGGCGACCTCATCCGACCCGAAGGGCCAGTCTGCCATCCGGAGGTGAAGCATCGCGTCGCCCGTCTCCAAGCCCCGCTCCGCCGTCTCCCACCAGTAGTCGGCTATGTCGAGGCCGTCCAGTTGACGGAAGCATTGACGGAGGAAGGGTATCTGGGACGCTAAATCATCCGTTGTCGCATCCCTATTCATCCAAGGGTAGGTCGCCGCCGAAGTGGAGAGCATGTCCACCTCGGCCTCACGTCCGAGATGGTCGGTCACCCGACACGGGTGCGGGGCAGGGAGCCGCAGGGAGATCTCGACCACCTCGTCACGGCTCTGACCCAGCGGATTGAACAGTAGGACGGGCACTCCGTTCGGGGGAGACCACGACGTGTCCACAAGGACCGCCAGGGCTCCGAATGCACTTTCGACGGCGCAGCTGCCGATTTGCCGCGCCTGGTCAAACCGGGAGACCATCTCGCGGTGGACCTCGTCTACGCTGCACCCGCAGATGCTGTCGTGGGGGTGGTTCTGGAGGAGCAGCCGCCAGGCTTCCCATAGACGCGCCCCGGGGTGTTCGTCTCCTGCCAGCCAGGCCGCGGCAGCTAGGGGCTCGGCGTAACGCTCGAGGAGCCGCTGGACCTGGTGATTGGCCTGCTTGAGGTGAATGCGGCTGGAGAGCACGGGGGCGTGCACGTTCTGGTACCTTGACCCCCGGAGCTCCCCACCAACTGTCTGAAGATCCGGGTCAGCGTCTCGGACGGCCTGAGCGTAGTCCTCCACGCGGCCGTGCTTAACACGCAAGTCCGCCAGTCCCTCGTTGAGCGCCGCGATCACGTCTGGGAGCGACTCCTGGGCCGGCATGTGATCGGCGCCGTTCCATATGGCCAGGGTCGGGGTTGCGGCGAGAGGGCCGAGATCCGCCGCCAGCTCCTTGACCTTCATAATGGCCAACGCCGTGTCAGGCTGGTGGTCTCTTGTCTCGCCCCAGAAGTAGGGATACCCTAGGTTCCCCGCGTTGTAGTAGCCCTCATACTGATGAAGGGCCAGTACGCGGCTTCCGTCGGGGGCTTCCCACCAGAACTCCAGCGCAGGCTGCTCCAGATGGTTGCCCAGACCGCGAGTTGAGACGAAGGTGTCGATGTCGAACCCGCGGAGGATTTGGGGCAGCTGTGCGACGTGGCCGAAAGTGTCCGGCAGCCAGCCGACCTTGAGGGTCGAGCCCAGGCGCTGGGCCACGCGATGGCCCAGCGTCAGATTCCGGATCAGGGCCTCTCCTGATACCAGGAACTCGTCCGGCTGCACATACCACGGCCCGAGTCCCAGTCGTCCCTGCCGCACCAGACGACGGATGTCGGAGGTCCTCTCGGGCCTGATAGCCAGATAGTCCTCTAGGAGGACGGACTGCCCGTCGAGGAGCATGTAGGCAAAGTCAGAGCGATCCGCCAGCAGATCCAACAGCCGATCCAGCGTATCGACCAGATGGAACCGAAACTCCTGGAACGTGCGGTACCATTCTCTGTCCCAATGGGTGTGCGAGACGACGATGATAGTCTGTAGCTGGTTCATAGATTGGACAGAGTCTAGCGCTTCACGCAATGCCGCCCCTTCCGCTTCAAGCGGCCGGGAGTGCCTTCTCGGTTTCGGGGTCGAAGAGCCGCACCGCATCGTCATCGAACACGACCCCGACCTCATCCCCAATGCCCAGCTCGATCTGGGGCGGTGCCACGGCCTTCACCATCGTCGCCGCCAGCTCCAGGGTGAGCAGCGTCTCCTTGCCCAGCGGCTCGGTGACATAGACCTGGGCCAGGGTCGCCCCGGGCTCCGGATCCAGATTGACCACCAGATCCTCCGGACGGATGCCCAGCACCACTTGGTCCGGTGCAATCGAGGCGAGGGAGTCAGCGTAGCGGCTGGGCAAGGGGTACTGGAAAGACGGAGCTCGCAAAGTGAACTCGTCAGGGTGGTAGGAGCAGTGGATGAAGTTCATCGCCGGGCTCCCGATGAACCCGGCCACAAACATGTTGGCGGGGTAGAGGTAGACTTCCTCCGGGCCCCCAACTTGCTGGATGCGGCCGCCCTGCATCACCACCAGCTTGTCAGCCATCGTCATAGCCTCGGCCTGGTCGTGGGTCACGTACACAGTGGTGATGCCGAGATCCTTCTGCAGCCGCTTCAGCTCGGCTCGCATCTGGACGCGCAGTTTTGCGTCCAGGTTCGACAACGGCTCGTCCATCAGGAAGACCTCGGGCTTTCGCACGATGGCTCGACCCAGTGCCACGCGCTGCATCTGACCTCCTGACAGCTCGCGCGGCTTGCGGTGGAGCAGTTTGCCGATGCCGAGCGACTCGCCCACTCGCTGCACCCGGCTCCGGATCCCCGACCTTTCTACCCGTCGGGCTCGCAGAGGGAAGGCCACGTTGTTGAAGGCCGTCATGTGCGGGTACAGGGCGTAACTCTGGAAAACCATGGCCGTATTCCGGTCCCAGGGAGGCATGCGGTTGACCTCCTGCCCGCCGATGTAGATGGAACCGGCGGAGACATCCTCCAGCCCTGCAATCGAGCGGAGGAGTGTCGTCTTCCCGCAGCCTGAAGGACCCACCAGAACGGTCATGTCTCCGTCCTCGAAGGTCAGGCTCACCTCATTGACCGCGATGACGTCCCCGAACGCTTTGAGCAGATTCTCGACGCGAACTTCAGCCATGATGGAGACTACTCCTTGCTGTTGTGGTCCGGCCTAGTACTTCACGGCGCCGGCGGTAAGACCTTTGATGACCCATTTCTGGAAGATCAGCACCATAACGACGACGGGTAGCAGGGAGAGAACGATGCCGGCGGAGACCCACGCCCATTGGAGCTCATGTCGCTGGCTGAACGTGAGGATGGCGACGGGTACCGTCTGCGCGCTGGGCAGGCCCAGGCTGATTGTCAGGGCGAGCATGAACTCGCCCCAGGAGCCCAGGAAGGCCAGCACACCGGCCGAAAAGAGGCCAGGTGCCGCGAGGGGAATGATCACGCGCCAGAATGTACTGAATGGAGGATAGCCATCGACTCTGGCCGCGTCCTCCAGATCCGTCGGGAGGCCGGCGAAGTAGGCCGCCATCAGCCATGTGCCGATAGGGATGTTGTAGGCGATGTTTGGGATGATCAGGCCCCAAAGGGTCTGAAGCAGCCCCATCGACCTGATCAATACGAATGTGGGCGCGATGGTCACGATGGGCGGGACCATCCCAGCCAATTGGATGAGGATGAGCGACTCTATCTTGTACTTGAAGCGTAGTCGTGCGATGGTGTAAGCCGACAGAGATGTCACCAGCAGTGCACCGAGGGTGACGGCCGATGAGACAATGAAGCTGTTCTTGATCGCATTCTGAATTCGAAACTGGGGCCCGAGGATGACGCCGTAGCTCTCCAGCGAGAAACTCGACGGCCAATACTCGACCGGTTTTCTGAACTCGGTCCCTGGCGTCTTGAGCGACGTTATCACGATCCAGTAGAGGGGAGCGAGGCAGAAGAGGGAGATCAGAGCGATGATGCCAATCGAATAAACCCACTTAAGCCGCTGTTTGCCTAGGAGTCTCATGAGGTCAGCTCCTGAACTGTAAGTGCGGCTGGATTCTCTTCAGATAGAAGAGGCTGAGCGCCAGGATGAGCACGAAGGTGATCAACGCATAGGCAGAGCCTAATCCGTATTCTACGTAACCAAAGTAGAACTTGTAAGCGAATGAGCTGAGGACGTCCGTCTGCGTCCCCGGCCCGCCTCCCGTAAGGCCGTAGATGATGTCGAAGGCACGCAGAGCATCCCTGGTTCGAAAAAGCAGCGTGACCAAGATGGTCGGCATGATCAGTGGGACCGTGATACGCCAGAAGCGCATCCAGGTGCGAGCACCGTCGACCTTGGCTGCGTCGATCAGATGGTCGGGTACCATTGCCAGCCCACCCATCAGGAAGATGCTCGTGACTGAGGCCGTCTTCCAGACGTAGGCGAAGATGACGGCCCCCATAGCCAACCTCGGATCGGCCAGGAAAAGCGGGGGTCTGCCCACCAGACCAGCTCTGACCAGCAGGTCGCCAATCAAGCCCACATCGGTGTTATAAAGCCATTTCCACATCGCGGCCTGGACGATCTGTGGGATGGCCCAGGGGATAATAATGATGGCTCTCAGAACTCCGCGGAGTCTTGGCACCACGGCGAAGGTCGCCATAGCCATGCCGAGCCCGATCCAGAACTGGAGGAAGACGGATACGGCGGAGAAGAGGAACGTGAAACGGAGGGACAGCCAGAACTGTCGGCTCTTCATCACATCGAGGTAGTTGCCGAGCCCGACAAAGGGCGCGTTCAGCCAATCAGACGTGTGGTCCAAGTCGAACAGACTGAAGATCATCGTCTGTCCGATGGGATAGTAGAAGAAGACGGCCAACCCGATGAACGCCGGAACAATGAAGAGAACGGCGACCGCCGGTTCGCGCAGCCTGAGTCTTTGTCTCATAGGAGTCTCCCCATCAGGGCGGCTAACGTGCCCCGGGTTCCCGGGGGACCCCCCAGGGAACCCGGCGCCGAGGGTCAAAGAAGGACTAGTCCAGGGCGTCTACTCGTGAGCAAGCATCGTTAAGCGCCGTCTCCACAGGCTTAATGCCCGTGATGACCGAGTGGATCTCTTCCTGGATGATGGTAGAGACCTGAGCATAGTCCTCACTGGGCGGTCGGTTAAGCGCCGTGTCAAGCACGGCATTCATGGCGTCTGCGTTCGGATTGGCCTCCAGGACCTCTGGATCGTTATATAGTCCTTGATAGTACTGGACTGGTCCCCACGCGATGGCGAAGGCCTTCTGCACCTCCTCGCTGGCGATGACTCTCATCACCTTGACCGCTGCATCCATATCGTCGGTGTAGGGGTTGATGGCGAAGGCGAACCCGCCAGTGACGCCGGAGTGACGACCGCCTGGCTGGGCCGGCGTGGGGATGAGGCCCCACTGACCGGCGATACCTGATCTTTCCTCGTCGTCGAGCCAGGTCACGATGTCGACATTGTGCCAAAGGAAGACCGCGTTTCCCTCCGCGAATCGTGTACGGGCAGCCTCTGAGTCCCAAGCAGTGACCTCTCGAGGGGAGACACCACTGTCGATGAGATCCTTCATGAAGGTGACAGCGGCGATGCCCTCTGTGGAGTTGAAGGCGCAATCTCCGTCATCTTCGAAGTACCTGCCGCCGAAACCGTAGAGCATAGACGCCCAGACCATCACGAGCGACTCCTCCTTGCCGCCAGGCCAAACGAAACCGCTCAGCTCAGGATTGTCCGCCGTGATCGTCTCCGCAGCCTCCACGAGATCGTCGAATGTCTTGGGCGGCTCGAAGCCATATTCGTCCAGTAGATCGGCCCTGTAGAAGAGCCCGCTGATGCTGCCCCATACAGGGACACCCAGTCTGTTGCCCTCGTGAGAGAACACATCGAGACCAGACTGAGCGTAGTTGTCGAATTCGGGGATCTTGTCGTTTAGCGGTACGGCCCATTCAGCACTGCCAAACTCCTTGACCCACGGCGTATCCATCCCATAGATGTCGACTGTCGGATCCTCTGCCGAGATCCAGACCGCGAGGGAGTCGTGCCACGCGCTGCTGCTGTCGGGCGTCATGTTAAGCTGAACATCGATGTTGGGATACTGCTCTTCAACCGCGTTCTTGATCGCCTCAAAGGGGGCCGGTCCCGGACCGAAGGACACATTGATGAAGCGACCATAAGCCAGCGTGACGTCCGTCTCTTCCTCAGGAGCAACCGTCTGTTCAACGACTGTGGTAACCTCTACTGTCTGTTCTACCGGCACTTCAACCGTCCGCTCCATGATCTCTGGGGTCGGTGCCGGTCCACACGCTGCTAGGATCAAGGTCAATGTGATGAGTATGATCGGGACTCTCTTTGCCATTTTACCTCCTATCATGCGCTGCATATCTGAGTGTTGCACCTACGACGAGGTTGCATCGCCGCCGTGGTTCCTGCTGCACCACCTCCCTTAGAGTCTTGTTGTTACTCTCTCACGGCGTGTACCATCGTGTCCCTGATTCACCTTGCACAGGACTCAGCCAGCACCAGTATACCAAACAAACTGAAAGTGCGGAAACGGATAACCGGCCGGACCATTGCCCAGCTGGGTTGATAACGGGCGGAGGCCGGCCGGTCCTTGGGGCTGGTGTTCTCAACTGGCTTAGTGCACAATTCGCGGGTCTCGAGGAACTGCTCGCGATACGCATCAGGCTGGATTCACAAGCCCGCTGGTCAGCCGCTGCTTAGCGACCTCTGGACCGCTTCCTGATAGCTCGCACCAGGTCTTCGACATCCACAGCATCAAAGCCCGCCATATCAATCTCGATAAGCAGACCGCCAATGTTCAGGGCTCCATACCCCCGCTCTCGCAGCAGCTCCGTGAACTGCGCGTAGGAGGTTAGGTGATCTGCGTGGCCCGGATGTCGCTCGCCAGACTCGATTCTCCCCCTGAACCGCCGGAACAGGATCTCTTCATCTGCGTCGCACAGGATCTGCACCGGCTCGTAGTCATACGCATCTCGCAGATCCAGGAACCGCGCTGTGTGGTCCTGAGGGACGAAGGCAGTCTCCACGACGACTGATTTCCCTGCCTGCAGCTGAGACTCCAGGACGTGAAATACCATCTCGAAGCTAGCCGCGTCCAGCGGTTCGAAACACTGACGATTATCCCATCCTAGTGTGTCGAACAGGATCTCCTTGAATTCATCCTTGTTGATGAAGGGAAGCTTCAGGGCCTCAGCAAGCCTCTTACCCAGGACTGTCTTTCCTGCGGCGGCGGGGCCGGTGACAATGACAACGAGAGGCCTGCTCATGTCAACTCTCCTCTCACGGCAGATTCGCAACTGGGCCAAGCTGCACTGAGGGCGACGTAACCAGCAGGACCTGCCATGCTGCTGGCGGCCGTGGCTTGCTTCTCGCATGCCGTGATACAAGCGGCGACCGCGGCCAATGGAAAGGCGCTCCCATTCCCCCACGCGCTGGGGAAGGAAGCGATTAACTCTCTTCACATATGCTATCGGCTGGATAGTGTCATGGTCGTCGGTCGAATCCAGTGTCGCGTCAAAGCGCGGCTGCTTGATTGGGTTGTGACAGTAGTATACGTCAAGCGCCGATTTGTGGCAAAGATGGACAGTCCCTGACACAGAGCGTTACTAAATCGAATTGCAGCGTTGTAGGAGCCGGAGCGGGCATGGTGTCTATCGTGTGGTCCAGGTGACCGGCAGTTGCTTCAAGATCCGGCGACACGAAGAGGGACGTGGCCTATTGCTCCACGACCTCCGGCATCAACGCGTTCACCGCTTCATAGGAACACTCGGCCAGCTTGCGCTCCAAGATGGCGGCGTAGACCGTTTCGAGCAGCGGTTCGATGAGGTGGGTCCTTTTCGGAGGCTGCGCCAACGTCGTCCCGTCCGTCTAACTCACAAGGAAAGGTTCGGACGCATGGTCTTAAGGGTCAGGGTCGGCGCAGTTGTCCATCATCTCAAGGGGAGAAAGACAAAGCCTAGTTGACAAAGCCTCATCCTGTGCTATCATTTCCGCCAAGGTGGTAGCCTACCCATACGTCGGCTGCGTGCGTTATGCATTTGAACCTGGTGCGCCTTATCCTTATCCCTAGTCGGCCAATTCTCGCCCTTGGCGAGATCATCACACCTGGGAGGGAGTCAGGGTAGGCTGGAGCTAACGCAGACTCGTTTTTCGAGCCCTAACCCCCACGTCGGGGGTTTTTGTTTACTGCTTATCTGTTCATCAACAGCCTCAGGAGGCGAAAATGACGATGAAGAAGAGCGAGTCGATATGGTTCAACGGGGAACTGGTCCCATGGGATGAGGCCCAGGTTCACGTTGCGGCACATGTGCTGCACTATGGCTCCAGCGTGTTTGAGGGCATCCGGGCCTACGGGACCGGGAACGGCCCGGCCATCTTCTGCCTTGATGCCCACGTCGAGCGTCTGTTCACCTCGGCCAAGGTCTATCGCATGGAGATTCCCTACACCAAGAGCGAGGTCCGGCAGGCGATCATGGAGACGGTCGCAGCGAACGAGCTCGATGCCTGCTACATTCGCCCCTTGGTCTATCGAGGGTTCGAGTCATTCAGTATCGATCCCACGCCATGTCCGGTGGGCGTTGCCATTATCGCCATTGAATGGGGACGCTATCTCGGACCGGAGGCTATTGAGCAGGGCGTGGACGTAGGCGTCAGTTCGTGGAGACGCATGGCACCGGGGACGTTCCCGGCTGCGGCTAAGGTGGGTGGTCAGTACATCAACTCTCAGTTGATCGCTATGGAGGCTCACGCCCACGGCTACGTGGAGGGGATCGCCCTCGATGCCAACGGCTATGTGAGTGAGGGCAGTGGCGAGAATCTCTTCATGGTCAGCCGCGGTGATCTCGTCACGCCTCCGCTGGCCTCGTCCATTCTGGAGGGGGTGACCCGACGCTGCGTGATCACGTTGGCGAAAGATGCCGGATACGCGGTGAGGGAGCAATTCATACCGCGCGAGGCGCTCTACATGGCCGATGAGGTGTTCTTCACCGGCACGGCGGCGGAGATCACGCCTGTCCGTTCGATCGACGGCATCCCAGTGGGCGCGGGGCACCGGGGCCCGGTAACGGAGCGTTTGCAGGAGGCCTTCTTTGGAATTACGAGTGGAGCGTTGGAGGATCGTCACGGCTGGCTGACGCCTGTTCAGTAGGGACAGGCTGCAGGCCTTGCGGGGGGGCGACCGTGAGAGATGATGCGCGGATCTTGCCTTGGCGAGGTTTCTAATAGAGAAGATCTGCGTGTCTAAACAGCCGGGGCGTTCAGACCTTCGTCCGTTGGACACCGGGTTGTGCGGTGACAGGGTAAGAGGAGATTAGAGTGATAGATGCACAATTGAGCGGCAAGGCCCTGGCCTTCATTGGGAGCGGGACGATGGCCGAGGCTATGATTCAGGTGCTGGTCAAGAAGGAGCTCGTGGCGCCGGCCCACATTTGCGCCAGTGGCCCGCGGGAAGAAAGGGCGCGGGAGCTGAACCAGCGGTATGGCGTGGTCGGAACCACGGACAATCGCGAAGCGGCGGAAGCTGCCGATGTCGTGATGCTTTCGGTCAAGCCGCAGGTGTTACCGATTGTGTTAAGCGAACTAGAGGGCCTGGTCTTCCCGGAGGCCCTGGTCCTGTCAATCGTGGCTGGCATGGGTATCGACACTATCGCCGCTGGTCTCCGACACCCGGCTGTGGTGCGCGCTATGCCGAACACGCCGGCGCAGATCGGCCAGGGCATGACCGTGTGGACTGCGTCGCAGGGCGTAGGCGAGATGCAGCGGGCGCAAGCGGCCGCTATCCTGCAGGCCATGGGGCGTGAGATCTATGTCGAGGAGGAGGATATGCTAGACATGGCCACGGCTGTCAGTGGCACCGGACCTACGTACGTCTTCCTGATGATGGAGGCGCTGACCGATGCAGCTGTGCATCTAGGTTTCTCTCGCCGCGTGGCGGAGGAGCTGGTGACGCAGACAGTCCTCGGCGCGGCGAGCTTCGCGCGACAGTCGGACCGACACCTTGCCGAGATGCGCAACATGGTGACCTCGCCCGGGGGCACCAGCGCCGAGGCGATCTACCAGCTGGACAAGGGTGGGATGCGAACGGTGCTATCGAAGGCAGTTTGGGCCGCCTATCAGAAATCGAGGCTGCTCGGACAGGCGAAGCGGACGTACAGCCACCCCAATGGGTTGTCGGACCTGGATCAGGACTGAGGTGCCCCGGTGTTGGTCATCGTTTACAGATCGTTAACAGTAGCCTTCGATCGCCGCTTGACAAGTGCAGGATACGTCTTATAATGGGGCTTAACCTGGCTACGGAACCTACCATTACCTTATGATGAGATCGAGAGTATGGCGTGCGGTTGTAGTTCTGCCCATTTTGCTCCTCAGCGTTATTGGGGGGCTTTGACCCGCTGGGCACTGTGCTTTGCTCTGAAGTAGCCACAGGCCGCCCAGCGAGGCGGCCTTTTTGTTTTCGACCTTCGGATGCCTAGGGTGCGATGATGGCCATAGATAGTTTTGCCCAAACCTACAGACTGGCGAACAGGCTGAACCGGTTGGACGCCGGGGCAGCTCTGCTGTCTCAGTTGCTTATCGGACTTCTTATTGTCATCGTTATTGTTGTCCTCCTGCTTGGCCAGGGGGATCTGGAGGTTGGGGTGGCACCGTAGGCAACGCGAGCGCCGAGGAGCTGATGAGAGAGCCGCCCAACCGGGCGGCTTTTTTTGTTATTTGTGTAGGAGCACGAAGGAGGAGAGATGAGAAGGACAGGGGCAGAGATCGTTTGGGAGATGATGAAGCACGAGGATGTTGAGGTTGTGTTCGGCATTCCCGGCGGTGCCATCATGCACACATACCATCCTCGCCAGAAGTATGGGGTGCGCCATGTACTCATGCGACATGAGCAGGCCGCAGGCCACGCTGCCGACGGTTATGCGCGGGTCTCCGGCAAGGTCGGCGTTGCTATGGCCACGTCTGGCCCTGGGGCCACCAACCTGGTCACCGGCATCGCCACGGCAATGATCGATTCCACCCCTATGGTCTGTATCACGGGCCAAGTTCCGACATCCCTGATCGGCTCCGATGCCTTTCAGGAGACAGACATCACCGGCGTAACGCTACCGATCACCAAGCATAACTATCTGGTCACCGACGTGGATGAGCTGGCCGGCGTGATTCACGAGGCCTTCTACGTCGCTCGCACCGGCCGCCCCGGGCCGGTCCTCATCGATCTGCCCAAGGATGTCCAACAGGCGGAGACGGACTTCAGCCCACCAGATGATGGCCTAGAGTTGCCCGGCTATCGGCCCAAGAAGGAGGGCGATCTTGAGCTGGTCCAGGCTGCTGCCGATCTGGTGAACCAGGCGGAGCGCCCCGTCATCCTGGCCGGCCACGGCGTGCTCATGTCCGGAGCTATGGATGTGCTGCGGGCGTTTGTCGAAAAGACGAGGACGCCCGTGGCCCTGACGCTGCTGGGCAAAGGGGGCTTCCCAGAGTCGCACCCGCTGGCGTTGGGGATGATGGGCATGCACGGGGAGGCCTTCGTCAACCGCGCCATCCAGAAGTCAGATCTGCTTCTGGCGCTGGGCATGCGCTTCGACGATCGCGTCACCGGGACGTTGGAGACCTACACGCCTCACGCGCGAAAGGTCCACGTGGACCTTGACGCCGCCGAGTTGAACAAGATCGTGCCGGTGGACGTGCCGATTCAAGGTGATCTGCTTCACGTGCTACGTCAGCTACTGCCCTTGGTGCGGCCCGCCGAGCATTCAGCTTGGCTCGAGCAGATCGAGGGGTGGCGGAGCGATACGGCCATCCGAGACGTCCTGAACCGGCCGAAGAACGGGCGTCTGCTAGCTCCTCAGGTCATCGATGCCATCTATGGGGGCACGAGGGGAGAGGCCATCGTGGTCACGGACGTGGGACAGCACCAGATGTGGGCAGCCCAATACTACCCCCTCGACTTTCCCCATACCCAGGTGACGTCCGGAGGTTTGGGGACGATGGGCTTTGGTCTGCCGGCAGCCATCGGTGCCCAGGTTGCGCAGCCTGACAGGGAGGTTTGGGCCATCGTTGGCGACGGGGGCTTCCAGATGACGTTGCACGAGCTGGCTACAGCCGTTCAGGAGCGGCTGCCGATACGCATTGGGGTGTGCAACAACGGTTACCTGGGTATGGTGCGACAATGGCAGGAGCTCTTCTATGACGAACACTACGAGTCGACCCATCTGGTCAATCCCGATTTTGTCAAACTAGCCGAGGCCTACGGCGTGCGGGGATGGCGCGTCTCCGAACCGGGCCAGGTTCACGAGGTGGTCGCAGAGGCTAGGGCGCACAACGGACCCGCCCTGGTCGACTTCCAGGTGGCCCAGGAAGGCGAGGAAGGGAACGTCTACCCCATGGTACCGTCTGGGGCAGCGCTAGATGAGATGATTCGCCGGCCTGCGGCAGCTGGCTGAGCGCTTCTGTTAGCTTCCATAGTGGTGGAGAGGGGAGGGAAGAATGGATCGAACATTGGTCGCATGGGTTGAGGACAAACCGGGCGTCTTGAACCGAGTCGCCAGTCTTTTCCGGCGGCGAGCGTTCAACATCGAGAGCTTGACCGTCGGACACACTGAGGAACCGGGGGTGTCGCGGATGACCATCGTCGTCGACGGTGAACGCACCGACACTGAAAAGGTGGTGCAGAACCTCTACAAGTTGGTCAACGTGATCAGAGTCGAGGACGTGACGGAACAGCCGGCGGTGATGCGGGACCTGGCTCTCATCAAGGTGCGGGCTAGCAATGGCAGTCGCTCCGAGGTCATGCAGATCGTAGAGACCTTCCGTGCTCGCGTGGTAGATCTGGCCCCGGAAACACTCACCGTCGAGGTAACGGGGACAGAGGACAAGATCGATGGGCTTTGTGAGATGCTTCAGCCCTTCGGCGTGGAGGAGATGGTACGCACGGGCCGCGTAGCGATGGTCCGGGGCAAGCAGTCAGGCAGCGGTCGTTCGTGAGCTGGCTCGCCGTGGCGTCTCGTCACTTCCGCACGATGCTCGTTTTGCATTTCGCCAACTTTCGCGTTTCGTTAACTTTCGCGTAACAACGGAGGCAAGGATGACCAAAATCGATTTCGGAGGCGTCGTAGAAGATGTCGTGACACGAAAGGAGTTCCCGCTGGAGAGGGCACGTCAAGTGCTCCAGGATGAGGTGGTCGCTGTGCTTGGATACGGCGTCCAAGGCCCGGCGCAGGCGTTGAATATGAAGGAGAACGGGGTGCACGTCATCGTCGGTGGCGCGCCCGAGCGCTCCCGTTCTTGGAACAAAGCTCGAGAGGACGGGTGGGTGCCCGGGGAGACGCTGTTTCCGTGGCAGGAGGCCGTCGAACGAGCCAGCATCGTCCAGTACTTGGTGTCGGACGCGGGGCAGATGGCGCTATGGCCTACCATTCAACCCCACTTCAGCACAGGGGACGCGCTCTATTTCTCCCATGGCTTCGCCATCGTCTACAACGACCAGACCGGTGTCGTGCCCCCGGAGGACGTCGATGTGATCCTCGTCGCCCCCAAGGGCTCGGGGACGAGTGTGCGGAGGAACTTTCTAGCCGGGAGTGGCATCAACGCCAGCTACGCCGTGCATCAGGACTACACCGGCCGCGCCGAGGAGCGCGCGCTGGCTGTCGGCGTGACGATCGGCTCTGGGTACCTTTTTCCCACGACCTTCGAGAAAGAGGTTTACAGCGATCTTACCGGCGAGCGTGGTGTCTTGATGGGTGCCTTGGCTGGCGTGATGGAGGCACAGTACAGCACACTCCGCGAGCACGGTCACAGCCCCAGCGAGGCGTTCAATGAGACGGTTGAGGAGCTGACACAGAGCCTGATCCGGCTGGTCGCCGAGAATGGCATGGACTGGATGTACGCCAACTGCAGTACCACAGCGCAGCGGGGCGCTCTCGACTGGCGCCATCGCTTTCGCGAGGCCGTGGAGCCGGTCTTCGATGATCTGTACGAGAGCGTCGTCGCCGGTGAGGAGACCCGGATCGTGCTCGAAGCCAACAGTGCCGATGACTACAAGGAGCGGCTGGAGGAGGAGCTGCAGGACATGCGAGAGTCGGAGATGTGGCAGGCGGGCACGGCGGTGCGATCACTGCGTCCGGAGACATGGAGCTAGCTGTCGGCGAGGTCTCTCAACGCTCTGGAGTTGTTCGAAATGACAGATACTGGTCGTGCTCCCTGTTTCTTGATGGCATAGACAGTCGCAATGATGGAGGGAAGGATGGACGAGAGTGGGGTTTGTATGCCGGGTAGAGTCTACTTCTTCGACACGACGCTGAGGGATGGCGAACAGTCGCCTGGTGCGGCGCTCAACGTCGACGAGAAGCTGGAGATCGCCCGTGCCCTGGAGGCCATGGGCGTGGACGTCATTGAGGCGGGGTTCCCGATCTCGTCGCCCGGTGATTTCCAGGCTGTGCGGCGTATCTCGCAGGAAATCCGGGACTGCGTCATCTGTGGGCTGACGCGGGCCAATCGAAAAGACATCAACGCCGCCGTCGAGGCGCTGCAGGACGCGGCCCGTCCGCGGATCCATACGGGCCTAGGCGTCTCCGATGTCCACATCCGGCACAAGCTCCGCACCACCCGGGAGGAAGCGCTCCGAATGGGCGTGGACGCCGTCCGGTACGCTAAGCGGTTCGTGGAGGATGTGCAGTACTACGCAGAGGATGCGGGCCGGGCCGACCCGGACTATCTCTATCGGGTTCTGGAGGCTGTCATCGCCGCCGGCGCCACGGTGGTCAACGTCCCAGATACCACGGGCTACACCTCTCCCCAGGAGTTCGGGTCGCTGATTCGAGGCATCGTCGATAACGTACCCAACATCGATCAGGCGATCATCTCGGTCCATTGTCACAATGATCTGGGGATGGCGACGGCCAACACCCTGGCCGGCGTTCGGAATGGCGCTCGCCAGGTAGAGGTTACCGTCAACGGCATCGGCGAGCGAGCGGGCAACACGTCGATGGAGGAGGTCGTGATGGCGCTAACGACCCGCTACGATGTCTTTGACCTTGAGACCGGCATCGACACGCGACGGATCTACCCGGTCAGCAGGATGGTGAGTCAGTTGACGGGTATTCCTGTCCAGCCGAACAAAGCGATCGTGGGAGCCAATGCCTTCGCTCACTCGTCGGGCATTCATCAGGATGGCGTTTTGAAGGAACGGACGACCTACGAGATTATGAATCCCCACGACGTTGGGGCGCCGGAGTCGGCCATCGTGCTCTCTGCGCGATCGGGCCGGCACGGCCTGCGACATCGCTTGGCCGAGTTGGGCTATGCTCTTGACGAAGAGCAGTTCGAGAAGGTCTACCAGCGGTTCTTGGAGGTGGCTGACAAGAAGAAGACGGTGGATACCCGCGACCTGGAGGCCATTGTCGCTGACGAGGCGCAGATGTTCTTCGAGGAGACCTATCATCTGGAGCAGATTCAGGTGAGTTGCGGCGATCGCAGTATCCCGACGGCGACCGTGCGGGTGCGGCGGCCCGATGGATCCATCGTGTGCGACGCTGACCACGGGACTGGACCGGTGGATGCCGTCTACCGTGCTATCAACCGCGTCATCGGTGAGCCCAATGAGCTGATCGAGTTCTCCATCCAAGCGGTCACCGAAGGCATTGACGCTGTCGGACGCGTGACCATCCGCGTTCAGGCGGAGGAGCCCGTCAACGGTGGCAAGCGCCAGATCTTCAGCGGTCATGGCGCTGACACCGATATCATCGCCGCCAGTGCTAAGGCCTACATGTTCGCTCTTAACCGACTGATCGCGGCGAGGAAGGACAGTCAGCGAGAAGAAACGCCGTCCCTCTCCCACCGGGGAGAGTTGTAGCCCGATGGATTCGGGCCGTGAAGGGGAGGCATGTTCAATCTTGGGAGGGAATCATGACGACACGAGCTGATCAAAACGAGCGGAAGTTTGCGGAACCGCGCAGTTGGGCCGCGAAGTGGTGCGGCTACGGGCTGGCGGCAAGGTCCAGCCGCCCCAAGGCCTCCAGGTCCAACGGCAAGAAGTTTGCCGAGCCCCGCGGTTGGTCGGCCAAGTGGTGCAGTGGGGGGCTGGGGTTCAGGGGCGGTGGGGCGGATGTGGCAGGTCTGAAGGACTGACCATGGGACACACCATCGCTGAGAAGATCATCGCCGCTCATCTAGGGGACGACGCTGGCACGTCCGCGCCTGCTCCGGACTCGCTTGGCCTAAGCCCGAATGGGCCGAACGGTCATGACGTCTGGCCTGGCGATCTCGTGGAAGTCTCGGTGGACGTTGTGCTTGCCAACGATATCACGGCGCCTATGGCGATTCGGGTGTTCGAGAGCCTCAAAGACCGCCTGTCCACTGGCGAAGCGGCCTCAGGGCGTGTCTTTGATCCCGAGCGGGTTGTGCTGGTGGCGGACCATTTCACGCCCAACAAGGACGTCAAGTCGGCTGAGCAGTGCCGCGTCGTACGGCAGTTTGCCCAGGCGCAAGACCTAGCTCACCACTTCGACGTCGGACAGGCCGGGATCGAGCACGTGCTGCTGCCAGAGCAGGGTCTGGTGGCGCCGGGCGACCTGGTTGTTGGGGCCGATTCCCACACCTGTACCTATGGCGCCTTGGGGGCTTTCGCGACCGGCATGGGCTCCACGGACATTGGTGTGGCGATGGCGACAGGGCGCGCCTGGCTGCGCGTCCCGGAGACGATCCGTGTTGTCTACCAAGGCCAGTTGCGGCCTTGGGTCGGGGGCAAGGATCTTATCCTGCATACCATTGGAGAGCTCGGCGTCAGCGGTGCTCGGTACAAAGCCATAGAATTCGCGGGGCCTGTGATCGACGAGCTATCGATGGCTGGACGCCTCACGATGGCCAACATGGCCATCGAGGCTGGGGCTAAGGCAGGACTCTTCGGCGTCGATGAGATCACCCGCGCCTACGTCGATGACCGCGTATCGCGGGTCTACACGGTGTACGACGCCGATGCTGACGCCCACTATGAGCGGTTGCTTGAGATCGACGTGACGGAGATCGAGCCCCTGGTCGCTTTTCCCCATCTGCCGGAGAACGTGCGACCGGCGACCGAGGCGGCGGAGGTCGCGGTCGATCAGGTCGTCATCGGCTCCTGTACGAACGGGCGCTTGGAGGACTTGCGTATCGCCGGTGAGGTCCTGCGGGGCAGGCACGTCCATCCAGGCTTGCGCTGCATCGTCATCCCTGGGACGCAACAAGTCTACCTCGATGCGCTGCGGGAGGGGCTGGTAGAAGCTTTCATCGAGGCCGGGGCCGTGGTCAGCACACCGACCTGCGGACCATGCTTGGGGGGACACATGGGCGTGTTGGCAGCGGGGGAGCGGGCTCTGAGCACCACAAACCGTAACTTCCGCGGGCGGATGGGCGACGCTGCCAGCGAGGTCTACCTGGCCGGGCCAGCCGTCGCTGCGGCGAGTGCCGTGACGGGAAAGATCGCACATCCCGGGGAGCTGTAGGCCTGCGTCGTACGCATCACGTTTCGTGCATGACGTGAAGCGGAAAACGTAAGGCGCAAAACCCAAGAACCTAAGACCAAAAACCAAAAACCAAAGACAGACGACATTCGTGGAGAGATTATGCTTATTGAAGGCAAGGTTTGGGCGTGCGGTGATCACGTGGACACCGATGCCATTATCCCCGCACGGTTCTTGAATACGTCGGAACCGGAGGAACTGGCGCTCCACTGTATGGAGGGTATCGATCCTGGCTTCGCGAGGGAGGTGGCCTCGGGAGTTGATGCTCCGAGCGTGATCGTCGCGGGACGGAACTTCGGCTGTGGTTCCTCGCGAGAGCACGCGCCGCTGGCGATCAAGGCAGCCGGCGTCTCCTGCGTCGTCGCCAAGAGCTTCGCTCGCATCTTCTACCGGAACGCCATCAACATCGGTCTCCCTATCCTGACGTGCCCCGAGGCTGTGGAGGGAACCAAGGCGGGCCATCGACTGCGCATCGATCTGCGCGCCGGCACCATGACCAACCTCGACACGGCACGCACGTACCATACGTCACCGTTCCCCGGCTTCATCATGGACATCATCGCCGCCGGGGGGCTGGTGGAGTACACAAGAGAGCGGATGAGCTGAAGAGCAGCAGCGCGTTTCGACGCCATGCCGAAGCGGCCGCAGCCTTGCGCGGCGCGCTCACCAGCGGAGGGGGGAGGAGAAGATGGTGGAAGAATCGGTCGTAGCGCTTTACGATACCACATTGCGAGACGGGACGCAGGCGGAGGGTATCTCCCTGTCGGTGGAGGACAAACTGAAGATCACGAGGCTTCTCGACCGGCTGGGCGTCCACTACGTCGAGGGCGGCTGGCCGGGCTCGAACCCCAAGAGTGCCGAGTACTTCCAGCGCGTTCAGACCTTGGACCTGGCGCAGGTGCGGGTCGCCGCCTTTGGCAGCACATGCCGGGTGGGCAGCACGCCCGGGGAGGATCCCAATATTCGGGCGCTGCTGGAGGCGGACACCCCGGTGGTAGCGATCGTGGGCAAGAGCTGGATGCTGCACGTGGAGGATGTGCTGGGCACGACGGCCCAGGAGAACCTGCGCATCATTGGTGAGAGCGTAGCCTATGTCAAGGGGTTCTCTCGAGAGGTCGTCTATGATGCGGAACACTTCTTCGACGGCTACAAGGCCGATCCCGAGTACGCCATCGACACGCTGCGCGCGGCTGTGGAGGGGGGAGCGGACACGCTGGTGCTGTGCGACACCAATGGAGGCTCCATGCCATGGGAGGTTGAGAGGATCACGCAGCAGGTGCGAGCTGTCTTCTCGGGGGCCGGAAGCTCGACCTCTGTCCGCTTGGGCGTCCATGCTCACAATGACGGTGAGCTGGCCGTGGCAAACAGTCTGGCGGCGGTCCGCGGGGGTGCTACCCACGTGCAGGGCACCATGAACGGGTACGGGGAACGGTGCGGCAACGCCAACCTCTGCTCTCTGATCCCCAACCTAACGTTGAAGATGGGCCGGAATGCCGACGAGTTGGCTTCCTGCCATCTGAAGCGTCTGACCCGCACGGCGCGCGCCGTCGCCGCAATCGCCAACCAGGCCTCGCGCCGGGAGGCAGCCTTCGTGGGGCGGAGCGCTTTTGCGCATAAGGGGGGCATCCACGTCTCGGCCATGCGGCGCAACCCATGGAGCTACCAGCACATCGATCCAGCGGCGGTGGGCAACCAGTCCCGTGTGCTCGTCTCGGAGCTCTCCGGACGCGGGAACCTGCGCAGCAAGGCCGAGGAGCTGGGCATATCCCAGGAGATGTTGCAGGACCTGCCGGACGTGTTGACGGCCATCAAGGAGCTGGAGCATCGCGGGTTTAGCTTCGAGGGGGCCGAGGGGTCGGTGGCGATGCTCTTGCATCGCGCCAGGCCGGCCTACGAGCCGCCATTTGAGATGCTCGACTTCATGGTCGTGGTGGAACACCGCGAGGGTCGCGGCCTGTTTGCCGAGGCGACCATCAAAGTGCGCGTGGGCGACGAGGAGTTCCACATGGTGGCCGAGGGGAACGGCCCGGTCAACGCTTTGGATGCCGCGCTTCGCAAGGCCTTGGTGCCGACGTATCCTCATCTTGCAGAGTTCGACCTCGCCGACTACAAGGTCCATATCCTCGACGGCGATCAGGGCACCGCAGCGACGACGCGCGTGCTGATCGACATGCAGAACCAGACGCGGCGTTGGACCACCGTGGGGGCGTCGGCCAACATCATCGAAGCCAGTTGGTTGGCGCTGGCCGATGCAGTAGAATATGGACTGACGGCTGAGGGCGCGATGATTTAGTGGAGATGCCCTGAGGGAGTACGTTGTCTCGGGAGAGATGGGAGGAGATTGACTGTAGAGACCTGGCACAAGAGCGACGGTTTTTGGGAAAGGATGGCACCCTTTCTGTTCAGCGAGCGACACTGGGAGTCGGCGGCCATGGAGATCGACCGAACAACTGCCCTGCTGGGCGTTGAGCCCGGGGCCGCGATTCTCGATATGTGCTGCGGCCCAGGGAGGCATTCCCTGGAACTGGCCCGCCGTGGCTATCGTGTCACCGGCGTAGATAGGACCGCCGCCTATCTCGAACAGGCACGGCAGCAGGCGCAAGAGGAGGGCCTTACCCTTGAGCTTGTGGAGAACGATATGAGGCACTTCTACAGACCTAACAGCTTCGATGGCGCGATGTTGATGTACACGTCATTTGGCTATTTCGAGGATCCTGCTGAGAATCTTCAGGTGATCGCCAATGTCTATCGCTCTCTGAACGAGCGGGGAGCGCTCATTATGGATGTGATGGGCAAGGAGGTCTTGGCCCGCGTCTTCCGCGAACGGGATTGGGACGAGGTGGATGACGCCATTATCCTGCAACAGCGCAAAGGCAGTAAAAACTGGAGTTGGCTGGAGAATCGATGGATTGCACTGGAGGACCAACAACGGTACGAGATTGAGGTCTCCCACTGGATCTATTCGGCAGCCGAACTTTCCGATATGCTGAAGGAATGTGGCTTCAGCTCCGTGGACGTGTACGGCGATCTGGAAGGCGCCCCCTACGATCACACGGCTAAGAGATTGGTCGCCGTTGCGCGCAAATGAAGTAGCAATCCACCGATTCACCAGCCCGTCCGTGTACCAGCCCCAGAATCAAAGGAGACACAGTGCAGGCACATATCACGACGTTGCCCGGCGACGGCATCGGCCCGGAGGTTGTGGCCGAGGGCGTCAAAGTCTTGAAGGCGGTGGCGGAACGTTACGGCCACCAGCTTATGTTCGAGGAGGCATTGATCGGCGGTTGTGCCATAGATGCTGCTGGCGATCCTCTCCCAGAGGCCACACTGGAGGCGTGTCGTCAGGCCGACGCGGTGCTGATGGGCGCCGTCGGCGGTCCCCAGTGGTCTGATCCGGCAGCAGAGGTACGACCGGAACAGGGGTTGCTGGGGCTACGCCAGGGCTTGGGGCTTTTTGCCAATCTGCGCCCGATTCACGTCTATCCTTCGCTGATGAGCGCCTCGCCGCTACGCCCCGAGTTGCTGCAGGGGGTCGACATGCTGGTCGTGAGGGAGCTGACCGGCGGGATCTACTTCGGCCCGCGCCGCGAGGCCAGCGACGACGACCAGATGGCGTACGACACCATGGTCTACCACGCCGATGAGGTGAAGCGCATCGCCCACAAGGCCTTCCGGCTGGCGCGTCAGCGAAGCGGGGCGGTCACCTCCGTCGACAAGGCCAATGTGCTGGCTTCGTCTCGTCTCTGGCGGCGGGTTGTGACGGAGGTGGCGGAGGCGCACCCGGGCGTGACGCTGGAGCACGTGCTGGTTGACGCCGCGGGGATGCGTCTGCTGCGACGCCCCTCGGATTTCGACGTTATCGTCACAGCGAACATGTTTGGGGATATTCTCACCGATGAGGCCTCCATGCTGGCGGGTTCGATGGGCATGCTTCCCTCGGCATCGTTGTCGACGGGCGATCTTGGCGTCTACGAGCCGATCCACGGCAGCGCCCCGGACATCGCTGGAAGGGGAATCGCTAACCCCTTGGGCACGATCCTGAGCGCGGCTATGCTCCTGCGCTACTCGCTGGGGCTTCAGAGCGAGGCGCTAGCCGTGGAGGAGGCGGTTGAAGCTGTCTTGGGAGAGGGGCCGGGCACAGGCGTGGGCCGCACGCCGGACATCGCCGGCGGGGCAACGAGGACGGTGGGGACGGAGGAGATGGGAGATCTGGTGGTGGCACAGCTGTCATCATCGGCGGGCCACTGAGTTGGCAAGGGAGAGATATGCGCAGCGACAAGGCGAAGCGAGGTCTGGAACGGGCTCCTCACCGGAGCCTCTTTTATGCCACGGGCCTGACGCCCGAGGAGCTGGAGCGACCCCTGATCGGGGTGGTCAACGCCTACAATGACATCGTGCCGGGGCACGTGCACCTTGATCGTGTTGCGGAGGCGGTCAAGGCTGGTGTGCGGATGGGGGGCGGCACGCCGCTGGCGTTCAACACCATCGGCGTCTGCGACGGCATCGCCATGGGGCATCCGGGCATGCGCTACTCGCTGCCCAGTCGGGAACTGATCGCCGACTCCGTGGAGGTCATGGCTATGGGCCATCCCTTCGATGGGCTGGTGTTCGTCCCCAACTGTGACAAGATCGTGCCCGGGATGCTGATGGCCGCCGCCCGTCTGGACATTCCTGCTCTCTTCGTCAGCGGCGGGCCCATGATGGCCGGTCGGTATCGCGGTGAGGATGTGGATGTCAAGACGATCTTTGAGGCGGTGGGACAGGTGCAGGCTGGGCAGATGAGCCGAGAGAGCCTGGAGGCGTTGGAGCTGGCGGCCTGCCCTGGCTGCGGTTCTTGTGCTGGACTGTTCACGGCCAACACCATGAACTGCCTGACCGAGGCGCTGGGCATGGGATTGCCCGGGAACGGCACCATCCCCGCCGTCACCGGTGCACGGCTGCGACTGGCGAAGAGGGCTGGCAGGCAGGTCATGACGTTGGTGGAGCGGGGCATCCGCCCGCGCGAGATTCTGACGGAGGCTGCCTTTGAGAACGCGATAGCGGTCGACATGGCGATCGGGGGTTCCACCAACACCGTGCTGCACCTGCCCGCCGTGGCGCATGCCGCGGGCGTCTCCTTGCCCCTTAGCACCTTCGACGCCGTGAGCGCGCGGACGCCCTACCTGGTGAAGCTCAGCCCCTCGGGCCCTCACCATATGCAGGACCTTGATGAGGCTGGTGGCATCCCGGCCGTGATGGCGGAGCTGTACCGAGGGGGACGGCTACACGGCGATCTACTCACGGCGACCGGCGGGACCGTGGCCGAGAATGTCAGGGACGTGACCGTTGGTGGAGACGCCGTCATTCGTCCCTTCGAGGAGCCCCATGGCGCCTCCGGCGGCATAGCCGTCCTGTGGGGCAACCTGGCATCGGATGGTGCGGTGGTGAAAGCGGGGGCGGTCAGCTCGAAGATGATGGCGCATCGGGGGCCGGCTCGTGTGTTTGAGAGCGAGGAGTCGGCTATGGAGGCTATTCTCGGTGGGGGCATCGAGCCTGGCGATGTGTTGGTGATCCGCTACGAGGGGCCTCGCGGGGGGCCGGGTATGCGTGAGATGCTCATGCCGACCTCGGCGCTGGCCGGGATGGGCCTGGACCAGGACGTGGCGCTCATTACCGACGGGCGGTTCTCCGGCGCCACGCGCGGCGCCTCAATCTGTCACGTATCGCCCGAGGCAGCGGCTGGAGGCGTCATCGCGCTGGTGGAGGAGGGGGACGAGATCGAGCTGGACATCCCGCACAAGCGTCTGGAGCTCCGTGTGTCGGAGGGCGAACTGGAACGCCGGCGGGAACGCTGGAGCCCTCCAGCGCCGCGGGTCAGCGGGGGGTACTTGGCCCGCTACGCGGCGATGGTCTCCTCCGCGAGCGAGGGGGCGGTGCTGTCGTAGCCCCAGCTCTCTGAGGTGTTCTGATCCGCTGGGACGCCGCTCTTGGGCAGCCGCCCAGCGGAGTTCGCCTCTGATGGGCTGACCTCTCACCGCCTGCTGCGTCGTTGGCGAATCCAGCTAGAGCGGGGCCGACCCCCGTCGGCCCCGCTGGTTACATCTTGAAGGGCCAGCGACTAGGCGCGCTTCTGATCAGGAGTTGATCTTGGACACTCGGCGGTTGGCGCCCCGACATAGGGAGGACCTCACCCCGACGGTAAGGTCTTCGCGTTTGAGGCAGAGGATACTCAGGGCCATCGAGCAGTCCGCCAGGGCTTGGAACCACGAGCGTGGCCACTCAGGTGGCATATATCGGGCTCTCCCAGTCGATGATGATACTGGGACTCAGTCCTTTGGTCGAGGTGTGGAAGGGTGTGGACCTTGATCG
>Ga0207796_1000205_pt1 | contig 25863 bp, 20 predicted proteins | sample Pon1CUnioCityCA_6_FD_187274 | JGI IMG/M metagenome (GOLD analysis project Ga0207796, IMG submission 187274) | Marine sediment microbial community from Union City, CA, USA - Pond 1C Sediment 1 (SPAdes) | ecosystem: Environmental > Aquatic > Marine > Intertidal zone > Salt pond sediment ... | reverse complement strand
CGCCAGGCAGTCATAGCCGAACCGGAAAGGCGACTGCAACCACTTGGGCCTTGGTTCGAATCCAAGGGTGCCCACATCTCCCCCCTCTGAATGCAGCGTTGCGGCGTGTAGCGTCCCCGCAACAAAACTGCTGAGCACCGCGGATCCTCGGACGGCCTGTCGGCGCCGGTCTCTGTCGGGAGCAAGATGATCTGCGGAACCCGGTGCTGTGGGTGTAGTGGGGTAACCAAGGGATCTCCGCTCAGGGATTGGGCTAGGTGGTGCTGTGATCACGAGTGCGCGATTGGAGAGCGTGCCATTAGGAGGCCAAAGACGACAGAAGTCTCACTGGATCTGCCACAAGGCGTCTTCTCTGCTCTGCGACAGGATCGGGCCAGTTTCGTTGGCGAGATGCGACTGGCAGCAGCCGTGAAACGGTATGAGATGATGGATTGGAGCGCGGCCCATACACGTCGTGGTTGCCGACAATCGCGATGAAGATGAGATAACCGTGATCACGGTATATGAGCCAGATCCGGGCCGGTGGGAGCCGGGTTTTTCGGAGAGGAGACGATGATGACGTGTGTGATTTGTCAGCATGGAGAGAGCCAAGCAGGTCACACAGCGGCAACCCTCGAACGGGGCCAAACGGTCTTGGTGTTCACGAATGTGCCGGCCCAGGTGTGTGCAGATTGCGGCGAGGCCTATGTTTCGGAGGAGATCACCGCGCGAGTGCTGCAGGAGGGTGAGGAAGGGGTTGATGCTCGGGTGCAGGTTGACGTCCGGGAGGTTGGGACCTCGGCAGCCTGACCGGCCAGTTCAGCATGCCTGGTGCAAGCCTGCAAGTGGCGCAGATTGAGTCACGGCGATCCTGAGTCCATCACTGGTCTGAAGTGCCTAACGTCGCAAGGGCAAGTTGGCTGACAGATGTATAGACGAGGACCTACATAGGCTGAACAGCTGCGCTGTGTCTCGATCTCTGCCAACCATAGCCGAAGCGGAAAGGCGACCACCGTTGGTTGGTCCTTGGTTCGAATCCCATTGGTCTACCCGTGACCCCCTTCTTGACGCACGGTTGACCAGGGTGGTATCATTGCATATCGGGATGCACGCGCAGGAGGACGACTCGGGGATTTTGAAGGGCGATTTCGAGGTCCACGGCCTGATCCTGGAAGCTCTTGGAGACAATTGATGGAACGGAAAGTGGACCCCCTTTGTTTGGCGTCTTGCCGACTCTTGCGCCGCCAGGTTGAACTGCCGTCACGATGGGTGCCGGGCCGGGCACATGCATACAGTCGTAAACGGAGGATTGATCCCATGCCTTTTTCGGAAGCGCAGTGCCAGAAGTGTCGCGACGATTTTCCCTCACTGAAGCGCACGGTAAACGGCCAGCCGCTGGCCTACCTGGACGGGCCGGGGGGCACGCAGGTTCCCCAGCAGGTCATTGACGCTGCCGCCGAGTATTATCGGCGGTACAACGCCAATGCCGGGGGGGCGTTCGTCACCTCGCGCGAGACCGATGAGATGGTGCACCGGTCGCGGGAGACGGTGGCCGCCTTTCTGGGCGCACCGAGCTGGCGCGAGATCTCGTTCGGCGCCAACATGACCACGCTGAACTTTGCCCTGAGCCACGCCCTGGGGCGGGCGATGGGGCCCGGCGACGAAGTTGTCATCACGGCGCTCGACCACGAGGCGAATCGCGGTCCGTGGCTGATGCTTCGCGAACGGGGTGTTGAGGTCAAAGAGGTGGGCTTGCGGCCCGACGCGACGCTGGACCCCGAGAGCATGGCGCGGCAGATCGGCCCCCACACGCGGTTGGTGGCCATTGGCTATTCGTCCAACGCCTTTGGCACGGTGAACGATGTGGCCCTGGCCCGCGACCTGGCGCGGGAGGTGGGCGCCTACGTGGTGGTCGACGCCGTACACTTCGCCCCACACTTTCCCCTGGACGTGGTGGCCCTAGACGCCGATTTCCTGCTCTGTTCGGGCTACAAATTCTACGGTCCTCACGTGGGCGTCCTATACGCGCGTCCGGGGCTGCTGGAGGAACTCCAGACGGACAGGCTGCGGGTGCAGTACGACGAAGCGCCCTACCGCATCGAGACCGGCACCCTGAACTTCGCGTCCATCGCCGGCGTGACGGCCGCGGTTGAGTACCTGGCATCCTGGGGGAAAGGATCGGACCTTCGCGCTCGCCTGGTGCGGGCGATGGAAGACATCGGTGCCTACGAGCACAAGCTGGCGCGAACCTACTATGAAGGCGCCGCGGCCATCCCCGGCGTGACTGTGTGGGGGCCGGGATTCGAATCCCGGCGTCGGGCACCGACAGTGTCGATCACCATTGACGGCGTGCATCCCCGGGATGCAGCCCGCCGGCTGGCCGAGCAGGGCCTCGCCGTGTGGGACGGGCACTTCTACGCGGCGCGACCCATCGAGGTGCTGGGCCTGGCAGAAGAGGGGGGCGTGATCCGGGTTGGGATCTCGTTGTACAACACGCCCGCCGAGATCGAGCGGTTGCTGAAAGCGCTGGAGAGCCTGGCCGCCTGACGCCACGGTTGACAGGGACGCTGTCGACGCTGATTCCTCAGGGGATCGGCGTCGGAGACGTCACGGATGATCGACTGCCTGATGCCCCGAGGATGTGGAGCGCTCACGATGCGCGGGATGCGGTCCGGCGTCGATGGGCTGTGCTGTCATAGGCCACATGGTGCGCCAGGATACGTCCTGAGCAGATCTACAGGGGCGTATCCTGTCCTTCTGAGGCCCGATGCGGGCGATTCTGTGAGGCGCCTCTTCGGTAATCCAGGGATCTCACGCCAGCTTCTTCTGGACACTCGTGCATCCCTATCGGCGTCCGGATGGAGAGATGGCTCAACGTGGTCAGGTCTGGCGGGTAGCAAACCCGCCCTACATAGCTGCCTTCATTAGGAAGGGGCCAGGGCCGCGATGGTCTGTCCAGCCCCGTGATCCTGCAAGGGCTGGCGACGGTGATTGTGCGTCATCCAGAATGAGCCCATAGGTTATTGGGCCGCCCGGATCAGCCAGAGAACGATCCCGTGCCGAGCTTCTGGACAGGCTCGAGCCGATGACAGCATCCACTTCCTCTCTCTCAGCATACCCAAACCGGGCCAATTGACCTCTCGAGCACCGTTTCTCAAGACGCCTATGAATCCGGGCTTCAAGAGCACGCGTTTCAGGATTATGTGTTTGGGTCTGGTGAAGGAAGGTTCTGAAAGGGACGCTCAGCCCGCACACCCGCCCCCGAGCATTTCTTTCAGGGGATCGGATATGGCGTGCATCCAGGGATCTCACGCCAGTCGTATCTGGCGGGTAGCAAACCCGCCCTACATAGGATTGAGGAAGAAGGTCTGGCGGGTAGCAAACCCGCCCTACATAGGATTGAGGAAGAAGGTGTGGCTGAGCAGGGCCGTGTAGGGTAGGCTGTCGGTCGGCGCGCTGGTAGGCGGGTAGCAAACCCGCCCTACATGGGATTGAGGAAACCGGCTTCGGCGATGTCTTCGGCTAGCCGCATTCTCCGTTGTTCGATGAAATGACCGTAAGCGCTGTCAAACAGCCTCTCTTTCTATTCCAGCGTTAGCTTGTCGACACGCTCAGGGCGGGCCGTGCCAACCTTCTCGCGTTCCAACGTGCCAACCCTTCGACAGGCTCAGGGCAGGCTGTTCCAACGTTGGCTCCGCCGAAAGAGGGTCCCGAAGGCGGGCTCGAACCGCACATCCACCCCCGAGGATCCCTCCGCTGCGGTCGGGACCGGCAGGTGGCTACGAGCACTTTCTTCAGGGGAGCCAGGCTTCTTTCCGCAGCTTGGCAGGATCCCCAGAGCAACCTCGGTGGGTAGAAGACAGCGCGCTGGCGTGCGCCTGTTGAGCGTCGACTGAACCCCCAAAGATCTAGAGGCTTGACGATACGCATGCTATGACGTATAGTATGATACATAGCATGTTACGTCTCACGCGCACTGCGGCAAGCACCGAAACTGGCAGCCCGCCGAAGGCAGTTCGTGGGCTCTCGTGGCGCATTGATCCTGCGAGAGTGAGGCTTTGTGGTCAACGGGGATGTGCCTCAGACGATTCTACTTCGCGCTGGCCGTCGAGGATGATCATCCTCAGGCATCGGGGTCGGCAATCGAGCAAGGGCGGCCGTTGATGCCCGGCCGGGCCCGGATTCGGGAACTAAGGCCCGGGGGGCGATCTCAATGGATCGTACGACACGCACATGGAAGGACTACAGGAGAGGGCTATGAGTGACAAGGCCGTAACGTACCCGTATATTCCCAACTCTGCGCCAAGCGTGAAGAGAGAGATGCTAGAAGAGGTTGGGGCTCAGAGCGCGGAGGATCTCTTCGAGGACGTGCCAGAGAGACTGAGGGTCAAGGACCGCATGGACCTGCCCCAACCGCTGCTGTCCGAGTATGAATTAAAGCGACACACCGAGGGGATCCTGGCAAAGAACGAGGGTGGACGGGCGTACGTCAGTTTCCTGGGAGCGGGGTGCTACCAGCACCACGTGCCGGCGGTGTGTGATGAAATCAACCGGCGCGGCGAGTTCTTGACGGCCTACGCCGGCGAACCTTACGATGATCACGGGCGCTTTCAGGCGCTTTTCGAGTACACCAGCATGATGGGCGAGCTCCTGAACATGGACGTGGTCAACGTCCCGACGTACGATGGGTTTCAGGCCATGGCCACGTCGCTGCGCATGGCCTGCCGGCTGACGGGTCGGCGCGAGGTGTTGATAGCCCAAACGATCAACGCCGACCTGCTGTCCAGGATCAGGGACTACTGCAAGCCCCACATCACAATCAAGCTGGTCGGCTACGATCCCCATACAGGGCAACTCGACCTCGCCGCCCTAAGGAGCAAGATCTCTGACCGGACGGCTGCCGTCTGCTTCGAGAACCCCTCATATCTCGGCTTCCTTGAGGTTCAGGGCTCTGAGATCTCGCAGATTGCCCACGACCACGGTGCGATCTGCGTCGTCGGGGCCAACCCCATGTCGTTGGGCGTCCTGACGCCGCCGGCTGACTACGGTGCGGACATCGTCTGCGGGGACATCCAACCGCTGGGGATGCACATGCAGTTTGGGGGCGGGCAGGCTGGCTATATCGCCACGCGTGACGATGCCGCGACCGTCATGGAATACCCATCCCGGCTGTTCGGCATCGCCCCCACGTCCGTTCCGGGCGAATACGGGTTTGGCGACGTGGCGTACGAGAGAACCTCTTTTGCCGTCAGGGAGGAGGGAAAAGAGTGGGTGGGCACGGCTGCCGCCCTCTGGGGTATCACGGCCGGCGTCTACCTGGCGCTGATGGGACCTCAGGGCATGGTGGAGATTGGTGAGGGCCTCATGGCTAGATCGCGTTACGCGATGGTGGAGATGAACAAGATACCAGGTGTCAAGGTCCCGGTGTTCCGGGCGCCCCATTTCAGGGAGTTCGTCGCCGATTTCAGCGGCACGGGCAAGACGGTCGCCGAGATTAACGAGGCGCTGCGGACTCGGAAGATCTTTGGCGGCAAGGACCTCACCGAAGAGCACCCGGAGTTGGGCAGGAGCGCGCTCTTCTGCGTGAGCGAGGTACACACCCGCGAGGATATCGACCGGCTGACGACTGCGTTGAAGGAGATCGTGGACTAAAATGGGTCAAGAAGACATCACCAGGCACAGGTACACGGACGGAGAGCGAAACCTGAGACGGTTTCACCAGGCGAAGTGGGATGAACCGATCATCTTTGAGTTGAGCTGCGCAGGACAGCGGGGGATCCTCGTTCCTGAGTTCGATGGCAAGAAAGAAACCGAGATGGGGGAGGTCCTGGCGACTGTGCCCGACAAGATGCGCAGGAAGGAGCCCCCTGGTCTGCCCGAGCTGTCTCAGGCTCAGGTGCTCAGACACTACATGAGGCTCTCACAGGAGAACCTGGGGGCGGATCTGAACATCGAGATCGGGCAGGGAACCTGCACGATGAAGTACAGCCCCAAGATCAACGACCAGCTCGCTGCGCATCCCAAAGTGGCGGATTTGCACCCCTTGCAGCACGAGGAGACGGTCCAGGGCATTCTGGAGATCATGTACCGGTTCGAGCAGATCCTCAAAGAGATCTCGGGGATGGACCGGTTCTCGCTGCAACCTGCCGCCGGTTCTGCTGCCATCTACGCCAATGCTTCGATCATCCGCGCCTACCATGCGTCTCGCGGGGAAGCCGGTCATAGGGATGAGATCATCACCACTGTCTTCTCCCACCCCTCGAATGCCGCTTGCGCGGAGACCGCCGGCTTCAAGGTGATCACCCTCTATCCCGACGAGGATGGCTATCCCGATTTGGACGCATTGAAGGCGGCGGTTTCGGAACGGACAGCCGGGCTGATGATCACAAACCCGGAAGACACGGGCATCTTCAATCCCAGGATTGACGACTTCGTGAAGGTCGTCCACGAGGCCGGCGGTCTGTGCGCCTACGACCAGGCGAACGCCAACGGCATCCTGGGGATCACCCGGGCGAAGGAGGCGGGCTTTGACCTTTGCCACTTCAATTTGCACAAGACCTTCTCGTCGCCGCACGGGTGTGGCGGACCGGGGGCCGGCGCCTGCGGGGTCACCGAAGAGCTGGCCAAGTTCCTGCCAGTGCCCGTGGTCCAGTTCGATGGTGAGACGTATCAGTTGGACTACGATCGTCCCCACACCATTGGCAGGATGGTACCGTTCTACGGATATCCGCCCGTTGTCCTGAGGGCATATGCCTGGGTCATGAGCCTCGGGGCGGAGGGGTTGCGGGAGGTCGCCGAGATCGCGGTGCTCAACAACAACTACCTGCTGAAGAAGATGCTGGAGATCCCCGGGGTGAGCGCACCGTACGCCGAGGGTAAGCGCCGCATCGAGCAGGTCCGCTACAGTTGGGAGGCGTTGGCGGAGGAGACGGGCGTCCACTCTGAGGAACTGGGCATTCGGGCGGCGGACTTTGGCATTCATTATTGGACCAGTCACCACCCGTTCATTGTGCCGGAACCCTGTACGCTCGAACCCACGGAGACGCCTTCCAGGGACGACCTGGACGAATACGTGGCTGTCATATCGCACGTGGCAGAGGAGGCACGCACGAACCCCGAGCTGGTCAAGACAGCCCCGCACAACAGCACTGTTCATGCAATTGATCACGCTCCTCTGGACGATCCGTCGCATTGGGCCATGACCTGGCGGGCCTACCGAAGAAAGCTGCGCGAGGAGGCCGATTGAGCCGTGACAGCACAAAGAAGTCTTTGGCCGTCAGGATTGATTGAGCACGGCGAGCGGGCCGAAACTACGTACTGAGCGTGGCCGAGGGGGGAGGGAGAGGAGGCTGTGTCGCAGCGTGCGGGTTGGCAGCGGATCACTCTCCGAACCGCACTCTTTGATACGCTTCGCGACTCAGGGTGCTCCCGCTCCATGAAGTGCTGGTGAGACATGAGGTTGTGAGAGTGGCAAGAACGAGATTGGGCCTGATCGTCAATCCGATTGCCGGGATCGGTGGCAGGGTCGGCCTCAAGGGCAGCGATGGAGCCGAAATTCAGAGACAGGCGCTGGAGCTGGGCGCGGTGCGGCGATCGCCGGACCGGGCGATCCAGGCGCTGAGAAGGATCGAGCCACGGGACGACCTGGAGATCGTCACGTACCCTGGCGAGATGGGAGAAGACGCGGCACGGACGTGCGGCTTCGCGCCCACGGTCATTGGCTGCATCCAGCCGGGTGAGACGACTGCGGAGGACACCGAAAGGGCTGCCAGGGACATGCTGCAGCTGAACGTGGCCCTCCTGCTTTTCGCCGGTGGCGATGGTACGGCCAGGGACATCACGAATGCCGTTGGAGAGCGACTGCCGGTGCTTGGCGTCCCTGCAGGGGTGAAGATCCATTCGGCGGTCTTTGGGGCAAGTCCGAGAAGCGCGGGAGACCTGGCTTCGCGCTATCTGGAAGGGAGCGTGTCCCGCCTGCGGGAAGCCGAGGTGATGGACATTGATGAGGAAGGCGTTCGACGGGGTGTCGTCTCGGCCAGGCTGTACGGTTACCTCAGGATTCCGTTCCGGAGAAGGCTGCTTCAGGGACTGAAGACACCCAGCAGCCCCGGAGAAGAGGCGGCCATGGCCGCCATAGCCGCCCATGTGGTTACCAACATGGAGGACGGCTGGCGCTACGTCATCGGACCTGGGACCACCACCAGGGCCATCACAGCCAGGTTGGGACTGAGCAAGACGCTGATCGGCGTGGATGTGGTCGCCGACGGGAGACTGATGGCCGTGGATGTGAATGAGTCCCAATTGCTGGATCTCATCGACGGACGGAGGGCCAAGATCGTCGTCACCCCCATCGGCGGCCAGGGATTCATCTTTGGCCGAGGGAATCAGCAGATTAGCCCCGCAGTGATCGAGAAAGTCGGCAGGGAGAACATCATCGTCGTGGGGACGACGGGAAAGATCCATCGGCTGCGGGGGCGGCCTCTCCGGGTGGATACGGGTGATCCGAAAGTGGACGAGATGCTCAGCGGTTACGTCAGGGTGGCGACCGGGTACCAGGAGCAGATTGTGTACAGGGTATCATACTAGAGGAAGGAGAATGCGGTGCGTCTTGCCAACAAAGTGGCCCTGATCACCGGTGGGGCGTCGGGCATTGGGCGGGCGACGGCAGTGCGGTTCGCTCGCGAAGGCGCGGCGGTCGCGGTGGTGGACGTGGAAGCGGTCGGCGGACAGGCGGTGGTGAGAGCGATTGTGGACGAGGGCGGGCAGGCCCTGTTCCTGCGCGCCGACGTGAGCCAGGCGGCCGACTGCCAGCGCGCCGTGCAGGAGACGGTGGACACGCTGGGTGGGCTCGACATCCTCTTCAACAACGCGGGGATCATCCGACGAACTACCGTGATAGATACGACTGAGGAAGCGTGGGATCGGGTGATGGCGGTGAACGTCAAGTCCATCTTCTTGCTCTCCAAGGTCGCCATTCCTGTGATGGCTGAGGCAGGAGGGGGTGTGATCATCAACACAGGGTCGGGGTGGGGGCTGACCGGTGGGCGCAGGGCGGTTTCGTATTGTGCCTCGAAGGGAGCCGTGGTGAACATGACTCGGGCCATGGCGCTCGACCACGGCGAGCAGAACATCCGCGTCAACTGCATCTGCCCCGGGGATACCGACACGGGCATGCTGCGGGATGAAGCACGGCAGCTCGGTGAATCGGATGAGGGCTTTCTGGCAGAGGCCGCGGACCGCCCCTTGCAGCGCATCGGCAGGCCCGAGGACATCGCTCAAGCGGCGCTCTATCTGGCCAGCGATGCCTCGTCTTTTGTCACGGGGGCGGTCCTGGTGGTGGACGGCGGCGGGCTGGCCGGGTGAAGAAGCCCCGTGTCGACCGCCGAGCGCGCACACTGGCCAATCCCAGTGCAGCCGGGGCTGACCATGATCCCCACAGCAAGCGCTTACTCTGCGCTTAGGCCCGGGGCATTCTGGCTCTTTTCCGCAAGGAGGCATTCATGCGCGGTTTGAAGGACAGACGGGTCTTGATCACTGGCGGGGCGGGAGCTATTGGCGCTGCAACAGCGGCGCGCTTCTTGGAAGAGGGCTCACGCGTCGTTGTGCTGGACCGGGACGAAGCGGCGCTGGAGCGGATCGAAGGCGAACTGACATCGCTGAGTGGCGCCATCATAGCCGACGTGTCCGATCCGGAGGGTGTCCGCTGGGCCTTTGAAGACCTGGACGCGCTGCTGGGAGGCCTGGATGTGCTGATCAATAACGCCGGGATCAGCATTCGGCACCGCCTTCTGGACATCTCGCCGCAAGAGTGGCGAAGGGTGATGGACGTAAACCTGAATGGTGTCTTCTTTGTGGCCCAGCAGGCAGCGCGACGGATGTCCAGTGGAAAGGGTGGCGTCATCTTGAACATGGGCTCGACGAACGGTCTGATGGGCTACCATTATTACGCTGACTACAATGCCTCCAAAGCTGGTGTCATCGAGTTGACCCGCTCTATGGCCCTGGAACTGGGGCCCAAGGTGCGCGTCAACGCCATCTGTCCGGGTTTCATCCTAACACCGATGCAGGAAGCGGAATATTCGCCGGAGATGAGGCGTGCCTTTGCAGTGAAACTGCCGTTGGAAAGACTGGGGCGGCCGGAAGACGTGGCCGCTCTGTTTGCCTTTCTCGCTTCCGAGGACGCGAGCTTCATCACCGGGCAGAGCTTCGTGATTGACGGCGGAGAGATAGCGGGCGGGCTGGCCAGCCAACCTTAGACGGACTGACCAGAAGAAACGGCGTCAAGTGGCAGGCGGAGGAAATCGTGACAGCCAATAGCAAGACGGACGTGCTATACCAGCAGGTCAGAGAGAGAATTGTCTGCGGCGACATCCGACCGGGAGCGATACTGACGGAAGCCGAACTGGCCGATGAATATGGCGTCAGCAAGACTCCGGTGCGGGAAGCCCTTGTCTTGCTGGGACACGAGGGGTTTGTTGAATCCATGCCTCGGATAGGACACGTGGTCGCGACTTTCACGGTGCAGGATGTACTGGAGACCTTTCATCTTCGATCCATACTGGAGGCTGAGGCGGCGGGCCTGGCTGCAGAGCGGATGACGGAGGAAGGAATCGCTGCGCTCTTGAAGAATAGCGATGAGGAGTTTGCGTTAGCAGAGAGGGCGCATGAAGATGGTTTCTATGAGAGAGCGTATGAGCTGAACAAGGAATTCCATCGACTGATCGCTCGAGCCTCTGGCAACCGTCGGCTGGCTGATCTCATCGAGCGGTTAATGGAAGACATGCGACGCATGCTGGCTTTCGATCCTCGCTTCGTGGAACCGCGACAGCATATGGAGATCATTGAGGCTCTGAAGCACAGAGACAGGGCTGAGGCCGAGCTCGCTATGAAGAGACACATGGAGGAAACCAAATCCCGCCTGTTGGATCGCTTCTAGCACTGAGCCATCTGTGAGTGGTCTGTGGCTAACTGGCAGAAAAGAAGGACCTGACGTGGGCCCATCGACCTGGCCGCGTCGGCGTGAGAAGCTTGTTGGTGTCGTACTTGGAAGGAGATTCCCGCACTTCCACGATGCTCGGCGAGAGCCATCATCGCCGTACTGATCGTCGAGTGGGACAGTGCGGCGGACATGTAACGATCAAAAGGAGACAAAGGATGCGACCCTATCTTAGATTTCTCAGCGATGATCTCATCGAACAGATCATCGACGAGGGGCTTGCCCTACTCATGGATCCCGGCGTCCGTGTGGAAAACGCTGAAGCGCTGGATCTCCTCGCGGATGCGGGGGCCGACGTGGATTATGCTACCCAGATCGCCCATATCCCTGAGGACATCGCACGCACTGCGTTGGAGACGGCCCCTTCGGAATTCGACCTCTACGATCTAGATGGCGAGCCCGCCGTGCATTATGGTGCTGACCGTGTTCAGTTTACGCCTGGGTCGGGTGCTCTCATGCTGCTCGATAGCGAGACTCAGGAACAACGAGCGCCCGTCACCGACGACCTCGTCAAGTTCGTCAAGCTCGTCGAGACGCTCACTCAGGTGGACGCCCAGAGCACAGCTTTTGTCTGCAGCGACGTGCCAAAGGAGATGGGCGACCTCTATCGTCTGTATCTGGCGCTCAACTATATGCGCAAGCCCATCGTCACCGGGGCCTTCCGGAAGGACACCTGGTGGACGATGAAGGATATGCTGGTCGCCGTGGCAGGCGGCGAGGATGCCCTGGCTGAGCGGCCGGTCGCGATATTCGATGTGTGTCCCTCGCCCCCGCTGATGTGGAGCGACCTGACGTGTCAGAACATGATTGACTGTGCGCGGCACGGTATTCCATCGCAGTTGATCTCCATGCCCATGGCCGGCGCGACTGCTCCGGTGACGATCGCGGGCGCCGTCGTGCAGCACACGGCCGAGACTATGAGCGGCCTGACGATCTGCCAGCTTGCGGCCGAGGGTGCTCCTATCGTCTGGGGCGGCTCGCCAGCCGTGTTTGATATGCGTGAGGGAACAACGCCCATGGGCGCCGTCGGTACCTGGATGATCGATGTCTCGTACACGGAGGTGGGCAAGGCTCTCGGTGTGCCGACTCACGTGTATCTGAGTATGAGTGACGCCAAGGTTGTTGATGCACAGTGTGGGCTGGAGTCGGCTGGGAGCACGTTGCTGGCCGCTCTTGCTGGCGTGAACATGGTTTCCGGCGCCGGCATGATGGATTTCGAGAGCTGCCAGAGCTGCGAGAAGCTCGTCATCGATGCTGAGATCATCGGGATGGCGAAGCGCCTCATCGCCGGTGTGGAGGTCCGCGACGAGCCCATTGCGCTGGATTTGATACGGAAGATGGGACATCGCGGCGACTACCTGGGAGAACTCCACACGCTCAAGTGGTTCCGCGAAGAGCAGTACATCTCCTCCGAGATCATTGACCGGGGCTCGCTGGAGGCCTGGAAGAAGAAGGGGAGGAAGACGGCCTGGGAGCGAGCACAGGCCCGCGTGAAAGCCCTTCTGGAGACGTACGAGTCGCCTCCCATGTCGGACGAGCTGCGCAGCGAGTTGCGTGGGATCACGCTTGCAGCGGCTCGGACCTTCGGGATGGATGAGCTGCCACCGTTGCCCGAAGGCTGAAAACGAGGAGAGAGTACGGAAGGACGCTCTGACAGAGATCACACGCAGTATGGTGGCGTGTGACCCACCAGATTTGACGGCTGAGCTGAGCCGGGAGGCGCTGGAACACGGCAAAGAACCGTTGTCCATCATCGACCAGGGTCTGGCCCCCGCGATGTCGTTCCGGTGTAGCCGAGCCGGGTTTTTCTCCCACGAAACGCGCCAGCGACTCTCTGGCAGCATCTGGATCTTGTTCGCCAAGTCGGGGCCGCGCCGGCGGTCACCCTTATGCATGACAGGGTACTGCGGTGGGCTTTGATCTGGGGAAAACACGTAGATCTTGACGGCTTTGTTCAGTGCATGACCCGGGTCTCCCACTGCTCTGGTGGTCGGAAGAAGTCCTCACGGATTCCCCGTTCGATGCTGAACGCATCCACGTCTCTCTTGTCCTTGACCTCGCGTCGCGAGATCAGGATGCAGGTCTTATAGCCCGAGCGGTCCCGGTCTACAGGTGTGCCGGGTGCGCATGGGTAGCTGAGCAAGAAGCCCGTCGCCCCAGGCCTGGCCCTGACAGGGGATGACGGTGTCCTGAAGACAGCACATCTTCTTCGTTTCGTGAAGCTTGCTGGTTTCCCATCGAGATTCTTCAATTCGAGTGTCGATTCATATGCCCCGTCCCGCCCATCCGCTCTCGGAAAGGACGGTGCGCCAGTAGGGTAGGGACGAGAAGGATCGCGATGAAGGCCGACCACCCATGGCGGGATGCTGAACGGCACGGGCGACTGAGTTCCCGATGTAGGATCGCGTTCAGCCCCGCCTTGTGCCGAGGTCGCCATCCGTGCAGGATAGGAGGCTACGATGACGGGCGCGCGCCGGGTGGGGCCTTGGGCGTCTCCTCGCGGCAGGATATGCCACCTGGGCGGTGGTGATCGGCCTGATCTTCCTCGTGCAGTCGCTGCTGGGAGGGCCCTCTGTACTCCCCTTCTGAATCCGCGCGTTGCCGGCGATGTCTTGGCTTCGTCAGACCGTCCCGGCAAAAGCTGGTCGCAGTAGCGGTGGGAGGCCAGTTCGGCGCGGATAACACGCGGCTTCCTCCGCGTTAGGCCGGCGTATTCATTGCGCAGCGCCGTGACGGTACTATAATACATGCCAGCAGGTCGATTCAGCAGGCGATTGTGGATCCGACCGGTGCACGGCTTGCCTATGCCGTCAGCGCGTGTTAATTGGATAAGGAGGTCAGCAGATGCCACTCACGCCAGATCAAATGGATCAGATCCAATCATGGATGGAGGAGAAGGACATCGATACGACGTGCCCTGCCTGCGGAAACGCGGCCTGGGTGACCAGCGAGATGATCGCGCCGCTGGTTCGGTCGGCGAGCAAGCCGTCGGAGGAGCGGGTTCAGGTCCCGCTCGTTCAGCTGATGTGCGATAACTGCGGGTATGTGCGCCACTTCTCCGCGGTGAAGATGGGGCTCCTCTAGGGCGGTGAGCGTGTGCCACGCAATCGCCCCGAGACGGGGGCTAGGCGCTTCCTTCTTCCCGGGGAGGAAACGATTGCGTGGGGCAGCGATTATGCTATAATGCAACAGCCTGTTGGGGCGTGGCCAAGCGGTAAGGCACGGGATTTTGGATCCCGGGATCGTAGGTTCGAATCCTACCGCCCCAGCTTCCCGCTATGGTCAGGAACGCAACGTCGAGATCCTGCGCTTCCCCTTTTTCCGTGGCACGCCACGGCTCTCTTTATGTTGCATCCTCAACCAAGTCTCTCGGAGGCCTGCTCGGTGGTGTCCAGACCAGCGTTCCCACGTAGTGGATCTGCCCCCAGGAACGGAATAGTCCGGCCAACCCCGTTTCTCTTGCAGAGGTCGAACGGTGTCTGAGGAGGTGAACGTGGCTCTCTCTGTGGTGATTCTGGCTGCCGGCGAGGGTACGCGCATGAAGTCCGACCTGCCCAAGGTGTTACACCCCCTGGGCGGGCGCCCCCTGGTGCTTCACGCGCTGGAGACGGCGCAGAAGCTCACACATGCCCCGCCGGTTCTGATCGTCGGTCATGGGGCGGAGGCCGTGCAGGAGGTTGCCGGGAGGGGCGTCATCATTGTGGAGCAGGCGGAACAGCTGGGCACCGGCCATGCCGTGCTCCAGGCGCGTGAGACACTGAAGGGGCGGGCGGACCTGGTGCTGGTCTCCTACGCGGACATGCCGTTGCTCATTGAGGAGACGCTGGGCTGCCTGGTAGACCGTCAGCGGGAGAACTCGGGGCCGATAACAATGTTGACGCTGATTCGCGACAACCCGCGCGGGTTCGGTCGGGTGGTGCGCGGAGTCGACGGGAGGATCGAGGCCATAGTCGAGGAGGCCGTGGCCACCGCGGAGCAGCAGTCGATACGCGAGCTGAATGCCGGTGTGTACTGCTTTGATGCGGAGTGGCTGTGGAGCCACGTCGGTGAGATCCCATTGAGCCTCCCCAAGGAGGAGTACTATCTTACGGACCTGGTGGGGATGGCAGTGAATGAGGGGCGGAACGTCGCCGCCGTCGTGGCCGGCGACCCGGCTGAGGCGCTGGGCATCAACACCCGCGTCGACCTCGCCGAGGCAGAGCGTGTGCTCCGCCGCCGGATCAACGAGCGCTGGATGCGGGCGGGGGTGACGGTCCTCGACCCGGCGACGACGTACATCGACGATTCCGTCGTGATCGGACGCGACACGGCGCTCCAACCCAACACGCACCTGCGCGGTGAGACACGGATTGGGGAAGGCTGCCTGATCGGCCCGAACGCGCTGATCGAGGACTCAACCATTGGGGATGGGTGCGTGGTGCTGGCCTCGGTGATCGAACAGGCGGTGATGGAGGATGGTTCGGACATCGGGCCTTTTGGTCACCTGCGGAAGGGCGCCCGGCTCTGCGAAGGGGCCCATATGGGAAACTTCGGTGAACTGAAGGAATCGACGCTGGGCCCGGGCGCGAAGATGGGCCATTTCAGCTACCTGGGCGACGCTGAAGTGGGCGCGGGAGCGAATGTGGGCGCTGGGACGATCACGTGCAACTACGACGGGGAGCGGAAGCACAGGACTGTGATCGAGGAAGGGGCCTTCATTGGCTCCGATACTATGCTGGTGGCGCCCGTGCGCGTGGGAAAGGGGGCCAAGACGGGCGCCGGGTCGGTGGTCACCCACGACATTCCTGAGGGCGCCCTGGCGTATGGTGTGCCGGCTCGGGTGCACGACGAGGACGGAGTGCGCGATGAAAGCGAAGACTGAAGTGGATCGGCAGGCGCTGGTTGAGGCGGCCGTTGCCGCCCGGGAGCGAGCCTATGCGCCCTATTCGGGGTATGCCGTCGGCGCGGCGCTACTGGCGGAGTCGGGGACGATCTACGCGGGGTGCAACGTGGAAAACGCCGTCTACCCGCTCTCGATGTGCGCCGAGCGGGCAGCGGTGTTCCAGGCAGTCTGCGGCGGCGAGCAACGCTTCGAGGCCATCGCCGTGGTTACCGAGAACGGTGGGACGCCGTGTGGCTCGTGCCGCCAGGTGCTGCGAGAGTTCGGTGAGGAGATCGTCGTCCTGATTGCCGACACCGACGGGCATTGGCGAGAGACCACGGTGGGCGATCTGCTGCCGGATAGCTTCAGCGCCGCGGATCTTGGATGAGGGGCCGATGTGAGGGCTGGCAGCTGATCGGATGGTCTCCGATTGGCGGCGGAACAACGTGAGGACTTTGAGGCTAGGAGAATAGGGGAGACATGACTGCGCGTGAACTTGACTGGGTTGTCGGCGGCATCGATCTGGATCGGCCTAACCCGGCCCGTATCTATGACTATTTGTTGGGAGGGCACCACAACTTTGCTGCGGACCGCAAAGTGGCGGAGCAACTGAAAGAGGTGTATCCGATAGTGATAGAAGCGACGGTGGCGGTACGAGCTTTTGTTCGCCGGGCAATTGAGTTGTTTGCCCGCGAGGGCATTGATCAGTTCCTCGATATCGGATCCGGCTTGCCGACGGAGGGGAACGTGCACGAACTCGCGCGCGCGATTATACCGGATGCGCGGGTCGTGTACGTCGACATCGACCCGGTCGTCATCGCTCATAGCTCTCAGATTCTGAAGGACGATCCCCGGGCCACCATCATTGAGGGGGACGTGCGGTACCCGGAGTCTATCCTGGGGCACAAGAGCGTTGTGGATCTGCTGGACTTCGGCCGTGCTATGGGGCTGACGATGACGTCGCTGCTACACTTTGTCGCAGAGGACGAGGTGGCCTACGGAGCGACGGAAACGCTGATCGAGGCCATCGCACCGGGCAGTCATGTGGCGATGACTCACGCCATTGTTGAACCGGAATCGGAACAAGTTATGGCAGACGTTGAGGACAGCTACAGGAGCGCGGCGGAGGGTAAGGCGCGCACTCCCGAGGAGTTCGCGAAGTTCTTCGATGGGCTCGAGATCCTGGAGCCGGGGCTGGTGGTGCCACCGCTTTGGCGTCCTGAGGGTCCGGATGATTTGCTGCTCGACAGTGTGGATATGCTCAACGCGATGGTGGGAGTGGGCAGGAAGCGCAGATAGTGGAGGCGGGACGAGGAGAATGATACCTCCCAGTGACGGGGGGATAGATTGCCTGTCGACGACATCCATCCGGAGCACCCCGATTCCTTCGGGGGGCTCGAGAGTCTTCGAACGGGGCCTGGTCCGCGCGTCGCTCCATCGTCGCGAAGACGCTGATGCCCACCTCCGCGATAGCCCGGCTGTTTGTTGTGCCTGGTCGGACACGGGAGGAACCCCCGGGCGTCCCCGGGGTTGTGTTGCCGTCTTCGGCGCTTTCCACCGCGCGTATGGTTCCCTGGTGCCCCGGGGGGCTCCGCGGCCGGAGGCAAGCGGACCTGGACAGGCGGCCCGTGAGACAAGCGAAAAAGGCCCGTTCCTGCAAGGGCTGTGAACGGCTGATCTGAGCACCACGATGTCACCAACCCGTGCAAAGCTGCGCCAAGTCCTGGAAGACCGGGGTCCTGCAGTCATTGAAGGCTGGTACAGGGCCGTCCAAAAAACGGCCCCTGCCCTGCGCTCTGCGTCAGCGGCGCGCAGCGACCTGTCATCGGTGTGGGACGCGGTCGTCGGATTCTTGCTGTCCGACGATGGAGGGCCTGGCGAGGCCGAATCGATCGGCGCGGCCTTCGTGTCGTTCCGCGTCAGGCCGCCGACCGGCGGGCGCATCATGCAAGTCCTTCTTGAGTCCCTTTTCGACGATCTACCGCCTGAGGTCGTGGCGGTCATGCACGAGCGACTGCCGAATCTGATGGCGGGTATCATGACGGGACTTGCCCAGGCTGCCGAGAACAGCCTTCTCGTCCAGCAGGAGGAGATACGCGGAGCGTACGCTCGAGCGCTGCGTCGGTCTGAGGAGGAGCTGCGGGTCAAGAACGCCGGCGTGGAGAGCTCCATCAACGCGATCGCGATCCTGGACCTGCAGGGCACGGTGACGTACGTCAATCCGGCATTCGTGGATATGTGGGGCTTTGACAGTGATCGGGAGGTGGTGGGGAGGCACGTCGGAGAGTTCGGCGAATGGCGGGGGGACATTGAGGCGACGTTGACGATCGTAGCGGAGCAGGGTGGGTGGATGGGGGAGCTGGTGGCCGTGCGCGCGGACGGGTCGCCGTTCGATGTTCAGGCGTCGGTGAGCCCTATCCAAGATACCATCGGGCACCCCACTCAGCTTATGGTCTTCTTTCTGGACATCACGGACCGGAAGATGGCCCAGGAGGCCTTGCGGCGGCGCGCTGCCCAGGCCGGATTCCTCAACAGAATTGGAGAGGAGATCGCGGCCGAACGGACGACGGAAGGGGTCCTGGACCGGGCCGTGCGCCTGGCGCACGAGACGTTCGGCTTCTACCAGGTGGTTGTGCTGCTAATGGACGACGAGCGAGAGGCGCTCAATGTGGCCGCTGCTGCCCGGACACCCAACGATCTGGAGTGCCTGGGGTGCTCCGTCGCGCTAGGCAATGGAATCACAGGCTGGGCTGCGCAGAACCAGACGACGGTGGTGACAAACGACATCAGCGCCGATCCGCGCTACTTGAGCTGTTCCCAGACCGGGCTGTCGATGGGCTCGGAGGTGGCGGTTCCCATCTGTCGGGGAGGAGAGGTGATTGGCGTGCTGGACGTCCAAATGCCGACCCCGGATTCGTTCGGCCGCGCCGAACAGGTGGTTCTGGAGACTCTGGCGGATCAGATCGCCGTGGCGCTGGAGAATGCCCGGTTATACAGCGTGCTTCAGGATGAGCTGGCACAGCGGAGAAGAGCGGAAGAGGCGCTGCGCAGAGGGGTGCGGCGCCTGGAGACTCTCCGCGAGATCGATCAGGCGATCCTCGCGGCCAAGTCGAAGGAGGAGATCGCAGAGGCTGTCGTCCGCCATCTGCAGCGTCTGGTCCCATGCCAGCGCGTGAGCATCGATCTGATTGACTGGGAGGCGGAAGAGGTCACGGTGCTGGCAGCGGTACAGACCATCGGCGAGGGTGGGGCGGAAACGGGGAAGTGTTTCCCCCTCACACAAAAATCAAGGTTATCAGAGTTCTGGCAGTCCAGGGGGGTGGTAAATGTCCCGGACGCGCGGCAGCTGCCTCAGTCCTCTCCTCTGATCAGCCAGCTCCGCGAGGAGGGCATCCAGTCCCTTCTCACTGCCCCGATCGGTTTCGGCGATACATTGATGGGTGTTCTGACGTTGGGATCCGATGAGATCGACGCGTTCGAGGCCGAGCATGCGCCTGTGGTCAGGGAGTTGGCGGACACGGCTGCTATCGCGCTGCGGCAGGCGCAGTTGTTCGATTCTGTCAAGCAGCAAGGGGAGCGCCTGCGCAAGACGATGGCCCGCCTGGCCGAGGCGGAGGAGTCCGAGCGACGAGGCGTGGTGCGTGAACTGCATGACCAGGTTGGCCAGAATCTGACAGCGCTTGACCTGAATCTGTCACTGGTGCGCTCCCAGGTGGAGCAGCACGGCCTCACGGGGATGCAGGCGCGTATCGAAGACTCTCTGGTGCTGGTGGAGCAGACCAACGAGCGGATCCGTCGGCTGATGGTCGACTTGCGACCGCCGGTGCTTGACGACTACGGGCTCCTATCTGCCCTACATTGGTACGGCGACCAGGTTTCGAAGCGGACCGGGATCGATGTGGTCGTTAGGGGACGGCACGAAGTGGCGCGTGGACTGTCGTCGTACGTGGAGAATGCGCTGTTCCGCATCACGCAGGAGGCTCTGAACAATGCGGTCAAGCACGCCTGCGCGGACGAAGTGACCATCGCTCTGACCATGAACGAGGAGACAATCGATCTTACGATCAGCGACAACGGCGTGGGGTTTGAGCTGGAAGACCTGGAGATCCGAGGAACCAGGTGGGGCCTGCTGACGATGCGCGAACGTGCCGAGTCCGTGGGAGCGCGCTGTATACTCGACTCCAGTTTCAGCGAAGGGACTCGCGTGGTGGTGGAGGTGCCGGTGGGAGACAGGGCGACAGAGCACCGGGCCTGAGCTGGGCGCGCCCTAGACCATGAGGGCGTGTATCTCCGCCATCGACATTGGTTCCACTGTCAGGACCTGCGTCACGCCCTGGTGACGTACCTGGACCCGGACGGGCAGCTTATCCTTGAAGCCGGCGTATCGCGCTGTGATCTGCGCGCTCTGCTCGATGTCCTGCCTCGCAGCTTCGCCCATCAAGAGGGTGGTCGGCCCTGGCCTATCCAGGGTTGTCATGAGGATCCCCTGGTCTCCCTGGGTGGCAAGATAGTCGTTTTCCTCTTTGTAGCGTCCCACAATTGCCTTCTGCCCGGACGGCAGACGCACGTGTCGTCCGATTGACAGCAGAAACGCCCGCTGATGCGTCAGAGACTGGCGCCCCTCGTGGTCGAAGAAGTCCTTAAGGCGTCGCGAGTAACTCTGGTCGACCAGAAAGCAAGAGCCACCCGCCGGCTGCGGATAGTCAGTGATGCCGAACTGCGCCGCTAGCTCCATCTGCGGCTTGCGGCTTCTTCCGTGGAACCCGTAGAGCTGGTCTCGGTCGACCCACCCTCGCTTCTCGGGGATGGTGGGCACGAGAAGCCTGGCCGACAGGGGCCGCAGGAGGAGACCCTCGAGGCCGCTCTCGCGCTCAACAACACGGAGCGACGACGCCATCTGGCTGTTGGGACGCTGTCCCAGAACCTCCCCGGTGAATACGAACCGGTGGTCATGCGCCTCCATCCAGGCCCTGGCCTGGCGCAGAATGAAGATGCGGCAGTCGACACAGGGGTTCATCCCCGAGCCGTAGCCGTGCTGCGGGTCGACGACGACGGAGATGTACGGTTCGAAGGCCTCGATGATCACCAGGTCCAGTCCGAGCATACGAGCGGCCCGCTCCGGTCTGGAGATCTCAGGCGGCTCACGACCGACAAGGCGATCCCTTCTGGCGTAGCCGAGGCCCGTTCGGACCTGGATGGGCGTCACGTCTATGCCCTGCTCGAGCATCACGCGCACGGCCAGGATGCTGTCCAGTCCTCCGGACAGCATGCCGACGGCCTTGACCCTGCTCTCTCTCTCCGCTGCAGAACCCATGATTCCGCTGGAGAGCATACCACACTGACCATTGACCGTCAACTGGACCCATTGGGCGCCACGACGCCGCAGCATGGGGAGGCTGTGCCTGGTGAGCTGCGGGGGCGGTCTGGGCCAGCAGCGCAGGGTTGGTCAGGAACACGAGTCGCTCGCGGAGTCTGCCGGGAGCGCCACTGTAAGACGGGCCCCTCCCGACGCCCCGGCCCGTGTCGTTCTTCTCCTCTTTCTCGCTGAGTGGTGCGGCCCCGAGAGCGGTTTGTCTCGCTGGCTCGGTACAGACGTCACCGGGCAAGGGGTTACAATCGACACTTAATGCTGCTGACCGTCTCCCCTATACTTGTCGCAACCTGTGACCAAACGGACTCACTGCTATGATACCGACACGATTGCTGATTATTGATGATCACCAGGATGTTCGAGGGGCTTTGAAGGCTCGGCTTGAGGCGAACCCCGGCATCGATGTCGTGGGCTGCACCGGGTGCTGGAAGACGGGGCTGAGCACGGCCATCTCTCTGGAGCCTGATGTGATTCTGCTAGAGACGAAGCGTGACGACGGCCACGGTTTGGAGGCGCTGTCCTGCCTGAAGGAGCAGTGTCCCGTAGCTGACGTGATTGTCCTGACGTCGTACGCCGACGTGGAGGAGCGGGCTGAGGCGCGTTACAGGGGAGCCGCTCGTTACCTCTTGAAGGACATTGATACCGGTCGACTTGCCCGCGAGATCCAATCTGTGGCTTTGACGTAGCTGAGAACTGCTCCACTCCTCCCCCGACGGACGCTCACCCTCTTCTTTGCTTCTCCGTTCCCCCGACCGACCCAGCCCTGAGGATAGATCCTCGCCACGGGTCGAGCTCCGGAATCGGGCGGCCTGCGGCCAGCTGGAAGAATGCTCCACAGTCCCTGTGAGGGGGCGAGGTTGGGGTGCCTTCGCAGGCCGCTATGCCTGAAGCGGAATTCCCGGCCAAGTCCACGTTCCACGGACTCGCTTGCGCAGCTGGCCCCAACTGGGGGTGTTCGGCCGTGGGTGGAGGACCTGACGGGCTCATGCCTTTCAAGGAGCAGACTATTGGTGTAAAATGGGGGAGGTGACGGGGCGGGCACACCAGGACCGTCGCGGCAGCCGGGCAGCCGTGGCAGGACTCTGGGTCTGGCCGCCGCCCGTGGTGGATTCGAGGAAGGGCCCGTTCCAGGTACAGGCTTGCGTGGGTCCGAGAGGAGGCAGATGTCGGGAGAAACTCAGGGGACAAAGAGGGCCGAAGGCCGCCCGTGGATGTGGGCGGCGGCGCTGATTGTCCCCGGGCTGCTTGTCATTGCGTTGCTCGCGTTGATCGTTGCTTTGCAGGGTAGCCTGGAGGGAGCGGTATCGAACCTGGCGAGCGTGCTGCCGGTGGGGTATGCTTTCGCTGCGGGGATGGTCGCCAGCGTCAACCCCTGCGGCGCCCTTATGCTCCCGTCCTACATCTTCTTCCAGTTGGGCGCGGAGGAAGAGGACGACCTCTCTACTGTGGAGCGGGTCCTCAAGTCCTTGCGCCTTGCTATCGCGACGACGGCTGGCTTCGCGGTGGTTTTCGGGCTGGTGGGGCTGGTGATCAGCATTGGTGGTCGCTGGCTGACGGCCTTCTTTCCGTACGCTGGTCTGATCATCGGGTTGGCGATGGCGGCGCTCGGGTTCTGGCTCCTAGTGTCGCATAGAAGTCTCGGCATTCTGGCCGCGAGCCGGGTCTCGGTGACACCAGAGCGATCGCTTTCTAACGTATTCCTCTTCGGTGTTGCCTACGGCGTCAGCTCTTTGAGCTGCACGCTGCCGATCTTTCTGGTCGTGGTGGGCAGCGCGCTCATGGCTGGTGGATGGGCGATGTCCCTCGCGCAGTTCCTGGGCTACGCGTTGGGGATGGGGGCGGTCATCGCGGTGGTGACCGTCGGGGCCAGCCTGTTTCGGCAGGCCGTGGAGCGGTGGCTGCGGCGAGTCATGCCGTATGTCCACCGGGTGAGCGCGCTGTTCCTGATCGGCGCCGGCCTATACTTGATCTACTATTGGGTCTTTGAGGCGGGGCTGCTGGGCTAGAGATGGCCCACGGACTAGTCGCTCCTTTCGATAGTCTGGACAGGGCCGTCTTGCTTGCCTGGGGCCGACGCTGGCAGAGCGATGAGGAAGCTGGTTTGTTTCGGGCAGAAACGGAGCTCCAACTCCCTTAAGCCTGGCGAGGCGTGAGCCCAAATCGAGTCAGGCGTCTCAACAAGACGCTCTGTGGTATGGTGGAAGGACGGTCCTTCCCTGATGACTCCCGGGCGCTGACGCCTGGCTCAATGGCAGCCTGAGTTAGAAACAGTTCCTCAGAGGCACAGGCAGGCGCTGGATGCATCTTCGGCGCATCGCCATTTGGGTCTGGCAACCGGCTCAGAATAGGCGCGGTTGAGACGAGCACAAGGAGGGTTCAAGGTGCCACGTGATATCCCTGTGGGAAACGGGTCACTCCTGGTCAACTTCGATGAGCGGTACCGACTGCGCGACATCTACTGGCCTCACGTGGGCGAGGAGAACCACACGGAGGGCCACCCGTTCCGCTTCGGGGTCTGGGTCGATGGCGCGTTCGCGTGGGTGGGGGACGAGGGGTGGGAGCGGGATCTCGACTACGTCGATGATTCCCTGGTGACCCGCGTGAGGCTGTATCACGCGGATCTGGGCCTACGGCTCATCTGCCGTGATGTGGTGGACTTCCATGAGAATCTCTATCTAAGGGAGATTGTCGTGCGCAATGAAACCGATCGTCAGCGAGAGATACGGCTGTTCTTTGCGCAGGATTTCCACATCGGCGGTCACGAGGTCGGTGATACGGCCTACTACGAGCCTGAGCGTCGTGCTGTCTTGCACTACAAGGGGCGGCGCTGGTTCATGACGAATGTGATGGCAGAGGGAAGGCCTGAGGGCGTGGATCAGTGGGCGGTAGGTGTCAAGGAGGTCCGGGGCAAGGAGGGGACCTGGCGGGACGCAGAGGACGGGTATCTGTCTGGAAACGCCGTGGTCCAGGGCAGCGTCGATTCAACCATTGCCCTCCATCTCAGCGTGCCACCACGGGGCGAGACGACGGGCTGGTACTGGATCGCCGTGGGGGACTGCTTCCAGGATGTGACGGGGATCAACCGATCGGTCCGGCAGAAGGGGCCGCGCGTGTTCTTGAAGCGCACACAGGACTACTGGAGACTGTGGGTCGAGAAGGGGGAACTCGATTTCGGGGATGTGCCCGGCGGCATCAGACGTCTTTATCGACGCAGCTTGATGGTCCTGCGGACGCAGATCGACAACGACGGCGCCATCATTGCCGCGAACGACTTTGATATTGCCCACTACGGACGGGACACCTACGCCTATATGTGGCCCCGTGACGGAGCTCTTGTATCCGCTGCTATGATCGAGGCCGGCTATTCCGAGGTGACGCGCCGCTTCTTCGAGTTCTGCCATCGAGTGATCACCGAGGAGGGGTACCTCCTGCATAAGTACAATGCCGATGGGTCGCTCGGTTCATCGTGGCACGGGTGGTACCAGAATGGCGAGAAGCGGTTGCCCGTCCAGGAGGACGAGACCGCGCTGGTCGTATGGGCTTTGTGGCGCCACTTTGAGCGCTTTCGTGATCTTGAGTTCATCAAGCCTCATTACCGCGGCCTGGTCATCCGGGCGGCCGACTGGATGTGCGGCTACAGGTATGAGGATACCGGACTTCCTCGCCCGTCCTGGGACCTGTGGGAGGAACGACGCGGCGTCCATGCCTGGACGGTCGGTGCGACGTGGGGCGGGCTGCAGGCCGCTGCGAACTTCGCCGAGGCCTTCGGTGAGCGTGATCTGGCGGCGAAGTACCGCGGAACTGCGGCGGAGATCAAGGCCGCTGTAAGGAAGCATCTCAAGTCCCCGGATCTGGGTTGCTTTGCGCGCACGATCAATCGGCAGGATGATGGGACCTGGCATCACGACCGGACCGCTGATGCTTCACTCATGGGCCTGTGGTACTTCGGCATGTTCGCGCCCGACGACCCGGAGATCGTGGCCACGATGGAGAGGATCCGAGACCGGTTGTGGGTCAAGACGGATGTCGGCGGTGTGGCCCGGTATGAGGATGACTACTACCACCAGGTGAGTGACGATATTGAGCGCGTGCCAGGGAATCCGTGGTTCATCTGCACGCTATGGCTTGCTCAGTGGTATATTGCCAGGGCGAGCAGCGCGGAGGACCTGAAGCCCGCGATGGATCTGGTTGAGTGGGTAGCCAACCGAGACCTGCCCAGCGGCGTGATGGCCGAGCAGGTCCATCCGTATACCAATGAACCCCTGTCCGTCAGCCCGCTGACGTGGAGTCACGCCACGCTAGTGATGACGGTGGAGGAGTACTTGAAGAAGCGAGGACGGATGAACCGTTGCCCGGCGTGCGGACAGACGGTGCTATGAGCTGCAGCTGCGGCAGACGGTGGGTCGAAGGCGCGTCTCGGAAAGCGGCATGAGATTCTGCCCTGACTGCGGTGCGTCTCTAGACCTCCGGTACGTGGAAGGTAGACAGCGAGCTTTCTGTCCACGGTGCCGCCGCGTTCACTACGCCCAACTGAAGGTTGGAGCTGCGGCTTTCATTGAGGACGATGGGAAACTGCTGCTATTACGGCGAGGGGATGAACCGTTCAAGGCGTCCTGGAATCTGCCTGCCGGCTATGCAGAAGCGGATGAGGCGCCT